>Ga0209403_10000414_pt1 | contig 64640 bp, 52 predicted proteins | sample ArcticOcean_MG_C_8_FD_187440 | JGI IMG/M metagenome (GOLD analysis project Ga0209403, IMG submission 187440) | Marine microbial communities from western Arctic Ocean - ArcticOcean_MG_CB11_86 (SPAdes) (version 2) | ecosystem: Environmental > Aquatic > Marine > Oceanic | place: Arctic Ocean... | reverse complement strand
TTTCTGTATCTTTTGAATTAGCGCTTGGTGTGCCATCAATATAAAAAATTCCGTCCTTGTCTTGTACTATGTTTTGCGGGTTTTCTACCTCTGCAAATCTCTTATTTTTTAATAGGACTCTAGCAAATACAGCACTTCCATTTTTATTTTGGAGGGTATATTTATACTTGCCATCTTCCATCACAAATTCTGTTTTATCGTTATTATATTGGCAAGCACCGTCTGACGTGAATCTCATTATGTTTCCATGTAGGCTGCTGGGCACATGTGTATTCTCTGTAGTAATGAGAAAATCTCCTGATATCTGGTCAATCACAAAGTCTCCGTTCCATTGGCGGCCAGTGGTATATTTTGCAGCCATATAACAAGCATTGTAAGCTGCTGAAGTTTGTTCTCCAGCAATAGTAATTGCAATGTCTTTAAGATGCTTTCCTTCAGGACTGAATTTCAAAATATTTACACCCACATCTCCTGTCAAGGTATACATGTTTGGTCCTATGCATCTGTCTGTCACATACAAATTATCTTCGGCATCAATTGCTATTTTTGAAGGGCCAAGAAATTCACAGTCTACTAAAGGTGATAGAACAGGAGATGAACTCTTTGAATATTGTTTTTTAAACATATCTTCAGTCCCTATAACAGCCAAAGGGTTACCTACAGGATCATATTTTTGGATATAAGATCTGATTCCACCATTTTCAGCTGAAAGGTTGGCATGCTTGATTGAATGCACGGCATATAAGTTGCCCTTGCTATCAAATGCGGTTGATTTAACATTCATCTTTACTCTTTTGTCAGGTACGCCATAGCTTCCCGATCCTGCATAGTTTGGTCCCCAAATAGATTCCGGGGTTACAATATCGAAAAATTTCACGAAAGGATTTATCTGACCAATCTCAAATCCCCTCTTATAAGTCGGGTAAATAATGGAATTGCCTAATATGTCAGTTGCCTGATATTGGTATTTAATTAAACTATCCATAGTGAAAGGACCTGCTTTAACTCCATAGGTGCGTTTTCCATATTGGAGAGAATCCATTCGATCCCATACAGTTTGAGCGCCTCCATTAAAGTTTGCATCATCCGTCATACTAAGACTAGGTTGTTCCACTCCATCTATTGAATATAACAGTTTTACATCCACTACTTTGTCATGATCTGCGACCTCTACATTAAATGTAATTCGATCCTCAAAGGAAGGTGCCATAGGGTTATGGAAAGTATCTTGACAATTACGTACTGGGACATTGCCTTTACACATCGGCCCCATAGCTGGAGGTGCTTTTATTGGTTCACTATGATCAATTACTGAAAATTTAATAGATTCTTGCTGTATATATGTTCCGTCTGGAGTAATAGAATTACCTGACAGCCACAACACACCAAATCTACCATCCTTAAGAGCTGTCAAAAAAGGTCTTGTGGAAAATCCTACATATGATGTGAATCTCCTGAGCGGAGCGTCCATTAATTTATCAGTGCTGTTGTCAGACTTATGAAACAATCCTCTGCTATTAGGTTCAGTTGTCATAAGCATTATTTTACCTGAGTCGCTTACTACAACTTGAGCATCTTTAAAAGCTGATCCTACATTTATATTCGGCATAACTGTTACGCCGAGCACGGGTTCCCTATTAAGTAAGTTTTTCGGGTCACCCCATGTCTTTCCGCCGTCTATACTTTTAATCACGACGGGGCCTGGAATAGACTTTGCCCAGTAATTCATACCGAAAGGATTATTAATTATGCTTCCATGAGCTTCACTCGTAACTGGAAGAGCCTTAACGGCCCCATTACCTGTTAACCACAAATCTCCATTTTCCGTAGCATACATACTCTGCATATCTTTTATATACCCAACAGGATTATTGTAGTAATGTGGACCAAGAGCAATGTGTACAGGGGTGTCCCATGTATCGCCTTTATCGCTTGATGTGACTAGAAAATGGGCGTCAAATACTCCGTAAGGCATCTCTCCCTCAAAGTGAGCTTGTGGAAGTCCCGTAGGTACATAATAACCAGGAGAACCTCCTGCCTGACTCCTACCATAATAAGCGATGACTATTTTACCTGAATCAGCAGTTTCTGTTATAGCCAATCCAGAATTAGCAAACGGCGTACTTCTAAATCCAGGATTGTTGCCTATTGGCGCTGTTCCCATAGCTGAATTAGCTATGCTTTTAAACGCCTTACGGCCAAAAACGCCGTAGCTACTAGGACTAGGATTTTCGTCATTTACCGTACAAAGACTAGTCACGCCTTTATCGGGGTAAGTTTCGCAAGCAAACTTATATTTTTTATCGGAATCATTTAATCCCATGCTTTCTACACCTAAGTCAACTCTACGTGGTTCAGTCCAAGATGCACCTTCATCAGTACTTTTAATTATGAAAAGATTAAATTTCAAATGACCAAGACCTAGGTTAATATTTGCTTTTAGAGATTCAGGTTTGTGCTTAGGCAAAATCCCTTGTTCTTCCTTTTTCAAACCAGTTGCGGGAGTCAGAGATTTTTCAGACCCCATTTTATAAACTAACCATACAGTTCCATCTGAAGAAGCCATTGCTTTAGCTCCAGCACCACCAGAAAGCAGAGTAGGTGAAGACCAAGTCAATCCGTCGTCATCACTACTAATAGATAATAATCCACTACTATAATGGGAGGAGTCAGAGTCCGTTCCTCCTAAATAATCACTATAAAAAGCTATTATTTTCCCTGATTTAGTTGTAACAACGGAAGAGAATATTGGGTCAAACGGTCCCAAAGAAGCAGCTGTATATCCTGCCGCACTTGGTGCTTTGGAAATCGGATCTTCAGCATTTGAATAATCGCTTAATGATAGTAAGTATTCTCGTGCAGATGCATCAATTCCCTCATGGTTTGGATGAGTTTTATGGGGATATTCAAATCCATGGCTACCACGTATATTGCTAGCTTCATTATAGTACATATCAGCTACCACACTTGCAGGTGCAACAATCTTGAATTTATTTGGTTTAGACCAAAGGCTTTCATTTCCATCTTTAAGAAGAGCTTTTAATCTCCATGAATACCATCCAGTATCACTACTTGGAGTCGTCTTCGGCAATTCGTATGAAGTGCCATTAACTGAAACTCTGCTCAATAGATTACTCGTACGAGATGAATTCCGCATTTCTAGCAGGTAATTTGTAGCTCCGTCAATAGGATCCCATTCCAATGTTACTGGTTGCCCTATAGCCATGATGTTACCTTGACGTGGAGATGTAGGAATAGGACCTACCTCTACTCCTAAATACCTAAGACTTCTTGACATAATTTGCATTCTTTCAGCTCTACTTTGTACAGAAGATAAAGAAAATCCTAGCAATACAACCTTGGAATTACCATCATCTCTTGTCAAACCAGCCGTACCTGACCCAAGGCTACCTACCTTATCGGTCAATGTTACAAAAATGTTCCCGTCAGAATCGGAATCTAATCCCATCACTACTTGAGAAAACTTTTTATTGGCTGTATATACGGCATATTGAGTAACTTGACCGTCATGAAAATGATCCTCTTCGAATATTTCAATTCCGCCAGTATTTCTTCCAACTATGTAGGATCCAGCATAGACCTTACCATCCTTCGTAACAGTTACTCCGCCGTACGAAAGTTCATTAATTTCAGCAGATTGTGGACCGAGAGCCCATCCTGGTTTAATGGCATTTTTGTTGCCTGGTTCCATCGGAGAAAATTTGCCCATTCTATATTCAGCAGCCGGATCAAGTAAATCACCCGTTGGTGAAAATTTTTGAATTCTTCCCCAAATTGTGTCGCTATCCATTTCGCTTACGAAAACATTGCCGTCAGGGTCAACAGATATATCTTTAGGGAAAGTAAATCCTGGTCGTATGAAAATTAATTTAGCTTCAGATGCTTCTCTACCTTGAGGTCCAAAACTTTCTGTATAAGGGGCCTCATATTTATAAGGGTTTGATTCCCACTGAAGTAGGAATTTACCATTTGAATCGAATTTTTGTATACGAGTGTTAAAAGTATCTGCAACATATACAGATCCATCAGGAGAAACATCTATTCCCATCGGTAAATCAAATTGACCTTCTCCCGTACCTCTTGTACCCCATTTTGCCAAAAATGCTCCGTCAGAATCAAACTTTTGAATGCGATGGTTCCTAGTGTCTGCAACATAAATGTTGCCTAAAAGATCTACTGCTACTCCATTTGGTGTATTAAATTCACCATTCGAAGCACCTTTAGATCCCATTTTTTTCCACTCTGCATCGGTGTCTGCTTTTAATTCCCAGTCCATTGTAAATCTCGAATTAAACTTGAGAATCTTTTTATTTCCAATATCTAGTACCAATAAATTACCATAATCATCGGCATGAAATCTCAAGTCAATGGACATTTCACCTAGTCCGGTTCCTGAGGAGCCGTAAGAGATTTTTTGTCCTTGTAATAAAACTTCTTTCCCATCCGGACCATATTTAATTACTGTAGATCGATTATCACCGTTAATTATATTAGCTTGCGTGAAAACATTACCGGAAGAATCCACAGCAAAATATCTTGAAGTAATTGTGCCACAACTCACTTCACCGGAGACGATTTTGTTAAGAGTTCCTCCTCCATCCAGATAAATAGTTCCGCTGTCATCAGTGCCTACAGTGTGAGACTTAATAAAATTGGGGCACACAGCAGGTTTTCCTTCTGATTGCCATCCCTTTACAGGTGTATTCAAATAATTCCCTAAATTATCAAACCTAGTAACAGTTACGAATGGTTGATAATCTTGCTCACCATTGGCATACAGACTTCGTATCATTCCTCTGCTGTCTACAATTAATATGTTTCCATCCTTATCAACATCTATATCAATTGGATTCTCAATGCCAGTGCGAACTGTCTTTAATCCTCCATTTTTGAAATCAGTTTCTTCATAAGAGCCAACAATCTTTGTTCCCCATTTATTCAAAAAAGTTCCGTTTGAATCAAACACATGAACACGGGAAAAACGTTTTTCCGTCAATTGAATATCTGGTTCCATGTTAAAAGTGTCAAGGACATAAATATTATCGGAGTCATCAATGGCTAATTTACTAGCATTACCGAATAGTCCATTCTCTGTGCCGCATCCACCCCACTTAGTTAATAATGCACCCGCTGGGGATATTTTATATATAGTGTTAGATTCATCTAATACATAAATATTACCTTTCGTATCACTAGTGATATCTCTAGGCGTTCCAAAGGCTCCCCAATTAATAGTTGAAGTGTCATAATTGGAATCTGCCTTGGTAATAAATTTGTTCGTAATCTTAGGATCTAGAACTCTTAACTGATGGTTCTGTGTATCCGTCACATACAATTTACCTGCATTAGAAGAACCTGATGGAGAAACGGCAATATCTCGCGGGCCCCCAAAATTCGATTCCCATCTCTCAGTAACGCCTAAACATCCATCCAATTTTGCAATACTTCCCAAAGATACTCTGGCCAAAGCAGAGCTATCATAAACCATAGTAGGTTCCGTAATAGTACCTGGTACTTCTCTAATTTCAAACTCTGTTGGTTTAGAAGCTCTCTTAGATCCATACTCAACTGCTCTTTGTATCCAAAAAGGATTAGGCTCCCATGTTATAGGATCATCGGATGAAAGAGCATATCCGAATCCTCTAGACGGGTCGGTTGTCATACGAATACCATCGCCTATAACATCGTTAGATATGCCATTTATTGTGTATACACCTTGCCCAGTATTGTTATCTTTTGTGTTGAAGTAATCATAGGTGAAAGCTGTCTGAGTAAGATTGTCTCCACTCGCAAAAAGATTTCCGCCTTTGTTTAAGAACTTTTTTACTGCGTCACTTTCATATCCATTCCATGGTTTATTCTCACTAGAATGTGACATGTCAGGTGCATCATATACAACAACTCCATCTAAATAGTTTTGCAATACCCACTCAGGTGCCGGACCTCTTAGAATTACATCCCATTCATCGTATGCTATACCCAAATCTTTCAGTGCATCTCTTTGATGTTGAGCTCCTGTAGTAGTCGGGGTTGATCCCTTCCCAAATACAAACGACCTCATCCCAACATCTCCGTCATTAGCTATAAAAAGCACATCGTGGTGCCTTTCAAAGGCTTTGATTACCTGAATATTACTTACATTAGGAGTAACATTCATTCCGTCTACATCAGTAACGGATATTGTATAAGCTACATTGGTGCCAACAGGAAATTTTCCTAAAGAAATACTGTAGACAGAATCGTTCGCAAAAGTATCCCCAGATTTACCATCATCGTGCATATCTATGTCTGTAAATGTGTCATCGGTTGTCCATTGCAAAACAACTGATTTAAGAGGCACTGTTCCAGAAATCAGGGCGCTTACCACAATCTCATCCTCATTTGTCGGATATTTTGGGGTCATTTTAGCGTAAGAATCTATCTCCGTATCAGGTGATGTTTTTAATTTACCGTTTCCGTCGCAACCTGCATTTAGTATATAAGTCTCGTAGGAAGTATTACCGCAAAAAAAACCAGGTCCTGGAAAAATCACTCTTTTTGCAGTTTCATAAGCTGTTTTATCAAAGGTATGGTGGAATATATAAGGCACTGTAATAGTTTCGTTTCCATCAATCAAAGCAAACACTCTACCTTCATACCAACCTGATGGATCGTCTAGATCCAATTGCCCTATATCAACAGTAATAGTAGTAGAACTTCCGGCCGGTATATTTAAAGATGTTTCCGATAGTTGAAGTTCAAAATCTGATACTTTTTGAGTTCTGCAACTTCCATTCCAATTTTCATAATCATTACCCGTTTTCCATGGGGCACAATCAGCAAAATTGGCGTGTTTTTGTGGATATACTTGCCCAGAATACACTGTTGTGTCTGAAGTCAAATTAACATCCACATCTATCGATCCAGTATTGCTTATAGTAATTTCCCTGCTTGTCGAACTTCCTTGAGTTGCCAATCCAAATGACAGACTGGAAGGAATAGCAAGAACCTCTGCATCAATGGCCCTTTTTGTATCTACCGCACCGGCACCTTGTGTCATTAACCTGTATCCAGCCAATGGTCTTGCAGTATTCATAACTGCCGCTTTAACCATATCCGGGGTCCAACCAGGGTGTTTTTGAATTATCAAAGCAGTGAGGCCTGAAACATATGGAGTCGCGAATGAAGTTCCTGAATTATTTGAATAAGCTTTGTTAAAATCCGGAAGCTGTACGTTCTGACCTGGCGCAACTACATCTGGTTTGATCCTTAGGTCATATGTCGGGCCTCTTCCAGAAGAAGGATCTACAGTATCTTTTCCATTAATTGGTATGTTCAGTCTTCCAACAGTTATGCCATTGTTAGTAGCTCCTCTACTGTTGAGAGTATAAAAATTAGGCAATGCATTTCCGGCTGATTGTGTAACTACGATACCATTTCTGACTGCCCAATCAATCATCAAAGCACCAGAAGTCAACCCATTTCCTCCGCTACTATCCCCTGAGGTAACAGTAATAACATCAGGTTCATCTCCACTCATCGGGATATTATCCGGACCCTTAATAACCAACTTAATACCAGCCAAAACAGGTTCTTCCCAACCTTTACCCTTCCAAAAAGGATCAGGATCAGTAGGGTCTATACCACCACTCATGACTTTAATTCCCCATAAGCAAGCAGCCGTAGCAAGCGCACTTTTTGTTCCCGTTCCAGCTACCTGGCCTGCAACAGAGGTGCCATGGCTATCTTGTGGAGTTGGGTCCCAATCAGCAGTAGAATCCAATAAAACCACTTTAGGATCAGTTGTTGCGGGATCATCATCTAAATCATCTAAATCAGGGTGTGTAACATCAATACCTGTATCCAAAATAGCTACTTCCACGCCTTCACCTTTGGTACCAGGTAATATTGAACACAAGTCTACAGTTGGTATCTTTGCGATGATTTTTTCACCCGGTTTAATAGTTTCTCGGGGAGTTACAGTGAACCCTAGGTCATATTTACCAATAGTGCCTCTACTAGAATGAACCAATACTGTGTATTTATTATCTTCACTAATCGCTATGTCATTTAAGATTGCACTTCCCCTTAATCTACCTTCAGCCCATGAAATAACACCTGCGGGGTCCATAAGTGTTACTGCCGGCATTAATCCAGGACTTTTGGACGTAACCGTCAAAGACACATGATCTCCGTCTTTAGCATCAAAATACCATTCAGTAGTATCATTTTTGTTTATGATATTCCCAGACTTTATCTCACCCGAGAGTATGGTTTTTGCTAATTTAGAACTATATGTAGGTCCGGGATCCGCAGATTCTATGATTTCTTCAATTTCATTGGAAACGGTAAGATTAAGGGAATATTTTCCGACCAACCAGTCGGACACATTAGCCACAATAGTATACGTACCTGTTTCTTTCAAAGTATGAATAACATTGGAATTGAATCCTGTAAAATCATTATCATACTCTTTAGTAGGCGACAATTTCGCAAACTGACTGGGAGGAACAATACTTACATTAGTATCAAGGTAAAATCCATCATCCCCTAAATCAACATGTACTTGCTGGCCTTTCTTACCATAAAAAGTCCATTCATGATTATCTAAGTATGAACCTAATGTAAATTCACCTATAGATTCATAAACCACATCAACCTTAGCTGATGCTATATCATTGATTTTTCCTCCTTTGATAGAAGAAAACTCAGCTAATACCGATGGTTTAATTTTATTTTTATCCACTCCTGTGGATGTCACTTTAAGGTTGTAATCACCTAAATTAACATGACTATAAGACCATGGTTTAAAACTATAAGTACCATTTGTACCGGACAGTGTAATTTGTTTTTTAATTACTGATTTTGATCCCATCGTAGTAGTTATCCATTCCCATCCAGTATTTCCCTGAGATACAGAATGACCTGGTTCATATATATCTACATCGAGCTCTTCCCCATTTACGGAAGAAAACTCTATTGACAATATCTCTCCTGCTGTTCCTTCGTAGGAATAACAGTCATATTTATTGTTTTTAGTTATAGATCCCTTTAATTGTTGGGCGGAAGCAATAGATTCACATTTTTTAAGATTGATCTTTGCCTTTATTTTAGGTTTAGTTTGATCTGTAGTTTGATTAATAAACGTGTCAACGCTTTGTTCTAGAGTTAGCTGATAATCTCCAGGATTACTCAATTGATAAGACCACACTTTAATAAAATAGGTACCGGTACCTTGGTCAACTGGTAATGAAATATCCTGAGGGTTTGCGGTACTAGATGTACTAATCATGGCATAACCATTATTATCCGCGGTAACTTCTTTTCCTGGACCATACAAATCCAAATCTACAATGGTTCCGTCTACCGAGAACAGTGTAATTTGAACATATTGGCCAGAAACAGCATCAAATGAATAGCAATCAAAATTATTGTTATTTATTGAACCCTCAATAGTTTTAGCCGGCAATAATGCTGAACAATTAGTGTTGAGGTCAAGTAACTCTTTTGACTTGACAATTTCAGGCTGTAAAGGCTGGTCAACAACCACTGTAATATCATATTCACCAACGTCACCAGAATATGACCATACTTTGATGGCATATTTACCCTTACCTTCTGACAACATATAATTAAAGTTATTGGGTGTGTTGTCTGCTGTAGTCACATACGCAATACCGAAGTTATCTTTATTGATTTTTGTGTCGGGAGCAAACAGGTCCGCATCAAACGGCTTGCCAGATTTAGAAGTTATAGTAACAGTAACATCTGTTGCCCCATAAATAGTTCCATCCGCTTCAAATTCATAACAATCATAAGTATTTTCATCTGAAAGAATGCCAGTTACAGTTATTCCAGATTTGATATCATCGCATGAGTTAGAACCTATTGCGAACCCGATCAGCCCCGATCCCGTTTGTGTGAACGAGAAAACTACCGCCAAAAACATTATGCCTAAAACACCACTAGTAGGAAATAGCCATTGTCGTATGTGCTTATTCAATTATCAATCCTCAAATTATTCTAATAAATTCCGTTTTGCATATTTTATACTACAAAACGTTTTTATTCACACGAGTGATATCACTTGTAAGGAAGTTTGAAAGAATTTAATGAAAAAAAATCACTGATTCGAATTAGCTCATTATCGAATCTGCTTTCATAGCTCAAAAGACAATATATTAGTTTATATTTCTGCATCTGTTTATTATCAACTTTCAAAGTCTTTGAGATTATCCCAAGTTTCCCAAAAAGTGACATGCTCTACCGATTGCCGTTTAGGTTGCGCCCATTTCCCTTTAGTTGGAAACCCTAAGGGAATTAATGCCATTGACATTGCATCTTCAGGAATATTAATTAATTTCTTCAGCTCTTCTTCATGTCCTGAATAAAGTGTGGTCAAAGTTGACCCAATCCCATATGCTCTCGCTGCTAACATTAAATGTTGTATGGCACCATAAATAGATGATCCGGCTCTTGGGTTTTTAGAGTTTGCTGCATTTCGCAGAACAGGAATTATCCAAACAGGGGCATCTTGAATATGATAGGCAAGATGCTCTGCACTAAGATAGTTGTGAGGACCTAATTTATCGGATTTATCCGTTTTGTCCATAATATTATTTTTCCTAACACCGTATGCGGATTCCCATCCTTTTCTATACCATTCTGCTATTTTATCTTTAACTTCTTTATCCCTCACAACAATCCATGCCCACTGTTGATTATTACCTCCGGAAGGCCCCCTTATGGCAGCATCAATGATATTCCATAATATATCTTCAGATATAGGTGCGTCTGAAAGGTACCTTCGAGCAGGAGTCGAATGTAACCCCTCCATTAAACTTAATTCATCCGGATTCAGTAAATTCATTTTTACTCCTTTACAACATTTCACATAGCAATCAATGGATCATTATTTATTTGAAACAAAATCGCAACTTATTTTCCAATTACTCTTATGGGATCGCCTGCCATAAATGCCATCACACACTCCATTGTTTCTCGATAGAAAAGCTCATACGTTTCTTTGGTAACATATCCGATATGAGGCGTCATTATCACGTTGTTTAACTCCATAAAAGAGTGGTCACGCCTCAAAGGTTCATTATCGAAAACATCTAATGCCGCACCTGCAATCTCTTTGTTCTCCAAAACTTCAATCAAATCGGATTCGTTGACAATCGGACCTCTAGATGTGTTAACAAGGTATGCAGTAGGCTTCATCAAGCGCAACTTACTTTTATTTATCAATCCACGAGTACGACTACTTAATGTTGTATGAATAGATAAAAAGTCCGAATCTGACATCAGTGTATCTAGTGAAACCAAAGTTACACCATGTTCGTGTGCTTTTTCTTCAGTTAGGTTTTGGCTCCATGAAATAATATTCATGCCAAATGCTTTGCCATAGTTAGCTACCTGTGAGCCTAAATTTCCTAACCCTAAAACACCAAGAGTTTTTCCTTTTAATCCGACTCCCATAGTAGTTTGCCATTTCCCTTGTCTAGTTGAGTTATATTCCGTAGATATATTTCTAGCTAAATCTAGTACCAGCCCCCATGTTAATTCTGCTGTAGGGTAGGGTAGTCCACCTGTACCGCATACAGTAACCCCAAGCTTTACAGCAGCAGCAACATCTATAGATGCATTTCGCATTCCTGTCGTAACTAACAATTTTAAATTGGGTAAAGATTTCAAAATATTCTCGGGAAATGGAGTTCTCTCTCGCATAGCACACACAACTTCGAATCCAATCAATCGTTCGATTAATTTATCGGTATTCTCAATATGATCGCTAAAAACTTCTACTGATGTTTTTTCTGGTAGCAAACTCCAGTCTGACATCTTAAGAGCAATATTTTGATAATCATCTAATAAGGCTATTTTTGTCATACAATCTCCTCGATTTAACAAATATCAAATTAACTTAAACGTAACCCTAGCAGATAAATTTAGGTAGTCTATATTTTCAGCATGGATCTCATGCATATCTACAAATTGCTGTTACAAAAAATCAACTAGAAAAAACATATGCATAAATCTAGAATATTTATATACATCCTGTATTTTATTTAAAATTGTTACTTCGTTTATCTGCAATTACTCGCTATAAAGAACCTGCAGTAATTCCTCCATCTACCATATAAACTCCGCCGTTACAGTAACTGCTGTCATCACTAGCTAAAAACATCATCAACCTAGCTACTTCCTCTGGCTCCCCATAGCGTTTCATAGGATTATTAGATGCCAATGTTTTCTGAACTTCATCAACAGTAGAATAAACTGCTAGGGTTGGGTGACTAGATCTCTGTTCTTCAATAGATCGCATCATGCGTGTCTGAATCGGTGACGGATTTACCGTATTTACTCTTATTCCCATTGAAGAACCTTCCAACGTAGCAGAACGCATTAATCCGATCACCGCATGCTTACTCGTAGAATAAGGTGACATGCCAATAGAACCCTTAACCCCGGCAGTAGACGAAGTAATAACAACACTTCCACCTCCAGCATTTTTCATAACAGGCATCACATATTTCAATGATAACCACACACCTTTAACATTTACTGCCATGACTTTATCAAACATTTCAACTGGAGTATCAATTATTAAATTGGTTTCGCCTTCTATACCTGCATTAGCTATTAATATGTCAATGCCGCCATGTCGTTCTACTGTTACATTAACAAAATCTTGGACTTGGTCAGGTTGAGTAACATCACTCACCACATAACTAACATTTTCATTGCCGATGAATTTAACAGCATCCTGTAATGCAGATTCGTTCAAATCTACCAAAACTACCCGAGCTCCTTCTCCAACAAAAAGCTTGCCTGCTGCTCGTCCTATTCCACCTGAACCTCCTGTGATTATCGCAGTTTTCCCTTCTAGTTTTCGCATATATGTCCTCCTTTAAATGTAACCGAACGATAACATGGTAATAATTAGAATGATATGCTGATGATAATTTAAAGTGACTACAAATACACGATGATCTGAATATCAGGACACACCTAAACTCAATTCCATCGTATATAACGAAGTTATTAATGAATATAGAATGGTTTCAGTGAAAATGCTGCCGGTTCTATCAACCATCTAATATGACAAATCAAAGCTGTTTTATTGACTAATTTGGGTAGCAATAATACCGTACTGTTCATCAAGAGTTTTTTTACGAAATTCATCAAATGAAATATAAAATTCCTGCAGACTCATACCAACATTTCGTCTGAAAGATTCCTCATGCCCATAGCCCTCTAGATCATCCCAGTAATTAACCATTATTGCATCATGAGATGAGACACTAATTGCGTAAGCCACTGCCCATATGGCAAGTTCATAAGAAAGTGCATGTCCCATATTTGCAGACTCTTGGTCATTGTTTTGTCTTTGCTCTGGAGTCGTATGGTCATCTATAGACTTGTTTGGATATGCAGCGAGAGCATCTTTTGCAACATTCATACGTTCTTTCAACTGAGTCTCCCAGTTCATCCATCCTTCCAGTGACGACACTCTTACAGCTGCATATTCAGCCGACCCTTCAATCAGCCATATCGGTCCCGTTTTGGGAACTAGATTGGGTGGTAGGGGTGCTCCAAGTATTCGCACCCCATGAGATGATTGGTAGGAGTGAAAATATTCGTGTGCTGTCACTTTCCTAGGGTCAGCAAACAATGATTTTGCAGGTGATGTTGGATGTCTTAAGTCAGTGTTATATAACGCAGTGCCACTGTGAATAACATATCCATTATGACGAAGTTCTGCACCACTCTGGTTTGCACCTCCATTAGTTGTGCCATCCAAAGAACCGGTTCCTAATACTCTCGCTAAACATAGCTCTTTTTCCACCTTGATGTGTAATCCATCAGAAACAGATCTAAACATACATAAATCATCAAGTATTTCGTCCTTAGATGAAGTTTCAGGATCCCAGATTACGTACCCTAGATAGCTTTGAATCCCACCTATAGGTCCGAAGTCTGGCCATGTCACTGTCAACTCAGATTCAGAAACCGGGTATCTCCCGACTATAGCTGATAAGCCATTTATAGCCTTTTGAACATGTGCGTCAGTGACACCTTCATATACCAATAACTCTATACAAAATGCTGTTTCTGAAAAACGCTGATCACATGAGTCAGTACCAGCTACAGTTTTTGTTGGAATTTGCTTTCCATTCACGTGAGTATAAACGGGAATAGGAGTCATTGTGGGAATAGGAGTAGGGGTATGAGTATGTGGTATTAGTGAAGCATCTATTTCTATAGAATCTTGAATCCCATTAAAAACATGGAGGTAATTTTCTAAATAATCTGGATTAGCACTAAAAGTAAAAACACTAACATCGTTGGCAGCGTTACCTATGAAAACAAACTGACGATATGCCTTTCCCAAAGAACCTGTAACTATTTGCATATTGTTTTGTTCGGTTCTTTTTGTTTCAACAAACAATGGTTTGTTGATAAACCAGTTCTCCACAAAAGAGTCCAAATCTTGATGGGAATATTCCACATTTAAAACCGTTAAATCTGCGTCAGACCAAAAAATTTGCAATCCCCCGGATTCAACTTTTCTCTCCCAAGTCTGAGGTAACACAAATATCAACCCATTATCCCGGTTTATAAAGGTACTGTAATTCACTAGAGTTGAAGTTGGAGCAACAGTCGGAGTCGACGTTGAAGTTGGAGCAACAGTCGGAGTGAACGTTGAGGTTGGCACAACAACCGGAGTCGACGTTGAGGTTGGCACAACAACCGGAGTGTTAGTTTCGGCAACTGCAGAGACAGTTGGTTCCAACTTTGTTTCAGATATTGAAGCACTAGTGAGGGGTACCCTGGCTTCTATGGTTGATTCGATTTCTACTTCAGGCTGGCTAGTAGAGCACGCAGCAACAATTAATACTGAAATAATCAACCACAATAAATTATTACTATGCATACTCCGATAATATCAAAATACACTGTAATTTACTATTTACTTAAAGCAACTGTCTTTTCTCAAGTAGATTTAGAGCGATTCCTAATTCTCGATACGGTGTTAGAAGTAAAGTCATTCCCAAACTCCCCTGTAAGTGCACATCAACACCTATGCGGGCGGATCTTCTTGAAACAGCGTGATCCCTATTTTCAGATATTTTTCTCGTTCTTCGGGTTTAGTTCCCGTACCCATGGCGAGACGAATACCCGTACCGTCCAATTGGGCCGCTACATTGCGCATACAGTCGTCCACACTTGTCAACGGATACCCCGTATGTCCTTCCATATTGAAGGAAAGATCATTGGGCCCAAACGTCACGACGCTCACTCCTGGTTTGGCCAATTTCCGAATGTTGGTCACGGCCTCAACCGACTCCACCTGAATGCTCAAGATCACATAGTCGTTCCACCATGCTGCATACGTCAACCGATCCATGCTTTTCGCCACACCACGCATACCTCGGCGTGCTTCCCCACCCCAACTCCGTCGCCCGATCTGAGGGTAGTAGGAGTAGGCAACAGCATCATCGACCGTCTCTTCTTCCATAACTTCAGGTACCAGAACCGCACTGCATCCCAGGTCCATATATCGCCCGACCAAGTAAGCATGTCGTGTGTGTGGAATGCGTAGTTGCACATCAATTCCCAATTCTTCAGCAGCAGTACAATAGGTTACAAGTGACTCTTCGCTAAAGGCTGTATGTTGACCATCGATCCAAATATAGTCGTAGTGGTCGGTTGCCCAAATTTCGGCCAGCTGGCTCTTGGTTGTCTGCAACGATCCTCGTAAGGCAACCAGCACTTCTCCGTCCCGGATGCGCTGCCTGAGTGTTTTCTCCTCGGCCATAGTTCCCTCCTGTGTGTCAGCATATTCTGTGTCTTAGTGTTAAAAGCTTCTCCATAGTAAACCCGATCGTTCCCAGATACAACATAAGCTACCGTTACTGTCTCATCTTGATAATATCGTGATCTTTCCCTAGAAGAAAGTAGCCAATTATGATCGGTCAAATACCTATCGGCATTTAATTCCCGTGTGGCAAAAAGAATCGACGGAATGTTTTGTGGGTGCGATGAGAAAAAATTTCATAATTATGTCGGAAAAATCATGCTCGCAAATAATCCCATATTCTTTTTAAGAAACAAAAAAAGAATATTGAGGAACTGGTGCCGAAGGTGGGACTCGAACCCACACTAGGATTACCTAACTTGATTTTAAGTCAAGCGCGTCTGCCATTCCGCCACTCCGGCATAATGTTATTTTAGCCACATAACTTCATTATTACAACAGACCCGAAAGTAATTTGAGTAAGTAATGTTAAAGCATTTATAATCAAAACTTACAATGAATTAAAATATGATAGAGTGACCAAATACTCGATCTAACATGGAAAAGGAGATTAAAAAGATGGGTGAAATGATTACATATCCAGCTAATGGGCATAAAGGCACTGGCTATATGGCTCGGCCATCAGGACCATCCAATGGTAGGGCAGTGATTGTAATACAAGAATGGAATGGATTAAACGAACATATTAAAGATATTGCCGACCGATTTGCTAAAGAAGGTTATATAGCACTAGCACCTGATCATTACCATGGTGTTATAGCAACAGAACCAGACGCAGCAGGAAAAATGTTTATGGCACTGAATATAGAGGAAACCGAAAAAGAATTAAAAGGTGGAATTGACATGTTATATGCTGAAACAGGAACCGCTATAGGGGTTACAGGTTTTTGCATGGGTGGAGCTTTAGCACTATTCGCAGCATGTCAAAATGATGAAAAAGTAGGAGCATGTGTAGACTTCTATGGAATTCACCCAAATGTGCAATATGACTGGGACAATTTACATGCTCCGGTTCTAGGAATATGGGCTGAACAAGATGCCCAAGTAAACCCTCAGTTAGAAGAATTTGCAAAAAATCTTGCCAGCCGTCAGCATAATTTTCATTTCATAACTTATCCCCACACTCATCATGGGTTTTTCAATGACACCAACTCTGAAAACCACGATGTTGAGGCTAGTAGAGATGCATGGAATTTAACTCTCAATTGGTTCAAAAAACATCTCTAAAAGTTCAATATGCCTCAAGAAAGAAAAAGAATCTGGGGTCGGCATTGGTATTATAAAAATACAAATTCAAAAAAATGGTTAGAAAAATAATTCTATTATCTATTAAATTTTATTCAACTATATCTGTTCCGAAACCTTAAGAAAACTACCCCAACTAACGCAATTAAGAATATGGAACTTAATTGATACAAAGTTGGTAGAAAAGTTGCGGGTATTAAACTCAATCCTACTAATGGTCCTAAAGCAGAACCTAAATCATTAAATGTATTATAAATCGAAAATACTTCTGAACGAGAATCCTGCTTACCTACCAAACTAACAATTGGTAACAATTGAACGCTCAACATCACTCCTCCGCCAAAAACTAATAAAAACGATAAACATATCATCAACAAATCATTAAAGACGCCTAAACTTATCAATCCGACTGAAGCTATAAATACTGACAGAAATAACACCTTAGTTCTACCAAATTTATCAGAACAATAACCACCTAATGGTGCTAACGTAACATCTGCTAATCCCCTAAACCCTAATAACAATCCTGCAACACCTGTTACCGTCAATGAAACAATCTTTAAATCAAGCTCTGTTCCAAATTTAATTCTCAGATAATGTCCAATACTTGCAGACATTAATCCTGCCACTACTATTCCAATACCTAACCCACTAAAACCTAAAAGTAAAACATCTAAATCTTTAAGCTTACTGAGTAAATTATTTGTTGAATTTTGTTTGATTGGAATATTACTTATTTCAGTGTTTTTGAAAATTAATATCCAAAATACAAGAGTGGTGAAAGTAAGTAATGCAAAAACCAAACAAGTCGTTTTAATACCTAAATAGGAAAACAAAAAAGCCCCGACTATTGCTCCACCTATAGCACCAGTTTGTCTAATTGAATGATCCATTGAAATATATAGACCTATATTTGTTTCAGAACTGGAATTGGAAGCTATTAATTGACCGGTTAACCGCAATATTGACCAACATACCCCCCAATATAGACGTGAAACAATCAATAAAATATAATTTTTTGAAAAAGCATAAACATACAATGTCGTTACTGAAGAAAATAGAAACCAAATAAATGGTTTTTTAACGCCAAAACGATTCACCAAAAATGAACTAACCGGATTTGAAATAAATCTTACAAATCTATTGGCTGATAATAAAATTCCCACTTGAATAATTGTCAATGACCACAATCCAGGCTGAGATGGCATCAGCACATACATCAAGGCATCCCCTAATAATGCGGCCGCAACTGCAATACTTGTAACCCATATGTGTAGCTTAGTGGTCAAAAATACTAGCTTTTAAGAACGTGTTGGAGTTGGTCCTGCTGAAGAACCTCCATCTACCTTGTATATAAAAAAGATGCATTTGAAAATATTTTTATAGTCAAATTAATTTGATACAAAACTCCATCTACTACTGCTCATATAATCTATAAAGTTAGGACTTAGACGCTCATTTGCTAAATACTCTCTAGTAACCGGAATAGTGACTGATTCGAAATTGAGATCTTTCAAAACTTTTTCTGGAAAATCATGGTGCAGTATTGCAGCTCTACCTATTGCGGCAAAATCCATGCCATAATTAATTATTTGTTGGACTTGTGGACCTGTCATAATTTTCCCAGCTACGCCTACTAAGACACCTTTAGTTTCAAATCCAGTAAAATGATCAATTAATCTTTTGTTCCTATATTTAGGATCTTCAGTATCTTTAAAGCTATCCCACAAAGAAATATCTAAAAAATGTACTTTTCCAGAATCAATGAGTTGCTGGCAAACCTCTTTAATCTCACTTAAATCAATTCCGAATCTTTCAGCAGACACTCGCACTCCCAACAAAAATCCATTGCCACATTTTTCATTAACAGCATCAATAATTTCGAAAAGTAATCTAGTCCGATTTTCTAATGATCCTCCATATTCATCAGTTCTACGATTATATTCTGAACTAATAAACTGACAAATTATATATGCATGAGCTCCGTGTAATTCAACACCATCATACCCCGCCTTCTGAGACCTAATTGCAGCAGCAATAAAATCATCTCGAAGTTGATGGATTTCTTCCAATGTCATTGCTCTCGCTCCAAATTCTTCATTATCGGAAGGGCAAAGTGGCTTAGTGCCTATTAATTCCTTAGGGGATTTCATTCCAGCATGGTGTAATTGAATGATAGCTAAGCTATCATAGCTTTTAATAGCTTTTGATAAATGTTGGTGCCCGTCTATCTGAAAATCATCAAAAATACCTAATTGACCCTTAAATCCTTTTCCAACGGATTGTACATGGGAGGCACAAGTCATTGTCATACCAAACTGACCTTCGGCCCTGTATTTCAACCATTCAAACTCATCATCAGACAAACTACCGTCCTCAAAACTCTGTTGATTAGTTAATGGTGCAAGCATAAATCTGTTTTTCATACTCATACCATTTGAAAAAGTAATTCGATCATTTAAGTTTTTCATTGGGAATCCTTTATAAAATATTTACCCCATAGTATCAAATTAAAGAGGCACCCATGAGGGTGCCTCTTTAAAACTATTTTCACAACTTTAATTATCTATTTTTAACTCTATCTACAAGAGCCCATGCTCCTGGTAACGCCATGGCAGCTAAAACCAATTTGACTGCATCTCCTGCTATAAAAGGCCACAATCCCCACTCTAATGTTTTAGATAGCCCAACGGATAAATTGATTGCTAGCCAAGGAAGCCCAAAGGCATAAATAATCACATTACCTAAGAAAAAAGCCAATATAATGTTTGCTTTCCTATCCCAACCACGTTCAGCAAATTTACCGATTATATAAGCAGCAACTATAAATCCTACAATGTATCCACCAGATGCCATACTCCACAATTGCCAATTCTCATTACCTGACCAAGGAAGAATAAAGTGAAGTACTCCACTCTCGCCTAGTGATTCATTAATAGCACCCGAAGTAGGTGCAAAAACGGGCAACAAAAACATACCTATAGCGGCATAAACTATCATGCTAAGAACACCTTTACGACTACCCAGTGCTCCGCCTGCAAGTAAAACACCGAAAGTTTGACCCGTAATTGGAACAATCGTAAACGGAATCCTGATTGCGATTTGAGCGCATAACGATAATAAAATAGCAAACCCTAAAATCAATACCGCATCACGCACATACGCCCCAACTTTGCTATCCATGCCAAAAAGTGTCTGTGGAACCAACACATCAATCAATACTTGTTGTCTAATACCAGCTTGCATAAAATTCTCTCCTTACTGATTTATACTGATCCAGTTTAGTCTATGATTATTAAATCATTCAGCTATTTTTAGCCTATAAATAAAGGTCCGAATACCAACGCTACTATTGTCATCAATTTCAGCAATATATTCAATGCCGGTCCTGAGGTATCCTTAAACGGATCCCCCACGGTGTCTCCAACAACAGCAGCTGCATGTTGATCTGAGCCTTTACCTCCTAAATTACCTGCTTCGATATATTTTTTAGCATTGTCCCATGCTCCACCTGCATTAGCCATCATAATAGCAAATAAAAATCCTGTTGCTATTGAGCCTATTAGCAATCCTCCCAATGCTTCAGGACCTAAAATAAACCCTACAACTATTGGAGCCGAAATGGCGATCACTCCCGGCATTATCATTTCTTTCATAGCACCTTTAGTACTAATATCTACAGCTCTAGCGTAATCAGGATCTGCGGTCCCTTCCATTAATCCGGTTATTTCTCTAAACTGTCTTCTGACTTCTTGTACCATGGCATATGCGGTTCTTCCTACCGCTTGCATCGTAAGTGCAGAAAATACAAATGGCATTATTGATCCAATAATTAATCCCATCATCACCTTTGTATCCATTAAATTGAATACATCAATACCTACTACTCCAGAATATGCTGCCATCAAAGCTAGTGCCGTTAATACGGCTGATCCAATGGCAAATCCTTTACCTGTAGCTGCTGTAGTGTTACCCAAAGAATCTAACGCATCAGTACGTTTTCTTACTTCAGGGTCTAAGCCTGCTTGTTCAGCTATTCCTCCTGCATTATCAGCAACCGGACCATATGCATCCGTAGCCAAAGTAATACCAAGGGTGGACAGCATTCCTACTGCAGCTAGTGCAACGCCATACAAATCAGCTAATTCATATGATGCCCACATAGCACCGACTATCACTAATCCTGGAATTAAAGTACTTATCATTCCTAATCCCAATCCACCGATCAAAATAGTAGCTGGACCGGTTTTCGATTGTTCAGCTAATTTTCTTGTAGGGCTATATTCATAGGATGTGTAATATTCTGAAGCCGTTCCGATAAGCTGTCCTGATACTAATCCCACTACTACTACCCAAAATAAATTCCATTCCAAATCTAATACTACTACCGCACCCGCTGTACCAGCTAATACTAATCCTCCCGCGGAAAAAATTCCGATTCTGAGGGACCACAAAAGTCTCCCCATATCAGCTCCTTCACCTGTACGTACTAGAAATGTACCAATGATTGAAGCGACTATACCTATTGATGATACAAGTAATGGAAATAGAATTAATTCTTTCTCTCCTATTCCCAAAAAGCTACTCCCAACTGCTGCTAAGGCAACAGCGGCAATGATCGACCCAACATACGATTCGAAAAGATCCGCCCCCATACCGGCTACGTCTCCGACGTTATCTCCTACATTATCAGCAATAGTTGCCGGATTCCGAGGATCATCTTCGGGTATTCCTTGTTCAATTTTCCCAACCAAATCAGCCCCTACATCAGCCGCTTTCGTAAAAATACCGCCGCCAACTCGAGCAAATAGAGCTATGGATGAAGCGCCGAAGCCAAAACCGGCAACAGTACTAGCATCAGTGAAAGCAACGAACATTAAAGTCACGCCTAATAAGGCTATACCGACCACAGAAACCCCCATTACTGCTCCACTATTAAAAGCTACACGCAATGCAGGGTTCAATCCTTTCATAGCCTGTACTGTGGTCCTAGTGTTTGCCCTAACCGCGATACTCATCCCAATAAAACCTGCCAATCCTGATCCGATTGCACCTATTAAGTAGGCAATGGCAGTTTCAGGTAACCCAAAGGTAGTTGATGCACCAACTCTGCCTGTGACATCAAAATCAATCAAAACAGCTAAAACAACAGCCATTACGATGACAAATACCGCCAATATCCTATATTCTCGTGAAAGAAAAGCCATTGCGCCTTGCTCGATTGCTTTACCTATAAATCTGACTTTTTCGCTTCCATTATCTTTTTTCAACACATTGGAAGCTAAAGCCCCTGCAAATAGCAAAGCAAGCACAGAAGCAGCTAACGCGATAATTTCTATGGTTTCCATAATATTCTCCTACTCTTCTTTAGTTAAATATAATTAAAAAAATTATTTGTATGCACAAGGAAGAATTCTCTAATGATTATCCACAAATTTCAATATAGATTTGCACTCCAATTACCTTGAAATTAATTACCTATACTTAACGTATCATACAAGTTTTTATTTAAAATCATTCCACCGGTCAACTATTTTCTTAGCTGAATCTTCTGGGTTATCGGAAAAAGTAATTGCACTAACAATACAAACAGAATCTGCTCCTGCATTCCTGAGATTTATCATATTGGTTTCATTAATTCCACCGATCGCCACTACAGGTATCGAAGTTAATGTTTTTATTTCTGAAACTATTTTAGGTCCCAACGGTTTGCGATGTGATTTACCCATTGTTGGAGTCGCATATATTGCGCCGATAGCAATATAATCACATCCCATTGATTCACTTTGCAAAGCTTCTGATACGCTACCATTTGATCTACCGACACACTGATTATCGGTTAAAATTTCTCTACAATGATCAACTTGCAAGTCAGTTTGTCCGACATGTAAAAAATCAGCTTCACTTAACTTCGCTATATCCACAGCATCATTAATCACGAATATAGCATCATAAACGTCACACATGTTCTTAAATTTAAGAGCATTAGCCAGAAACAACGATCTATCATTTATCTTGTCACGATATTGAACTATTTTAACTCCACCTTCAAGTGCGGATTGTGCAATACGGAAAATATCTCTTTCTTTAGTAGCTTGAGGATCAATGATTATGTAAATTCCTCTGATTTTATTACGTATATTTTCGTGATTATTTTCTGGTAACACTATAATCCTAAACCTCCTGGCATCTTTCCTTTGCGTGCGTCATCTATACTCTTACGTACCGTATCCGGAATATCCATGCCATGTTGTGAATAAGTTTTTTCAACATGTTTTCCTATATTTGAAGAATCTGAGAAATAGCTGTCTTTATTGGGGGATATTTTATATGAAATCGCAGACACTTTCTTATCTACAATCGTAGATCCGCATTCATTGCAAATGACTCGTTTTTCAGAAGAAAACGTTTTAAAAAACACTTCGAATTCTGTAGAGCAAGTCACACATATATACTCATAAACTGGCATAATGACCCCCTAATATAAATTAATTGACCCAACTAATCGGTTAATTGACCATGCTTTTGATAGGATTGAATGATTTTCTATGAATTTCACATATTCCTAATTTGTCTATCTCCTGTAAATGGAACTTGGTGCCATACCCTTTGTTTGATTCAAATCCATATCCTTTATATAAAACAGACATTTGTTTCATATGTTCATCTCTTTTCACTTTAGCAACAATGGATGCTGCTGCTATAGAAAAAGATAACTCATCGCCTTTTATTATTGACTGAGATGGGATTTCATGATCCAATCCAACTGCATCGATCAGCAAATAATCAATAGATATAGGTGATTTATCTAATGCTCGTTTCATCGCCAATTTAGTGGCCGAAACTATCCCGAAATGATCGACCTCTAAAGAAGTAGCAAACCCAGTTTCTGCCATTAAAGCAACTTCATATATGAGAGAGCTGAGTTTATTTCGCTTTATTTCCGAAAGTTTTTTACTATCATTAATTTCTGTTAGCAAGCTTCTATCAACGGCCTTATTAAACAAAACTGCTCCAGCAACAACTGGGCCTGCTAAACATCCACGACCAACCTCATCTATTCCAGCTATAGAGCCATACCCTTTTGCAATAAGGTTATCTTCGTAATCAAAGGATGGGCTTCTCATTAATAATTCCTTCAATTAGATATTGATATTTTTCGCTTATATAAAGCATCCGGAGTGATGTTTTCTGAATTTTCAATTATTCCACCACCAATCAATTCATTCTTTTGATAAAAAACAACTGGTTGCCCGGGCGTAATAGCTCTCTGTGGATTATCAAATTCTATTACAGCTTCAGTTCCACTAATCGTAACAACTGCGGGCTCATCCGTTGCTTTATATCGTATTTTTGCAGTAACTTGAATCCTAGTCCCAAGATCAAAATTTCTAGTAAAGCTAATTTTTTTAGCTGTAAACCTTGATCTGAGCAAATCGTTTTCTAATCCAAGTACGACATCATAATTGTCTGGATTAATATCAACAACGAACCTCGGTTCTCCATCAGAGGCATTAAAGCCTAGTTTTCTTCTTTGTCCAATAGTGAAATATTGAATGCCCTGATGGTCACCTAAAACGTTGCCTTGAGGATCGATAAAGCGACCGGGTTTGGGCTCCAGTCTAGCTTCAATGAATTCTCTGTAATTACCGCTAGGAATAAAACATATTTCTTGGCTATCAGGTTTTCCAGCTACCGGCAATCCTGATTGTTCGGCCAAAGATCGGATTTCTTTTTTTGTATAACGTCCCACGGGAAATTTAAGCTTACTTAATTCTTTTTGGCTCAAAGTAAATAAAACGTATGACTGGTCTTTTTTATCATCCATACCTTTCATTAAAGAAAAATGAGATTCGTTTTGTTCAATCTGTGCATAATGTCCTGTCGCTATAAAATCAGCGTCTAAAAACATAGCACGTCTTAAAAGAAAGTCGAACTTGATTTTATCATTACAGGCAAAGCAGGGATGAGGGGTTCTGCCAGAATCGTATTCTTTCAAAAAATAATTGACAACATGTTCTTGGAATTCTTTTTCGAAATTGACAAAGTAGTGAGGGATATCAAGGATTTGACATACTCTTCTAGCATCATCTACATCTTCGACTGAACAGCATCTGTTGTTTTCTCCGTAATCATCTTGACCATCTTTAGTCCACAATCTCAAAGTCATTCCAACTACATCATAGCCTTCATTTTTCAAAAGTAATGCAGCGACAGATGAATCTACACCGCCACTCATAGCAACTATTACTTTTTGTTTATCCATTTTAAAACCTTCCTATATTAGTTAAACCTATATCATACTACCGAAAAACATATATAATCACTGTTATATGAGTACAGAAACAGAAATAAACCAAAACTCAGGTCGCCTTGCAACTGATTTAGCTAAAGAAGCAGCTTCAGAAATACAAGCAGAAAACATACATGTGATTGACGTGAGGGAAATCAGTTCTTTCACGGATTATTTCATTGTGTTATCTGCCCAGTCTACTAGGCATATAAAAGCTATATCTGAAATAATCCAATCAACCTTGAAAGCAAATGGATTCAATCTTCACCACAAAGAAGGTGATCATAAAAGCAAGTGGCTTCTACTAGATTACGGGAATCTGATAGTACACTTATTTGATACAGATGCTAGGGAATTTTACGATATCGAAAATGCCTGGGAAAACTCTAAAACAATTGAGATTATTCAGTAATCCATTTATCAAAATCCCGCTCATAATCAATTAATTCAACAGGGCTAAAAAATATTCCTAGCTCTCTTTCAGCAGATTCTACTGAGTCTGAGCCATGTATTAAATTCATTCCTATGGTCATACCATAATCCCCTCGTATAGTTCCTGGTAAAGCTTCCTGCGGATTCGTAGATCCCATCAAAGTACGGGAAACTTGTATCGCATTCTCTCCTTCAGCTGAAATTGCTACCGAGGGAGATGAAGTTATAAAAGATACTAACGAATTAAAAAACGGCTTACCAACATGCTCTCCATAATGTTTATTAGCGAGTTCTTCAGTAATATGTATCAATTTGATGCCTATTAATCGCAATCCTTTTTGTTCCAATCTTGCAATAATTGTTCCGATCAAGCCTCTTTGTACTCCATCCGGTTTAACTAATATTAATGTTCTTTCCAAATTTTCACCCTTTATTTATTTATTTATTTATTTATTTATTTATTTATTTATTTATTTATTTATTTAACATTCTATCTGCCGAATCAATTTGTGAGGCCCTTACATAAATAGGTTCCAACAATGCCAAATCATCAAAGTCACTCTCTTTTACTTTATCAAATCCCAAATTAGCAAGTGTACTCATTCTCCTTGTAGGATTTTGGTTTCTAACATATTTCAATCTACTATTGTTTTTCAATTGTAACTCTATTAATGCTATTCCCTCTCCACAATACAAATATTCTTCATTTAAATTATTCAAAATGAAATCTGTATCTTCAACTCTTAGATCTCCAGTATCAATACAATTATCGTATGTAGCGATATACATTCTTGTCTTACCCGCTGGTATCAATCCGATCACTTGTTTATGGAAATTACAATATGGAACAACCTCAACATCCATTGAAGATATCCCAACAATGGGGATACTCAATGCAAAAGCCATAGATTTTGCGGTACTCATACCTACTCTTAAGGCGCTAAAAGCGCCGGGCCCTTTCGTAGTTATTATAACTTTCAAATCGTTAATAGTAATTCCCTGAAGATTTAATAAAGTAGTGATTGCAGAAACTAATTCAACAGAATGATTCCTTTTGGAAGACCAGCTCAATTCGCGCAATATAATACCTTCACAGGAAATTGCAATTGAAGCATAGCGAGTAGAAGTATCAATACTTAGTTCCATTTAAATGATTTAATCATCCTTTCCGTATTCTTGAAAAAAATCAAATATACATTGATTTTCAATCGATTGAGATTCAAATCTAATTATCCTTTCATTGTCAGTTACGCGAGTGAATTTAATTGTGATACTTTGATAGGGAAAAATACCATTTGCCTTATCAGCCCATTCAACAATACACACTCCATCTCCATCCAAATATTCATCCAAAAACATCCGGTCAATATGAGATTGAGTATCCAATCTATAAAGATCCATGTGATAAACAGTACAGCTTGCCTGATATTCAGTAATCAAAACGAAAGTTGGACTTTTTACATAGTCATTCGATCCCATACCGCTTAAAATCCCTTGAGTAAATCGAGTTTTACCCGCACCTAGATCTCCCATTAATAATACAACGTTACCTGGGATCAGCAATTTGCCGAGTGCCTCACCCATTGATATAGTTTCATTTTCATCATAGCTATATATAGTTACTTCAAGTTTAGCCGACACTAAAAAACCTTTATCTTTATGTGAAATGTATTCTATTATTGTTACTCAATTATCATAATATGTAAAAAAGGCTAAATAAATGCAAAATAAAGAACATTTCGGTAAAAACTTGCCATTCACGATTTCTACGCCAAACGATTATGACTCCAATAAATCTTACGGAATAATTTTTATTATGCACGGTTTTGGTGCTAGTATGCAGGATCTAATAAGCATTGCTCCTATGATAAATGAAAATGACTTTATTTACATATTTCCCAATGCGCCAATTGAAATCGACATAGGGTCAGGCCAAGCCGGTTACGCTTGGTTTCCTCCAAATGGTGAGGCCCCGGAAAAAGAACTTCAATTGTCTATACAACTATTAAACGAAACTATTGTAGAAGCCTTGAGTATGTTCAATATAAATAATAAATATATATATATAGGTGGATTTTCTCAAGGAGGCATGATGACAATTCATGTTGGTTTAACGCAACCTGAAAAATTTACCGGTGCAATCATACTCAGTTCCAGAATGATCACACCGTCTTTACTGAAACCGCATTCAACAGTAGGATTCCCCGTGTTTATGGCACATGGAACTATGGATAATGTGATATCAATTGAAGACGCAAGAAGCACTAAAAGCCAATTAACGGAAATGGGATGCCTAGTCGAGTATCACGAATATCAAATGGCGCATAACATAACGAATCAAGTCTTAGATGATATAAAAAAATGGATACCATCCATCGAAATTTAGTTCCCACTATTATGATCCTATTCTATTGTGCTAGTAAACAATAATATATTAAAAATTACAGCCCAAATCGATCTACTAGGTGCGTACTTATAAATTCGACATTAGAATCTGTTTTAAAAAATACTTGTTCCGATTTACGTAAAAATGATCAAGACAATAATCCTATACGAAAGTAAGAATCAACAGTATCTTTTATAGTTTGGTCTATAGTGCGGGTATTTAAACCTAATTGTTGCTTAGCTAACAAACAGTATGCTCTAGGGGAATCGTATGTATATTTAACAGGTGTATTATCTTCCATTTCTTCACCGCCAATTTCTTTAATGTATGGATACATCGCCTTAAGTTTGTTCTGAAGTTGCCATGTGAACAATTCTCCACTCCTATTAGAAGCTGAAAGTATGTACCTGCTTCCATTATTGCCGTTTGTAGTTTCCGCACACAATCTATGGGCGCGAGCAACATCTCTTACATCGACATTATTCCACAACATTCTACCGCCCTTTAGTTTTAAATAAGGATTGCCTTTAAGCATATCTTTGATAGAATTCTGCCAACTTCCATTAGTATCGTGGTTCTTAGCCATCAATGGTCCAATTACGTGAAGTGGCAAAATTGACATCGCTTGAAAAGAGCCGTCTGAAGATGCAGTTTCATAAATCATTCTTTCCATGTTTGCTTTAGCCATAGCATATCCCCAGCGTTCAATATTTGGTTTGCCATCAACTGTCCACGACCCATTATATCCGTCAATATTATCACCACACCAGTCTTTTTCCGTAAAAACATATCCTTGAGGGCACGGGTGCCAAACTGCTGCAAAAGAACTAGTAAAAACAAATCGCTTAACAGTGCCTGTTTTCTTTACTGAATCAATTACATGCTCATTTTGCGTGAAGCACCCATCATATACTTCCTGTGCTGTTTCTTGATTATGCCCAATTGGAGCTCCGCAGTGAATCACTGCACTACAATTGGCAAAAGGTTCATCATAACTACCAGGTTTTAGAAGATCTGCCTCGAAAAGCTTAACACTACCTCGAAACCCAACATCGTTAAGCTTCAGTAAGTGTTCCACCTTATCCATATTTGATTTATCTCTAACACAGGCATGAACAATATATCCCTGTTCAACACAATCACGAACCGTCCAGGATCCTATATAGCCACTTGCTCCTGTCACGGCTATTGGACCATCAGCCGGCGATACGGCATATTTAGAAGTCATTAAATCATTCATTTTTTAATCCTTATTCACTCCACTAGATATCATTTGTATACGTCTCATGCATTTATATGGATTATCCATATCTATATTCTTCATATAAATATTCCTTCAAATTATCATCCTGTATCATATGAGAGATTCATGCCGTAAAAACCCAAAATCGCACCCTTTATCTGCCTGCAATATATGCCTGGCATGTAACCATTTATATCCGCGTTTAAAATCGGGACCGGAGTAGGGCATCCCTTTCAATCTGGATTCCATTTCTTCATCGCTAATCAGTAAATTTAATTTGCGATTTGGAACATCGATTTCAATAGTATCACCGGTTTTAACAGCTGATAATGGTCCGCCGTTTGCAGATTCAGGGGTTACGTGTACCACTACGGTTCCAAATGCGGTCCCGCTCATCCTTGCATCACTTATTCGAACCATATCCCTAACTCCAGTTACTAATATCTTTTTCGGTATCGGTAAAAACCCCCATTCAGGTATACCTGGAGCACCAACTGGTCCACTATTTTTCATTACTAATATATCTTCAGGATTAACTTCCAAATCAGGATCATCGATTCTAGCAGCCAAGTCATCATGATCTTCAAAAACTATAGCCTTGCCACGATGCACCATTAATTCGGGGGTAGCAGCAGTGGGTTTAATTATCGCTCCTAACGGAGCTAAATTACCGCGTAACACAGCTAAACCTCCTTCCGGTGCAAGTGGGTTATCAACTGATCTTATCAAGTCAGTGTTATGAGTATAACTTCCGTCAATATTATCTCCTAAAGTCTGGCCAGTAACAGTCATATTGTCTAGATTTAGTATATGTGAAATTTCATTCATCATTGCTGGAACTCCGCCTGCATAATAGAAATCTTCCATAAGATATTTACCTGAAGGTTTCAAATTCAGTATAAATGGCGTCGTCTTAGACATTTCGTCAAAGAGGTCTAGCGATAATTCAATACCAACTCTACCTGCAATAGCGATAAGATGAATAATTGAATTAGTTGATCCTCCAATTGCATGGATACATCTTATTGCATTTTCAAATGCTTCTTTAGTCAACAATTTTGACGGTATCAAGTCTGTGCCGACAATTTTCACTGCCTGCCTACCAGCTTCTTCAGCAAGTTGTTTTCTACGTGAATCAACTGCAGGGATAGCTGCATTTCCAGGCAGAGCCAAACCAATTGCTTCACCTACGGTTGCCATTGTAGAGGCCGTACCCATTGTCATACAATGACCATTACTACGAATAATGCAACCTTGTAACTCTGTCCATTCGTCTTGAGTAATCGTACCCGCACGTAGCTCTACTTCATATCTCCTACAATCTGTACAGGATCCCAATTCTTCTCCCTTCCAATTACCTTTTAGTTGAGGTCCTCCTGTCACTAATATAGTTGGTATATCTGCACTTGCCGCTCCCATCAATAACCCGGGAGTTGTTTTATCGCATCCTCCTAATAAAACAACAGCATCTAATGGGTTGGCTGTAATAGATTCTTCAACATCCATACTCAATAAATTTCTATACAGCATAGTTGTTGGTTTCATATTAACTTCACCAAGAGACATTACAGGAAACTCCATTGGAAACCCACCAGACTGCCACACTCCGATCTTCACAGATTCTGCAAGGTCCCTAAGATGTGAATTACAGTGAGTAAGTTCACTCCAAGTATTGCAAATACCAATAATCGGCTTACCTTCATATGACGATGGGGTGAATCCTTCCGCTTTTAGTGCTGCTCTTCTCATCCATCCGTACAACTCAGGGGTATCAAACCACTCCCTGCTTCTGTTAGCTTTTGGGAAGTCAGTCATGTTTATATCCTTTCACAGTGTATATTTATTATGTGATTTCTTTGCTGTCATCTACGGCACTTTCAACATGTTGAGAATAATCTTCTAGTGCCTGTTTTATTTTGTTAAATGAAGGTGGAGACACATAAAACACCTGTATATCTGATGCAAACTGGATTTTATGATCTTCAGAAATAAATAATAACCCTATTTCATTTACAAGTAACTTTGAATCTATCGTATCTGAAATGTGCAAATTTCTAGAGTTACTAGTTTTAGAGAAGTTATCTGACAATTCCGTGTGAATTCTTTGGCTTATCAATCCAACTGAAAGGCATCTTTGTAAATCCATCATCTCATATAAAAGATCCACGTTTTCGGTAGCATGTAGATTACCAGACGAATCAACTATTTTTTTAGTCAACAGTTGAGAACGAGGAGATATTTGAGAAAGAAGTTGCATTCCTGGCTCATCTTCTAAATGAAGCATTTCATGAAAAACATGCTTAATAGTACCTAAAGATTTCTCTAAATTATCTAACTGGTTTTTAATCTGCTCCCAATGACTATCGAGCAATTCAGTTGTATTACTTTCGAAATCAAGTGTTGTAGGTAGCATAGGTACTAAAAATAACTTACGCTTATTTTCAAATTGCCGAGGATCAGATTTGCCAGTTTCACCTAACGTAACCATGTTTAAACGTATGCTCCTAACAATTTATATTTAGGGGCCCAGGATACGGTGAGGCACTCATTCACAAAAGAAAGGCTACCGTAAGTGTTACATCCTGAGCCCGATTTACAATAAAAACAACTTAACACGTAATTATAAATATTAGAAGATATAATGGTCCTACTAAATTATCATTAAATCAATAAATTTCAGGAAATATTTATGGGAAACACATTCGGAAAAGCATTTAGAATAACCACATGGGGTGAATCTCACGGCGATGGGGTAGGGGTGATTATAGATGGATGCCCACCAGGCATACCGATTTCTATAGACGAAATCCAATCTGAATTAGACAGAAGAAAACCAGGTCAAAGCGAAATTTCCACACAAAGAAAAGAAAAGGATAGAGCTGAACTTTTGTCAGGTGTCTTTGAAGGGTTGACTCTTGGTACCCCAATTTCTATTGCAGTGTGGAATACTGACGCTAGGGGCAAAGACTATGAACATATGAAAACTATATATAGACCATCACATGCTGATTACACATATCAAAAAAAATATGGCATCAGAAATTGGAAAGGTGGGGGAAGGGCTTCAGCAAGAGAAACAATTGGTAGAGTAGCAGCAGGTGCTATAGCAAAAAAATTTCTTAAAATAACCTACAATACTAAAATTTTAGCGTACGTAAAAAGAATTAACGACATATCAGCTGACATCAATACTCCACTCTTATCAACAGAGCTAATAGAATCCAACATTGTTAGATGCCCGGATCCGATAGCAGCTGTAAAAATGATCACTTCTGTCAAAGAAGCCCGTAAAAACGGAGACTCTTTAGGAGGAATTGTAGAAGCAATAGCTTTCGACACTCCTATAGGATTAGGTGAACCCGTTTTCGACAAACTAGAAGCGGATCTAGCTAAAGGATCTCTTTCCATCCCTGCCTGCAAAGGTTTTGAAATAGGATCAGGATTTTCTGGTACTTATCAAACAGGAAAAAGCCATAACGATTCTTTTTACATGCTAAATGGCGAGGTTAGAACTAAAACTAACAATTCCGGTGGAATTCAGGGTGGAATATCAAATGGTGAAAACATCGTATTACGGGCTGCGTTCAAACCTACTGCTACCATTATGAGTACACAACAAACGGTAGACATTTATGGAAACGAAATCGAATTACAGGGCAGGGGACGTCATGACCCTTGTGTGCTGCCTAGAGCTGTTCCGATAGTTGAATCGATGATTTCATTAGTATTGGCAGACCACGCTATACGTCAAAGAGGACAGACAGGCAGTTAAATTAATTGATAATACTTACAAAAAACTTTTAATCCGTTTGATTTCTTCAAATGAAAAGGTTCTCAACAAAGCGATAACAAGTGATACGCATTCTCGAACGTCGTTAATATGAATTATCGAATTATGGCTATGCATGTATCGTGTTGGTACCGTCAAATTAACTGTGGGAGTTCCCTTTCCTGATTTTTGCATTTCTGCCCCATCCTGTCCATAACCACTTAATACATTGTATTGTAAATTAATACCACAGGATTTAGCTGTATCAACAACTAGATCTCTTAATTTCAAATTAGGTAGCATAGAAGAATCATGTAAAAATATCGCCGGTCCTTTCCCCAATTTTTCCTGAGCTTCATACTCAGTTATACTGGGATAATCTCCAGACACTCCAGCTTCTATATTAATTGCAATATCTGGTTTTATTTCATAACTACTAGTGTGGGCGCCACGTAACCCTATTTCTTCTTGAACAGTAGCAACACCATAAATTGTAGCAGGCATGTCTTCAGAGGATATAGATTCCATAACTTTTACTAGAACAGCCAATCCAACTCTATCATCCCATGCTTTACCCATTAAATAATCTTCACCGTTTAATTTCGTTGACTTTGTTGCCGGGGATATAGGATCTCCCGGCTTTATTCCCAGTCTTTCTTCAGCATCTTCCTTACTTATTGCTCCGACATCGATAAAAATTGATTCTCTATTAAATATTTTTGATCTGTCTTCTACGGACATAACATGAGGAGTTTTTATTCCAGTCACACCAACAATATTGCCGATCGATGTATTAATATTCCACAATTGCCCGATCAAAGCCTGATCTAGCCAACCTCCCAATGTTTGGAATTTAACAAACCCATCATCTGTTACATAGCGGACCATTAATCCTACTTCATCCATATGAGCAGATATCATGACTCTAAGGGGATTGTCTGAACATTCTTTAATTGAAATCAAAGATCCCAATCCGTCTGTATAAATAGTATCAACACTATCAATTAATTTTGAGTGCATTGTTTTTCTAATTGAATCCTCGAACCCCGATGGTCCAAAAGAATCAGACAATTCCATAAGTAATTCACTCAAATTTACCATTGGGTTCTCCATTAATAATATTACGTCTATAACCTAGGGGTAATTACACTACGGGGGACATTCCACCGTCTATATTGATCGAGGCACCAGTGATATAGCTACCTCGATCAGATACCAAAAATGCTATCATTCCTCCAACTTCGCTCGCCTCACCAACTCTTCCCATAGGAACACGCGTCGCCATATCTTGATAAAAATTATCTATAGTTATTGTTGGGTCTGAAGCATTTGCCTTTTCCCATCGCGTTCGATGTTGCCCGCTTTTCAATAACCCAACACACACAGTGTTTACTAATATATTATCTGCAGCCAAATCCTTAGACATGCCTTTGGTCAAAGCTATACCAGCGGCTCTAGTCACTGAAGTCGGTACAGAAGCAGCAGTAGGCGCCTTACCTCCAGGGGTTGTGATATTAACGATACGTCCTCCCCCATTTTTTTTCATGATTGGTATCACATTTCGTGAGCATCGTATTGCTCCATAAAGTTTAAGCTCTATATCAGCTTCCCATATTTGATCAGAGGTGTCTTCAAAATGCCCGGCAGAGGATGTTCCAGCGTTGTTAACAAGTATATCCAATTTTCTATGCTTCGAAATAATACCTTTAAACATCTCATCTATTTGATCCGATGAAGTTATGTCACAAGAAATTATATTTACATTAACATCGCAATCATTTTTTATGCTTAATGCAGCTGCACTAAGTTTCTCCATATTTCTAGCACATATAATCACATCAGCTCCCTCTCTAGCTAACTCTAGAGCTGTTGCTAATCCGATTCCATCACTACCTCCGGTAACAAGTGCGACTTTCCCTTTCAGTCCCAAATTCATAATTACTCCTTGTTTTTTATGTTTGAATACGATTCTTTTAGAATATCTGTAATATATTTTACTTTAATGGATAGCCCTGCATCGGAAATACCTTTCTCCAATTGCATAAAACATCCCGGATTGGCGGTAGCGACGATTTCTGCTTGAGTTGTTTGTATATTCTCTATTTTTCGAATCAAAACTTTACCTGACATTTCCTGTTGTGAAAACATATAAGTTCCTCCAGCTCCACAACAAATATTTGACTCCGACAATTCTTTGAATTCTACTCCCGGAATCTTGTTTAACAGAGATCTTGGAGCTTGTCGTATACCTTGAGCATTAGAAAGATGGCAAGAATCTTGATAAGTTACACTACATTTAAACGCATCATTTGCATAAGTTAAAGGTATTTCATTTAAAAACTCATTAATGTCTTTAACTCTTTTTGCAAACTTTTCCGACTTTTCGAAATATTCATCATCATCTTTCAATAAGTGTGTATATTCTTTCATTCGTGCTCCACAACCTGCAGAATTGACTATAATTGGCACATCGAAGTCATTTGTAAATGCCTCAATGTTCTTCTTAGCTAAATCTCGAGCTACCTCCATATCTCCAACGTGTGAATTTATAGCTCCGCAGCATTGTTGTGTACTTGGAAGGCTTACATTACACCCGTTTTGAGTCAAAACATCTACTGCATTTCTCATTTGGTCACCTTGTACCATTGGCATAATACAACCAGAAAAAAACTGTACATCTATGGAGTTCTTTTTATTCGTTTTGTATGTTTGATTATTCGCTTTAAAAGGTCTCCCATATATATTGGGCATTAATTTTTCTAAGTGATATAACTTAGGCCAAATCAAATTTAATATTTTAGTTTTACGAACTACATATCTCAATCCACTGCAATAATAAATTCTCATAGCAAATATTAAAGATTTCAAATATACTGACTTGGTAACCAATTTGTTTAACATTACACTTAACATAAATCTTTTGATAATGTTATTTTTTCTAATTTTTTTCACATTAGCCATTGTGTCTTCAATTAAATTACCATACGGGACTCCGGACGGGCAGACTGATTCACATGCTCGACATTGTATGCACATATCCCAATGGCTGAGTACAGTGTCATTAATAGGTATCCTACCTTCATTAACTCCTTTCATTAAAGATATTCTGCCTCTTGGAGACTCTGATTCTAGTCCAGTTTCTAAGTATGTTGGACAAGCCTGTAAACAAAAACCGCAATGAACACAAGTATAAAGATCATCCTGATTAAACCAAGGAACTGAAGAATAATTATCAGAGTCAGGGTTTTCAATGTGATTAATCATTTATATTGCCCCCACATACGGCCTGGATTCAAAGTGTTATCAGGATCATATGTGTGTTTCAAAGATTTCATAAGTTTTAATGAATCATCATTTAGATAGCCCCATTTTTCAACCAAGTCATTTAAATTAATTGGGACTTTTTCGAAAACAAATGACGATTTCATGTCTTTTAATATGGTTCGTAACTGTTCAATTAATTCAATACTTTTAAAATCGTTTAAGGATTCTAATACGTGGGCAAAAATATAAATTGATCCGAAACCAGGTTGGATAATCATTGATTTTTTTACACCATCTCGATTAATCAAATCTGTAACAGCGGCCACACTCTTCATTATATTTGATGGTTTAGTATTTATTCTTAGGACGAGATCTGGTTTCTGAGAGTTTTCATTGTCACTCCACGGGTAATCTCGTAATTTATCCCACACAGCATCAGATTCTATGCCAGTAATCTCTCTAGTATTCTTGGAATTATTAGCTATATTGTTTACTATGCCTACTTGGCGCTGATAAGCTTTATCTCTTCCACCTAGTAAAGTAAAAACTGCGAATTGCCGATCCGATATTTGATACCCAATTGAATAAGCCAGAGCATTATCAATACAAACCATGCCTAACGGCATGGCATAACTTACAAATGTACGTTGTGCAAATTGACTAGCAGATTCAAAATCATCGAACACGGTAACTACTGTTCCTGTTTTATTCTGTGTTGGACTTAGTTTGAAAGAAACTTGAGTGATAATTCCTAAGGTGCCAAAGGCACCTATATGTAGCCTTGACATATCATACCCTGATACGTTTTTCACTACTTGCCCGCCGCTTTTAGTTATAGTGCCTGATGCTAAAACAACTTGCATTCCAATTACCGTGTCTCTCATGTGTGACAATTGCCATTTGATCAACCCAGGGGCATTGGAAGCCAACGTACCGCCAACGGTTGCTTCAATAGGCAAAGCAGCATCTATCGACAAAAATTGTCTTTTTTCACTCAATTCTTTTTTAAGATCGTTTAATCGAATTCCTGCTTCAACCGTGCACGTTAAATCCGCAGCATTATAAGAAATAATTTTATTTAAGCCAGTTACATCAATAGCATAATCATACTTTTCAATTGAATTCCCGACATGTAGCCTAGTCCCTCCACCGACTGGCGCCACAATCGATTTGGATGCATTCATTTCAGCCAAATTTGATGCCAATTCAACAACGGTTTCGGGTATGATCACACCATTCTCAGGATTTTTACCATGTATTTTATATTTTTCATGTATTTTCACAAACACCTCCACACCTGTTATACATAAGCACTAGGGCCCATTCTGGCAATTGTTTTAGCCTGTAACACATCACCACAACTAGCGCCTGTAGGAAAAATTTTACCAGGATTAAGCAAACCTTTTGTACCAAACGCCTCTCTCAATAAAGACATTGCCGCCATATCTTGTTCTGTAAACATCATAGGCATTTGATTCTGTTTTTCTAGGCCTATTCCGTGCTCTCCAGACAAAACTCCTCCAGCATCCACACAAAACTGTAAGATTTGTTCACCTATCGCTAATATATTATCAACGTCACCGGGTTTTCTTTCATCAAACAAAATAGCAGGATGCAAATTCCCATCGCCCGCATGCAATAAATTAGCTATCCTATATCCTGTTTTTTGTGATAAATCGTTTATTTGCGCTAAAACTTCGACTAACTTCGTCCTAGGAATGGTACCGTCGACGAGCAAATAATTAGGAGCTAATCTACCTAAAGCCCCCAAGACACCTTTTCTACCGGCCCATAAGCGTTCTCGTTCTTGAGAATCTGTCGCAGTTCTAATTTCCAGTGGTCCAAATTCTTGGCATATAGCTTCGATTTCTTCTGATTCTTCTTCTACTGATTCTACTAACCCATCAAGTTCAATCAAAAGGACAGCTCCAGCACCCAATGGGTAACCAGCATTAACGGATGCTTCAGCAGCTTCAATGCAAAAATGATCCATCATTTCTAGAGCTGCCGGCACTATACCTGCTCCTATAATTCCAGAAACGGCACTACTCGCATCCTCAACAGACTCAAAAGCCATTAACAGAGTTTTTACATGTTCTGGGATTTTCAATAACCTGACTACGATTTTCGTAGCGACTACTAATGTTCCTTCAGACCCAATAGTTATACCTCGCAAATCAAATCCTATAGAATCTCTTTCTGTACCGCCAAACCATACGATAGAACCATCTGCCAATACTACTTCCATTCCTAGTACATGATTAGTTGTCACTCCATAAGCTAAACAATGAGGCCCACCTGAATTTTCAGCTATGTTTCCGCCAATAGTACAAGCCCTTTGACTCGAAGGATCAGGAGCATAATATAACCGCTTAGGAGCCACAAAAGTTGAAAGATCTAGATTAACTACTCCCGGTTGAACAATTGCATATCTGTCATTTTCACTGACATCGAGTATATCTGTCATTCTCGACAACGCCATCACTATGCCACCTTGTGCTGCTATTGCGCCTCCACTCAATCCAGTACCTGCACCTCGAGCGACAATCGGAATGTTTCTATTATAGGCGATTTTCATTATGCCAGAAACTTCTTCAGTAGATTTGGGAAGCACCACCACAACAGGCATCCCTTTATCAATAGAACCATCGTACTCGTACACCAATAAATCAGCTTTGTTGTGCAAAACATAGTCAGCACCGACTATGTTTACAAGTGCATCAATAGATCCTAATGTGTCTCCATTATGTATCATAATATGCTACCTCATATGGAACATTTTCATTAATTATTTGATTGGTTTTCCTTTTTGCATACCTATCCCAACTTCTACGAACCGTACCAATTGCTCAACAGATTCTAATATTAATTGGTACGATGCTTCTGAAGATTCCTTCAACGTAACTGGACCTTGTGTGATCGATGTTACGGCTTTAATTCCATCATCTTTATGGACAACTTGGTAGTTTTTACCTAACATTCCAGCAATTCCGACCGTCGGAATACCCATCGAATATGCCATTTTTGCAACACCAATTGGGGCTTTGTTGTATATTGTTTGAAAATCTATTGACCCCTCTCCAGTAATCACTAGATCAACTCCTTTCAATTTGTCTTTTAAAAGAACTTTATCTAGAACAATATCTACTCCGGATTTCAATTGCCCGTTTAAAAAGGCAATCATACCGGCTCCTAGCCCACCAGCTGCACCAGCCCCTGGGATCCACGTTACTTTTTTGTTTAATGTTCTCTCAACAATTTCCCCGAAACGGGCCAGAGAATTATCCAATTCCATCACCATTTTTTCTGTAGCACCTTTCTGAGGTCCATAAACTGTAGAAGCACCTTCAGCACCTATCAATGGATTACTAACATCACACGCAATCATAAATTCACTTTCAAATATTCTTGGGTCTATCCCTGACATATCAATTGAATCCAAATGCACAAGCGGCCCTCCACCAAAGGAAATATCTGTACCGTCAATATCTAATAATTTCACTCCTAATGCTTGAGCCATTCCTGCTCCAGCATCGTTAGTTCCGCTTCCACCTATTCCTATAATAAATTTACGGAATCCTTCATCTAAGGCAATAGATATTATCTCACCTAAACCATACGTAGTAGCAGTTAACGGGTTCCTATCTTCAATCGGAATAATTGCCAATCCAGACATTCGAGCCATTTCTATCACTGCACTAACACCATCCCCCATAGCGCCCCATGAAGCTTCTATTGCCTCGCCATTAGGGCCAGTAACCGAATCAGTTTTTATACTCCCGTTTGAAATGTCTACCAATGTTTCTAGAGTTCCGTCCCCACCGTCTGCTACAGGGCACAAAACAACATTGCAATTAGGTAATACTCGTAAAATCCCTTCAGCACTAGCTTTCGCTGCATCCAATGCCGAAATACTTCCTTTAAAGGCTTGAGGTGCAACTAATATTTTTTTCATAATTATTTCCTATTTAATAATAGTTGCGTAATATTTCAATATGCATCAAAAACTGTTTACCATAATGAGATATATTGATATATTTCTCATTACATATACTGTTTGTGTATATAAAAAGGCATAAGTAAAGGTATCACAATAATGCCACGTAATACATCCGACGTTTCTACAAGGCAGCTCTTTGCCAAAATCGATGAAGATATTTATATCGAAGTTAAAGCTAAATCTGCCCTTCAACGAATGACGATGAGAGAAATTTTAGAGGCTGCATTAACACAGTATTTAAGCATGAATCCGGAAAAACCCTCTTCATCTATACTTTCCGAAAATGATACATACTCAGTATGGGATCAAGATGATTATTTGAAGATTCAAGCTAATCAACCAGTTGGAGCCCCAATCCAATTATCTGAAACTGAATCGAAATTGATTGCCAAGAAAGCTTTCATTTAATGACAATAGACGTAATCATCGATTCTTCGATATTAAGATCGTATAAATCTGGGAATCCTTATAGTCAAAAACTTATACATAGCTGTATTGATGAAGAGATAAATATAGGAATTTCTTCATTATCCTTAATCAACATATGGAAAAATGAAGGATTTGATCGCAAATCAGAAATCGGATTCACTTCATTACTAGACTTTTTGACAGTTCAGGATCTCAGCACACGTGATGCTATGGAAATAGGAACCTATATTAGGTCATATAACCAAACAGCAATCACTATATCTAATAGAGATATTGAGATATTACATACAATTGTATTAAGTATAAGTTCAAAATGCGACGTCGTCACGGAAAATCCATTACATTATACTGACCTAGGTTACGAATACCATGTAATTGACATACAATCATACTTAAATAAAGCTATATGAAACACAAAACCAGCTATATCTGATCCTTTATATTTTTTGCTATGGCATAAGTTATGCCGGAGATTGTCGTAATGTCTTCCAATGTTGTGGCTTTTATCTTTTTTACTGAACCAAATTTTTTCAATAATTTCTTGCGTCTTATTGGTCCAATACCCTCAATTAAATCTAAAGAAGACTTTAGACTGTTTTTAGATCTTTTATTTCTATGGTATGTAATTGCAAACCTGTGGGCTTCATCTCGAGCCCTTTGAACCAAGAACAATCCCAGAGAGTTTTTCGGCATTACAATTGGCTCAGGGGTATATGGAACAAACAATTCTTCATTATGTTTTGCTAAACTAGCTATGGGTATATCACCATAAATGCCTAATTCTAAAAAAACTTGTATCGCTGAACTTAAGTGTCCTTTGCCCCCATCTATTAAAACTAAATCAGGAATATTCGTCCAAGTAGACTTCGTATTATTATTTGTTTTATGTAATTTTTTGAACCGTCTTGTCAACATTTCTTTCATCATGGCATAATCGTCAATACCAACAATATTTTTAATTTGAAATCGCCGATAATCTGAATTTTTCGGGGAACCTGATTCGAATACAACCATACTGCCAACAGGGTTAGTTCCTTGAATATTAGATATGTCGTAGCATTCGATCCGAACCGGCGGCTTTGGGAGATTTAAGGCGTCTTGTAATTGATATACTGCATTTGTATTACGATCCGTATTTATATATCTATTTGCAACCAAATGCTTCATACCCTGTGAAGCATTTTGTAAAACCATATCAATCAACTTCTTCTTACTTCCTCTGATTGGATTTATGAGCGATATAGTGCCCTTTCTTTTTGAAGTCAACAAAAGTTCTAGGTCTGATTTCATATTCGACGGAATTGAAGCCTGTAACAACAATACTGGGGGTACTTCAGATGCAACATCATAAAACTGTTTTATGAATGCAACTTGAATTTCACTAATGCTGTCTGTGTCGCCAATATTCATCAAATAATGATCTCTACCTATCAATTTTCCAGATCTTACAAAAAATATTTCTACCCATGCCTCTTTTGATTCAACCTGGCATGCAATCACATCCATATCTTCTGACTTATTCGAAATAACCTTCTGTTTTTCATGAACACTACCAATAGCTTGAATTTGATCTCTAAGTATCGTTGCTTTTTCAAAGTACATGTCTTCAGCAGCTTTAAGCATTTTTTTATTTAAAGTTTTCAATATATCTGCAGTATTTCCTTTTAAAAACATTTCAACTTGTTCAATTACTTCCGCATATTGTTTTTTATTTACTACTCCAATACAAGGAGCTACACATCTGTTTATGTGGTAATCAAGGCATGCTCTGTCATCAGTACCCGTTATCAATTTCGTACAACTTCTATATGGAAAAAGTTTTTTTAGCAAAGTTAATGTTCGACGCACACTACCCGCGCTGGCATATGGTCCGAAATACTTAGCGCCATCTTTATAATCGACGTTTCTAGTTATATATACTTGAGGAAAATCTTCACTGACATCGATTTTAATATACGGGTACGTTTTATCATCTTTTAATCGAGAATTGAAACGTGGTTGATGTTGCTTAATTAAATTACATTCTAGAATCAGTGCTTCTTGCTCTGATTCTGTAATAATTACATCGAAATCAGAAATAACACTCACTAGTTTACTTATCTTTGGATTGTCATGATAAGCGGGTGAAAAATATGATCTCAAGCGATTTCGTAAGCTAGAAGCTTTCCCCACGTACAAAATTGTCCCAGCAATGTCTAGCATCATATATACACCAGGAGATGTCGGCGTATTGGTAACTTTATTTGACAAGTTAAGTTTATTCATTGGTATATCAAATTTACCAGTGATTTAATTAAACGCTGTAACCACCAAAATTAGCAGTATCAAGAAAATAACACAAGAAGTAGCAAGAATTTGAATCAATTCTCTCTTCATATAAGGATATATTAGGACATTATTCGGAACCGTCTCGGTGTAAGAGTTTGATTTTAGTTCAGAAATATTTCTAGATGGTTCAGGGTTTTTGCTAATGGTAAGATCTTCATTCTCCTTAACCAAACTTCTAGAATCAACTACCACGGGGGGTTTAGTTGTTCTTTTCTTGCGGCTATTTAATTGCGCTTGCCTCGAAGCTCTCTGATTTCCTTTGGATGGCATATAAAGCTCTCCTCAATAATATCCATTTTAAACTATTTTATCAGTTTATATTGTTTTAATAAATTTATGGGCGCTTGGATGTGCATTTTCATATTCTTCTTTGACAAATTGATTATTTAAATGTGTATACAATTGAGTTGTTGAAATACTTGCATGGCCTAGCAATTCCTGTACATGACGAAGGGGCGCACCTCCTTCTAATAAATGACTTGCAAAACTATGTCGCAATGTATGGGGACTAAACTTTTTACCAAACCCATTGATTGTGGCGTGCTTTTTTGCCATCAACCAAAATCCCTGCCTAGTCATCCTCTTACCAAACTTATTAACAAAAAGCGATTGTGTGTGATGGTTTTTTATCAAAAATGGCCTAGCCAATTTCAAGTAATTATCGATACTATCAATAGCTTTTTTATGGACAGGAACAATTCTTTCTTTTGATCCTTTCCCCACGCACCTTACTGAACCAGATTCAATATCTATATCACGTATATCTAAATTCACCAATTCACTAACTCTCAAACCTGATGCATAGGCTAAATGTAATATCGCGAAATCTCGTAAAGCAATATCACCAATTGAATGCTCAATTGGTGATTCCAGTAATTTTTTTATCTCTTCAATTTTTAAAATTCCTGGTAAGGAAAAAGGTCTACTGATTGATGAAATCGCATATGTAGGGTCAAACTCACTCAAACCTTCCGTATGTAAATACGAAAAAAATGATTTTAGTGTCGCTATTTTTCTTGCACGAGTAGAATTCTTATATCCTAAATTGCTTATATGTTCAAAAAATGATTTGAATTCTTTATTAGAGACTTTATTTATACGTGTGGTTAATTGGCAGTCGTGTTTGTCTCTTATCAAGTAATCTACGAACTGATTAAGATCTGTACGATAAGAAACAATAGTATTATGGGAATAGGCTCTTTCAACTATCATGAATTCCATAAAATCGTTTATTAATTCTTCGTTAAATATATTTATTTCATGTCCCACTTAGATATAACCTTGATATAATACGGTTAACATGCCATTAGCATAATATATTGACATAGTGCTTATACGCGATAAGATTTTAACCAAAATACAAGCGAGATTTAGTTTATGATTGAAATAGATACAGGTCCTTTCCTTTTTCAAGCTGGGTCTTTTTTAATCAGCTGGCATGGATTTTTCAGCTTTATAGGGGTTGCATCCGCTATATTTCTAGTAGGTCGATGGGGTAGGCTATACAATATCAACCCCGATGATGTTTATTCAATAGCAATGTGGGGAATACTCTCTGGCATTATAGGGGCAAGACTAGTACACGTTATAGATAATACTGACTATTACCTATCAAACCCCACACAAATCGTGGCAATTTGGTCAGGTGGAATTGGGCTATGGGGAGGAATAATAGGTGGGTTTGTGGGCGGAATTACCTATGCATTAATAACAAAAAAACCCGCTATGCTATTAGCCGATATTACTGCCCCAGCATTTCTTTTTGCACAATCAATCGGTAGGCTCGGAGATATAGTTAACGGAGAACATTGTGCAAGAGCAACGGGACAATTTTTCGGTTTCATTTGGACAAACTCATCGAGCGCTGCAATAAATTGCGCGAATGGAATAGGAGCTAGTGTTCACCCAGTAATAGCTTATGAAATACTATGGAATATGATAGGGCTTCTAATCATTTGGAAATTACGTAACAGATTAACCCCTCCGGGAATGATAATGTTCAGCTATTTCGCTATCTATTCTGCTGGTAGGTTCGTGATTCAGTTTTTCCGAGAAGACCCTATTTGGGCCCTCGGATTACAAGAAGCACAATTCATAGCGATTATTATGCTGACTTTAAGCATAATAGCCTTAGCATTAAAAGCAAAACTAGGAAATGCTAAACAAATTAAACAAGATTTAGAATCAATTGTGCCGCAGAATAGTAGGGCAGAGAAGCGTAGGCAACTCAAATAACATACTTATTCAGTTTGCCTGAAATCTTCAACAATGAGAGATGTTGTTTCTCTTCCATTCCAGTAATTAACTCCGATTTTATAGGCAATATCAATTGGGCGTCGTTTGGATTCTTTAATTCTGTTACCTTGCCTGAATGCAATAGCATCGATAATTCTGTCTTCATGAATCAAACTGAGTTTTAAATGATCTGAATTAACACCCACCGTTTTTGAATCTAATATTTCAACATTTTTCGACATGAAAATTGGCTCAGAATTAGCTGATCCAAAAGGTTCCATCATCTTTAAAAACTGTATGAAGTCGAAATTTATCCATGAAAGCATTATTTCGGAATCGATTCCTAACTCAGGGCCTGACTTCAAGCCTTTCAGATCATCCTCAGCCAGCAATGTGATCGCTTGTCTAAACGATTTGAGTTTTAATTTGTTTATAGTAAATCCTGCGGCCATTGGATGACCTCCAAAACGATCAAAATATTCGCTACAATGATCAAAGGAATCTATCATATTAAATTCCTTTATGCTTCTAGCGCTCGCTCTGAAAATATCACCCGTACCACATGCAACAATTGCCGGACGATAAAACTCCTCGGCCAATCTTCCAGCTATTAGTCCTAAAATCCCTGGTTTCCAATTAGCTTTTCCTGCAAAGATTATTGCCGGTATTGTTCCGTTTGAATCAAGCTTAACTTGTTGACGTGCTTCTTTCATAGCTTCTTCAGTCATTTTCTGGCGTTGTTTATTCAAGTTTTCCAACCGAATTGCTAACCCTGAAGCCTCTTTTGTATTTTCACTCAATAAAAGTTCTAAACTTAACTTAGCATGTTCAATTCTACCGGCAGCATTTATCCTCGGAATTACTCCAAACGACAAATCTTGAGTAGTAAGCCTGCTTTTGTTCAAATTTGAAATATTTATTAATGCATCTAGTCCTATGATTTTTGTGTTTCTTAATACTTCTAAGCCTTTTTTAACGAAATATCTATTTTCACCTAACATAATTCCTACATCGGATAACGTTCCAAGCGCCGTAAAAGCATAGAGTACATCAGGTAAAGGTTTATCATAAAAATGGTACAAGCCTTGCATAACTTTTAGCGCTGTGCCGACCCCCGTAAGGTGATTAAATGGATAACCAGAATCATGTGAAGGATTAACAATAGCGACCGCTTCAGGCATAATATTTGTTGAAGTGTGATGGTCAGTAATAATAGTGTCCATCCCCATATTTTTACCGATCAATATTTCCTCCGAAGAAGAAATACCACAATCAACGGTAACAATCAATGAAACATTTCTATTTTTAAAATAATCTAAAGACTGTTTACTAACACCATGGCCTTCATCAACTCTATGCGGTACATAAGGAAAAACAATTAGTCCTAAATTCTGTAAACCATGAGTTAATACCGCAGCTCCTGTTAATCCATCCGTATCGAAATCGCCGAAGACTCCGATTGTTTCTCTATTTTCAATAGCAACAATAAGTCTATCCAAACATATCTGCATTTCATTCAATAATAATGGGTCATGAACTGTTGATAATGGAGGGTTTAAAAATTCGTCTAAGGCATTTCTATCGTATATACCCCGATTAACTAAAAGGGTAGAGATTACATTTGATAAACCTAAATTTTCTGTTTGCTCACTTGTTGCCTTGGGTTTTATATTCCAATTATCATATCTCAATGTAGACCCAATTATGCTTTTTTGAAAATGAGAGATGCATTGTGTCCGCCAAAACCAAATGAATTACTCATAGCCACGGTAAGATCAAGATCTTTTGCCGTCTTAGGAGTGTAATCCAAATCACAGTCCGGATCGGGATTTTCCAAATTGATGGTAGGAGGGATTTTTTGATGCTCCAATGCCATAACTGAAATCACTGCTTCTAAAGCTCCACTCGCTCCTAACAGGTGTCCCGTCATAGATTTAGTTGAACTTATTGGAATGGTATATGCATTCTCACCAAAAACCGTTTTCATTGCCATTGTTTCAAATTTATCATTCAATGGAGTTGATGTGCCATGAGCATTAATGTATGAGACATTTGTTGAGGTCATATTTGCTTGTATTAATGCCTTACTCATTGCTCTTGCACCTCCTTCTCCTCCAGGACCAGGTTGAGTTATATGATAAGCATCTGCAGTAGATCCATATCCCACCAACTCTGCAATAGGGGTACCACCTCTAGATTCCATGAATGATTGACTTTCTATAACCAAAACTCCTGCTCCCTCTCCCAAAACAAAACCGTCTCTACCTACATCAAAAGGCCTTGAAGCAGTAGATGGGTCATCATTACGTTTTGACAAAGCTTGGCAAGCATTGAATCCTGCAACACCAACTGGACAAATTGCCGCTTCAGCGCCGCCGGTCAAGGCAGCGTCAACGTCTCCACGCCTAATGGCTTCAAATGCCATTCCAATGGAATCTGCGCCACTAGCACATGCAGACACAGTACAATAGTTCGCCCCTTTAGCTCCTGTATGCATTGCTATTTGCCCAGATGCCATGTCCGGCAACATCATTGGTACTAAAAAGGGACTTATACGAGAAGGACCTTTAGCATTTAAAACACCTATTTGGTCTGATAAAGTGATTATACCTCCAATTCCACTAGCAACCATTACTGAAATCTTTTCACAATTAGTCGATTTTATAGTAAGTCCGCTATGTTGAAGTGCTTGAATAGCTGCAACAGCACCAAGTTGCACAAATCTATCCATTCGTCTAGCTTGTTTTTTATCTAGATATTGATCCGTATCGAAACCTAATACCTCAGCAGCGATCGTAGTTTCAAATCCAGAAGTGTCAAAAGAAGTAATTTCTTTCACTCCACCTATTCCTGATGTTAAATTCGACCACAATTCGTCGCTATTCAAGCCCAAAGGACTTACTGATCCATATCCCGTAATAAAAACTCTTTCTAGCATAAATCACTCCAAGTCAATAATTCTGTTCCTAAAAACCCCACATAGTAACCAGTCCTTATACTAGCACAAATGCTATCAGCTAGATTTTTTTTCTGATTCGATCAAGAAACAGTTGGCAAAATTTTCGTACAAATTTCTAAGAAAACCATCAGGTGTGATTTGAATTGATTTATTAGTATCTGAGGTACGCATGAGCATAGTCGGGACATATTCTAAAGAATCAGTAATGAATAGAATTGAAATACTTTTTCCGAAATCCCATTTTAAATCCCATGAACAATTGAATTCTACTTTATCTTCAACATAATCAACACCTCTCAAAATATCTGAATCAAAGGAAATATCAGTAAAATCTAATTTAAATTGGTTTAAAAGTGAAACTATATAAAAATCTAATATGTCGGACTCAACCCATAAATAACTCAGCACTAATTTAGCTTTATTAAAATCGCCTTCGTATTGAATTTTGGTTAAGAATTCAATACTTTCATGGAAGTATTCACGGACACTATTAATTAAAGTTGTTAATACTTTCGGATCTTTGCTATCTAAACTATTAAATAAATTCATGGGCCTCTCTTTGACAAAATACTATTACCTATTAGAATTCTAAATAATATAATTGATTTTAATTAATGCTATTCTGATAAATTACTGGCTTCCCATTAAACATGATACCAACTAACAATTCTAATTTAAATGTTGCATTTGAAACCCATGGCTGTAAATTGAATCAGGCCGACACTTTAGTATTATCATCTGAGTTTAAAAACGCTGGATATCAATTAACTGATGAGATAAACAAATGTGATGTATTCGTACTAAATACCTGTACTGTAACTCACATAGCCGACCGTAAAGGAAGGCAATCAGCTCGAGCAGCCAAAAGACAAAATCCTAAAGCTATCGTAGTAGTAACCGGTTGCTACGCAGAAAGAGCAAAACCAGAATTAGAAAACATCCCTGAAATAGACATAGTTTTAGACAACAAGTCAAAATCTTTAATAGTGGAAAAAGTCAGCCAATTATTGAAAACAAATGTGCCTGACAAAATAACAAACGAATCTATTCTGTATTTCAACGAAAATGAATCCGTTATTAAAAATCGCGCGATGATCAAAATACAAGAAGGCTGTAATCAAGTCTGCTCATACTGTATCGTACCAAAAGTTAGGGGCCGAGAAAAAAGTATTCCTACTGAAGTATTAATCAATAAAATAAATACTCTTACTGCAGGAGGATTTAAAGAAGTTATTTTAACTGGTACCCAACTAGGATCCTACGGATTTGATATCCCAAATAATAATTTAATAACTATGTTAAAACACGTGATAAATAAAACTAGTATTCCTAGAATAAGAGTGTCTTCTTTGCAAGCCCAAGAAATAACCAGTGAATTATTATCTCTTTGGGAAAACGAACGATTGTGCCAGCATTTTCATGTCCCATTACAAAGCGGTAGCGATCAAGTACTAAAAAAAATGCGTCGTAGGTACACATCTGATGATTTTATAAAAACAATTGATTTAATAAAAACCAATATACCCACTTCATCTATCACAACCGACGTAATAGTAGGCTTCCCAGATGAAACTCACTCAGATTTCGAAAAAACTATGGATATTAGCGAATATTCTAAATTTTCTGACATGCATGTTTTTAAATTTTCTAGTAGGCCAGGAACAACTGCATACCATCTACCTGACAATGTTTCCCATCAAACAAAATCCTATCGGTCTAGTAATTTAATACGATTGTCCAAGCAAGGTTACAAAGAATTTCGATCAAATTACAACCGAAAACCTGAAGTGGTATTGTGGGAAAACTCAACCATTCAATCCGATAAATACAAACTTCATGGCTTAACCAGAAATTATATTCGAGTAGTAGGGTACGGGGAAACCGACGTTTCAAATACGATCCAGAAAGTGACGTTGAATTTCAATCAGTCAGATCCATTTGGACCAATGGTCACATCTCCGTGCTAGCGAATAATCATCAAGTCGTTTTACCGATTTGTGCAGTAGAATATTTGAAAGTCTGCAAAATATTGGAAACATCATGCATAGTTGACAAATAAAACTTACTAGAACTTTTAAAAACCCCCTGAAATATCATTAATTCATTCAATAATGTCATCAATTCTATATTTGTTATTCCAATAATTATTTATTCTAGGAATAATATTTTTTTAAATCGATAAACCTAACACAATAAAATGGTATGTTTTCACATTTTACTTTATTGTGTTAGGTTTATACTTGAAATTAATTTGATTACTTAATAATTGATTGGAATATATTACTGAAAAAAAATATCATTATGACTAATTCAAAAAATCCGAGATGGACATTTATAACTAATCACGGTTTAGTATTAAGCTATATTTCCCATAATTCTACAAGTACTGCCCGTGAAATAGCTAACCACATTGGGGTTACTGAAAGGACAACTCACAAAATAATTACAGACTTAGAGGACGCTGGTTACATCCAGCGTAAAAAATCCGGAAGACGTAATATTTATACGATAGATCCCCTGTTACCATTACGTCACCACACAAAAACTGACATTATGATAGAGGATTTAATAGCTACTATCACCAATAAATCTGATTCGTAATAGCTAATAGCTATTACATTGACCTATATTCTGAACTAATGCTAAAATTTACCCCTTATTATGGTGAGCGTGGCCAAGTTGGTTAAGGCGCCAGTTTGTGGCACTGGAGATCGAGGGTTCGAATCCCTTCGCTCACCCCATTTTTTCTCAGTAATAGACTGAATACAAGCTATGGCATAAAAAGGAACATCTAATTTCGATGCATACAATCAACATTGATACCATTATTCGAAAGGGTAAATCAAATGGTGATGGGTGGGTAATAAAGTTAAAAACTTCAACTAATAGGGTCGTTTACGCTGTAGCAGTTCAACAATCTATCGAAGGTCGTACCGGGCCAACTTGGTCTTATCTTTTTGACAATGATGGGCTTACCATTATTGATTTAGGAACCCCTGGATCATTCGACTCGTTTCTTGATGGGTATTCACAAATAAATGTTAATTTACAGGATGTTGTAAAAGTAATAATAACTCATGGCCATTCCGATCATGACGGCACTGTACCAGAATTCATATCCCACACAAACTCTCAATTATGGGCACATACTAACTATTCATATCTTAAAAAATACAAAATCTGGGAAATTCAAGATCGAAACAAAACCGTGCTTCAAAAAGAATTGACCCAAATAATATCAACAAAAATAAATGAGAAAGATAGCCTCAGTAAACGGGATCAATATTCAGATTATTATGAATTACGTAAAACCACTACATCAAATAAATTAAACGACGGAGATATTATAGGTGATTTAAAAGTGGTGGCTAGTCCCGGTCACTCTCCCGATCAAATTTGTTTGATTTTAGATGACTTTATATTTACGGGAGATCATGTATTACCTGAAATAACACCACACCCTACAACCGAAACGGTAATAATAGAAAATGTACTAAAAACGCTACCTGAATCTTTCATTCATTCAGATACATGGTTTGGTTTGAATACTTATTTAAATTCCTTAGGCAAAATAATTTCCCTCGGAGATCAATATCAACTTATACCTGCTCATAGGCTTTACAATAAAGATAAATTCAATTGGATAGGAACATCTAGGGCAGTTGAAATAATTACACATCACGAAAAGCGTTTACTTAGAATAATCGAGAATTTAAGTAAAAACTCTAATTCTCTTGAAGATTTAACCAAAGGAGTATTTGAAAAAAGTAAATTAATAGGATCCAACTTGCATGCGGCAATGTCTGAAATAGTCGCACATATAGAACTTTTGATTATATCCGATGACATTAATATATCTCAAGATGGGCAAATTGATGTTATAAAAAACGGAGACAATTTCATTAAAGATCTAACGAAATTAAAGAATAAATAATAGTATTATTCATGTAATAAATAGGCTATGGAATACTTTAAATAAGATTTACAATATGTTGTTACAATTAACTTTTTCATAAGACATGTTTATGCGCCTGTAGCTCAGCGGATAGAGCACTGGTCTTCGGAACCAGGTGTCGTGGGTTCGAATCCCTCCAGGCGCACCATCTATAAAATTAGACGATACTAAGTCAGAATACTAATTTTTTCAATTTATTTGACGCTTGCGGAACCATAAGGATTCCCTGCTTTAATATATGCCTCATCTATGATACGAACACTAGTATAACAATCCAATATGTCTATAGGCGGATTTAGAGAATTCGAGACAGATTTCAATATGTCTTTCAAACATTCAGTCGTTATATCTAATGAGGAGTTAGGTAAAATACGTTTTCCTGTAGAAGTATGCAATGTAATAACATTATCTTTCTCCGTTAATAATGCATTTTTAAATCCGATTTTAAATTCCCCATCCGTTCCGTCAAATGGATATGTGTTGCCTACTTCTATTGTCGCAGTTTGACCTTTATTTGACTTTAATAATACTGTGGCGTAATCCTCAACTTGTTCATTAAGCGTATCCCAGTTCAATTGGGAACCTATCACATTAATGTGATTTGATCGTCCTAACAAATAAGCAAACATGTCTATCCCGTGATTGCCAAGATTACGTAAACAACCTCCGTTTGAATATACTGGATCTAACATCCAACCAGAACCCCAGTTACGATACCTTTGTGAAGTAGGTCTATTAAGCCGAAAATAAAAATTAGTGATCTCGCCATATTCTTTACTATCAACAAATCCTTTAGCAATTCTGGCAAAATCACTGTATCGATTATTAAAAGGTACTGCCGCAAAATCTAATCCGACCTTATATCGCGAAAGCACATTTTCAAGTTCATAGGCAGAAAAACTCATAGGTTTCTCCATCATATATGGTATTTTCTTATCCAACAGATAATTCCCAATTTTAGTCATCAAATCATGTCGAGATAAAACAATAACAAAATCAGGGATCTCTGCATCAATCATATCTTCATATGAATAATATCCTTTTATTTCACCTCCTAATGCGTTTAATCTTTGAGTAAGGATTTCCTCATTTTCATCTTGAATTGCAATTAATTTTGCTCCTTCAATATTTTTCAATCTTTGAAGATATGCTGAATCATAAATAGCGTGCCAATGAGATACTCCAATTGCCGCAATTTTTAGTATTTTCTTATTCATTATGCTTCTCCTGTAAAAACCCTACTAATATTTCTTATATAATATTCTAATATAAAGAGGTTCGTATGATCATAACTAACATAGAAATAGACATAATTAATAGAGAAATTCCTGATACTGGATTAGATTCAGATATGGGACGATTTTCCGGATCAGTAGAACAAGGAATACTTCGAATATTTACGGATGAAGGCATAGAAGGCAACTGTTTTATAGGGGAATTCAGAAACGGAGGGGGGCATTTATACGACAATATAATAAATGTAATAAAACCATTAATGATTGGCCGAGATGCCACTGAAAGAGAATTTTTATGGAGTTGTTTACCGTTACTGTCATCTAGAAAATCCGTATCAATGAAAGCATGGGCACCAGTAGATGTAGCGCTTTGGGATATTGCAGGCAAACATGCCAATCTACCCATATATAAATTATTAGGCATTCAAAGAACTGAAATTCCGGCATATGCAACATATCCACCGAGACACACTAATGTTTCTGGGTACCTAGAAGAAGCTAAACAAGTTATATCTCAAGGCTTTAAAGCCTATAAAATACACCCCGGTACTATGGATACCGCAGAAGTCATCCAAATGGCTTACAAAATCCGTCAAACAGTAGGCCTAGATATCGATTTAATGCTAGACCCCAATTGCGGCTATGAATTTCGAAAAGCATATGAAATAGGGAAAGCGTTAGACGATAATAATTTTTTCTGGTACGAAGATCCAATATCTCACCATAATTCAGATGGCATTTCGGAACTTTCTCACAAATTGCAACTTCCTATTTGTATGAGCGACCAATCAGAGCACCAGTTTTATTACGCTGCAAACATGATTCGCAATAAAACCAATAGATTAATAAGAGGAACAGCATCTAAATTAGGAATAACTGGATTAAAGAAACTCGCCTCTCTTTGTGAAGCATTTGGAATTAATTGCGAAATAGGAACGGCTGGCAATTCACTATTAAATATCGCTAACTTACATGTAATATATTCTATCAATAATTGCGACTACTATGAATACTGGATGCCCGCCAATGTTCACCAATTTGGGATATATCAAGATATCGAGATATCTAAACAAGGCACTATTGTAGCATCCCCTTCGGCTGGCCTAGGTTACGAAATCGACTGGGAGTATATCCGATCAAAAACAGTTAGACGATTAAGCTGACTTACAATAATCCGAGATCTCATTTAAAAGTTATACTACTGAGACTTTTGAGTAATCCTACCCTCGATCATCCGTCAATAAACCCAGCGTGCCTATAGCCGAATTTATTAATATATCCTGCGATAATCCTTTATAAACAATATGCCCCATTTTTCGACCTTTTCTTACCTCTTCTTTTCCGTACAAATACAATTTACCGCTACCGTCATTCAGGAATTTGGTGTAAATATGATCAGTGATAAGTTTTTCTGATTCGTATCCCAAAATATTTAGCATGACTATTGGTCCATCGTAAGATATCGGTGTCGGCAACGGTAATCCGCACAATACTCTGATTTGCATCTCATACTGCGATTGAGAAAACCCATCAATTGTCAAATGACCCGAATTATGCGGCCTTGGCGCTATCTCGTTTACTACTATGTCGTCGTTTCTCACAACGAACATTTCCACACAAAACAAGCCTGGGTCACCTAAAGAATGAACAATATATTTAGCTATATTTTTGGCGTTATCTTGGGTTTTTTCGCTTACTCTAGCTGGGTAAATACTATATCTGAGCACACTGTTTTCATGGTGGTTTTCAATTACAGGATATACCGAAGTTACATTATGCCCATCAAAGGCCACTATCACAGATATTTCTACATTATAATCAACAATACTTTCAGCAACCCAAGGTCCCTCTGATAAATATGGTTTTAACAGTTCTAGGTCATTATCTCCGGTGATCCGCCATTGGCCATGTCCATCGTAGCCCATGGTTGCTGTTTTAATGATCCAAGGTTTAGGAAATGTAATGTCATCAAAATCTGACATTTTATAAATAGCCTTGTAGTTTGTAATAGGAATGTTATTCGATTTTAGGAAATCTTTTTCGAAAATTCGATTTTGGGCCAAATTTAAGCTTTTACTGCCAGGCCGAACAGAAACTCGTTTCTCAAGATATTCCACTAAATCTTTTGGCACATTTTCCCATTCCAAAGAAATCGCATCGACAGAATTAGCAAAATCTTCAGCGATTATAAAGTTGTCAAATGGAGAGTCATAACTACGAGATGCGAATCTTTTTGCAGGAGCATTTTTGCTAGGATCCCATACACTAACCTTATATCCCATTCTTAAAGCGGCTTCTGTAAAAAACCCTCCCAATTGTCCTCCGCCTAGCATCCCTAAATTAGAGCCTGGGGAAACAATATGATATTTATTCATAAATAAATGTCATATTTTTGCCTCTGGGTTATCCATAACGCGATCAGTAATATTTTTACGCCATTCTTTTAGTGCATGTTTAATCGAATCATCACTGATTCCTAAAATTTCGGCTGCTAGTATCGCGGCATTTTCAGATCCACCTATAGCAACGGTAGCGACAGGAACTCCTCTGGGCATTTGAACAATTGATAATAGAGAATCCATGCCATTAAGGTATTCTAAAGGTATAGGTACGCCTATAACCGGTATAATAACTTTGGAAGCGATCATACCAGGCAAATGAGCTGCCCCACCTGCTCCTGCAATAATGACTTTAATCCCTCTTGTCTCGGCTGTTTCCGCATATTCAAATAACCAATCAGGCGTTCTGTGCGCTGAAACAACTCGTAGTTCATTAGGAATTCCTAGGTCATCCAATAGAAGAGTCGCTTTTTCCAAAAAAGGAAAGTCTGAAGTACTACCTCCTAAAACACCTACCAAGGGTGAATGATACTTTTTCCTCATTATTTAACTCCTAGGCAATTATTATCCATTCGATAAATAACATCAAAACAATTATATATTATCAATTGTAGTCTAATCAGAACAAAACACGTATCCTTAATTTGCGGAAAAAAGCGTTTGTTTATAATTCTAAAACCGATCTCATTATTGTAAAATTGAAGCCTTATGAAAACACAAAAAACCAATCCAATGCTTAACACTCCTATTTTGTCCGGCATGTCAGATACTAATCCGAAGCTTTTTCGTATAAAGAAAATAGCCACGTCTAAAATTTCTGAATTACTATACAACAACGGATATGAACCGGTTGATTCACCGATTTTAGAACCAACAGAATTATATGTTAAAAAATCTGGCGGAGACATTTCAGACAAACTTTATTCTTTTTCTGAACCCGGTGGAACTAAAGTTAGCCTTCGGCCCGAATTCACATCTTCAATAATTAGATCCTTAATAGAAGATAACGAAATACCTATAAAACCTCACAAATTACAATATTGTGGCCCTGTCTTTAGATACAATAATTCTTTATTTGGGACTGAACTAAAACAGTTTACTCAGCAAGGATGTGAATTAATCGGAGAGTCAAATTCTGATTCAGATGCCGAGATTATACGGTTAGCGCTACAATCTCTATCTCAATTCCAATTAAATACGCCCATTGTAACGATAGGAAATATTGGATCAATAAGAGACTACTTATTTAAACAAAACATCGGTGAAGCCCTCATAGAATTCACACTTTCCAATATAGGTAAAATAGGATCTGCTGAATCTGGCGATTTCGACGAAGTCATAAAAAAAGCTGAGAGTATAGGATTGATAACTGATGAAACCAACACCGATGAAGAATTTACCGAAACTTCAATAAATAATTTGCTCCAAATTATCGTGTCAGGAACACTCAGCAACAATTCAGGACGGCGAACTATAGAACAAATCACAACTAGGTTAATCAAAAAGAAAACGTCCTTAATGAACACAAATACCTACAAAGAAATGATTCAAACTTTGGCTGACTTTTTGCTATCAGTATCCACCAAGTCTCCTGAAGAAATAAATCCGAAGAACGCGAATCCGGAATTCCGTGATTCTTTAGAATATATGCAAGAAGTGGTAAGTAAGGTGGGGATTATAAAAAACCTATCTCCCAAATATCAGATTCAATTCGAAAAAAACAGAGGATTCACTTACTACACTGGAATATTGTTCGATCTTGAAATCCATAAAAATGGTGACAAAATAATTATAGGAGGCGGAGGTAGATATGATAATTTGATCCGTTCCCTTGGAGCGAACACGGACTGCCCAGCTATAGGGTTTGCAATCAATATAGACGAAGTAATAAATCATATTCAAAATTAACTAGGTAAGGCACACCGACTACTATGAAAACAAATCCGAATCTAACCATTGCAATCCCCAGTAACGGTGCACTATATGAACCTACTTTAGTATTTCTGAGTGAATGTGGATTAAAAGTCAATAGGGAAAATAACCGAAGATATATCGCAACTATACCGTTCTTGCCAGGGGTAGACGTGCTTTTCCAAAGGAGTTCAGATATCACAGGAAAGGTAGAGGATGGTAATGCGGATTTGGGAATAGTTGGATATGATCGATATCTCGAACTAAAGACCAATAATAAACCGACAATGGTCTTAATGAACCAATTAGGATTCGGGGCTTGTTCTCTTGCTATTGGCATTCCTGATTCATGGGTCGACGTTACATCTATAGCTGATTTAGCGGAAGTGGCTGCTGAATTTAGATCTAATGGAATGACCATAAGAGTAGCAACCAAATTCCCTAGATTAACAGAACAATTTTTTATGGCTAATTCAATTAGTAACTTTTCAATAGTTCCATCTAGTGGGACATTAGAAATAGCACCCGAAATGGGATTCGCTGACATAATATCCGACATTACATCTTCTGGAACTACAATGAAGGAAAATAGATTAAAAACCCTATCCGGCGGAACGATAATTAAATCTGAATGTTGCTTAATATCAAACAATATATCAATATCGACTGACTCATTTAAGTCGGAAGCAGCAGAACAGATAATTGCTATGATTAAAGCCAATATTCAATCTAAAAACTTCTACCAAGTTAAAGCTAATATAAAAAGTGGATCTTTATCTGAATTAACAACATTAATATCAACCTCTTTAAAATTTGATCATATAAGTTTGCCAACTATTTCAGAAATTCATGCCGTCAATGATACTAACCTTTTTGAAATAACATCTTTAATTGATAAAAAAAACCTAATGGAATCTGTTAATGAAATATCTAGCCTAGGTGCTTACAATATAACTGTTGAGCAGCCAAAATACCTATTTAAACTTCCAGATAGCGATATTCAAGTTAACTAGTGAGATTTCACAATGCCTAATCTCCCTACGCATATACACCTATCTGAAATTTCATATAATTCAATCGCCGAAAATTCCTTAAAAACTTATTTACCAGAATATCTATTGGGCTCAACTTCTCCGGACATTCGTGTTATAACTAAAAAAAACCGTTCTGTTTATCATTTTGTGGACCTAGACTTTAAGCAAATAGGTGATGGATTCAACAATCTTAAACAACAACACCCTGAGTGGAGTAACGGTCGTAATAGCGACGACATGAGCCTATCATTTATGTGTGGATACCTTTCGCACCTTGTTCTTGATGAAACATGGATTACCACAATATATAGGAAATATTTTAAAACGAACTATTTCTCTGAAGATCCTGTTACTCGATTAGTTTATGACAGAGCATTGCAATTACATCTCGATAACATATACTGGGATTCTACACTAAGAAATTTGGACTTAATAAAGAACAGCCGAACTGATTTCAAAGTATCTTTTCTAGCAAATGAGCCTGTCCGGAAATGGCGTGACTGGATATCTGATTTACTCGGGAAAGGATTTTCTTGGAAAAGATTAGAATTTATGGCTAGTAGAATATCAAAGGGCGATCCATCGCATTCGGCATTATCGATTGCGAAAGATATACTAGATGCCCCAGACAAAAATATTATGAATATCTTGAATAAGCTACCTTCCAATACTATAGATGAATTCGAAAAAACAAGCCTAGCAAACATAGAAAGAGTATTACAGGACTTTTTAAAATGCGGAAAGTAATAGGAATTAAGGATGCTGAAACATTATTATCAAGTAACAGGGGACTAAACCTCAATTCAAATTCACAAACAATTATAAGTGACTCCAAAAGAATTTTTGGAAAGCCACTCGATACAGAAAATTACGTGAGAGAAATCATTCACTATGTTATAAAACATGGGGATGAGGCAATAAAAGATCTCACACTGAAAATAGAAGGAATAACTTTAGATCGTTTAAATGTTAATGAAGAAGAGATTCACCAAGCATACAAAAATATCTCAAGAACTTTGAAGTATGCCTTAGAAAAAGCGGCTGAGCGTATTGAAACTTTTCATTCACAGTGTATTAAAACGCAATGGATGAACAAAGATAAGGGTTATGGACAAAAGTATGCCGCAGTTGAATCAACCGGGGCTTATATACCAGGCGGAACAGCGAAATATCCATCCACAGTACTAATGACTACCATACCCGCAAAAATTGCCGGAGTAAAAGACATTTCAATAACTTGCCCTGTCTCTCAAAATGGATTGCCGCCTGAATCCGTATTAGCAGCTGCGCATATCGCCGGAGTACGAAATGTTTATTGTGTAGGAGGAGCTCAATCAATAGCTGCATTTGCTTATGGTACAGAATCAATATCAAAGGTGGACATAATATGTGGTCCTGGAAATATTTTTGTAACCTTAGCAAAAAAAATAGTTTATGGTGATGTAGGAATAGACGGTTTATATGGACCCACAGAGACACTGATTATTGCCGATGATTCTGCCAACCCGTCATTTATTGCTTCTGATCTGCTAGCTCAAGCTGAGCACGACAAACAGGCTAAACCAATATTGATAACAACCAGCATGCGGATTGCAACCGAAGTCGAACACGAATTAGCCTTAAAATTAGAAAGGTTAAGCAGAAAAGATATCGCTCAAATTTCAACACAAAATGAAGGAATTATTGCAATTGTTGAAACAATACAAGATGCTATAAAACTTTCTAACACATTCGGGCCTGAACATTTGTGTTTAGCCACTAGCTATCCTGAAGAGCATCTATCAAATGTGACCAATGCGGGAATGATTTTTTTAGGAGATTTCTCTCACGAGGTTTTAGGCGATTATGGAGCAGGACCAAGCCATGTAATGCCTACAGCAGGGACTGCAAGATTCAACTCTGGATTAGGAATCCACACTTTTCAAAAAATAATACCTATAGTTGGAATTAATAAACCTGACTCATTAGAAATCGGTCAAATAGCTGCTATTATTGCCAAAGAGGAAGGATTAACCGCACATGCAGAGGCTGCAGAAATAAGACAAGAATTCATTTAGAAGAAAAGGCTACATACTAATATTTTTTTACATTTAGGTGACTGGATTAATTATGGATAGTTTTGACATAGGAAATTTCATTAGGCCTCACCTATTAATGTCCCATACTTATGAGGCAATGGATCCTCCCAAAGTGCTCGCTAAAATCTCAGGGATTAACGAAGGAAATATAATTAAGCTCAACGGGAATGAAAACCCTTACGGAGCTTCCCCAAAAGCCATTGAAGCTTTGAAAAACATCACTCTGCACATTTACCCCGATCCAAACCAAGTACAAGTACGCCAAGCGCTAAGTAAATATACTGGGATTACAGTCGACCACCTAGTCGCTGGTGCGGGAGCTGATGAAATAATAGATCTATTGTTTCGAATATTTATCTCTCCGGGAGACAAAATATTAGATTGCGCTCCTACATTTGGTATGTATAGTTTCTGCGCTAAAATTGCAGGAGCTGACGTTACTTACGTTGATAGAGACGCAAATTATGATATTAATGTCGATAATATAATTTCAAAAATAGATGCGAAAACGAAAATAATATTCATTACCTCTCCTAATAACCCTACAGGAAACACCGTATCGACAGAACAAATCAAAAGGCTTATTAGTACTAATCTCCTAATAGTAATTGACGAAGCATATTATGAATTCTCACAACAAACAGTGCAGGATTTAGTTCCCGAGAATAAAAACTTAATAGTATTACGCACAATGAGTAAATGGGCTGGATTAGCCGGACTAAGAATAGGGTATGGAATAATGCACCCGTCAGTAGCTAATTATCTTATGGAAATCAAGCCCCCCTACAACATAAATTCCGCAGCAGAAGCAGCTCTTTTAGCATCTTTTGAAGACATTAAGTATCTGAACAAAAACGTTCTCAAAATCATTTCGGAACGAGAAAGAATGTTTATCTTACTAAACCAGATTCCAAAAATGAAAGTCTATCCTTCACGTGGTAATTACATCTTATGTGAATTCTCCGAAAATTACTGCAAAAGGGTGTATGCAGGACTAATAGAAAAAGGTATATTCGTACGTAAATACACTTCCAATCGGCTCGAAAATAGTTTTCGGATCTCAATAGGAACTCCTGAACAAAATGATTACGTAACAAAAACAATAAAAACAATAATGAATAAAAATGAATAAATTAAATAGAACATCGGTACAAAACAGAGTAACAAATGAAACATCCGTTAAAATCACCGTAAATATAGACGGCACAGGTGAATATGACATCAAAACAGGAAACGGTATGTTCGATCATTTACTATCCCAATTATCACGACACGGGCTTATCGACTTGAATATCCAAGCGCAAGGAGATGAAGAAGTCGGGTGGCATCATCTTGTTGAAGATACTGCTATAACTCTAGGTAAAGCTTTCAAGCAATCAGTAGGCGAAGGCAAAGGCATGGTAAGGATGGGACACACATACGTCCCATTAGACGAAGCTCTTGTGTTAACCGTAATAGATTATAGTGGTCGAGGATATGCCTCAATAGATTGTCCTTTAACCGAATCTGACCTTGGTGGATTACCGTCCGATCTAATACGCCACTTTATGGAAGCATTTGCAATCGAAGGTGGCTTCAACATGCATCTAAACGTGTTAGCCGGAATAAATAATCATCATATAGCAGAAGCATGTTTCAAAAGCCTTGCTCGTTCCATGAGAGCCGCACTGACAATAGACCCTCGGCAAGAAAATCAAGTGGCAAGTACTAAAGGTACCATTAGTTCACCTTAGCGAGCTAAGGTTCATCAAGGTCGTATTTATAAACCATTTTCTTCCCATATCACCTGTTTACAGGATAATTGATTTTACACGAACTTCTCCGAATTTTGGCGCACTATAAATAGAAAGGAGTTCCAAAAGGACTCACAGATTTAGAACAATAATCTGTGACCATTTCATGACCAACATTTAAGGTGTCAAGAGCCACAGGAAGCAGATAATGATCCCAACTTAGTAAACCATGAAGTCCAATATTTTCAGCAACTACTGCAACACTTTTGATCAATATGGGATTTAAATAACCTTTTGATCAGGATAGATCAATAAGTATTTCAAAAAAGGATACGTAAAAAGACTCACAAAAACTAGGGTAGGGGTGTGAAAAAGGAGTGCACGGGAAGGGACTCGAACCACACTTGCTTATCAAGAGCGTATTTTAAGTTGCACATAGGAAATACAGTCAATTCAAATCTGCTGTTTCTACATCGATCATGCAGCTCTCACACACAGATTCAGGTATCAGGTTTAACTTCATCAACCAACCGAAAACGAAACAGCCTGCACAAAATCCAAGTATGGACTCTAATGACGCAAAGAAGCATATTATTGCCATTAAATATCTAGCAGATGTTGGGGAGTCGAACGCAAATATTGCAATAGTAGCTGAGAAGGATATTAACAATCCGATAAACTGGGCAAATCTTTTAGGAGGCCCTGGAACTAATTTGCTCGGAGACCCAAGTGCCGGGACAATTATTTTCGTCGCCAGAAGACCGATTGGACTTAAAGTAGGCCCGGTTAATACCCTTGCTAAAAATCCGTACGTTATAAAAAGTAGCAAGAACTCATTTGCAGTTATTTCAAACAAAACCACTAATACGATGACAATAGCGGCGACCGCTCTAGCGGCATAATCATTAACTGGATTTGGGAAACTGAATAACTTCTCTATGGTCATCTCTATGGTCATCCTTTAAAAAGCAAATTTTTGAGTTCGTATTATCTGATGTTTTATCATGATCTGAGATATTAAAGGATAGTATAGCCTATATTGACAGAAAATAATTCGTGAATTATTCTTGAGGTACGAATCTTATAAATGTGCGAAGAATAAAGGTTTACGAAATATAGCCATGCGACAGGTCCTTATCAATATTGAAAAAATAATACACGGCAATATCTGCTGTTGTTGTATTAGTGAAGTGAGGTCCATGGACTTGTAGGCTTGATTTAAATACAACCTAACCGTTCCAATGAGACCTCCATCTAGTGAGGTCTTTTTTTTGTCTCGTGAAAATAAAAGTTACCCAAGGAGTGGAAAAATGAATTTTAGATCGTTATCAGTATTAGTGCTACTGCTGGTTTTCGTTACAACAGTTGCATGTAGTTTTGCCGAAAGTTTTCTACCAGAAATGGAACCTTCCTACGAAGTATGGGCTGTTGACCAATCTGGCACTGCTAGCGATGGGACTGGTGGACTCCTATACATATGGGACGGGCAAGATATTTTTCTAAAGGGTGCTAAGAATGCAACTCCTGAGATTATAGATCTGGCAAAGGCAGCTAAAGACGCTAATTGCGACGCCCCGACAAAGCCTCATATGATACTTTCCAACTTTACCACCCCGAAGGCCAGCCACGTCCTTCTGGCCAATGTAGGTTCTGGTAACATTTTTTTCATAAATATTGACAGCCGTACTATCGTAGGTTGTGTCAATACAATAGGAGGTTTCAATGGAGCAGGTGGAACAACAAATGCCCACGCCTCAGTTGCATCTCCTGATAACGGCATGGCTATAGTCGCAAATATTGGCGCAAAAGATGAATCTGGGTTCCTGCATAAAATCCAGACTAACTACACGAGTGACGATTACAAATTAGTAGGGACTTTAGCATTGGACCAGTTCACCAATGAATTAGGAACTGCGGTGGCGCGCCCAATCTGTCACGAGTTCACT
>Ga0209403_10000413_pt1 | contig 64685 bp, 50 predicted proteins | sample ArcticOcean_MG_C_8_FD_187440 | JGI IMG/M metagenome (GOLD analysis project Ga0209403, IMG submission 187440) | Marine microbial communities from western Arctic Ocean - ArcticOcean_MG_CB11_86 (SPAdes) (version 2) | ecosystem: Environmental > Aquatic > Marine > Oceanic | place: Arctic Ocean... | reverse complement strand
CACCGCCGCCTGGGAATCCACCACCAGTTACTGTTTCACCATAATGTCCAAGCATTAGATTAGTGTACATTCCATTAGTTAGAGGGACTGCAAGTGTTTGTTGAGAAGTTAGTAAAGTTGGATCTGGTCCTTTGTATATCTGGATATATTGATTTGTGGCAGTAGAATCTAAAACTACCATGATAATATCTGCATTACCATCTCCATCAATATCTCCTACAGCCATATCGGAAAGATAAGGATTTGAGACTGTTATTTCTGAACCAGACCAAATATTTACTCTATCATCACAATCGCCCCAAAGAACTGTGAGATTTCCTGGCCGTACAAATGACTCGCCGACAAACCGAATGTTTTGTTGATAGTAAACAAGATCGTTGACACCATCACCATCAATATCTGCAATCTCAACACGTGTTCCGTCGGCTGTATCAACGAAACCTGCTCTTCTTGAGTCATTGTTTGATATGAATACGTCTTGCCTATCTGCAAAACCGCCGGAACCATCATTGTACAGTACAGTAATGAATAAACCCATTGTACTAGCAGAGGCAATATCATTATCGCCATCACAATCAAGATCTCCTATCGAAATATAAGAAGGGTCTCTTTGTACCGCATATTGTGTAATATGGGACGCTGATACCGCAGGAACGAATGATACGAACAGAGAACTCACAAATAAGAAGACAAGAAGTAAGGCTTTCCGACTCTTCGCGGATTGATTAGGGGCGTTCTTTGGACTATACAACATACTCCTTCGGAGTTTCATTCCATTCTTAGCACTTATCACCGCTTGATTCCTTTTTTGAGACATAATAATGGCTTTGACAAAATAAGAATCCTTTTGACATTAGGCTGAAATTCAATTCAATTATTGAGATATTAACCAACTAGGATTTGGTGCATAATGGACTTCTGCGCCACCATATATCAATTCTAATCGCCCCATCATCCACAAGCGATTTAGGAATAATTCCAAGTCTTGACCCTCTCTATTTATTTTCTCACCAAGAAGTTCTTCAATTGCACTAATTGAAATAGATGTTTGGCCGTGTTCACGTACGACAAGAGTCAGTAAAATTTGCAACCAGGCCTCCGCCATAGGGTCGCCTGAGAGATTATTAGACAATGGTTCGGGTGTATCTATTGATTCAAGAAATTCTCTAATATATTCTAATTGAGGTTCGGTTCTAGAAGGACCATCTAACTCCGATATTTTAGCTTGAATATCAAGATCTCCAATACGACGAACAACGGCTGGAATACTGGTAGGGTCAGGGGGGGGGCCTGGTAATTTATTAGCGTCATCTAGAGATTCAGATAAGTCATCGCCGGAACCCATAGTAGTCTCAGATGAAGGTTCTTGGCCATCAACCATCCCAGATGAAAGTGGTTGAACAAAACCTACTCTGCCTTGTAATCCTAGTTCTTCACGTAATGAATTAACAACACTAGACTCTCCTTCAATAATGACGTCTATACCGTTTTCAGGTGAACGAAATCGGAACCTAACTGTACCTCTCATCTGCATATACCATTCTCCGCTATAATACTCACAGGTAAAACATCATGTTTCAACATCACTCTTTCATCAAATTGCGCAAAACGGTTTGTAAAATTCCACCATTGTTGTAATAATCAACTTCAACAGGAGTATCTAAACGTACCACTGCACTAAAATTTACTACTTCTCCATTTGTCTTTTTTACTTCGACATTTATGGAAGAGAGAGGTAGAAGTTCACCGTCAGCAGGGATACTAAAACTTTCAGTTCCATCAAGACCAAGAGTTTCTGCACTCTGACCTTCAATGAAAGTTAATGGAAGAATGCCCATACCTACAAGATTGGAACGGTGAATTCGTTCAAAAGATGTTGCAATGACTGCTTTGATTCCGAGTAAAAGTGTCCCTTTGGCAGCCCAGTCTCTACTGCTACCAGTCCCATACTCAGATCCTGCTAGAACAATCAAATCAGTATCTTCAGATTGGTACCTCTGACTTGCTTCAAAAATTGAAAGCACCGACCCAGTAGGAAAATGTGTTGTCCATCCTCCTTCTGTATTTACAGCTATTTGATTCTTAATTCGGATATTTGCAAAGGTCCCTCTCATCATAACTTCATGATTACCTCGACGGCTACCAAAAGAATTGAAATCCCTAGGTTCTATCCCATTATCAATCAAATATTTTCCAGCCGGACCGTGGTGCGGAAAGGCTCCAGCAGGAGATATATGGTCAGTAGTAACTGAATCACCTAGTTTCAACAAGACTCGAGCATCCTTAATCGGTTGAATTGGAGAAGGGGTTGCTTTAATTCCTTCGAAAAATGAGGGAAGGCGAATGTAAGTGGAATCCTCATCCCATGGGTACAAGGCTGAGGGTTGAGTGGGGATTGAATCCCACCTTGGTTCTTCTAAAATATCAGAATATCTGTCCCTAAACATCTCCGGAGTCAAGGAATTGATTAATGTGTCATGTATTTCCTCATCCGTTGGCCATATATCTGAAAGCATAACAGGTTCATCTTCAGATGTATATCCTATAGGATCATTTTGTAAATCTATGTTCAAAGTCCCAGCTAGTGCATAAGCGACAACTAATGGAGGACTTGCCAGATAATTAGCTTTGATTTTTTGGTGTATACGTCCTTCAAAATTACGATTACCAGAAAGAACGCTGGCAACAACAAGATTAGCATCATCAATTGCTGCTTCAATATCTTCATCAAGGGGTCCAGAATTACCGATACAAGTAGTACAACCATAACCAACTACATTAAACCCTAAAGCAGATAAATCCTCAGTCAATCCCGCTGCATCAAAATATTCAGTAACTACTCGACTACCTGGGGCTAAACTAGGCCTCACCCAAGGTTTTATTCCAAGACCTTTTGATCGAGCATTTCTTGCTAAAAGGCCTGCTGCTAACATAACACTAGGATTGCTCGTATTTGTACAGCTTGTTATTGCTGCAATAACGATATCTCCGTGTTGTAATTCTACTTCGCGTGCCTCGATATAAGCAGAGTCATTATTTTTACTAGATTCAATACCATGACCTTGATGGCCTGAAGGATAATTAAGACTTGCAAGCCAATGTTCTTTCATATTTGATAAATCCACACGATCTTGAGGCCTTTTTGGTCCGGCTAAAGCAGGTTCAACGGTACTCAAATCTAATGAAATTGAAGAAGTAAAGTTGGGAACTGGTGTTCCACTAGTATGGAACAAACCTTGAGCAATTAGATATCTTTTAACATTCTCGATATGTGAGGCATCTCTACCAGAAAGATGCATATAATCAAGAGTTGTTTGGTCAACTGGGAAAAAACCACAGGTGGCTCCATATTCAGGAGCCATATTAGCAATGGTGGCTCTATCAGGAAGGCTAAGATTAGCCATACCTGAGCCATAAAATTCTACAAATTTTGAAACTACGCCATGCCCCCTAAGCATTTCTACAATTCTTAAAGTCATATCAGTAGCCGTAACTCCGGGATTTAATGAATTTGTTAACTCAAAACCCACTACTTCAGGTAAAAGCATGTAGATAGGTTGTCCGAGCATTACTGCTTCTGCTTCTATTCCTCCAACGCCCCATCCTAAAACTCCGAGACCATTGATCATAGTAGTATGAGAATCTGTACCGACAAGAGAATCCGGTATCCATAAATCATTTTCTAAACGAGCTACACTTGCAATCCATTCCAAGTTTACTTGATGAACTATTCCTCTTCCCGGTGGAACCACACGGAAGTTATCAAGACTCATTTGCCCCCATTTGAGAAATTTATACCTCTCCATATTACGCTTATACTCAATCTCAAGATTACGTTCCTTGGCATCTGGGAACAATCCTGAAACATCTACTTGTACTGAATGATCTATCACTAAGTCAACTGGGACTTGAGGGTTGACTTTCTCGGGGTCACCACCTAATTCAATCATTGCATCCCTAAGTGCAGCAATGTCCACTACTGCTGGCACACCTGTAAAATCTTGAAGAATAACCCTACTAGGATTGAAAGGAATTTCTTCAGGCTTCATAGTTGGAGACCAAGCAGCGATCCTCTTCACGTCATCTTTAGTAACAAGAAATCCATCGCATTTCCTAAGCGCTGATTCTAATAATATTCGGATTGTGAATGGAAGATTATGTAATTGGCAAAGTCCTTGATTTTCAAGAGATTTAAGAGACATAAATGAGGCTTTATCTCCTGAGAATGTGTCAAACTCGGACCTTGCAGAGAACAAATCTCGGGCGACCATGTTAATAGGCGCTAAGATAGAGCACAAGAATATGTCTAATCTATGACTTCGAGTTAATGCTTAAATCAAGATATAGTGACACTAAGGAGGCGTACTTCGTATAATGGTCTATCATCTCCATCTGTTTTTACATCACTGATCTCAGTTACTGAGTCAAGACCGCTTGAAACTTTACCAAATACAGTATGGACACCATCAAGGTGACTGGGATTACTATCTTCAGGAATTATGAAGAATTGACTACCGCCAGTATTTGGAGATGCAGTCTTAGCCATAGATAAGACTCCTGGCTCATGGGTCAATCCGTTATTCGCTTCATCACCTATAGTCCAAGAGGTTTGAGAGCAATCATCTGAACTTTGACTCGCTGTACCATCACAATAACCATACCAATTGTACGCATAACCTCCTGTCCCCGTTCCGGATTCAAAATCTCCACCTTGTATCATAAAAGCATCAATTATTCGGTGGAATATTGTTGCATCATAAGTTCCTGAATTAGATAAGTCTATGAAGTTCTCAACATGATTTGGAGCTTCTGCAGAATACAAATCAACAACAATAGTAGCAGTAGTTCTACTAGATTCATCCATTCCATTGGGAACATAAGAAATCTGCATTGTAGCCTGAGAGCCAGATGCAGGCTCATCCCAAAAGTCTGCTAATACCTTTACAGAAGCTAGTAGTAGTAAAGATGCGACTAAAACAACCACCAAACCTACTGGCGTAGGGCTACCATTATCCAACAATTGGAAACTTTGTCCGAAAGAAATACCTTCCTGATCCATGACTGAAGTAAGTTTTCCTCGCTCACGTCGAGTTTCTTTTGATTTAGGATCAAGTTTTAGAGCATTGGAGTAGTTCTTATATGCACGCTTTAAATTAGACTTTCGAGATGATATATCATGATCAGCTTTAACTACATAGATATTAGCTGCTAAAGAAAGTGTTTTCGCTCTCTGTACAGCGTTTTCACAAGAATCCCAAGCAATGGAACGAAGTAGTGATAATGCTGCATCCGGATTATCATTTTTCACTAATTCAGTATCTGCATTATCCCAAGCATTTTGCAGAGTTTCGGAGGCAGGCATGGTGCCTCGGACAACAATCTAATAAAAAACCACAACGGGTGCTGTTTAGTCAGAAATTTCGGATTGTTGAACGGGAATACATAAGACCCAATCGCTACGGCAGTTGACTCAAGCAAGCACCTAAGGGGCGACGGAAACAGCGGAGAATGTGAAGCAATGACCCTGAGAGTTAATGATTTTACAATTAATATATCAACAGCAAATGGAACTGGTTCACAATCAGCGAATCTAATAATATTACATTCAATGTATGAAATGGGGGTTCCAGTTAGTGGTAAGAATTTATTCCCGAGCAATATTTCAGGATTGCCGACTTGGTTCATAATAAGGGCAAGTGATGCTGGTTATCAGGCACCAGGAGACTATACACACATTCAAGTAATGATGAATAAAGACACATGGGAAAAAGATTTGAATAATTTGGAACCAGGTACTATAATTATTTACAACCAAGATTTGAAATTGCCCGTTGAAAGGGATGATTGTGTAGCTCTCCCCATGCCGATGACTAAGATGGCTAGGTCTATAAGCCCGAAAATGGCTAAACTTATGGCAAATATGTACTACGTAGGAGCATTAGCTCATATCTTAAAAATTGATGAGGGAGCAATAAAATCCGCAGTTTCTAATCAATTTGGAGGGAAAGAAAAAGCAATAGAGTGGAATTTACAAGCTATTGCTGAGGGTAAAGCATTTGCTGAAGAAAATTGGGATTATGAATCAGAGTATCTGATTGAAGCAAGAGAAAAAAACCCAAACACGTACCTCATAGAAGGCAATGAAGCCACCGCACTAGGAGCAATATACGGAGGAATTAACATGCTCTCTTGGTATCCAATTACTCCTTCTTCATCAGTAGCAGAATCTGTAATCAGTTGGATACCTAAACTACGTGAAGCCGAAGACGGTGGTGCTACTTGCGCCGTAGTACAAGCTGAGGATGAGTTAGCGGCAGCAGGTATGGTATTGGGTGCAGGATGGGCAGGAGGTAGGGGTATGACATGTACCAGCGGTCCAGGTATATCGCTAATGTCAGAATTTATCGGACTCTTTTACTTCTCGGAAGTACCAGGTGTTATTTGGGACATTAACAGAGTTGGGCCGTCGACAGGTTTGCCAACAAGGACTCAGCAGGGAGATTTGTCAATGCTTTATGAAGCAAGTCATGGAGATACACAACACATAGTTTTGATCCCAGGAACTGTGGATGAATGTTTTGAATTCGGTTGGAGGGCTTTTGATTATGCGGATAGATTTCAAACTATGGTATTCGGGTTCGGAGATCTAGATTTAGGAATGAATAGGTGGAGTACTGCTGGATTCGAATATCCAGATATACCAATGGATAGGGGCAAGGTTATCAGAAGCCAAGAGCAAATGGATGCAATCACTAATTATGGACGTTACAGAGACGTAGACGGTGATGGCATAGCTTACAGAACTTTGCCGGGTAGTGGTTTAGACCCTATTCTCTATCGAGGTACTGGTCATGATGAAGATGGAATATATTCAGAAGACCCTCAAGTATATCTTGCCACAATGGAGAGACTCAAAAGAAAGATTAATGGCGCAAGAGACCTGCTTCCTGCACCAATAATTAGAGAAGAAAAGGAAAAAAATATTGGCATCATATTTTATGGTTCAATGGAAAATACGATTGTAGAAATTGATGATATGTTAGAAGAAACGGGACTTTCTGTTAGTACTTGTCGTGTTCGCGCTTTACCTTATCATTCAGAAGTAGAATCATTTATTCAAGAACACGAAAAAATCATAGTTCTGGAAATAAATCGTGACGGACAACTATTTGGCATCTTGAGAAAGGAGTTACCAGCACACTTACTAACAAAAATACAAAGTGTTGCTTATAGTGATGGACTGCCAGCAAGAGCAAGGATTTATACTGATTTGATTCTTAAGACTCTAAATGGGGTGAAATTATGAGTATTTTGAAATTAAATGTGATAAACTTAGAAAAATCTGAGTATACTGGTGGTAAATCTTCACTATGTCCCGGTTGTGGGCACGACCAAATCTCAAATGTGATTATTCAAGCCGCTTGGGAGAATGGAATTAATCCTGAAGGAATCGCTAAAATGAGTGGAATCGGCTGTTCATCAAAAACACCTGCGTATTTCCTTGGTAAAAGTCATGGTTTCAATACAGTACATGGAAGAATGCCATCAGTCACAACTGGTGCTAACATGGTGAACAAAGACCTATCATTTTTAGCAGTATCAGGAGATGGTGATACTGCAAGTATTGGTATAGGGCAATTTATTCATGCAATTCGCAGAAATTTAGACATGGTTTATATTATCGAAAACAATGGTGTTTATGGATTAACTAAGGGACAATATAGCGCGACCGTGGAGAAGGGATCAAAGAAGAAAAAAGGTGCTATGAATGAACAAGCGCCTATTGATTTATGTGCAATGGCTGTTAATTTAGGGTGTAGTTTTGTTGCACGATCATTTTCAGGAAGTAAAAAACAACTAACGGCATTATTGAGAGCTGCTATGAGTCACAAAGGAATGGCAATTATCGATGTTATTTCGCCATGCGTAACATTTGCTAATAATGATGAATCATATAAATCATATAATTACGTTAAGGCAAATGACGAGGTATTACACATTGTAGATTATATCGCACATTTTTCACCAATAGAAGCTGTAGAAGTTCCAGCAGGTGAGTTCAAGGAAATAAAACTCTTCGATGGGTCGACATTGAGGCTAGAAACCGTAGGTAATGAGCATGATCCAACCGATACTGTAGCTGCTCTTAGAGCAATACATGAAGCAGATAAAGAAGGTAGACATGTTACTGGTTTACTATACTACAATCCAGATAAAAAAACTGCCACTGAGACATTAGGACTAACGAAGACTCCTTTAATGGCCCTGTCTGAATCTGAGTTGAGACCTAGTAAAGAGAGTTTAGTACAATTAAATGATGGTTTTAGAACTAACTAATTATTTATTATAGCATTGGATTTCTTGAAATAGAGGTGCCTTCTCGGAGAGTCATTAGTCCCTTAGTGTAGTGGTCCATCATGTGGGGTTCTGGATCCCATGACCCTGGTTCGAATCCGGGAGGGACTACCAATTACAAATCTAGTGAACGATTTAGTAACTGAGATACCCAACTTAACATTATTACAATCATAAACCAGCCTAGAGCAATTTTACCCCAAGGCTTGGATTCTTTAATTGGAGGGAAAGGGTCGATACCCGCCTCTAAGGCAGCAGCTATTATCTCTAATTCTTCTTCAATCGTTTCAGGTTGCTTCATATTATCACTCAAGGTTCAGTAGTAGGATCCCATCCAGAGACATATGATTCTTCAAGTGAAGAAAAATCATCATTGAAATCTGATATATCGAAATTTAAAGACTCTAAATTCTCAGTTATTCGTCCATGATTACTAGACTTAGGTATTGTTATCGAGCCAGTGTCATAAACCCATTTTATAGCAGCCTGAGCAGACGTACAACCTACGGACTCAGCTATCTTTAAGATACCTGAATCATTGACCTTTTGCCCTCTTGCTAATGGTGAATAACCCATTGGTATTGCACCAATATCAATCGTAGCTTTCCTTAACTCAGGTCTTTGTAACCAAGGGTGTATTTCTATTTGATTAACTGCAGGTAAAATTGTTGCATAATCCCTCATAGCCTCAAGATGAGATTTACCATAATTCGAAACGCCAATTGAACGCGTTAAACCAATTTTCACACATTCTTCCATGGCTCTCCACACCTCACCTCGAGCAGAAATATCTTCAGGTGGCGCATGGACAAGATAAAGGTCAACATAATCAAGATTTAAACGCGCTAAACTTTCACGGCATCTTTGTAATGTTTCATCATATCCTGTAGCATGGACTCTTCGTAATTTAGTAACTACAAATATTTCATTCCTAGGAATATTAGAATCCCTAATCGCTTCACCAACCGCCTCTTCATTACCATAAGCAGTTGCGGTATCGATCAATCTATATCCTTGATTTAACGCGTGTCGAATAGAAGATTTACATGCTTCTTTATCCATTTGCCAGACCCCCAGACCGAATCTTGGCATCACTATCTCAAAGTGTTTTGAACCATTTTTATTATCTCTGTGACCTATCGTCACATGATCAACCATGATAATCGATCAACCTGCTAAACTTGAGTCATTCGACGGGCTGGTTTGAAACCATTGACCATCTCGAGTACTCATGGGCGAGTTGCCGGAAGGCGTAGAATTGCCGTCTGCTAGTGTAGTAAAACCAAGGCCTTCGGCATCGTTAGTAATCAGTAGATTTAACTCAGAAAAAGAGGAGATACTGCTATGTCATCGAGTTTCTGAAGTTCCAGCCTTCCCTGATTTTTGGGCATTTCCAGGAGGGGGGGTTAGTCGTGTCGATAGAAAAGTTGCAAAGGAAAATCCAGACTGGTTAAATCATACTGATGACCCGGTTTCAACTATAACTTTGTTGAGAGAATTGGTTGAAGAAGTGGGGTTTTCACCAGATGGTAAAGGTTCATTGGAATTAGTAGATTCCGATATCCAAAATAGCATTTGTGAAGACAAAAATATTTGGGGAGATTTAGTGAAACAAAATAAGCTAAAAATTGAGAATTTTGATTCCCAAATAATTGCGGTACGTACTATGCCTCCTTTGGCGCCTGTTAGATTTACGAATACTTTCCATCATTTATCAATAGGTGATTCGACAATCGAACCTAGATTCCCCGAAGGTATATCTGAATTTGATGAATACAAGTGGTGGCAGCCGAAAGAACTACTCAAATCTTGGTTAAAACATGAGGTAAGACTGCCTCCACCTCAAGTTACTTTGATCAGAGATATAGTTCAGTCAATTGAAGAATATGGTGATTTAGATTCTGCTTTTGAAAGTTTATCTGAAAATCCTTCAAAGGGCTATCATGTCTTAGAGTTCGCACCAGGCGTTGAATGTGTACCCTTACCTACTCAAACGCTACCACCGGCAACCCATACTAATTGCTATGTTTTAGGAATTGCAGGAGGGGAAAGAGTGATTGTAGATCCAGCGGCGAAAAGTGAAGAAGCACTAGATATATTAAGGAATAAAGTCAAAGAAATTGAACTTACAGGAAGTAAAATTATTGCTACAATATTTACCCATAAACATCCAGATCATATTGGAGACTTGATGAAAATTTCAGAAATATATCAAGCACCCATATGGGCTAGTAAAGAAACACTAGAAATAATTCCTCAATTTGAAAGCATTAAGGCACTAAAAGAGGGAGATATCTTTGAATTAACTAAGGAAGGAAAATCGGCACATTGGAAAATAATAGAAACACATGGACATTGCCCGGGACATATCTGTTTAGCGGGAGACGCAGGAGTTGTTAGTGGGGATAATGTGACTGTTATTGGTACTATTCTTGTACCTTCAAGCGATGGTGATATGAATCAATATCTAGATGGTTTAGAGAAAATCAAAAGTCTCAACCCACCCTTATTATTCCCAGGACATGGTCCGTTGTCTGCGAATCCTCAAAGATTATTGAGTAGATACATAAGGCATCGGAGGGAAAGACATCAAGCAGTTTATGATGCTGTGAAAGACAATTATACTGAATTAGAATTCATTGCTAAGAAAGCATATGAAGACACCCCTGAAGCACATCCAATGTTGTTAATTGACCAAACATTATCTCATCTAGAAGGACATATTAAATCTGGGAAGATAAGGAAAGAAAATGATAAATATTTCCTAAATGGGTATTAATTACCGTCTGATGGTATAATATTGAAATAGGGTAGTATCGCCTAGGTCATACAATAAATAGGAGGTTTGAACATGGCTGATGAGAAATGGTGGGATAAAGAAGGAGAAAAAAAACCAAGTTCGAAAGAAGAAGTTCAAGAAATGATGAACCATACTGAAATGATGGAAATCAAAAGAGAAGAAGAAATGGCACAAGCACAGCATAAATTCAATATGAGCGAAATAAATCAAGAAATGTTGGGGACAAAAGCCGGAAGTCCAACTCCGGCATTACCGAATCAACCAGATAAAGAAGGACCATTTAGTTGGATGACGGATGATCCTGGATATCTATTCTTAGCAATTATTGTTTCTTTGGGACTTATAGCATCAATTCTTGCTTCAATATTGACGCCAGATGTAGATGAGGTATGGGGAAATACCTATGGTACGGTTCTTGAAGGAACTGAGTGGATTGAATATGACGATTCTTACGAAGATTGCGTTTATGATGATTATTACGATGAGTATGATTGCTATTGGGTATACGAATATAATTGCCATGCTGATGTCTACTATAATTACACAATATTGGGGACCGAATATTTTTCAGAAGGTGATTTATTCTTAGGAACTTGGGATGACTACTGTTTGGAGATTGTTGAGAATGAAATATTGCCACTAAATGATACTGTAGATGTTTGGTACAAGATTGATGATAATAAAATTAGTCAGCTTGAACAACCCAGTGATATAGGTGGGTTTTTGGGATGGTTTGGACTATGTTGCTTACTCCCTATTTTGCTAAGTTTACTATTCTTCATGTATTTTGAGGGAAATAATGACCAATATGAGAATTCAGACCCTAACGATGGTAATGAAGTTCATCATTACCATCATGGTGGAGGAATTATGGGAGGTGTTTATTTTGGTAGCCCATGGTATAGGAGACCATGGTTCCATCGACGAAGGAGTAGAAGGAGAATATCATTTGGTGGTGGTCGTCGTTCAAGTGGTGGTGGTCGTCGTTCAAGTGGTGGTGGTCGTCGTTCAAGTGGTGGTGGTCGTCGTTCAAGTGGTGGTGGTCGTCGTTCAGGTGGCGGAAGAAGATCTCGTTGATTTTCTGAACTACATATTGGATGTGAAAAAATGGAAACACATTGGGAAGGTATTCCCAAACTTCCAAATTGCGAAGGTAAAGAAGAATGGATTAAAGTTTCAGAAAAAGTATCATTGAGAGTTTTTATTTGGAAACCGAATAATAAGTCACTGAGAGAATTATCACCAATAGTTATGGTTCCCGGATGGGGCTCGGTTTTTGAAGGATGGAAGCCTTTACTTTCGGAGTGGGTAGGGAGAAGGCCAATAATATACATTGAAACAAGAGAAAAATCAAGTGCTATTTTTGAAACTAAAATGAAAATAAAGGACTTTCAAATGAGTAATTTCACAAATGATATTACAGAAATAATAAGAATTCTTGATTTGAAAAATGATGTTCATTTCTTCTCATCATCCCTCGGTTCTACAATACTAATCGATGGATTACAATCTGGAACTTTAGACGGAAGAAGTTCAATATTCTTAGCTCCGAATCAAAGGTTTAAATTTCCACTTTGGGCCAGAATATTGATAAAGATGCCATTTCCTAATTTTTCATTGAAATGTCTAATTAAGGCGGCGATATGGGGGGTAGAACGTAAAGTGAAAGAAGAAGGACAAAAGATTCGTTATCGAAGAACACTATTATCACAAAATTTTGAGAGAATTAGATTATCTGCGAGATATCTAATGAAATATTCATTACCAGATAACCTGTCAAATATAATTATTCCATGCGCAATAATAACCGCAGATTCAGATAAATTACATGAACTAAAGGACGTAGAGAGAATAGCAGATAGAATACCTAATGCAAAGATGATACAAGTCCCTTCCAATCAATATGCCCATGAACCAGATGTACTAAAAGAGATAGAAGAATTTCATGCATCTATATAATCACAGTACATAACCCAAAAGCGATTGCCTGATGAAGGATGGCACTTACCGGATAATGAGTGACATGCGTGAACAGGCCTCATCTTTTGACGTAGCACGTATTGTGCGTGAGCTTTCAAAGATGATAGGTTCTAGAGCACGAAAGGCATACCAACCCCATTATGAGCAGGTTGTAATAAGATTAAATCCGAAAGGATCACCATCTTCTGATTTAGTAATAGTAAGCGGCAGAAGACTATATCTTTCTCAACGTGATAGACCAATGCCATCACAACCATCACAATTCGCAATGGTCCTTAGAAAACATCTCAATAATTCGAGACTTATCGAAGTTGAGCAATTAGGATTTGATAGAATTATATCTCTAACTTTTGAGCACGGAAGCGGGAAACTAAAGTTAATAATAGAACTTTTCAGAGATGGTAATGTATTACTTCTAGATAATGAAGGAATAATTATCCAACCGCTCACACATGCGAAGTATGCAAGTAGATCGCTGAAAAGAGGCGTGGAATACGTAACTCCACCTGCCGCAGTAGATCCAAGAGAAATGAATAGAAAAACATTAGATAAATTACTTGATGAAAGTGATGAGGATCTAATTAGAACATTGGCAGCAAGAGGAAACCTTGGTAGAGTCTATGGAAGTGCAATTTGTGCTTCAGCAGAACTAGATGAAAAGTTAAAGGCTAAAGAATTAAATGATGACCAAAGAGATAAACTAAATAATTCAATAAAGACATTATTAGAAGAACTGGCAAATGATAAATCCAGTAAAATGTGGTTCGAGAATAAAGAAATGCTGGATTTATGGAAGAATGCTGTTGACAAAACGAGTAAAGATAGTGCAGCAGAGGGAATCAAAGAAATTGCACCTATTGATCTAAGATATTTAGAACAGGAATTATCAATTGAAATACCGACACTGTGCTCTGGTTATGATTCAGTATTTGGACCCCATGATGCGTCCGCATTTATCCGAAGAGAGGAAGAGAAACTAGTTAGTATAGGCCAAGATGACGGTGAGAAGAAAGCCAAATTAGAAAGAAGAGCTGACCAACAAAGAACTGCGATTGGTAGGTTCCTATCTCAAGCGGCTATAAATCAAGAATTAGGCAGAGCAATGCAAGAAAATTGGACGCATTTAGAAAATATTATGAAACAATTTAATGATCAAATTTCTAAATTCACCTGGCAAGAAGTTGCTGAGAAATCTAGAGAAATTTCATGGATTGACCGATTAAATCCAGAAAAAGGTACTTTCGTGGTTTTTCTTCCTGATGAGGAGGGAGAACCTGGCTCTAGTGTAACTCTTTATGCCAATAAATCAGTACACCAAAATGCTCAAAGATATTTTCGAGAAGCAAGGACTTTGAAAGATAAATCCAAAGGTGCAGAAAAAGCACTCAAAGATACTGAAAATTCCAAATCGAGGCAAGAAAAGAAAAAGGCGAAAGATGTTGCAGCAGGGCGTGTTAAAAGTCTTCAAAGAAGTAAGAAATTTTGGTTTGAGAAATATAGATGGGCGATTCTGGATGGTGGACATATACTTGTAGGAGGCAGGGACGCTAGAGGAAATGACACAATTGTTAGGAAGCATCTCAATTCTAATGATCTTTACCTTCATGCAGATTTACATGGAGCACCTTCATGTTCATTGAAACTAAAAGATGGTTTTAGTCCATTAACAGGTATTACAAATCTTCCAGAAGGAGTAATCTCATTACAAATTGTTCAAAACTTAGGTGAAGGAATAGAGGATGCAAGAGATTTAGATGAAAAATTATTCTCACAAGCGGCACAAATGGCAGTTTGTTGGTCTAGAGCATGGGGTAGTGGAGGGGCAGCAGCAACTGCTTTCCATGTTAGACCCAGTCAGGTATCAAAACAAACAGAAAGTGGGGAATCTCTTGGAAGAGGAGGGTTTGTAGTAAGAGGACAACGCACATGGCATAGAGATTTACCATTAGAATTAGGAATGGGTATAGGAGTCATCAATGGAGTACCATTGCCAATATGTGGAACTGTGGAAACGATCTCAAATATATTTGAAAAATGGATTAAAATAACACCAGGGAGAGAAAAGAAAGAAGCAATAGCAAATAAAATCGCTAAAGCTACTGGCCTGACTCAAGACGATGTTTTGGCATCGCTACCACCGGGTAGTTGCGCCATAGAAGATTATGGAATAATGCAGAAAAACTAAGACGTTCTAAGGCTCCATTCGGGGGCAGTTATAGCGTATAATACACTATCGACATATTCGCCATAGAGTAACTCCCTGTCTTTTATGGTGCCTTCTAATCGCATACCTAACTTTTCTGCAACTTTACGACTAGCTAAATTATTTACACCGGCTTCAATGACAAATCGATGAATTCGATTATTAGAAATTAAATTATCAATCATTGATTCGCAACAACGAGTAACTATGCCATTACCGGTTTTATCCTGAGATATCCAATACCCAAGGCCACATGATTTATTATCCCAATCAACCCAATTAATGCTAATAGTGCCTACTATCAAATTATTATTCTCTTTAATTAGCCAAACTCCAGAACTCCCTTGTAACCGATTTTTCCTAGAGAGTTCAATGAACTCAAGTTCATCACTTACTGACATATTGTAGTCAAGCCATGGCAACCAATTACGGAGGTATTGCCTGTTACGGTCTACCAATGAGAATAAATCAGAAGCATCTTCAGGCGTTGGGACAATAATAGATAAATTATCGTCAACAATTATTGTTGGAGAAAATATAAATCCTAATTTTTTTGAACTATTGGGGGACTTAGAATCATCAGCCATATCTGAGGGTAAAAGCAATATTATTTGAAAGATGAGGGGAAATAGCACTTTTTAGACTAAAAAATCGGAACGGTCGCGACAGTAATGATTCAAGAGTAAAACGCTATCGGACGAGCATGAGTGAGCAAACGAGTGATGAGAATTGGACCTACGGAAATTATCTACAATTGGAAAAATTACTAAGTTTACAAGGTGAAGAAAGAGGCATTTCTTCAGATGAAATGCACTTTATTATTGTTCATCAAACATTTGAATTGTGGTTCAAACAAGTGATTAGAGAGTTATCTGAAGTAAGAGATATACTATCTAAAGAACAAGTGCCTGAGATTGATATCCCGAAAGCAGTTGAACATCTTGGTAGAACTACTGAAATTTTCAAACTGATGGAAACACAATGGGGAGTTATGGAAACTCTCACTCCGCAAGGATTTCTGTCTTTCCGAGATGGTTTAGGTTCAGCGTCGGGTTTTGAGTCTTATCAAATGAGAAAATTTGAAATTCTATTAGGGTTGAAAAATGAAGATAGATTATTTGGAATGGATCCACTAGATACATTTAGGAAATTGGCAGGAAATAGTGAAAATGATGCGGCTATACTATTGGACTTGGAACAAATGTCAGTAAAACCATCACTAGAGGAATCATTAATGAAATGGATTTCAAGGACACCAATTATGGGCTCTATTTACGCCTCTGAGAATGATCTTGTGGCAGTTCAAAATTATGTGGATGCTCATTTATCAATACACAAATTAATGGGAGAATCTGCAGCCGAAAAGATGTCAGGATATGGTGTATCTGATATTGCAAAGGCAAAAGCAAGATTCAACGCAGGTCATGAAAGCGCTATTTCATTTTTGATGCCGGAAGGGAATTTGAGTAGAGCAAGAGCAAGTTTATTGTTCATAGAATCTTATAGAGAATTACCTCTTTTGTCTTGGCCACGAAAATTAATAGATTCAGTAGCCGAACTTGAAGAATCAATGGTTAAATGGAGGCATTCGCATGCTAGAATGGTTGAGAGAATCATGGGTAGACGTATAGGGACAGGAGGGACTAGCGGAGTAGATTATTTAGACAAAACTTCGCAATATAGAGTATTCAAAGATTTATGGGCAGTTCGGACGATTCTATTGAAATCGCAAAATTGTCCAAAGTTAATCAATCCTGAATTTTATAGTTTTAACTCAAATAATGACTCATAATAACTAGTTTCTTAATCGCACTATTCAAGACCATAACCTCACTCGATGAGTTATGCCTAAAGCCGTGATATGTGCTTTTGTACGCACTCCTCATGGTAAATTTAGAGGTGCTCTGTCAAAATATTCTGCTACAGATTTAGGATCTAAGGTAGTCAAGCAACTTATGGAAAGGGTAGATTTAGATCCAAAAAGTGGAATAGTGGACCAAGTTTACATTGGTCAGGTTTTACAGGCTGGTTCTGGACAGGCTCCTGCAAGGCAGGTCGCAATAAATGCAGGATTGCCATATTCTACCCCCTGTACGACTATCAACAAAGTTTGTGGATCAAGTCTCAAGGCAGTAATGATCGCTGCTAGCGATATAATTTCAGGGCATGCAAATGTGATTATAGCAGGTGGAATGGAATCAATGACTAATGCACCATATTTCATCAACAATATAAAAAAAGGAGATGATGTGGAATTTGATTCTCTAAAATCAATCATGGCTCATGATGGTTTAACAGATGCATTTGATGGGACTACAATGGGTATGACTGGAGAAATTGTTGCCTCAGAATACAGTCTTTCTAGAGAGCAATCTGATGCATACGCTGTACGCTCTCATGCACTAGCTAATGCTGCATGGGAAAACGGATGGCTCTCAAATGAAGTAATTGAAATGGAGGAGTTAAAGACTGATCAAGGAATTAGACCGGAGACAAATATGAATACTCTCGGAAATTTGCGGGCAGTTTTCAAAGAAAATGGTCAAGTAACTGCGGGAAATTCTAGTCAAGTTTCGGATGGAGCATCGGCAGTACTAGTTTGCTCAGAGAAAAAAGCTAATGAACAAGGGTGGCCAATATTAGCTGAAATATTGGATTATACAACTTCGGGAGTTGAACCTAAGAGAGTAATGGTTGCACCAATATCAGCAGTAGAAAATCTTCTCAAGAGAAATAATTTAGATATTATGGATATAGATATTGTTGAGCATAACGAGGCTTTTGCTGCTGCATCAGTTGCGGTACAAATAGCACTAAAAGTACCTGAAGATCGATTTAATGTCCACGGCGGGGCGGTTGCATTGGGACACCCATTAGGTGCAACAGGAACACGTTGTCTAATGACCACAATTAATGCATTAAATAGAACCGGCGGAAATAAAGGAATTGTTACTATTTGCCTCGGCGGAGGTAACGCAGTTGCCATGTTAGTAGAAAGAAGATGATTCCTGAATCACCTAATTATCTTCCCTAAAACGTCATTTAATGAGACAATGCCCTTATGTGGGGGCCGCTGGCCGTTCCGCATCATGGTTAAGCCAGCAAGAGCACATACCCGCTTCGAAAAAGCAAGAATTATTGGCGCGAGAGCACTGCAAATCAGCATGGGTGCGCCTTTATTTGTGAATGAAGATGAATTGAGAGATAAATTTAGCGAAGAATTAATTCAACTCTATGGTGTCGAAGACGCTAAAGATAGAGTTGTTCTAGATCCAATGAAAATTGCAACCTTAGAATATGTCCTAGAAAGAATTCCAATTGATGTTGAACCACATCTTAATGAATAAAACAAGAATATACCTATGATAATTAGGTTGTGAAATAGTGAGATTCGAAAGAGTCAAGGTCGAAAAACTCACGGCTGCCCTAATTGTATTAACAGTAATAGTAATCGCAGCTGGTGGTGTAATTAGAATTTATGACGCTGGAGAATCATGTCCTGACTGGCCTACATGTTTTGGAACATGGGGGTTCGATATATCAGAAGAAGATCAAAATGAATGGTTTGAAGAAAACCCTGATGAGATAGATTCTAGAGGTTCTTGGCACACATATACTTCTTTCCAAATATTTACAGAATGGATTCATAGACTTTTAGCAGGAGGCGTACTAGGGCCGTTGGTTTTACTCAATTTCTGGTTAGTAGGTAAAGACGAAGAATTATCTAAAGAAGTCGGAATAGTATCATTAACATCAGTTATTCTGATATTATGGCAAGGCTTCTTGGGATTTTTAACTGTTAAAATGGATAACCTACATTGGAGTGTAGCACTTCATTTAGCCTCAGCATTATTATTCTTGATGTGCCTGATATGGATTTGGTTAGCTACACTTAGAGATAAAGAGGAATTACCTACTTGGGTGATGTTTGATCCGATTCTAGCAAAAAAATGGAAGAATCGGATTACGTTACTATCTTTTGGAACTTTTATCACTTTATTTGTGGGTGTATTTGTTTCAACCACTCCAGGTGCTAACCAGGGATGTGGAGTGTTAGGATTCCCTAATTCTTGGCCTTTGTGTAACAGCTCATTATATGAAGGAATCACTAACTTTGAAGCACAATCACAGATCATACACCGATTAATAGTTGGTATAGTAGGACTGATTCTTCTCTTTACAGGTTATATTGTTTGGAAAGAAAGTGGAGATGAAAAGTATGGCACACTAATATGTAAATGGATTTGGTTTTCCACTATACTTTACTTATTGAATATGGGGTTAGGAGGATTATATGTCCTTTCTGCTAAATTGGAAGGAGATGGATTAGCCGTATATTTTGAGTTATTATCATTTTTACACCTAATGCTAGCATCATTGACTTTTGTAATTATAACAACCCTATTATTGGCTATCAATATAGTCACACTCTATAAAAAAAAATTAATACGTGATAATAGCAATCAATGAGTTTCAAAGACTAGCGACAGTTGGAGTCATTATGTCAGAGACAGGGGCGCTTGGAAAGACACTCTGGTCTTTGACTAAACCAAGAGTTGTAGTACTCTTGCAAATCACAGCAATGTGTGCCATACTTAGTCATGATTTAATTGAGGCAAATACAATAGATTCTCAAACTTTGAAAAATATGATCATAGTCTTCATTGGAGGATATTTAACTGCAGGAGGGGCTAATTGCATCAACATGTGGTATGATAGAGATATAGACCCAATGATGAAAAGAACTGCAAAAAGACCCCTGTCTGTAGGAGATATATCACCGAATGGAGCACTAATATTTGGAATAATGATGTCCTTAACCGGAACTATCTGGTTTGTGCAAATGGCCAATGAAATCGCGGCATTTTGGGCGCTCTTTAGTATACTATTCTATGTTTTCATATATACAATATGGCTCAAAAGAACCAGCACACAGAATATAGTCATAGGAGGGATTGCTGGTTCAACACCACCAGTTATTGGTTGGTGTGCTGCGGAAGGAAACTTAGAACTATCAACAAGTTCATTTCAAGAATTTATAAATTCAGTTTTTGATATTGGTGGTTATATGCCATGGTTTATGTTTTTACTGATATTTTTATGGACTCCCCCTCACTTTTGGGCCCTAGCACTATATCGTTCTGAAGAATATGAGAAAGTAGGAGTACCAATGATGCCAAATGTCAAAGGAAAACAAAGAACTTTATCAGAAATGAAAATTTATTCGATAATGCTGATACTACTGTCACTAACTGCCCCTTTTAGTTACTATGAAATTGAATATTGGTCAGAGATAATTAATTTGAATATAAATAATTCTTTAATTATCTTGAACACTATGACACTCAGTATCTGGTACGCATTAACTGTCTGGAAAATTGATGTAATGGAAGATAAAGATGAGAACGACAGGATGCCAACAGCTTCTAATTCATTCTTTGTTTCTCTTAGCTATCTAGCATTCATGTTTGTTGTTCTGGTTTTATCAAGTCTAGAATTAGAAGGATCAATAATAAGTTTAATATTAATAACATTTGTAATATCACGTAATAGAAGTAGTAAAAAATAATTTTCATATTTACTAAATTGTAGGAATATAGAATAATAATCCGATGGATTCAAACACCTAGTAGTTAGTCCATGAATCGTAAGAACGGAGAGGTCAGAGATGAAAGAATCAGAACTAATCTATGATTGGAATACCATAGACTATGAAATTAAAAGAATTTCATCTCAGCATCCACATGGGGTTTGGTTCGATGATGAAACTTTAAGAGACGGATTACAAAGCCCTAGTGCAAGGAACCCTACTATTGAACAAAAAATAGAATTGATTGATTATATGGAAAAATTAGGCATCCAGAAAGTAGACTTGGGATTACCTGGTGCTGGACCATTTCACATTGAACATATTGACTCTATGCTCTCGCATATGACAGAAAATTCATATGAACTGAGACCAGGATGTGCCGTGAGAACTTTAGTTAGTGATATTGAACCATTGGTAGATCTTCAGGCAAAACACGAAAGACAAATACAGGCAAGTGCTTTTCTAGGAACAAGTCCTATACGCCAATATACAGAAGGATGGGACATGCAAAGAATTCTTGCTACTGCTGAAAAAGCAGTTACATTTGCAGTTGACAATGACATACCAGTAATGTTTGTAACCGAAGATACAACTAGGAGCAAGCCAGAAGAAATTAAGCAAGTATATACTCGTGCTATAGAGCTTGGAGCAGATAGGATTTGTATATGCGATACATGTGGTCATGTGACTCCTAATGGTGTTAAAAAATTACTAACTTTTATTCAAGAAGAGGTAATACCAGATTCAGGTGTAAAACGCAGAGATATCGAAGTAAACTGGCACGGCCATCAAGATAGAGGACTGGGAGTTGCAAATAATCTAGCGGCAGTCGAAGCAGGTGCAGATGTAATACATGGAACAGCATTAGGAGTAGGTGAAAGAGCAGGAAATGCACCTTTGGATCAGACATTGGTTAATCTAAGTCTAATGGGTGTGATTAACAACGATCTAACTTCACTTAATGATTATATGCAAAAAGCACATGAATATATTGAAGTTGCTCTTCCAAGAAATTATCCAGTATTTGGAAAAGATGCATTTGAAACGGGAACTGGTGTTCATGCTAGTGCTGTAGTTAAAGCAATGAAAAAAGGGGATGATTGGCTTGCAGATAGAATCTATTCAGGGGTGCCTGCACAAGATTATGGATTAGAACAAGTAATACGAATTGGACATATGAGTGGGCGTTCGAATATCACTTGGTGGCTAAATAAAAACAATTATCAAATAACTGATGATTTAGTGGCACATCTCTTTGATGTCGCAAAGAAACAAAGGCGATTAATGCTTGATGAGGAAGTTCACGGGGCAATTGCTGAATGGAAAGATCAGTGATGTATTGGTAATGCAAAACTAACGAATACCTAAAGCCTCATTGACCTCGACAAGTACATGCGTTCTGCAATTGTCGCCACCTTGATTTTACTTTTGGGATCATTTTCGGGTTTAGTATCTGCAGAATCAAATATCAATTCAGAAGCTATAGATGATAACGATTTGATCATTTCTACTTATTCTATAGCAGTACAACTAGCATTTGAAAGAGTATCAAATTTAGATCAGTATAGTATTGAGGAATTAGAAAATACAAGGCAATGGTTAGTAGTAACTGAGGAAAATATAGATGAACAAAAATTGTTTCCTTCAACACCTACCAAAATCGAAAAGGCTCCGATATTACGTGGAGCATACATCTGGACTTATGATGCACCAGCAAATTTAGTAAATGTTCTAAATAAACTCCTACGAGATGGATATATTGAATCATTTTCACCACTTATTACCAAACAACAAATTACTCGTTCATTGCCTAATGATGAAGATTTTGATGACCAATGGCACCTCCATAATACTGGGCAAACTTCAGGGTTATCAGGAGAAGATGCAAACGTAACTTCAGTATGGAATTCATACACAGGTGTCGGGATAATAATTAGCGTAGTAGATGATGGGTTAGATAAAGATCACCCAGACATTTCGCCAAATTATTCACCTATTCATTCTTATGATTGGTGCAATAGTGATTCTGATCCAACGCCAACTAGTGGAAATGGCCATGGTACAGCAGCAGGAGGAGTTGCTGCAGCTGCTGGAAATAATACAATCCATGTATCGGGCGCTGCTTATGATGCAACATTGGCAGGATCAACACTGATTGCTTGCTGGAGTGGTGACTCGACAGAGGCTGATGCTTTGAGCTTCCTAAATGATGAAATTGACATCTATACTAACTCGTGGGGACCATCGGATAATGGACAAACATTATCTGCACCTGGACCATTAATGCTTGCTGCATTTGAAGAGGATGCTTATGAAGGAAGAAACGGACTGGGAAACATAATTACATGGGCTGCAGGAAATGGCCTTACATCTGACGATAATGCAAATTATGATGGATGGGCTAATAGTAGATTTACTATTGCAGTTTCTGCTATTACTCATTATGGCGAACAATCATATTATTCTGAACCAGGAGCCAATATATTAGTTACAGCACACTCAAATGGAGATGGCGAGGCAATAACAACTACTGATATTCATGATGATCCTGATAGTTCATCAGATGATGCAGGATACAACAATGGAAATGTAACTCATACTTTTGGAGGGACTTCTAGTGCAACTCCCTTAGCAGCAGGAGTCATAGCATTGATACTAGATGCTAATGAGAATCTAACTTGGAGAGATTTGCAACATGTATTAGTAAATAGTGCCAGAATGAATGACCCAAATGATTCTAGTTGGGAAATTAACAGCGCTGGACATGATGTTTCTCACAAATATGGATTTGGTGCCATAGATGCAGGTGCAGCCATCGCTTTAGCTGAGAATTGGACGAATGTAGATACTGAAGTAAATCAAACATTTGGACCATTTACGCCATCTTTTTCGATTCCAACCTCGAATGATTCTTGGAGTGAATTTAATGTTCAAGTTACTGAAGACATAAGTTTAGAGAGTATAGATATAATAGTTGATATTGACCATTCTAGCAGAGGCGACTTAGACATTATCTTAGAATCCCCAAATGGGACTCAATCGTGGCTAGCAGAAGAGCACAATGATGGAGGTAATGATTATTCGAATTGGTTGTTTAATACTGTTCATCATTGGGATGAAAGTAGTTTGGGAACTTGGACATTAAAAATCAGAGATACAACTTCCGGAACATCAGGAACCCTAAATTCATGGCAGATGATAACTCACGGAATGGATTTAGACTTCGATCATGATGATGATGGGTTATCTGACGAAAATGAAACTTTAATTTGGGGTACTGACCCATATAATGAGGATACAGATAGCGATGGAATAAATGATTATGATGAGATATTTGTATTCATGACTAATCCCACTCTAGCAGATTCTGATTCTGATGGGTTATCAGATTTACAAGAGATTTCTATTTATCTAACAGATCCAAATTGGTCTGACACAGATAATGATGGACTTACGGATGGGGCAGAAATTAATTTGTGGCAAAGTAATCCCTTGATTTTTGACGCTGACGAAGACTCTGATTTTTACTATCATTTCAATGATTGTAACGACCAAAACGCTGAAATTAACCCAGGGAAACCTGAAAAATTAAATGGATTTGACGATAACTGTGATGAATTCATAGATGAGGGATTCAACTTTACTGACAGAGATAATGATGGGCTGAAGGATTGGTCTGAATATCACATACATAACACCGATTACAAAAATTCGGATACAGATGGAGATGGACTAAAAGATGGAGAAGAAGTAAATGTGTATGCCGATCAAGGAGCGGACCCGTTAATTTTTGATGTGGATTCGGACCAAGATAGTTGGTATTGGTTCCAAGATTGTGATGATAACAACGTTTACAGATCACCAGGACTTAGTGAAATATTAGATGCGATTGACAATGATTGTGATGATGAAATTGATGAAGACTTTATTGATTTAGATTCAGATGCAGATGGATTGTCGGATTATGAAGAATATTACAACACTTCAACCAATCCTAATGATGGCGATACGGACGATGATGGTTTACCTGACGGAATAGAGGTAAACACATATGCTGAACTTGGAGCAAATCCTCTGGTTTTCGATGAAGATGGGGATGCAGATGGTTGGTATTGGTTCCAAGATTGTGCCGATGATGACAACGAACGTTCTCCGTCACTAATTGAAGAATTAGATAAAAAAGATAATGATTGCGATGGGGAAATTGATGAAGACTTTCTTTCAATTGACTCGGATGCAGATGGATTGTCTGATTATGAAGAATATCATAATATAAATTCCGATCATAATGATGAAGATACTGATAAAGATGGGATAAATGATGGATTAGAAGTATTAGTAAAGATGTCTGACCCCCTGATATTTAATTTTGATAATGATGAAGATGGATTTTATGACTTCGAAGATTGTATGGATTCCGTCTCAGAAATTTACCCAGGCGCAACTGAAACTTGGAATGGGTTAGATGATGATTGTAACAATTTAGTAGATGATAACCTAAAACGTCAAAACCTGATATTAACTGTCCCACAAACCCAAATAATTCACAATTGGGATGCTGTAAATAATACTCTAATTTTTGGCTTGAATAATATCCCTGCACAAGTAAATACTGAAATATCATGGGAAATAGGTGGCTTTGATTTATATGAAAATGTATCTAATGGAGGTACAAGATTAGTCATTAATTCACTAGAATGCCACAAAAATAATGATGAACTAACAAATCTATTATGCGGAAATGGAACTAGTAGCCAAGAAATAAAGGTAACAATTGTAGATTCGGGCATCACTACAGAATTAGTATGGGAAATTGAGATGGTAGTTTGGATACCGCCGCCAACAGTTATTGAAAATCTTTTATCATTTCTCGGTAGTGGTATTGGTTTAGCATTCTTGGCAAGCATAATCTTAGCAATAGTTTCCATTGGAGCGTTCATAAGTTGGAGAATATCGCAGAAGAAACGTTTGGAAGAAGCATATTCAGCTTATACAATCCCGCCGGCAGGAGTTGATTATAGAACTGAGTTCTCTAAAACAGAACTACCTTCTGCTCCGGATTTATCAATATTAGAAACTCAAATATATGCACCTAAATCAAATACAGATTTACCAGTATTACCTTCATCAATACCGATTATGAATATTCCAAGTAAGAAGATTCTGGAAGAGGATATTGTGAAATTAGTAGAAATTCCGTCGAAAATCATTAAAGATGACTGAATTTAGGATTCTTCTTCTAAGGAAGAAATATCACTATTCCCCCATTCTGCATCGGGACTACCTCCAGACCATTCGCCTTCAACAGAAATATCTTCCACATCATCATCTTCTCGCCAAGGAGGTTCCCCATCAGAGCCACTAATAATTAAGCAACCTTCGTCATCGAGTCTGTTTTGAAGAGTCTTAATCCCACTTTTCATAGGTAAAAGGTGACCAATAGGAGTTCCTGCGGTTACAAATGGGTGTGTGGCTGTACAAATTAGTAGCCCTCTATTAGGTGAGAGTACATCATGACTAATGCCGGGTCTTTCCGGATCGGTAATTGTAGCAACTATTTCTCCCTCATCAACAAAACTACCGGCTGGAGCTAGGATATCCAACAGGCCCCCTTGATCAGACCTAAGCCAGACAGAACCAGAAGCTAGAATTCTAAAGTATGGCCTGTTAGGATATCCAGGTATCATCCTTAAACCCCTAAGTACATTCAATATTCCATAAATTGCGACCTGAACTGATTCGGGGTCTGCCTCGTTGGACCCTCCTCCCTCGTAGGTTATGCAACCAATTCCAGATTTGTTTGCAGTTCGTCTCAGAGAACCTTTTGGGCCTTCATTATCAAGTATAGTCTCTATACCAAATGATCTTGCTATTCGATTACTATCAGGATGGGCAAGGTTTGCCCTAATTTGAGGCATATTGGTTCTACCCGGAGCAGCAGTATGCAAATCAATAATGTGATCTGAAGTCTTGACTATCGATTTCCAAACACGATTAGCAACTCGAGATGTCGTGTTACTTTCATTACTCCCAGGAAAATTTCTATTCAAATCACGTCCATCTGGAAATTTACGACTTTGCCTACGGTATCCAGGAATATTCACAATAGGTATGATTCTGATTGTTCCAGCCATTATTGAAGGATCTATGTCTTGTCCTTCTCCAATGAAATTAGGGCCACAAAGGTAAGTTAGAGCCAAGGGGCCTACAAGTTCATTTCCATGGACTGCACCTAAAATTGTAACTACAGGGCCAGGTCTAGATCCGTGAATAATGGTTACTGGAATAGGCCATGAATCTCCTATTTCAACATCTAATAGACTAAAATCAACTTTTCTCACTGAAGCTGGTTTAATTCTTTTACGGTCAAAAAGATGAGGCTTTGACCCTACTCCCCGTGACCATTTTCTTGGAGAGGATGATTTTTTGCCTCCTAATGCTTTTTCAATCTCTTTACGGCGCTTCTGAGACAATTGATTAGCTACTTTCAAAGGTCTATGACGTCGTCTTTTGGCACGCGGTGCTGGTGACTCTTTTGGAGCCGCAGCAGGCAATTTTTCTTTATCCTCAGTAAGAGACAACAATCTCCGGAGAAGGTTCTTAAATTAAGATAGTCTGATGAATGAGTTATGGAATCATTCAATTCCTTTGACCATGTGTGAACTATCATGAACGATGTTAACGACTTATCAGTTCAAGAGAAATATGCACCAAATAGCATTTGCTTTGGATGTGGGCCTGCAAATGAAAAGGGGCTTAGAATAAAATCATTTAGAACAGAAAATGGGCTTGAAATGGTATTTGAAACCAAAGTTGAACATCAAGCATTTCCAGGGATTATTAATGGAGGAATAATCAGTACATTATTAGATTGTCATGGGAATTGGGCTGCTACTATGGCATTAATGGATCAAAATGAGAATGATGAACCTCCTTGTACAGTAACTGCATCATTTAGTATGAAACTTAAGAGGCCTACGCCCACAAATACCAAATTAGAAATAAGTGCAAATATAGCAGATATTTCCGAAGACAGGGCTGATGTAAATATGATTTTGGTGGCTAATGGCAAAGTGTGTGCGACTGGGAAGGGCCTATTTGTTGCAGTTAAGAAAGGGCATCCAGCATACCATAGGTGGAATTGACCTACACGGCATCCTTTAGAACGGCCGATTGTAAGAATGTTTGTGGCGTACTCTGGCGGAGGTTCGAAAACGAGTATCGAAAGATTAGGACTATCTTCAGATTTAGTTGATTTGTTGCAAAATAACTGGGGTATTAAAGAATTATATCCACCTCAACAAAGAGCATTACCTTCCGCTCTTTCTGGAAAAAACATAATGTTAACGATACCAACTGCAAGTGGTAAATCTCTTGTTGCTCATCTTACTATTGCTCATAGATTGAGAAATGATTTAAAGGGACAAAAGGCGCTTTATGTTGTTCCTCTAAAGGCTCTAGCAACAGAGAAATATAATGAGTTAAAAGAAATTGCAGATGTGGTTGGACTAAAAGTTGGACTTGCGATTGGGGATAGAAGTGGAGAGAATAACTCGGTTGAAAACTCCGACATATTAGTTTGTACAAGTGAAAAACTAGATTCACTACTTAGAAATCGTGCGAAACTAATCTCTAAAATAGGCATCATCGTAAGTGATGAATTTCATTTACTACATGATCCCAGAAGAGGTCCTACATTAGAAGTCTTAATCTCAAGGATTCGACATAAGAGACCTAGTGCCCAAATTATTGCATTGTCGGCCACCGTTGGAAATGGTGAAGACTTAGCTAAATGGTTAGATGCTGAACTAATATATTCTGAATGGAGGCCAGTAACTCTTCATTCAGGAACTTTAACTGATTTACAAGTAAAAGTACATCGGATTGACGGGCAAGGAGGCGATGAATGGCCAGACCCTAGATTTATCGAAGGAACTAATGGCAAAAGTTTGCAAGCAGCACTAGATGACACAATAAAAGAAGATGGACAATTATTGGTATTTGTAAACTCCAGAGTTGGAGCACAAAAGGAAGCTAGAGAATTATCCAAACATCTTCTAAAAAGAATGGAACTAGATAATGAGTTTCAAGATGATATGAAAATAGAAAAACTCAAAAAAATTTCAGAATCACTAAAACAGAGGGAAGATGCTTCCGCCTTAGGAACGAAGTTAGCAGATGCAATAAAAGGAGGAGTTGCTTTTCATCATGCAGGATTAAGTACAGAACAAAGAAGTAAAATTGAGGAAATGTTCAAACAGGGGGATTTGTACTGTATAGTAGCAACTCCAACCTTAGCCCAAGGAGTAAATTTACCTGCCAGAAGAGTAGTAATTAGGGATGTTAAAAGATGGAATACTGCTGCTGGAAGAAGCATGCCTATGCCAATAATGGAAATAAGGCAGATGTTAGGAAGAGCGGGGAGACCGAAATATGACCAAAAGGGAGATGCTTGGATTCTATCGAAAAATTTTGATGAAGAACTAAAATATGTAGAGCACTTTCTATTAAGTGAACCGGAAAAAATTACTTCTAAACTAGCTAATCCAAACGCCCATAGTGCTGAAGAAGACCCTGCTTTGTTGACACATATTCTTTCATTAATAGCTACTAGTGATATGAATGATAGAAATGCTATAGGGAGATTTTTTAGCAAAACATTTCTATCCACTCATATGGAACCAGAAGCTCTAGAAAATCAAATAGATAGAGTGATAAAATGGCTTGTTAAAAACGACATGGTAATCAAAGAAGGCGAGTCAGAAGAGGTTAGAAAAAGAATCTTATCAGAAAAAACAACAAAATCATCTAAAGAAGATTGGAATGATGATTTGCCATCTTGGGCAAGCTCTGCATCTGAAGTTGAAGGAGTAAATATTCACATTAAGAAAGAAGAACATGTATCGGAAATAACTCATAGAAAGGGTCCAGCAATATTCGGTTTTAAAAAAGCTAGCAGCTATGAAGTAAAGGAAGTTGAACATCCAGATACTCAGGCAATGGTTTATTCAGCAACTCCACTGGGAGTAAGAGTATCTAGATTATATCTAAATCCAATCTCTGGTAAAATAATTAAAGATGGATTAATAAACGCAATGAGAGTTTTGATTGGTCTTGACAAACAGAGACAAATTTCGCCATTTAGTTTGCTACATTTAGTCACCTGTACTCCTGATTTTATACCATTATGGCCACAAAAGAAAGATCTGGGGAAGATTCAAGATGCCTTATTTGGGCACGGAAGAGAATTACTAACAAATAGTGTTGACTTAGATGATGAACGGAGAATGAAAGGAGTTTTAGTTTTACAATCTTGGATTGAAGAATTAAGTATAAACGATCTAGAAGACGAATGGAATGTCCAACCCGGAGATCTAAGAAGTAGAGTGGATTTAGCAGAATGGCTTCTTTATTCCACTCGAACTATTCTGATGGATGATTCAGAATTAATAAGTATGGATAAAAAATCTCATCGAATATTATTTGAAGCAATAGATGAAATGCATAGGAGAGTAAGATATGGTTGTAAATCAGATTTACTTGCTTTAATTTCATTGAAAGGGGTAGGGCGAATAAGAGCCAGAGAAATGGCAACTCTTCTAGGGGTCTCAAATCTAAGTGATGTTGCATCTTTAACAGAAAATGATAAAATTAAACTTTCTGAATTAAGAGGTTGGAGTATGAAGTTAGTGAATAACGTGGTAAACAATGCATCACAAGTTGCTAAACGTGTATAATGACCCTCATCATTCTTGAATTAGAGCCCATGGGAGCATGTGGCAATACACGACCAGATGCCTTGGTTCCCTGCGTGGGGGATGAAATTTAAAGATCAAATTACAGATACAAATGAGACTTTGTCGTTGTTTAATCAACATAAACCAGATAATCGGTGGCTACTTTTAGCGTTTGATGCTGCTGCAAGTGAAAAACATTTGTGGACAGCATGGTATTCAATGCGGAGAAACAAAGAAAGAGAGAAAATGATTGCGAAAAGTTCAGACGCTGAGTTTATCAGATTAATAGCAGGAACACATCAGGTAAAAATTGCATTTAATAATGCAGGAATAAGAAGCAGAGATGATTTGGCTTGGATTATCAGACTACCAGAATCTGATATAGGAGATGGAATAAAGGATGTTGTTATTAATCGAGATTCCTACAATAATTATGATTCCGAAGCAAATATATTAATTGAAAAAATGAATGGAGAGTTAATGAGTCAAAGACCCACTCCCACTTTGAAAGGATTGACGAGAATTGGTTATGACAAAGAAATAAATATAACCCATTCTCTTGAAGAATATTTCATTCTACATCTTGTTTCTTCAAAAATATAACTTTAGAGAAAAACTCAGAGGGGCAAACTGATAGGCAAGAGGTATGAGCACCGGATAGGGATAATATGGCGAAATACTACGGTTACAGGAATTGTTCACATTGTGAAATCGAATGTACGCCTGGAAACTATCTAGATTATAGTGGTAAAAGATACTGTACTGCTTGTTGGATACAACATGAAAATCCTGACCATCCCGATCTAGAGGCTATAAGAGAAAAAGTGCAACAAGCAGTTACAGTTTGGAAACTTACAAAATATTCTCGTAATGAATATCCCCTTCCTGTTGGACCAAAATCAGTCAATAGGAGATGAGAGTTAATGAAATTTGTACCAGATGATTTTGATGCTTCACAGTGGGAAAATATTGAGCCTTATGTTAATGATTTACTACAAAGAAAATTAAGTTGTTCCAGTTGTTTAGAAACACTTATCTCGGACTCATCAAATCTAGCAGAACATATCTCAGAAACGGGAGCTTTATTTTATATTGATATGACTTGTGATACAGAGAATGATGAGAAAAAAAATGCTTTCCTAAACTTTGTAGAGCATGTCCGGCCTAAACTCTCAGAATTTTCAGACAAATTAAATCGAAAAATAATAGATCATCCATCTATTGAAGATTTACCTACAAGATATGACCTAATGATTCGAGGAATTAAATCAGATATTGAAATATTTAGAATTGAGAACATACCTTTAGGAGTAAAGCAAACTAAACTAGTTACAAAGGCTCAGGGAATTACGGGAGCAATGACTGTTGAATTTGAAGGGAAAGAACGAACTTTTCCTGAAATGAAAGCATATTTGGAATCTAATGATAGAAAACAGAGACAGAATGCTTGGAAATCAATGGTAAAAAGATGGATGCAAAATTCTGATGAATTGTCAGAAATTTTTGATGAGTTAATCGGTATCCGTCATCAAATTTCCTTGAATGCAGGATTTGAATCATATACGGACTATATGTTTAGAGCTATGCATCGATTTGATTACTCAGTTGAAGATTGTTTGATATTTCATAAATCAATTGAAGAAGTTTGTATGCCTATTATAAAGAAAATAAATTCTGAAAGACTCTCCGCTTTTGGTTTAGATATACTATCACCTTGGGATGTAAATGAAAAATCAGGTAGTGGGCCGGATGTCTCTGGAAAACAGCCCCTGAGGCCCTTTGAAACGGTAGATGAAATGGTTGAAAAATTATCTAAACTATTTCATAACATGTCTAATGATTTAGGCATTAAATTTGATAAATTAGTAGAAATGGATACTTTAGACCTTGAAACAAGGAAAGGAAAAGCACCAGGTGGATATCAGTATTATCTAGAAAAAAGTAGAATCCCTTTCATATTTATGAATGCTGCAGGTTTGCAAGGTGATCTTGAAACTATGATTCATGAATCCGGACATGCGTTTCATTCACTCTATTGTGGACACTTAGATCTAATTGATGAAAGAGATTATCCAATTGAATTCGCAGAAGTCGCATCGATGTCAATGGAACTACTAACACAACCTGAATGGGATATTTTTTATGAGAAGCAGGATGACGCAAATAGAGCAAGGATTAGTCACTTGGAAGGCGTAGTTTTTCTACTACCTTGGATTGCTACAATTGATGCTTTTCAGCACTGGATTTATGCAAATCCAAAACATACTAGAGATGAAAGAAAGAACCAATGGATTTCTTTGAGAGAAAGATTTGGATCAGTAATGGACTGGAAGGGAAATGAAGAGTTTAGAGAATTATCTTGGCAACAACAAGGGCATCTATTCGGAGTTCCTTTCTATTATGTAGAATATGGAATTGCACAACTTGGTGCATTACAATTATGGCAAACACATAGAAATAACCCTGAAAAGGCACTAAAAAGCTATTCTAACGCTATGAAATTAGGGAATACTAAAACATTACCTGATTTATTTGCCGCAGCGGAACTAAAATTAGGTTTTGATGAAGAACATCTATATTCATTGATCAATGAAGTTGAGATTGCTATGTCTGAAATAGAACATTAGTCGGACAAGCCTGAGTCTGAAAAATTAATCTTTCAGACCCTCGGCTGTCACGGTAAAGACCGCTTCACCTTCAGGAAGGTTAGGGCTGTCAATAAGGCGCGCAATACGCCTACCACCCTTAGATTTCCTTAGATAAAGTCGGAATGTGCTTGCGTGACCAACGATATGGCCACCTATTGCTTTCGTTGGATCGCCCCATAAAGCTGCGGGATTAGACATGACTTGGTTAGTGACTAATATCAGAGCATTTTGAAGATCTGAGAGTTGTTTTAATTCTTTCAAATGGCGATTTAATTTTTGTTGTCTAGGGGCTAACATACCGCGACCAACATATTCTGCACGGAAATGACTGGTTAAGGAATCTACAATGACTAACTTAACATCGATAGATTTAGACATTCTTTTAATTTCATCGACTAATAACATCTGATGTGCAGAGTTGTATGCTCTAGCTACGTGAATTCGGTCTAAAGCATCATTTGGATCTATACCTACTGCTTCAGCCATTTGTGCTATTCTCTCGGGTCTGAAGGTGTCTTCTGTATCAATGTAAAATACTTCTCCATTTAGTCCACCCTGAGAAACTGGAAGAATTGTGTTGACCGCCAATTGAAGAGCTATCTGCGTTTTACCACTTCCAAATTCACCAAATACTTCACATATTGATTGTGTCTCAAATCCACCACCTAATAATTCATCCATGGCGGCAGTACCAGATGTCAATTTTTGTACTGTCTGACGTCTTTCAAGCAATGCATTTCCACTAATGAAACCACCAATATTCGCTAATTTCTTTGCCGCCTGAATTATCTTGGCTGAAACTGCTTCTCCTAATTCTGCTTGTTCGGCTAATTCCATTGGACTCATGACCGCTATAGCAAGTAATCCTTCAAATCCAGCTTCTCTAAGTTTTTCTGCTGTGGCAGGCCCAACGCCCGGAAGATCTTCAATGGTCATCTCTGGCTCATCTATATCAATCGTTATTTCATCATCATCCATATTTTCACTTGCAGTTTTCTTTGCCATCTAATCACCTTTTTATGATACTAGGGGACATTAGAAAGTATATGAATTAATGAAAGACCCCTATTTATTATTGAAAGTGAAAAAAAAGTGAAATGGAGTTTAGTTTCCTTTTTTTTCACTTTTAGTTTTTATTTAGTTTTGGTATCGAGTGGTGGATTTGAACCACCGGTCTCCGGGTTATGAGCCCGACGAGATAACCTGACTACTCCAACTCGATAGATAACCCTGAGACCTTACTTATTTGAAGTCCTCTAGAAAGATGAGTTGCCAGTATGTCCAGATGATAACAGTCATGTGGTGTGTGCGTGCCCACGAATACTGAGATTAGTATGGGGCATGGAATATTGATACAAAATGCCTCAATGGTTACTGGGGGAAGAATCGTTGAAGGCGACCTAAGAGCAATTAATGGTATAATAATGACTATTGCTGAAGGAGGAGGATTGGTTCCAGAAAGTAATGAGCAAGTAATAGATGCAGAAGGGCTATTCTTACTGCCAGGGGCAATAGATCCACAAGTTCACTTTAGAGAACCAGGGAATCCAGAGAAAGAAGATATTGGGAGTGGTAGTAGAGCGGCCGTAGCAGGGGGAGTTACAGCCTTCCTTGATATGCCAAACAATAACCCTGTTGCTACAAGCCTAGCATCTATGCAATCGAAAATTGACTTGGCTGCAAAGAATGCCGTTAATCATTATGGATTTTTCATTGGGGCAACCTCAAATAATTTATCCGACTTACAAGATGCTTGTGGAACTCCGGATGCACCAAAACATACCGAAGGAGTCTGTGGAATCAAAGTATTCATGGGTTCAAGTACTGGAGATTTATTAGTCCATCAGCAAGAACATCTAGACAATATTTTTGCTAATACAGGAGGCATTATTGCAGTTCATGCTGAAGACGAAGATAGGCTGAATCAACGATGGCCCGAGTTTCAGCATAGAACTGACGTAGCTGCTCATGCAGAATGGAGAGATACGGAAACTGCACTTATTGCAACTAAAAGAGCTTCTGAATTGTCTAAAATACACAAACATAAGTTGCACATTCTTCATCTGAGTAGTGCGGAAGAAGCTAACTGGTTAGCAAATAATAAAGATGATCTGATAACGACTGAAACATTACCTCAATACCTTACTTTTGATGAAAATGATGTTTCAAAAATTGGAGTGAGGCTGCAAATGAATCCGCCAATAAGATATGCTGAAGATAAAGATACTTTGTGGAGGCGACTAAAAGACGGAACGATTGATTGTATTGCTACTGATCATGCACCTCATACCTTAGAAAGTAAAATCCTAGGCTTCCCTAAGGCACCATCAGGAATGCCGGGAGTAGAAACTTCATTGCCAATGATGCTTACACACGCTGCTAACAATGTATGTACAATTGTAGATGTTGCTAGATGGATGTGTGAAGGACCAGCAAAAATTTATGGAATGAAAGGGAAAGGAAAAATTCAAATTGGGTATGATGCTGATTTAGTTATTGTGGATATGGAAAATTGGAAAGTTTTCAGAGATTCGGATTCATGGACTAGAGTAGGGTGGACCCCATTAGATGGCATGTCGCTCACCGGATGGCCAATTTACACGATTGTGGATGGAAAGGTTGTTCACTCACGTACAAAGAATAGTGGACTAAGAGGAAACAAAGTGGCATTACCTGGAAGTTCGGGAAGACCTCTGATTTTTGAGTAATGGATTTTTACTCGATAACATCAGCATCTTCTTCATAATAATAATTATTTTGCTCGTGCCCAGGTAAATCTAATTCAACCTGAACAGACATATCATCAATCTTGTGAACTGCTGCCCCTAATGCTGAAAATGAATAAATATATTCACCCATAAAAATTGAACGGCGTATGCTGCTTTGAGAACCCCACCAGTAATACCCCTCATCTGAATTATAAAAATCAGAATGATTGGCTGTACCGTGCAAGCTTAATGATTCATTAGCCACATCAACATTAATCATCTCAAGAGTTGATACAAACTCATAACTGTAAGAAGTTATTCCGGAAGCGTCAGTTTCGTATATAGATCTATGAGTTGAAAGAGGAACTGCTAGCATCTCTTCTGGGGCCCAATAAGTGAAGGCTTTGTGTTCATAACTAGCCTCTGACCAAGACCAAGACCAACCACATGAGATAATAGTTTCACAATTTTCATCAGTATAACCGGGCGATAAAGGTTCAACATCTGAAAGTAAGGGATTGGAAGGATCACTAACATCAAATAATGATATTTGGGTTATTGACCAATCAAGACCTAGTCCATCTTCTCCAGGTCCGATTCCAATTGTAAGTAGATGATTATTATCAATCGGATGGATATAAGTTGAGACACCTGGGATTTCTAATTCACCTAAAATATGAGGATTTAGGGGGTCAGATAAATCAATTACCCATAGAGGATCCATGTTTTCAAAAGTGACAAGATACCCTCTCTCACCTACAAATCGGGCACTCCAGATTGTTTCATTAGGTGCGATATTTTCAATAATACCTACTTGAATCAAGAAATTACATGGTGAAGTGATACAGTTCACCCCTTCATATTGTAAAATAGTAACTTGGTTACTAGGACCTGAGAAAATAGGTTCTCCATCTTCATCTAATTCACCATCTAACCACCAACGCCCCCATGCATCTGAGGTCGAAGCAATTCTAATTGAACCTTGAAATTCACTCATTGAAAATTGATCTTGGACGGTACCTGAGACTCTGCCTGAACCAAGATAGGATGTGAAATTACTATCAGATATGTCAAATGCATGAATATTTGTTGAGTCTTCAAAACCATTGTTTCTCCAGAACCACCACCAATCAGCAGTTGGTTCGGCTAATAGTAGAACATTGCCAGAAGAGTAAACATGAGCCCAGCGAGAAGTTATATGGTCAACTTCAAATTCCACGTTTTCCTCAAACATTTTCATTGTCATAATAGTAGTTAATCCGCGGACAGTAGTATCAGGGCTTGCCGAGAACTCACTACAATCATCAGAATAGATAGAAGTTGCCACATATGTACCATCAGAATTTCCTTGATACATTTGAGGAACAAAATCTGCCAGAGTTAGTGATTGAATCACTGCCTCATTAGAATTAATTGTATCTAATAAAGACTGGTTCCAGATATTCATTCTTTCATGTGTATCTTCAATTTGGTAATAACTATCGGGGAGATTAACCCATGTTCGAATTCCTTCGAAGTATGTATACAAATGTGTTACTGAACGAACCGTTCCATCAACTAACCTAGCTGTATGATAATTTCCTTCTATAAACAATTCTTTCTCAATAACTGGATCTAACTTATTGCTAATATCAACGATAGTGTACATTACAAGACTTTCATATCGTGTGTAGGAATTAGTATAGTCAAGACCCTTAGAATCAGTATAGGTGTAACTTACTTCATGTCCCATTAATTCAAGTAAGGGGTGATTAGAAGGAAGGTTCCAATAATTGATACTGGAAGTGATAACAAGTCTATCCCCTTCTAGCATCATTTGCATAGGATTACCAAGCATAGTTGTATTTGATAATAAATTCAACTCACCAAATTCAGGGACCCCCAGGATAAGAAGTTGATTACCATTAATCATGTAAATATAGTGACCATCAGTTTTAATGAAATCTGCTTCATCGACACCTGATTCTTGGTTATTTGTCCCTGAATACTCTCCAGTTCGATCATCACTACTAGAATCTGTTGTTGAATCTGATGCTCCGAAGTCACCAGATTCAGCAAGCATTATGTCATCAACGCCACCAAATCTTAACCAATTTGGAGACCAATGATAATATGATTGCTGATCTAATTGAACCAACATTTCCTCATGTACTGATTGTTTCAAATCATCTAATAAATCACTACATTGTTGGTAACTTACTAACTGAGGAGTTCCAAATACCCGCTCAGATAAATTGAGTTGGGGGTATTCATCGTCAATTGAAATAATAGTATTATCAATTTCATTATTAATATCCTCAATAACTCCTAAACAACCAGAAGAAATTAAGATAAATAATACAAATATACTTGTAAACGGATTCTTGCTCATATAATTAGCCAAGTAGTTAACCATTATCAACGAGTTGGTATATTGATTTGACAAAAATCAAAGAAAATACCGATTAATCAGGGGGAAATTAAGAATCGTACCTATCGTTGCCGGATTACCTTCCTCAGATTCATCATCTGTTGTGGCAGTCGATGTTTCAACGGCTTCGTCTGCATTGTCGGAGCCGAGGCTTTGAGTGCCCGCTAAGAAAATTAGCGCGGCGATTTGTATGTCCAATTCCTGATCCATCAGAGGACTATTAAGACATCGTACACTTAATATAAATCTCTTTTTGAGTCATTACTGCTTCAAACAATTAGTTGAAAAAAATGGTAAAAAAGAGCGTTTACCCCTATTATTGATGATTCTGGAAAGAATACGAGAGATTCAAAGCTTCAATACCTAAATCAGTAAGCATCCATTTAGGCCGCTTTGTTTTCAAATTAGAATCGATATAATCAGATCCCCTAAGCTCAGAAATATGATAATTCATCAATTGACGGGACATGGAGAGTTTCTTGCCAATTTCCGAATTAGAGAGCCCAAGTTTTCCAGAATTTGATAAAACTTCGAGTATCGCTAATCTAGTACCCATTATAGGATTACGTATATTTTCTAATTTAGATTTAGAAATCTGTGAAATAGCATATCTTCGAAGTTTACCATCTTTCCAAGATATTATCTTTCCATTTTTTTCTAGTACTTGTAAATGATAAGCAGATACTCCATTGGCTAACCCCAAAGAATCCCGTAATGCAGAAAAATAAATACCTGCATTGGCCTCAATATATCCTAGTAAACGCCCCCTAGTAAGGAGATCTTCGCGATTCTTACTCCTAGATATCATGGGAGTCAATAAAGAAATTAACACAGTAATTCTAAACACTTCTGAGAATAATGCTCCGAAAATAAGAGAGGATAGCCCTCCGGCCCCTAAGAAAATTAGTCCAGAATACGTGTCTTGAGATTGTTTATTGCTAGTCGGGTTAGTGGTAACTTCCTCTTCGGAAGGACCATCAGATGCAAAATCTGCTCCCGCTGGTTCCGAAAGTCTATCAGATTCTTCTGAGTTTTCGATCAGATTGTCATCATAATTGTAGTACATCACACTACCAAATACTAAACAGGATGCGGCAAAAAGAGTGAATAGACGCACTGCGAAAACTTCTCTCATATGTATGCCACTGAAGTATAGCATATCATAAACTTGGTTAATTGTTTTGACATTTAGAGTCGTCGTGTTGAAGAAGTGAGGCTCTTGTGTGTGAGCGAAAAACGATGAGCGGAGGACTAGGGGGCGACGTTGGAAATTCAGAAGAATATGCTGAGTCTATGCTGACTTCGGCTCGTTCTGTAATACGTACTTGTTTACAAATCCGACCTTTTGAACCTGTTTTAATTGTCACAGACCCTGAAAGTTCAGTTATAGGTAGGGCCTTGTATGAAGCCTCGGCTGAAGTAACAGATAGAACCCTAATGATGATGATGCCTACATCTCATAAAAAAGGAAGTGAGCCGCCAGACTATGTGGCTGAATTAATGAGAAAACAAGATGTTGTTATTCTAGCTACAAAAAGTTCACTAACACATACAAAAGCTAGAATAAATGCTTCAAGAACCGGGAGGACCAGAATCATTTCAATGCCGGGCATTAACGAAAGTATGTTTTCTAGTGGAGGAATGACTGCAGATTATAATGCCCTACAAAAAGAACTATCAAGCTTAACCTCAATCTTTCGAAGAAAAAGAGACGTCAGAGTCACGTCTCCGGCAGGAACTGATATTAAATTTAGTATTGGAGCGAAATGGAGAACTGATGATAATGGAATTTGCAATAGACCAGGGCAAGTTATGAATTTACCATCAGGACGAGTTTTTGTATTTCCTAAAGAAGAATCAATGAATGGGCAAATCGTCATTGATGGTTCTTGGGAGGGGAATATAATAGAAGACCCCATATTTATGCAAGTTGAAAATGGTGTAATTGTAAATATTTCAGAAGGCCATATTCCTGAACAAATAAATTCAATATTTGGGGAAATAAGTAAACCACTTAATAAATCAAAAGCAGCATTAGTAAAAACAGTCGCAGAATTTGGTTTTGGGATGAATTCAAGAGCAAAAGTTGTTGGTAATTTACTAGAAGATCAAGTAGTTCGTGGGGCTGCACATTTTGTGTTAGGAGATAATTCTGCTTATGGAGGTAAGAACAATATAGGGTTACAAATGAGAGGAGTTATCTTGAAACCAACAATTGATTTACAAGATATTGATTTGGTTAAAGATGGGAAAATAGTAGCTCGAAGGAAATGATAAAGATGAGAGCTTTTCTTTGGTGTAACGGCGACATACCTAGTTTAGAAACAAGAAATATACTAACACTAGACCAGAACTCCTCCTTGTTTGGAGTAGATGGAGGGACTACAAAAGCCATTTCTTGTGGCTTCTTTGTCAAAGAAACTTTCGGAGATTTGGATTCAATCAAACAAAATGAGATAAATGGAGAAGTAACAAGATTACCAGATGACTCATTTAGTGATTTAACTAAAACAATCCTAGAGTTATCCCAGAGAGGTTATTCAGAATTTGATATTTTAGGGATCGATGGTGGTTCCCCTGGGCATATTCTAGGAATATGGGGGTCATTAGTTGAGTCTTCGCCGCAACTGAAAATACGATTGCATCATCACAATGCCATATCACATAGGATTACGCCTGAAAATGGTAAATTTCAAATTCATATGGAAAAAGAACAGTTATTTTCAGTTTTTGCTTTGTCAAAATGCAAAAAAATTGTCATTAAAGGAGCTAAATGGGAAATAGCAAGTGAAAGTTTAGAACTGTCTACAAAAGGGCTTCACAACAGAGGAAATGGTGAACTTTTAACCATCAAAGGTGATGGAGTAATAGCATTAATAATTGAAAATTAATATTATTCTTCGTCATTAAGCGGTTTTGGATTTTGAGAAAGTAGTAATGCTATAGGTCTTGTACGAGGGTCACTTTCTAATGCAATTTTCATAATTACAGCAAGAGGGACCCCGAGTACTGCCCCCATTATTCCCCATGCCCAGCCCCAAAAAGAAACTAAAATTAGCAAAACAATGGGAGACATGTCAAGTCTTTGACCTGATAATTGTGGTTCAACAAATGCACCCCAAGCTTGTTGATTTGCTATTAACAAACCTATCATAATTAAAGCAGTTGTAGGTTCTAATAAAATTAAAGCAAGAATTCCAGGAGGAATCATTGAGATTAATGCGCCTATATATGGTATAAAGTCAAGGAAAAAGGTAATTGAAGCCCAAAGAAACCAGCCAGGAATTTGTAAGTACCAAAGAATTATTGCAGCAATTATTGCTTGACCTAAAGCAACAGTAGCTCTTGTAATAACATAAGTATTAATTCCTGCTCCTGAATTAGATGCTATTTTCTTAAATCTATCAACTTCTCCGGGATAAGCTGCCTTAATGCGATTAGGGAGCGTTTCGGCTTCAAGTATAATAAATAAGAGAAATATGAAAATTGTAACTGCACTAGCAGTAAAACCAGCAATAGAGCCAACAAAGTTAGTTGCAAAGTCCGTGATAACATCAATACTAATTAATTCCTCGAGGCCAGAGGTGTCAATTTCATATCCAAAAATCTGTATAGCTTCAAGGTCAGACATTTTGTCAGTAAATGCCGTTGTTATTCGAATCTGAGTGTCTTCTTCTGTAAATTCAGTTAGATTCGAATAAAGTACTTGAGAAGCTAAGAATAATACAAGTCCTACAATAGTTAAGAGGACGCCATATGCAAGGAGTGGGTGTCCAAATCTTTGTTCTAACCAATTAGCAGATGGCCTAATCAACAAGAAAAGTAAAGTTGCAATTACGAGAGGTTGGATTACTGCTTTCAAATGTATAATTGCAAGTATAGATATGAACAATATCACTAATATATCTGATACAGTACTTACTGGAATCCCTCTGAAGGTTCTTGTAGAAGTCATGTGCGTCCCCAACCCTGCGAGGAGTTTTGATTGATGAAGGGTTTCCCACGAGAGATTAAACTCGATTGTATATTTTAATGAAATAATCTGCATCCATCTCATATGTAAATTTTTCAATAACTCTTTTTCGGCCTTCAATTCCTTTCTTATTTAATGCTTCTTTGTTTTTTATTTCTTCGAGAATTGTTGAAGACATTGAGTGAATATCTCCCATAGTAAATAATGCTCCAACTGTAGAGTCGACCATCTCAGGTAATGGACCATGATCAACAGTCACAACAGGAGTGCCAGAAGACATCGATTCAAGAGGTATTAACCCTTGACCTTCATAATAGGATGGATAAACGGTTAGATCTGCATTTCTAAATAATGAAGCTAATTCCAGAAATGACAAGCTAGATTCAATATAAACTGATGAAGATATACCTAATTTCTTTGCCTGTTTTAGTAAACGTGATCGTAAATGACCTCGCCCTACTATTACTAATCGAGTCTCAGGCATCTCAGAGTTAACTATTGCAAAGGCTTTCAACAAAGAACCATATCCTTTTCTAGCCGCTAAACGCCCTACTGCAAGTAATAGAACCCCCTTTTCAGTGCATCCAAAACGATTTCTTAGATCTTTATCAGGTGATTCGCTAGGAGAAAACATCTCAGTATCAACACCCCAGTGAATAACTTCACAATCCCAATTTTCAGGGACCGAATAACGTTTTAAGAAATCTAATTTAGTAGCTTCGGAATTGGCAACGCATACATTAGAATTAATCACGGCTGCATTCTCAAATCTTGCATATCTATTGGCTGTCAACAATATTGCCAAATCATTAGGATTAGCCCAGACCGCTGATTCTTTCTGCTTGGTAGCGATAACCAAGCCATCTTTCTCCCCGAGCCAAGAACCATGTAAAGATGAAACAACAGGTGCAATATTATTCTTACAATCCTCAAACTGTTGAGTACTCCAAGATATCATTGGACAGTGTAAATGTACTACATCTATGGATTTTGATTGATTTAATTTTTTCAACGCACGAAGAGCAGAGCGCCCGTAAGATCTAGTGAATTCCATTGGTAATCTTATCCAACCAACTGTGATTACTTCAATACCATCAATAATTGGAATCTGTGCACCACCACCATTTCTAGTAATAATAGTCACTTCATGCCCTCTGGAAACTAGGGCAGATGAGAGATGAAAAACTGTCGAACCCATACCTCCCCAACGTGGAGGATATTCAGCAGACAACATGGCGATGTGCATACGGTATCATGCCTGCGTTTAGATAACCGGTTTTCAAGCGATTGGACACAGGACACGTATCAGTTTGATTCAAAGAGGTAACAATGGTCGCATAAACGAGAAATATGACAGAGACGCTTCCCGTGCACGTCACCGTAGTTATCCCTACGAGAAATGAAGAAGCTGCAATAGTTGACACTATCCGCTCAATACCAAAAGAGGGATGGTGTGAAAAGCTTGATTTTCTTATTATAGATGGGAATTCAATAGATAAGACCAGAGAATTAGCTGAGGGAGAAGGAGCTAATGTCTATCTTGAATCACGTAAAGGCTATGGAAGGGCATATAAAACCGGATTTTCAATGGCCCCTGGCGACATTATAGTAACAATGGATGCTGATTGCACATATCCAGGAGAGGAAGTTCCCGCTTTGGTTAAAAAATTGATTGATGAAGACTTATGCTGGATATCTTGTGATAGGCTAAAACGTGCGGAAGAAGGTTCGATGCCTGGACTTCATGGATTCGGGAATTGGGTTTTGTCAACAACAGCAACAATTCTTTATTGGTATGGAATACATGATTCTCAAAGTGGAATGTGGGTATTTAGAAAATCAATATTTGAAGATGAAAGAGTCAGGCCGAAACATGATGGTATGCCACTATCTCAGGAGTTTAAAATTCGTGCACGTAGATACTTAGGAAAAAAGAAAACCACAGAAGTCAGCGTACCATATCGTCCCCGTGTAGGTGAAGCAGAAATTAATACCTGGGGAGATGGACTGCTGAACTTAAGATTCCTCTTTACTCACCGTCTGGGGCTAACACAACAAGTTACACCATGGGGCCCATTATCAACAGAACAAAAAGAAAAATGATGAGAAATTATTCATCGAATTCGTCATCTAAATCTCTAGGGTCGAATGTGGACCACGATTCTATCATCTCAAGATCTTTGGCTAATTCTTTGCGGCGATTGGAAGAATAAAATGCTCCAATTATAGAGGAAAACAATACCATGAATATCAATAAAGGTAACCCTCCCGATAATAACCATGAAATGAGATTTCCGTCTTCTTCGAATTTAATTGGTAATAGTTCGAAAAGAATGGGGCTTACTACTTCTCCATCAATTGCCCAAAGTTCGACCTTCACAGTACTGCCGTCGTCAATTAGCAGAGCAGTTTTCAAAGTCCATATATTGTCTCCAGCAACTAAATCACCCAAGGTACCATCGTCTCTTAACTCAAATTCTTTTTCAATATCACCTGCTTTAAAACTACAAAGGACCAGTTGAGTGGTGCCATCTAGGTCATCTAATTTTACAGTAATAAAGATAGGATTTACTTTATCATATTCTAACTTTGCAGGATTTATTGATAATTCAGACAGAATCGGAGAGCTAGATCCTATTGTCAAATTAATAGAAACAATATCAGATACCCCTCTTGAATCTGTAACCATGAGATTAATTTGTACTGGACCGGGTGAGAAATATACCGAAATTTCTTCTTTATCGCCAATTTCTGCACCATCCCCTAAACTCCATGCATAGAGAATGATATCTCCATCATAATCAAATGAGGGTGAAGCATTGAGTATTATTTCTCTACCGGGAGGTATGTACTGACCATCTGAGAAATCTCTTATTCCCGCTATAGGACCCGTCTCATAAACAGTCAAATATTGAGAATAAATAGATACTCTACCTGTTGAATCTGTTAAAATAAATGAAAGTTCGTGGACACCCGCTGGAATATAATCATTATACCAATATTCATTGGTCTTATCCTCAAGTATTGGCTCAGAAATAAGGTTCGAGAATAAGGAAACTGTAAATTCATCCCCATCTGGATCAAAAGACTCTCGGAAATCGAATAGAATTGGTAAATTAGAATATACTTCAATATCTTTTTCAGGGGAAGTTAAGATTAGAATGGGAGGTGATTGTTCAACAAAAACAGTAGTTGAAAACATCGCATTTCCTCCGTCTCCATCATCGATATAAAGAGTGATGAGATGATCGCCTTCTGGCAGTCTGGCATTGAACTTCCATTCACTTCCTATGGGTTCAGATAGTAAGTCGCTTTGCCATAATACACTTACTAAATCTTTACTGGAATCTGAAAAATGATTACAAATTAGTCCAGTACTATTATCTAAGTCAGAACAAGCAATATCCCAATCTCCTGAACCAGAAGCATCAAACGAAATCAAAACGCCTGAATTAGTAGAATATCCCTCACTAGGGTGTGAAATCAGAGCAATAGGGGGTGAGTTTTCCACCACTACAATTATTTCAGAATTCGTCCATTGTCCTGCATGATTAGTGAGATCATCACTAGCATACATAGTAATTTTATGAGTTCCCTTGGAAAGAGTTCCTGACCATTCAAGTGAGTCTGTAGGAGTTAAACCGGAATATATCAATCCATCAATGTCGCTCCAAAATTCAAACTTTATTTCATCTCCTTCTGGGTCGACAGTATCATTGCCATCGATAAGTAAGATGTCCTGAGATTTCGTTCCTGTTCTTATAATATTCATTAAAGCGGTTGGTAACTCGTTGAATAACTCGACATGGAAGGTCCAAGTTACTGCTGTATGTATACCATCAGTAGCATAAACAGTTACAGTAAATTGATTTGGAGCAGAGGGGAATGTTTTGTTAATTTGATCAGGACACTCAGAAAGATAGGTTTCCGTCTCTTCATAAGATGCTTTGATCCAACAAGTTAATTCATCATTTTCAGGATCGGTTGTACCTGCTAGATCAATATTAACAGATGCTGTTTTGCCAAGATAAAGAGTGCCCCAGGCAGATATGTCTGGAGTGGTGTCTACTGTAAGTAAAGGTGGACTATTGGTTAATTCAATAGAACGTTGCTCTACAGCACAGTTATTCGAAATGTCACATACCTCAAGAGTAATCTGATGATTACCATCAGAAATACATTGAATCAGATTATTTGCTATTATGATTGAATTATTATCATTAAACTGACAAGATGTTGTTATGTCTCCATCAATGTTACTTAACCAAGAATAAGTCATCAACTCATTATCTAAATCCCATGACGAACTGGCATCAAAAATAACCTCTGAACCACTTGCGTATACTGCATCTTGATTAGGTAGTGTCCAGATTATTAGAGGAGGTTGATTAGATATTTCTAAAACACAAGTTACTACAATATTTGAACTTAATTCCCTGGACTGAGTATCATTATGTACTGAATCATAATCACAGCCTGTATAGACATTATTTGCAGATGACCACCCATTAAGAGGGGTCCATCTCTTACCTGTAAAGGGGCCAAGAATTTCAATTCCCTCATAAGGTAACGTACTAATATATTCAGATTCATATTGATCAAAAGTTAAATTTACAGAAGAAAAAGGTATGTGATTAAAATATTGATTAACTACATGAGCTTCTAGGAACCACATCTCATCTACAATATTATCCTCTGACTCGAATAAAGGCTCACTCATTAATGACGATGAAATCCATCGTAGATGACTACTAGATTTCATTAAGAAATAATCTGAACTATTGGAACTAGAAATAAAATATGAATCAGTCATATTCACAAAACTAAGATCAAGACTGGGTGGAGAATTGCATTGGAAACCAACATTATTAACCAGTAATTCTGAATGATCCACCAAATCAAGACAGCTATTAGCATTATCAATATTAAGTACACTATCATTTAGGTAGGAGACAAGGGAACCCTTCGCATTCCAATAAAATCCACTATTATTTCCATTAATATCTAAACCAGAAAGTTCTGCATCTACATCATTTAACTCAATAGCATAACTATTAGAATTAGATGAATTTAAATCGATTGTTAAATTCTGAATAATTATATTCCCATTTTGTGAGAGTCCTGAATTATCAATGTCAAGAGCTGGTGAATTAATAGGATTAATTATATCTAAAGAAAGAAGTTGCAAGTCAATACTATCTTTTACCGTAACTCCATACTCATCATTGATAGAGGTGCACATAAAGCAAGAAACATTTTTTCCTCCACTCATAACATCGTTAGACTCAACGAAATAAAAACCGGAGCCAAAATTTGCCGAGAATGAACCTATACCATTACCAGAAGTTACAATATATTCTAATTCCACGTTACTTGAATCTCTGATTGAAACACCGTGGCCAGCATTATTCATACTCAAAACTGCATTAACATCAGGATGGAATTCTCTGAAGTCCACCCCACTTACTCCATTCCCAGTTATCTCCCAATTAGTTCCGCGAACACCACCTTTCCACATTAGGACTCCAGGCCCAGAAGAATTTCTTACTACTAAGTTATTGATAGTTGGAGGACCCGAGGTTCCCCAGTTAGATGCTCGCCAGAATAAACCTGCTCGATCATTGAAAGGGATTGAAAATCCTTCATCTCCATTATTTAATAATGTCAAATTATTAACAATCATTGAAGAATCAATCATATAGGCCCTAAAACCAACTACTGGATTATTCTCTATTAGAGCACCTTGAATTTTAATTCCACTAGTGTTTACATCTAAAGCCGCAACTCCAAGACCTGGTGTTTTTGCATCATTTCCTCCTGTTCCTCGTATAACCAGATTGTTGAAAATAGCATTTATAGGCAAATTAGAGAACTGACTATGATTATACTGTTCGACCATAACTCCTCTATACTGACTATCTTCAACAGTGACGTTTGTAAAGGTCGGTCTTGTATTCCATCCTTCGGTGATATCTCTAACATAAATTCCATTATCTGAACGTTTAACATTAGAATCCATTATCAAAGGTAAAGAATCTTCAATCCAAATACCTGCAGCTATAGATGTAGTAGCACCACTAACATTAGTAATTTGTAAATTAGAAATCAGACCTCCAGAATTGCCCCAGTAATTCAAACCACGAGTAACTAAATTATTTATTAATGCACCATTAATAATTGGACTGGAGAAAGCACCCACCGATACTCCAATACCTTTCCTCCAATTTGTTTCTAATGGAATATCTTGACCTCCTCCCTCAATTACAAGATTATTGATTCTTGGAGATGCCGAATCAAAAATATCTATCGCTACAAGATCCGCATTTTCTATTCTTAAATTATTAAGGATTGGATTACTGTTATAGATTGTTACACCATACTCTGAATTTCTAATAGTGAGATTATCAATCTTCGAACCTAAGCCATTACTTGATGAATTAAAGACAATACCATCGTGATTACCTAAAATTGAATTCAGAATAACGGGAGACGAAGAAGTGCCCTGTATTGTTATTCTCCCTGCTACTAATATATCCTTATCGTCACCCAAATTAATTGTCGTTCCTGCTTCGACAATCAAAATATCACCACTCTCGACAGTATATCCATCTACTAAATTTACAGTTCCAGACCATATGGAAGTGGCCTTTGAAGAAGAAGCGATTGAACTAGCGGGTGCTAAAGCAATCGTAGATAAAAGAAGGAGGAAAACTAGTATAATCGCGTGCCTACCTCGGCGATGAATACTTTCATCCATAGTATAACGGCTCTGCAATAGCATATATCAATGGCGGATAAATGAGTACAGATATAAATCGTAAGAAACGAGCCATAATAAGCGTAACACATGGCGATACAAGATTGGAGATTAGGGGAAAATGAGTACCGCTTTTGTTTTATTTAAGTGCCAACCACAGAGAGAATTAGAAGTTTATCTCGCTTTATTAGAAATTGATAGTGTGACAGAGACTCATGTAGCATATGGAGAATATGATCTTGTAGCGAGAATTGACTTCGACGACGAGAGAGAAATGGCAAATACTTTGATTGGAAATATGCGATCAATACCAGGAGTCCAGAAAACTGAGACATTAATAGCAGTGGAGGTGGAATAATGGCGGTTGGATTTATTCTAATTACTACTGAACCAGGGTCTGAAATTCAAGTTCGAGAAGAAGTAAGTAAGATTAGTTGTGTAAAAGGACAATGGATAGTTTTTGGTAATCATGACCTATTTGTGAAAGTTGAAGCTGAAAATGAGTCTGAATTAACACAATGTATTGTACAAGAAATTCGTGCAGTAAAAGGAATTTCTGAAACTAGAACATTAATTGGTGCAGAAATCTAACTAAATTACTTTTGTTAATTCTTCGAGAAGTTCATTGGCAGCAATAACGCACTCAGCAGTACGGAATCTGTGAATCGCTTCCTGCCAAGATGATAGTCTTAGATTAGGATGTAATACTCCACTCCAATACCAACATTGGGCGATTGTGCGACGATATGCGGCGAAATCTTCTCTTAATGGTGTTTTGAATATATCATCATGTGATTTTTCGAGCCATTGCGGATGATTTCTGCGTGTTACTTCAAGGGCTGCATGAATCATTCCAATCTTCTTTAATGGATCTAAGCATCCCTCAATGAATAAACGAGCTGATTGTAATGAAGAATCTAGTAGCTCAGGCGTATTTGATATCGCTAGTCTTGCACGTATGTCTAACAAAGAAAGAGTTTCTTCATCATTTGCAAGGATAATTTCTAATTCGGATCTAGATTGAGAGGCTAAACTTAAATCGGAAATATGTAAAGCAATTGCATGTTTCAATAAATTTAATGAAAGTTCAGCAGTATGGCGATCTCTATCAGATAAACCTCTAAAACTTATTTTATTGATTTCTGCAAGTATTTCATTTGCTAACGATTTATTTAATCTACCGGGTAATCTATCATCATATTTTCTAACTAGAATTGAGATTTGAGATCTAACTCTCTCGGGAGAAGATAATTGAGATAACGCTTGGTTTTCCAACTCAATTGCAGATTCAACATCACCTCTAATTCTAGACAAACGAGCCATTAGTAATTGCTTTTGGGGACTGATGTCAATATTCGATAAATGATCTTCAACAATAGAATATTCTGCTCTTTCAAAAGCTAAATCTACTGCATGTATTCGGAGATTAAGATCATCCCCTAACTCTAACGCATCTTCAACTAATAATGCAGCAGTTGCACTATTATCCTGTGAAATCAAAGAGATTTTATCAATTAGCCATGATTTTTCAACACTCTCAGATTTTATACGATGGTAAGCTTCTATCCATAGAGCCCTAGAACCGTCTCTTTCTGACCAATTAGCAGCAGCGTTATTATGGAGATTTTTGGTTTCATCTTCAGACCATAATGATCTGCGTACATTTCTTATTAAATGATGAGGTTCATATTTTTCATTGGTCCAACGAAGAATAGCGAATTCATCAAGTTCGTTAGTTCCCTCCGAATTAAATAATTCATCTATTTCGAGTGGTGTTGGACTTATACTTAATTCATCTAATGTAGATATCCCATGATTACTTAATTTCTCAATTACTGTAGATTCAATAAATTGCTGAACTGCCTCAACTTCTGCAGGCAATTTACTGTCTGGTTCCCAGAGATGTAAAGCGAGAGGATGTCCGCCTAATGCACTTACAATTTTAGTTGCTTTTTCTTCGTTTATATCTTCTGGAAGGATTAAACGCCCATCCTGTTCCGAAATACCTGATAAACGATAATCCGAAAAGCCTTCGATTAAAGAAAAGGGATTGGGGGAACGGATGATTACTAAAATTGAGGCTTGACTACCACTTAATTCTTGTAATAGTTCTCTGATATTATTGATATGCCTAGAATGCACCTCTTGAATTTCATCTATGACTAACAAATTCTTATTCTTCCCTATGTGTGAAGTCAATACTGACTTATCGCGAGGTGAGTTTTTTCCGGTCCATTGACGAGAAATATTTGAAACGTCAGTATTAGAATATGAGGTGGCCCACCTAACTGTCCAACCTTGATGGAGAAGTTCGGCCACAACACCTCTGGCAAGACTTGTTTTACCAATTCCAGGTAAACCACTTAGGAATACATTATCCCCCTTAATTATTAATCTGTGCAAATCTTTGAGATCTTGATCTCTCCCGAATAATTTCGTTAAACTAGGTATTTGACCATATTGCTTCCCAGTTCTTAATGAAGGTTTGATTTCAAAAGAATTCGCTTTAACACGGCCATTAGAAGTTAGATGAACAACTGTACGTTTTCTAGAACCGCCCCCTATAACATGAGTTGTTCGAGTAAATACAAACCCTTCCTTTTCGAGTTTCATTAGTGGCTTATGAAGGCTGGAACGGACTAAACCAAGAGATTCTGCTAATCCGGGTAATGAAAGACTTCTGGGGACATCCCAACTTCCCTCAAGTTCCTCACTAAACTCAGAAAGTCGGGAAAGGATACGCCTCTCGGTGTCGCTGAGCATGACCCTCGAATAGGTCTAGGGTTCATGGGCATTCACCTACGCCGCATCATACAGTTATGGCACTCGAGAGTAGTGATTTGGACCTTCCAGCTAATCCTGGGGTATACCTTTTCAAGGAAAAAGATGGGCGGGTGTTATATGTTGGTAAGGCAAATAATCTCAAAGAGAGAGTGCGTTCCTATTTTTCTAAAAATCCTAGTAGAAATATGATACCGAAGCTCATTCAGAGATCTGAAAATATAGATTTCATCGTAACCCAGAATCCTGCCGAAGCACTTGTGCTTGAGAGGGGGTTAATTCGAAAACATAAACCAAGATACAACTCAAGGTTAAAGGATGATAAATCATTCCCATATATCTGTCTTACAAATGAAGAGTATCCTCGAATTGTTTACACTAGATTTCCATCTGATGATCATCTCAGATGGGGGCCTTTTCCAGACGCAGGAGCCGCAAAAAAAGTAATACAACTTATTAGAAGACACTTTGGAATAAGAGATGAAGACTGCCGTGGTGCAGATGGATGTCTGGCGATGCATATTGGTTTATGTAAGGGGCCATGTATAGACCCTGAGGGATATGAAAAACTGGTTACTACAGCAAAAGAAGTCCTAAATGGAAATGCTGGGGAATTAATTCAGAAATTGAATAAAGAAATGGAAATATATTCGCAGAGTCTAGATTATGAGAACGCTGCAAAAACTAGAGATCTAATATCTGCTATTCAAACAATTATATCCCAACAAATCATCAACTCTAGATTTTATCAAGATTGTGATGCAGTAGGTTTTGCTTTTCGAAATGATGTAGCTGTAGTAGTAATACTTCATGCCAAAGAGGGTAGAATACAAGGAGAAGTAAATTATCCATTAATTCATCGTGGAGATACTGCTGAATCAGTTTCACTAGTTCTCTCTGAACATTACTCTGATAGAAAACCTCCAAAAACAATACTTCTACCAACCCCAATAACAGATGTTATGAAACAATGGCTTGCGGATAGAAGAGGGGCAAAAGTAGAGACAAGAGTGCCAAAAAGAGGGGAATTAGCGAAATTACAAAAAATGGCTAATCAAAATGCTGATTTCCAAGTTGTTAGGCATAAAAATAAACATTCAGGGAATTTGGAGAAAATTGCGGCAGACGATGGAGCAAATATATTGCAATTAGAATCATTGGATCATATTGTTTGTTTCGATATGGCGCAACTTCAAGGTTCTGAGAGAGTAGGTGCATCGATTGTTCTTAGGAAAGGAAGACCTTCAAAAAAAGAGTACAGGACATATCGTGTTAATACTGAGGCATTAGATGATCTAAAAATGATGTCAGAAGTTGTTGAGAGATGGAGTAAGAGACAAGATGAATGGCCAGATTTACTACTACTAGATGGAGGGAAAACACATCTTGATGCGATTCACAGAGTTTTAGAAAAACACGGATTAGATAACACATTTCCAATAGCAGCATTGGCGAAAAAAGAAGAAACTATATTTCGTAAAGGAAAAGAGCCGTTAATACTTGATAGAAAAGGTAGAATTTTAATTCATTCAAGAGATGAAGCACATAGATTTGTCAATAAATACCACAGGAAAAGACGAGGGAAAACAGCATTGAAAAATCCATTAGAAAATATAGAAGGTTTGGGAGCGAAAAAAATACAATCATTATTGGTATATTTTGGTGGTTATAAGAAAATAAAATTTGCATCAGTAGAGGAACTAAAAAAGGTCCCGGGAATTGGTAAAGAGATGGCTGAGAAGATAAATTCAGAATTAATTTAATCTTCTTGAATCCACCAATCCTCATTTTTTACGGGTTCATCCGTTTCAAAAAATGACTCTTCTGCCATTAAAACTGGTGATCCCATTGCTCCAAATTCGGCAACAGCAGCATCTTCAGTAAGTTGGTTTTCTTCAAGATCTTTGTCGATTGTTTTTTGATGTCGTTTTTCTTTCCTTCGCCTCAATATTCGAACAACCAATAAACTGAATAAAGCTGAAAAAATTATCGCATAAGGAATTAATTCTGTAAATATAAATGACCAACTATACTCAAGACTGTAAGTTACGGTATCGGAATTTTTTTTACAATTATTCCATGTGGTTGAATCTGGGCAGATAGGGGTGAGATAAGTCAATACTTGTCGTCCATCGATTTCAGAAATATTTCCTAATCCATTAGAACTCTCAAATGAGGAAAATCTGAATTCATCTGGCATATGAATTATAATTAAGGCAGAAGAACGGATTGTCCCAAAAATAGTGTGTTCCATTATCGGGAATATTTGTTGTTGCATGTAAGATTGCTCGAATGTAATGCCAAAATCACTTGTAATAGGGCTACCAAAGGGCCATTCAAGATAATCTGTGAAGATTGAACTAATAGATGAACGATGAATGTCCAAATAAATTTGATTGGATGGCTGTGAGTAAATACTCATTTCTGCTTTGCTAATTGATGCAGAAAAATTAATTGGATTCAAATCGGAGGGAGAAATTGAATCGGGGATTTGATATATTTGGGGCTCAACTATGAATGGAGTAGATTGTAAATTCATATTTAGTTCATATTTATCAAAACCTAAATCTAAGGGAAACCCTGAGAAACTATTTGCTTCAGATATTAATGGAAAGAGATTATTAAGTTCCTCGGCAAACTGATTCATGCCTGAATTAGAAATAATTAAATCAATTTTATGACCATTACCAAAATCTATTGGAGCTGTTATCTTGGATCCACTTAAAAGTCCACCTTCAATTATATGTGTGTTTCCGTTATCATCAAGTCTAACAAATGCAGAAGACTTTCGATCGCCAACTGCAATAGCCCTACGTATCAAATCAGAAGGTATCGGCTGCAATTCAATTCCATCTTCCCCTAAGTCGATCCTAACTCGGTGAATCGACAAAGTTAATTCTGCCTCAAAATCAATCTTTATTTCTCCACTTAATTCATTAATTGCAATATTTTCGAGAAAAACCTCAACTCTTGAAGTAATACATGTACCTTGGTTGGAAGAACATATCAAGTCATTTGAAGTGTCTTCACAAGGAACTGAATTCAGACAAATAGGATGTTGCCAATCAAAACTCCTACTCCCTTCTAAACCAATCTTAAATTTCTCATTTTCTTGGAAAGAAGAATGAATCTCAAGAATAGACCTTTCTCCATTCGTTGATTTAATCCATTCAGGAAGAAGGAGATCTAAATTCATATCAGTATTTGGAAAACTAATTGGGAGTAAATTCTGTAACCAATGAGGGTTAGTTGAGAATTCAACTTCTATGACACTCATAGCTGCTGCCAAATCTTCATCATTAATTATAGAAAAATCAAGTGTCGATACGTCACCTAAACTCGAACCTAACATATTTTCAATTATTCTTGAAATTTGAACTTGAACTGGTTGAGAACTTGATTGAATATAGATTGGATTCTGCCCAGACATCGCCTCATCTCCGTTTAAACAGTATTTTACCTCTAATAATTCATCACAAGTTTGACCAGACCTATGGCGAAAATCTAACCCCCCTTCTTGGTCTGATGGTGAGAATGTAGGTTGAAGAAAATGAATATCTGATCCAAATAATGCTGAGAAACCTGAAGATAGCGTTCCAATCGGAACTCCATGAATAAGTTCTGTCAAATCATCATCTAGTTCAGTATTCAGCATCCTAATTCCGTCTGAAGTGATAAATGGTAAATTCATGTCACCATCATCAAAATCAATACCCCAATCGCTTAATGTATCTGAATTAAGGTGATGAATAGACATTCTCATTTCAATTTCTGTATTGCTAGAATCTCTGGCATCAATTATAATATCAATAGTTAAGGCCGGTTGATGGGGATCTATTGACAAAACAGAAAGTGGATCACGATTCCTAATACGCATGGTAAGATCTGCAGAAATACTAGTAGTTGGAGAATCTGGTTTAGTATTATCCAGAAATAAATGCCCATAGGTTTGAGGGGCTTGATTAGGGTAATTTTGGATAAGCAATATGCCCGGATTAGCAACTTGATAAGCAGTGGAATAATCAGGAGGGAAAACAGTTAATTCCACGTAATGACCAGATAAGGCCTTAGCATTAAATGAAGAATTTATATCTCCTCCCATTAATAGTAAACCTCTCATCATTCTATCGAGGTCACCAGTATCTTCATTAAGACCTAATTTAGAAGGTCTAAGGACTAACTCAAACACACCTCTAAAACAAATAGGGGGATTAAAGGGATCATTTGAAAACCCATTAACTTCATCGATAGAATCTAGAGATTCAGTATAGGTACATTGTAAATCACTTTCTGAAAAAAAGTCAATAGAAGATATTGTATTCAGAAGTGAACTGTCAGTATAGTCAAAATTATCTTCGATATATTCTCTCATACTTGTTTGAATTGAAGATAACATTCTTTCTTCAACAGTTAGACCGTTTCTCTCAAAATTAAGATAATTTCGTATATAGTCTGCAGGTATACCATCTTCTATATTACTATCGCCTTCTAGATTTAGATCTTCTAGATTCAAATCAGAACGTGAGAGCTCATGTATCGCAGTAGCTATTGTTAATGAGACTGTTTCAGCATTATCAACATTAACAGTAATTGAAGATTTAAGCCATTCATCAGAGATTGAACCATCTAAACTGGATTGATAATCGTCACAAATACCGTCTAAGCTATTCCATGTTGAACAAATATCATTTGTAACCTCTGGTTCACCTGGAGGTGGAGATGCCAAAGAAACTGGGGTAATTAACAACAAAACTAGTAACACTACTAGGCGTTGCATATCATATTGGAAAAAGTCATCTACCATAAGTCTGAATCCATCCTGCGTCTCGGATAGTATGAATGAGCACAACTCATCCTCACCACCAACTTCGAGAATTTGTAAATTCTTATCTCATATTGAATTATAATGATTTGGACAATATATTAGAATTATTGGATGATATTCCGAAGCGTTGGGAAAAATTTGCAGATGTAGTGTTATTGCCAAATTCTGCTTTCAAAAAAAAACAATGGGAGCCTTTTGTTAGCAAGGAATTTTGGGTCCAAGTGTGTGCTGGTTTAGAAGTTAAGAGACTGGCAAGATTAGGAGAAATTATTGGAAAAAAACGAGAACCTACTGTGGAAATGCTAGTTGGAGAGGAAGATTGGGTTATTAGAAAGGAAAGTGGAATAAAATATGGATATCATTTGACGCAATGTATGTTTTCTTCAGGAAATATAAATGAACGTAGAAGAATGGGTGAAATTGTCTCTAAAGGTGATATTATTGTTGATTTATTCTGCGGAATCGGTTATTACACTTTACCAATCCTAGTGAAAGGCGGAGCAAAACATGTTTACTCATGCGAATGGAACATTAATGCGATAAATACGCTTAAATTTAATTTGAAAAACAATAAAGTGGAAGATCGATGCACAATATATGAGGGAGATAATAGAATTACTATCAGTAACTTATCTAATATTGCTGATAGAGTATTATTGGGACTTTTACCAACCGCTGAAAAATCTTATGATATTGCATTAAATTGTCTAAAAATGAGTGGTGGGGTACTACATATTCACGGACTTGCACCGGCTGATAATTATGAAAAATTAGTAATGGATACTACTAATATTCTGGAAAATACTAATTCAAACTATAAAGTAAAAAATGTCAATATTAACAAAATTAAATCATATGCCCCTCATTGGGACCATTTAGTTCTAGATATTGAGGTCAATAGGTATATTTTGTAATTTCCCTTTGCATTCTTTATGAAAATAATTAGTTCGAAACTTTCTAGTGCTTTTTCTAATAATAAAACCACACTTAGAACAAGTCCAGGCCCACTTAGATTTACTCTCTTGTAATTCTCTAGTTAATTTCTTACCAATGATGTTCATTTCTTTTTTATTGGGCCACAGATTTTCGATTATACGAAATTCCTTGTTATGAGTGAAATTGCCGAGACAATGGACAAACTCATGGAAAAGGACAAATTCAGCATAATTCTGATATTTTTTCTGGAATAAATCACGATTTAAACGTACACTACAGTTACTAGTACTAATTCTCTTAGATTTGTCTAAATTAGTTGTAAGTCCGTGTCTCGCGATAGAATTTCTTGAAAGATAGGATAGTTTTATTTCTGATAAATTAGATAAGGCATCATCACTAAAAATTCTATTTCCTGAAACATCAGAAAAAGATCTCATTTTAGAAATGACACTATTGCGTAATTGATTAGGATTAGAAATTTGAAGTTGTTTCAAATCGTTCACAACCATGCTTAGCCAATTCCATATATAAAGCGACGGGCTACCTACGATTTGCCTATTCGGTATTACTATCCATAGACTCCCAACCATATGGTTTGATTATAATACATTATTTCTCAATGAAAATATGTTCACGATAATAAGAAAGTTCATTGATACTACCACGAATATCACCCAATGCTCTATGACCTGAATGATTCTTCCATTTTGGTAACTCTGGATACCATCGCCTTACTAATTCCTTTACACTTGTTACATCAACACTACGATAATGGAAGAAGGAATGAAGAGTTGGCATATATTTCCTTAGAAAACGACGATCCTGTCCAATAGTATTACCACACAGAGGAGGGACACCAGCTAGGCAATGCAATTGTAAAAAATCAAGAGTGGCAATTTCTGCATCACTCATACTAGTATCAGAACTTCTGACACGTTTTATTAAACCATTTTCAGTATGATGAGATACATTCCATTCATCCATTTTTGCTAAATCTTCTTCTGAAACTGAAATTGCAAAACTTGGGCCTTCAGCGACTGTTGAAAGGTCCGCCTCAGTAACTATTGTTGCAATTTCAATAATAGTATTTTCATTGGGATCTAATCCAGTCATTTCGAGATCAATCCATACTAGGCGGTCTTCAACCATGGTACTGGCGATAGCATCTGATTCTTATGAGTTATGATTGAGCATCAGTATGATAATGAATAAGTTATGCGAGAGTCTATGAGTGGTGTAGGGTACATAGAAATACTCAGAAGTAATCGCTCTTTTCGACGATTATTTTTAGCACAGGAAATATCCTATATTGGCGATTGGTTCACTGTTATCGCATTGTTTATACTAGCAGGAGAAGCAAGTGATAATTCACCTTTAGCTATAGCTGGTGTATTAGCATCAAGGAGCTTTGCATTAGCAGCAGTAACTCCAGTTACTGGAATGTTAGCAGATCGTTACTCCCGTAAAGGATTGATGATTAGTTCTAATATTGCTTCATGTATTGTTTTGGCTATAGTATTGCAACTTAATTTGTTAGGCAATTTAGCTTCCGTATATATCTTAGCAGTTACAATGGTAGCTGCTAAGTCTATTTTCGATCCCGCTGAATTTGCATATTTACCAAATATATGTACAGATGAAGAATTACTTACTGCTAATGCTCTAGGATCTGGGGGATGGTCTATAGCATTAGGAATAGGAGCTTCTGTTGGAGGATTAACTATTGCAAATTATGGAATAACTACGGCATTATGGATAGATACACTAACCTTCCTAGGTGCTGCAATTTGTATCATGACACTTCCGCCTGGTGGACCTGATATTAGTGAGCGTAATAATCCGACACCTAGGGTCGTTACTAAAGAGATTACAGATGGTTGGAAATATATTCTTCAAAAACCAGAGATTAGGAGATTAGTAATTGCTAAAGCACTCTGGTCATCTGGAGGCGGAGCACAAATATTTCTTTTAATAATGATAGGAATGGAGGCAGGATTTGGAGATATTGCGGCAGGTATAGGTATTCTATTCATGGCTAGAGGATTCGGGTCAGGATTTGGGCCTATGGCGGGGAGATCACTAATGGAAAATAAGATATTACAACCGTATTTAATAGGTTTAGCAGTAGGTACATCAGGAATATTTTATATTATTATCTCATTCATGGAATGGAATAATTTACTGCTGCTCATGATATTTATAGCTCATGCAGCTAGTGGCTTTAATTGGGTTCAATCAACAACTTTGACTCAAGAGCGTGCAGGAGACGAATGGAGAGGAAGAGTTGCAGGAGCTGATTTTCTGGCACTAACTTTTATGATGGGGACGTCTGCAATAACAGCAGGTTTTATTCTTGAAAATGGATTGTTAGAATTAAGAGAAGTCATTGCTCTATCGGCGACTATCCAGATTATTATGGGAATTGGTTGGATTTTATTTGCTTCACCTAAAGAAAAGGCAATGTTTGATCAAGAACCTACAGTTAACCTATGAATCTTTGTAAACCGATTAAAACAATAATAGGTGCTATTGAAAAAATTATGTCTCTCATAAGCGAACGAGAAGAGGCCTGAACCTGTTTAGTTATGCGTTCTCTAATTTCAGTATCTATCTTGTCAATCATTCCAGATGCAGGATCTTTAGCCTTAATTAAGACCTCTTCAAGCATATCTGCTCCTTTGTCAAGAAGGCTGGATATTATATCTTGTAATGGGTTTGTTTTTTGAGGTTTATGAATACCATCTGAATCTTCTGAAATATCAATAATTTCTCTCCAAGGACGAGGAATTGTAAACTCATCTACCGTTTTCAGAAACTCGCGGCCTATGACTGCCCCCTCAACAAGTACCTTAGCAGTAGTCAAGTTATATTTCGCAATTGCCTGAATATTTTTTCGTGAACGAGTAACTTTACCAAAATCAACAATAAGCCAAATTGAACCGGCCAATATCAAGAGAAATATCCCAAAATCAGGGGTGTCTTCCCAACTTTTCCATCCAATATCTCCGTTAATAACTAATCTTGCTGTTAATGCAATTAGGGCTGGTAAGATAAATGAGAGCACTTCATTAATCACAATCTTCCAAAAACCATCAACTGGTAGTTTTTTCAATCTTCCTAAGAACCATTTGACGTGCTGTGTTCTATCACCAGGTGGTGCGTATGTATTTACTAGATCTATCAACGGCGGTGCAACTAAAATTAATCGCAATAAAAATGGAATTATTAGAAGCAATAAATATGCATCCCAAGGTGATGCAGGGGGGAGACTTGGGAGATATATTGCATCCGACATGATGCCTACTGAAACATCGTCTGTCATGAATGTCACCTTTTCACTATCTTGACATTCGGGACAAGATATCTACTTGATTGGAAGCAGTTCGAAGGAATAATATGGCTAAAATTGCAGAAATTACGAATGCTATGCCCATATAATGATGAGTATTTGTCATCAGAATAGCTATTCCTACAAGTGAGGAGTAAGAGATAACTTGACAGATAATCAGTAGTCTTTCTAACATAGCATATTCTAGTTCATGCATACCATCAAACTCTTGGATATATGAATTTATTAAGAAAAATATAGCCTGAAAGGGCAGAGCCGCACATAATATTGTAAGACCTACAACGACAATCATATCAGGATTTGAGTGATCTAATTCAAGACCTTGGAATAGAATATTACCAGTATTCAAACCTATTATTGATGCATGTATTGTCCATGCTTTATCAGAAGTGGGAGCGTTATCATCTGTCGCGCTCGTTGCCATAATAGGTATTGCACTTCCAACAATAGTTGAATATTACCCCTGATGGAACATATAATATCAAGATTAATTGATAGATTGGTATCTATTCAGATTTCGAATTAACTATTCATATAGTGATGCATGTTTCGCCCGAGTTTTCAAGATTTTTGGACCGACAACCATTGAACAATATGGGTTATTAGGATTATTAGCAAAATAATTATGATGAGTCGACTCAGCAATAAAGAAATTGACCAAAGGGCTTACTTCAGTAACTATATCATCAACAAAATTTTGTTGAAGATAACCAATTACTTCTTTGATATCAGATTTTTCTTCTTCGTTTTTATAAAAAATAACACTACGATATTGAGGGCCTATATCATTTCCTTGACGGTTTAATTGAGTCGGATCATGGCATGTGAAAAATACTTCAAGTAATATTCTTCGAGGAATAATATTTTCATCAAAATAAACTTCAACTACTTCTGCATGCCCACTTATCTTACCGCACACCTCTTCATAAGTTGGATTCTCAATATGGCCTCCACTATATCCAGAGATTACTTTCGTGACGCCTTTAAGTCCTAATAGTGCCCCTTCTATACACCAAAAACATCCTCCACCTAGGACTATAGTTTCCATTAGTTCACCTCCTATAATTAGGAGCCTCACGAGTAATTTCTACATCATGAACATGGGATTCAGATAACCCTGCATTGGTTATTCTAATAAAATTACAATTTGCTCTCATAGAAGATATATCAGGATTTCCAGTATAACCCATGCTTGAACGTAGGCCACCGGTTAGCTGGTGAATTACATTCTCAACTGGACCCCTAGCAGGGACTCGCCCTTCAATTCCTTCGGGGACATATTTACTTGTATCTCCTTGTTCTGACTGAAAATATCTGTCATGTGCACCTTTGCTCATTGCACCTACTGAACCCATTCCACGGTATACTTTGTATGATCTGCCTTGGTAAAGAATAGCTTCACCGGGAGCTTCATCAGTTCCAGCTAGAACACTACCAACCATTACACAATCTGCACCCGCTGCAATCGCTTTGGCAATATCTCCACTAAATTTAATTCCACCATCTGCAATAACTGGAATGTTTGATTTTTTACAGACTGATGCAACATTCTGTACTGCAGTTAATTGAGGTACACCGACTCCCGATACAATTCTTGTTGTACAAATCGAACCCGGACCGATACCGACTTTAATGGCATTAGCCCCTGCTGATATTAGTGCCTCTGCTGCTGCCCCTGTAGCTACATTACCTGCAATTATTTGAGCGTCAGGACCTGCCTGATCGCGAATCTGAGCAACGGTATGTAAAACTCCGTGAGAATGACCATGTGCAGTATCAACAACTATTGCATCAGCACCGGCCTCAAATAATGCAAGAGCTCTCATAATTCCCTTTTCTCCGGTACCGGTTGCTGCAGCAACTCGTAATCGGCCATGTTGATCTTTACATGAATTAGGATTATCACGACTACGTTGAATATCTCTGACAGTCATCATTCCAGTACATTTACCTTCAGAATCTACAACTAATAGTTTTTCAATTCGATGTTTATGAAGTAATTTCTTAGCAAACTCAGGGTCCACGTGTGGAGGAACTGTTACCAAATCAGTAGTCATCATCGAAGACACAAGTTGTTCGTCATCATCTACAAATCGAATATCACGATTAGTAATAATTCCGACTAAAATATCATTCTTATCAATTACTGGTAAACCAGAAAAACCATGTTTATCTTTTAGTCGACGCATTTCTCCAATAGTAGTTTCTGGTTTGATTGTAATCGGATTAAGAACTAATCCTGATTCAAATCTCTTAACCGAATTGACCTTAGAAGCTTGTTCTTCTATACTCATATTACGATGGATGACTCCAAGTCCACCCGCTTGGGCTAAGGCAATTGCCATACGAGATTCTGTCACAGTATCCATTGCTGCAGATAATATCGGTATGTTTAGAGAAATTGTAGATGTAAGTCTAGTTTGCAACTTTACTTGGGCAGGAAGTACTGCTGATTCTGCAGGTAGCAAAAGTACGTCGTCAAAGGTCAGAGCCTCTGGTATGCTATCCTGTGCCATTAAAGATGGCCTAGACCATTCCTATTTCAATGGTTCCATAAAAACGTAAGAAATTGCTATGCCAACTTACGGAAAAATTAACCTTGCTTTCCTTCAATCGCAATAATTATCATTGCAGCACCTAATATCATTCTGCGGTCTAATTGGTTTTCATCAGGGATTTGCACTGAAAGTTTCTGAATTAGGGGGTTGATTTTCTGAGTAAAAGTAACTTTTGGTTGACCTGTAGCTTCCAAAGCAAACACTTGGGGAAAAGCAAGAGCTGCAAAAGGGACAAAACGACGAATGAGAGAATTCAGCATACTGTCTTCTTTAACCGTACCATATGATTGATTATCAGGACCGTAAAGCAAATAGGAATCTTGTAAAAGTGATTTACTACCTTGACGTTGAATTCCCCCTAATTTTTCACCAGTATTAAGGTCAGTAAAATCATAAGACTGAGACCAGATATCAAGAATACCGCGAGCCTTGATCTGTAATATTCCATGGGACTGTGATTCATCAGAGAATATTTTAATATCTTCTTTTAACTTCAATGCTTTTTGTACAGAATATCCTATTAATTCATCTTGACTATCATCAGTATAAATATGGAATTCTTCGCCTAATATCTTCATTAGTTTCTTTCTTAGGAGATAATTATTTGCATTCAATAAAGCGGTCATTAAGTTCTTCGAAAAGGTCATGAGCCATAGTTTATTCGCCTGTATAGAGATTTTATCAGATACGTATAATTGAAATCTAAACCTTCTCTCCAAGGTCTGCCTGACACCACCCCTCTGCGGGATGTGATGTCGGAGTTGATGCCCATGCAGAACCCTGTAACTAAGATTGAACCGGAAATAGCAGCGCGGCTATCTAAACAAAGTTATCACCTAGTTGGTGACCACGGAGGTGTCAAAGTTTGTCATTGGACAAAACAAAGTCTTGTTGCTGATCGCTCTTGCTACAAGGGGACTTTTTATGGCATCGAAAGTCATGGTTGTATGCAAATGGCACCCAATGTAGATACCTGTAATCTAGCATGTACATACTGTTGGAGAGAACCTCATTCAGATACTCTAACTAAAATTGATGATGATCCTTACGAACTATTTCTTCAATCAGTAAAGGC
>Ga0209403_10000410_pt1 | contig 64911 bp, 59 predicted proteins | sample ArcticOcean_MG_C_8_FD_187440 | JGI IMG/M metagenome (GOLD analysis project Ga0209403, IMG submission 187440) | Marine microbial communities from western Arctic Ocean - ArcticOcean_MG_CB11_86 (SPAdes) (version 2) | ecosystem: Environmental > Aquatic > Marine > Oceanic | place: Arctic Ocean... | reverse complement strand
CAACATCATCTGCAACATCATTATCACTACTATCTTTTTCTTCTTTAACCTCACTAACATCTGAGCTTTGCCCTTCTTCAGGGATCAATAGCTCACCCCAATCAAGACCAGAGGCGGTAATTTGTTGATTTAAATCTCGGGCAGCGGATAAGACAGCATCATCTTGATCACTGCCCAAGTTTTTCAACAATCGAATAATCTCGCTTCTATTTAACGGTTCTTTCATATCCGTCGCTTTCTTATAAAATTATTACTATACATTTATATTGGACTAATTACTCACAAATTACCTTTAATTAAAACAGCACCACTATCTATATTTTCCACAACAGGCTTTGGTAAAATTTATAACTTCATCTAAAATTAAAATATTTACCAGTTAAATAATATCTTCTGTCTAAATTAATTGATTAACATAATTCTAATAGGATAGTATTTTATGACCAGCGGCCAAATAAAATCAATGAACCCATTCCAATGGGGTTTATTAATTATACTATCTATATTTTGGGGTGGATCATTCTTATTTGTGGGTATTGCTGTAGAAGATTTTCAGCCATTCACAATTGCGTTTTTGAGGGTATCTATTGCTAGCTGCATACTTTGGTTGGTAATAATCATATCTCCTATACAAATACCTAAGAAAGCTAGTATTTGGACCTCTTTTTTTATAATGGGTACTATCAATAGCGCTATCCCCTTCTCACTTATTGCATGGGGTCAGTCACATATTTCAAGTGGTTTAGCATCAATATTAATTGCCACAACTCCATTAATTACTGTTATTGGTGCACATTTCTTTACAACCGATGAAAAAATAACAACTAATCGATTAGTCGGAGTTTCAATGGGGTTTTTAGGTGTAATAGTCCTACTCGGCCCAGATCTATTAGGTGGTATCGGAAAGAATTTTCTGGGACAGTTAGCTATAATATTATCTGCTATACTTTATGCACTGGCGAGTATTTATGGTCGACGTTATTCAAAACAAAAAATACCGCCTTTAGTTATAGCTACAGGACAAGTAACTGCCTCAACTATTATATTATTTCCTACCATTATTTTAATTGAACAACCCTGGCTTTATTCACCTCCAAGTAGTATTTCTTGGGCGGCTATAACTAGTTTAGGTGTATTTTCCACTGCTATAGCTTATCTTTTATATTTTCGAATTCTTGCAACAGCTGGGGCAACGAATTTAATGCTAGTAAATTTTCTAGTTCCAATTACGGCTATCTTTCTAGGCATTATGGTTCTGGATGAATCTATATCTTTCCAAAATATTTTGGGAATGCTTTTTATTGCAATTGGATTAGCCCTTATTGACGGAAGATTAAATAAAAAAATAAAAATTCTTTTGAGTTAAATAACTATATTACTAAGACTTAATGTAAATATTTATTTATAATTTTATTTCAGTTTTCTGTATATCTGGGGCAATCGTCTTTACATGTATATCGCGCTGCGGGAAAGGAATTTCTATACCATTTTCATTAAAGCGGTCCCATATCTCTAGGAGAATTTCACTTTTAACATTAGTTAAACCATTTTGTGGATCGACCACCCAAAAACGAACTTCTAAATCAACAGAATTATCACCAAATCCCTTTAACAAACAGATTGGACTTGGTGAATTCAGTACGCGTTGATTCCCCAAGGCTGCTTCTGAACAAATATTAATAGCCTCACGGACATCAGATGAATAAGATACTCCAATAGGTATTTTCTGCCTAATTCGGAGATTGCTGAACGACCAGTTTTCAACTCTTGTGGTTATTAGTTCTTCATTTGGAATCAAATGTTCAATTCCATCTCGAGTGACTACAGACACATAACGAGCACCGAGAGATTGGATCCAGCCATAGGTACCAGACACACCTATAGTATCTCCAGGTTTAATGGACTTATCAAGCAATAAAATTATGCCGCTAACAAAATTAGCTACTATTTTTTGTAGGCCAAAACCAATGCCAACTCCTAGCGCTCCTCCAAAAACTGCAAAGGCTGTTAAATCGATCCCCACAGCATTTATTGCAACCATACCAGCAACTATTATTAAGAAAATTTTGATAATTTTAGTTGAAAGAACTTGAACTGATGGCGTAAGACTTGGCAGCGATTTTATTTTTCGTTCAATAATTCTCGAAGATACATTAGCAAGCCAAAGCAATATAATCAGGTAAAATAAACCTTTAGAGACTGACAGAACAGTCAATCTCACTTCGCCAATTTGTATAGAGATCCCGTCAAGCAAATTTAGTGCCGGTTGCAAAATCTCAAATATGTTAAGTATTGCTATCAAAGCTACAATAACAGCAAATAATTTTACGTAAGCTTTTATATTTACAAATTTTGATACAAACACAATTATTATTAATGCGTTAACCGTACTTACTACGATTGAAATTAATTTATTAGGCCAATAAGCAGTATCAGCAACTTCTACGGCTGCCCATAAAAGTAAAACCCAAATAGTTGGTGTAATAACGGACATAAATGTTGAGCAAACAATACGTAGTTTAGAATCGTCTCTTACATCTACAGATAAACGTTTTAACCAACTGCGACATGGTGGAGTTAAAATTGTAGCAATGCATAGTGATATTAAAATTACTCCAGCCTGCCAAAGAGCTGCCCTAGTAAGTATTTCAGCCGCAATCCAGGTATTTGCGTCTGAAACAAAGTCTCTAAAAACCTCTAAATCTATTAATCCACTCATATCTCTTATACCCTGGATAACAATTACATCTAGAAAGTAATCATAGTGTCCATATCATGAACCTCGTAATATAAAAAAGACTAAATAAACTATTGCGTTATCTTTAACTGACACACGTGCCTTTTAGCATTACGTTATTTACATTTAATAACAATATACTATTAATTCATTGTTTTTATAAGTGGAGTTAAAAACAAAATTATGAAAATTCTTGTTTTAGGAGCTGGGGCTATTGGCAGTTATATCGGTGGACGATTAACGGAAGCAGGTGCTGATATAACTTTCCTTGTAAGAAATGCCCGAAAATCACAACTCGATGATAATGGACTAATTTTACATTCTGTATTTGGCAACCTTCGGACAGCAGTAACTACAACCAGTGTTGATGAGCTTATCCCTTTATATAATCTTGTAATTCTAACCTGTAAGGCCTACGATCTCGAAAGTTCTATGCATGACGTGGCCCCTGCTCTTGCTCCAAATGCGATTGTGCTTCCAATACTTAACGGCCTCGGACATATTGAAACCCTAAATCAATTTTACGGCCAAGAAAAAATTCTTGGTGGTACTATAAAGCTGTCTGCTGAGCGACTTTCAAACGGCACTATAAAGCATCTAAATGATTGGCACTGGTTACATTTTGGTGAACAGGAAGGTGGACCGAGTGATAGAGTAACTGAAGTGTTAAAAGTATTTGATACAACTGTTGGTCTGGAAGCGATTTCTTCAGAAAATATCATGCAGGAAATGTGGGAAAAATTTGTTCATTTATGTACAGCTGCAAGCATGACTTGTCTTATGCGCGCTAACTCTGGTCAAATCATCTCTACAAATGAAGGAACTGATCTATTTCTGCATATGTTAGAAACAACATCCGAGGTAGCTAAAGCCAACGGTCATCCACCAAGTAAAAAATTTATAGATAGCTACCGAACTCTTTTTTCTGATCCAGAAAGCAAATACGTTACATCTATGCTGCGCGACATTGAAATGGGTAATTGCACCGAAGGTAAACAGATTATAGGACTAATGTTAGAGCATGCCCGCAAATTTAATATTAATTCAACACTACTTTCCGCCGCTTACACTCATATACAAGCTTACGAAATACGACGCGAAAACAAAGGAGCATTATGAGGACAATAGTTAAATAATGACAAATATTACCAGCAAAGTTGTTTCGCATTATAATATGCAAGGTATAGGAAATAGAATTTTATCGGCATTAAAAGACGAAGGGATAGATATAAACTCTCTAACTCCGAATATTCTAACACCTATAGATCAGTTCCATACAAGAGGCATTAGAGCCACTAAAGACCTAGCCAACATAGTTACTCCAACGGCGTCTATGCATTTGCTTGATGTAGGGTGCGGTATAGGTGGTACAGCGCGTTATTTAGCATCTACTTATGGTTGCCAGGTTACAGGAATCGACCTCACAAACGAATACATTGAAGCCGCATCCATGCTAACGGAACTATGTCATTTAGACAATCTTGTGAATTTTCGACAGGCTAACGCTCTTAATTTACCTTTTAATGATAACTCGTTTGACATGGTGTGGTGTCAAAATGTAGCTATGAATATTGAAGATAAAAACTCTCTTTACCGTGAAATAGCCAGAGTGATTATTAGCGAAGGATATTTTATCTCGACAGAAATGAGTGCTGACAAAAATAGTTCTCCATATTTTCCGCTACCATGGGCGCGCTCACCCGAAATTAGCTTTCTTATTTCTCAAAAAGAAATGCTTACAAAACTCAAGAATTCAGGGCTAAAAGTTATTGAATCGAAAGACACTAGTTTAAATGCTATTAAAGCCTTCAATACTATGGTCAAAACTCAGCCTCATAACAGACTTTCACTAAGTTTAATCGCCGGAGAGGATATAGACGTCAGAGTAGCCAATGTTAGGCAAAGTCTAATCGAGAGACGCATATTTAATGTCACGATTGCAGCAAAAAAGCAGATGTAAAAGCTGTATATCTAGCAGGTAATAATTTTACTTTAAGCAATCATTTTCTGGGCGAGCTCAAGATTAGCCGGATCAGGTTTTAACTCGCCACTTTGGATTTTCTGAGTTATTTCAGCAACTGCTGCATTTGCCGGGGCGCTAAGGCCTAAGGCTTCATGTTCTTTAACAACAAGACCGTTAATCAAATCCACCTCGCTATAGCGACCCTTTAAATGATCCTGTAACACGCAGTCACGAGCACTCGGCCCTATATCTTTAGCCAGCTTATCTAGCATTTTTTCAAGCAAACTATTGGTATCTCTAACATCTTCAGGTCTTAGCCCAAATATGGGCTGCACGGTGTAACCCAGCTTTTGCCCAGCCGTTAAGGCCTCGGTGCCAACTTGAGAAATAAAATCGCGCATACCCGGCAATTTTACAGCTTCATAAAGTGTCAAACCTAACATTGCGAAAGGTCCCAAACACATTGTATTAACAATTAATTTCATCCATTTTGCCGATAAAATATCAGAAGAAATAGTTACCTTACCAACGTTTAATAAAATTTCTTCAATCTCAGAAACACGATCCGATGTAGATGCATCTAAGCTGCCTATGCCAAACCAAGTCTTTTCATTAGGCGTGTTTCGTTTAACAACACCCGGCGTAAAAATTTCTGATGATAGCTCCACTACACATCCAAGAGTACGTGAAACCCCAACTATTTCTGTAATATCATCTAAAGTCATAGCATTTTGGATGCCAATTAGTAGGCCATCATCTTTTAGATATGGTTTAATAAACTCACACATCCATCGCGTATCATAAGCCTTAGATAGTAAAAATACGATGTCATATTTTTCATTTACAGTGCATATATCACTCAGATGATATGCTCGAGGATAAACTTGAAGATCTTCTTCTGGCATTTGTATCAATAAACCGTTTTCTCGTATTGCATTCACATGAGCAGCCCATTGATCAATCATTACAACATCATAACCTGCATCAATTAAACTAGCAGTTGTACTACTACCATTCGCGCCGGTTCCTAAAACTGCTATTTTTTGCATTATTTATCCCTTATTAAGTCGATTTATAATAAAATTTTATAAATCACTTACCCTTTAACATAACTCAAATCCAAAATTATCTACAAAAATTGCTAACTTAATTCTTCCATAGTTTATTTCAATAAAAGCTTTGCTTCATAGGCCTCTATTGCTGCTAATGCACTTTTCATTATTGGAACTGGAACACCATGATCGTCAGCACGTTTTACAAGGTCACCCACTATATGCTGTCCCTCAGTAACTTTTCCTGTTTCCATATCACGCAACATAGAAGTGGCAAATGGTGAAGCTTTAGTATCAAATATATTCTCGTAAAATTTAATTACATCGTGGCTCATAGGAAAGCCATTAGCTTTACATATTTCTTGACCTTCAGCAAAAACATTATTCAAAAACTGACGTCCTGATTTACCTGATGTTATGTCTCCTACGACAGATCTAGTTAGTATGTTGGCGCTAGATAATGCCCCCTGACCCGCACACTTATCCCACATCGTCTGCATTATCTTTTCTTTCAGTTCAATATTGAATGAAACCAATGAATCCAGTGCAGCAAAACGCTGGGTAAGTTTATTGTAATTGCAATCAACTTCGCCAAAAATAATACTATGAAAATTACCAAAATGTTCGATAACACCAGTCTTATAATTTAGGTTTGCACCAACATAGCATACACCCCCAAAAACATTATTTTTCCCAAATTTTTCTTGTAAAACATCAATTTGTCGGAGACCATTGATAACTGGTAAAACTACGCTATTAGATCCCATTACAGGCATAATACTATTAATAGCATCATCTAAGTCGTAGGCTTTGCAGGACATAAGAACTAAATCAAATGTAGAATTTATCTCAGCAATAGTTATAACTTTTACTGACATAGATATGTTCCCGAACTTACTTTCAACAATCAGACCATTATTGACTAATTGCTGTTTTCTTCTTTCCCGAACTAAAAAAGTTACATCTAGACCTGCTTCAGCCATTCGTCCGCCAAAATAACCTCCAACACCACCAGCACCCAAAACTAATATTTTCATAACCAACCCTTTACTATACGATGCCTCAGTTATCATAAGTTCTATGTTTGTATAAATAACTTGACCTAAATAATCCTATACAAAGCTACCAACTTTAACATCATTCAGCTTAATAAATAATGTAGCGACCTAAAATACGACAGATATCTTAATTAAGTTTTACATATTTTATTCTAAAAAAATAATTAATAGGTTCAGGTATTAAGTAGATATGTTTGACTAGTTAATAATCAAATTTCGAAATAAGTTACAATACTACTAATAACCACGTGTACTTTGCCTAACAGGAGTTTCTAATATGACCGTTAATAATAACAAACGTACTAATCGTCGTGCTTTGATTACTGGAGCCTCGAGAGGTTTAGGTCTTGAGATTGCTTTGACACTAGCAAGGGACGGGTATGATCTAGCTCTTGCTGACAAAGAAATAAGCAGACTAGATAAAATTCTGGAAAGACCTGAATTAGCAAAAACAAAAGCCATTCCAGTTAAAATCGAACTCTTATCAGAAGATAGCATACGTGATGGCTTTAAATCAGCTACAGATGGTTTAGGGGGCCTAGATGTTTTAGTTAATAACGCTGGCACTACCCTTCTCAAGTCAGCAATTGATGTAACTTGGGAAGAATGGGATGCCGTAATAGACGTAAACCTGAAAGGTCAATATTTTCTTGCCTGTTTATTAGCTAACCACTGTATAAGCCAAAAACGTGATGGCGCTATAATTAATATAGCCTCTACGCATGGCCTAACAGGTCTTGCGGGACGATCAGTTTACGGGATTTCTAAAGGTGGGATGATACAAATGACGAGAATGTTGGCAATTGAATGGGCTACTTTAAACATACGAATAAATACTGTAGCTCCATCAACAGTGTTAACTGACTCACGAAAAGAAATGCTAAAGGACCCTAATGTTCGTGAAAAAATGCTTGAACGAATTCCAACCGGTGAATTTCCTATGCCAGAGGATATTGCAGCCGGTGTGCGCTATCTAGCAAGCCCAGAAGCTAAATCAGTTACCGGACAAACACTAGCCATTGATGGGGGCCTAACTGCAGCGTAATTGTATGAAATATGTAATTGTACGGAATATACTATCTTAAATTTAACAAATTCTTAAAAATGAGTTTGACAATTGTGCCATGATATTCAATTGTCCAATTATAAATTGATTATACGCACCAAAGAATAAGGATAAGTACTAGGTCCTAAAAAAATAATCAGGAGTTGTTTCGTGTGCGGGAACAACACCATATACTGGGAGGGTTGTATGAAACTCACTAAAAGCGCTGCTATTTTAGCAGCTTCTACAGTTGCTATACTTGGAGCAACAATAACTGCAAATGCTGCAGGACTGACTGCGCAAGAAAAAGCGCTAGTTCCACTCGCAGCAAAAGAAGGTAAAGTAACTGTTATTAATCCGCTTTTTGCAGATCGTACTGCTCGGCGGTTGGGTAAAGCCTTTAAGAAACGTTATGGTTTGCCTGATAGTTTTAAGTTTAATAGCCTACGTAAAGGCACTGGAGCTACTGTTGCTCAAGTTAGACAAGAGATTAAAGCAGGAAAATTTACTGTTGATGTTATCACGGTTAGCGCGCCAGGCTTTTTTGAAGCTGCAAAAAATAAGGGTGCTTTCCTTAAGCTAGATAGTGGTAATTGGAAAGACAGTGCAGATACAGTTGAAGCTGCTGGACAATATCATTCTTATCCTTTTGTTGTCACACCTCTGGCTTATACATTTGCACCTGTTTGGAATACCTCATGCCCTGGAATGAAAGACGTAAATATAACTTCTTATGAAGATATATTTGACCCTGCCATGAAAGGTAAGTCGATTGCATCAGATATTACTAAAAGCTTTACATACACTAACACTGTAATAGCATTGCAAGATGCTGGTGTCATAGACTTCAAGAAGTTTTGGCCAAGACTTAAAGCAATGGACACAATTATTGAATTCCGCACCGAACCAAAGATGCAAATGGTTATTTCCTGCCAGCGTCCGCTGGACCCATGGAATGTATCAGGCCGCGTCTACCAGAATGTTCTTAAAGACCCAGATTTGAAATCTAAAATCAAGATCGGTTCTTACAAAGAGGGACAGGTAATGCTTGGTAACCAAGCAGCTGTTCTCAGTGGTGCAAGACATCCAAACGCCGGCAAATTACTTATAGAGTTTTTGCTGAGCAAAGAGGGTGCTGACATAATAGTTGAAGGAGAAGCTGTTTATTCTTTCATAACTGGCTACCAAGCTCCTGCTGCTGCTGCTCCATATTTGGCTGATCTGAGTAAAATCAATCTAATCGGTATGAAAGATTGGGTTGGAGCTCAGAAAAAGTTCAAAAGCACACGTGCCTTATGGGTTAAAACCTTTAAATAGAGGTTACATATCCTATTATAATTATACCCGGGTTTTTTCTAACAGAGGACCCGGGTATAATTACTTTTTTTATTTAGAATTTATAACTTGAGAATATTTCTCACTGTGAAGTTAGATGACTACAAATACCTTAGGCAATAATACAAAACCTACGCGATGGTCCAACCGACTGAACGCGCTCTGCACTCAAGAAAACATAATCACGATCGTTGTTAGTATTATTGTAGGAGTGGCGGTAATACTTCCTCTTATTACTCTAGTGATTAGTAGTTTCCTTGTTCTAGATGATCTAGGTTTTGATACGGAGTGGGGATTTGGTAACTATATTGAAATTGTAACCGATCCCGTTATACCTAAAGCCTTTTTGAATACTATAATTATTTGTTCTGGTTGCACAGTCCTAGCTACACTACTCGGTGTGTCACTAGCCTGGACGAATGCACGGACAAATTGTCCTGGACGGGCTTGGTTAGAGCCTTTCAATCTAATTCCGTTCTTCTTAAGCCCTTTCATAGGAGCCATAGCCTGGCATAACTTGGGAGAACCGCAAACTGGCCTATTAAATAATCTAGCACGTGATGTTTTTAACATTGAAGGAGCCATTCTTAATGTTGATAATATATGGGGAGTAATATGGGTTACCGGTATCTTTTTTGCTCCATTAGTATATCTATTCGTTATTGGTTCTCTAAGAAGAATGGACCCTTCACTCGAAGACAGTGCAAGAACAACCGGTGCGGGCTTGCTAAAAACCACCATGACAATAACCCTGCCATTGGTTATGCCCGGAATTCTGTCAGGAGCTATAATAGTATTTGTTACTAGTGCTGGTGAATTTGGCGTTCCTTTTAAGCTTAGCGCTCCATATGGTTGGGAAACGCTCACAACACAAATTTTTACTAAAGCAGTCGGCGATGATGCAAACCATTATCTTGGTGCAACTATGGCCATGGCTTTAGGAGCCATTACAATTTTTCTAATTTTTATACAACGACGCTACATTGCACCAAGATCATTTGAAACAGTAACAGGTAAGGGCTTCAGGCCCAATGTTTTAGATTTAGGTGGTTGGAAATGGGTTGCCTTTGCTTTTAATATTGTTTTCATTTTTGTAGCCGTAGTACTCCCTATTATCAGTTTAATAATAGTTAGTTTACATCCTGTTTGGACAGGAGAAATTGTAGCTGAAAAATTAACTTTTATTAATTACACGAAGACCTTGTTTTTTTGGGATGAGAACAGCATAGACGCTGCAACCAATGGTATACTTAATAGTCTATTTTTAGCTTTTGTTGGTGCTTCGATTGCCATGGTATTAGCGTTGGTAGTTAGCTATATGATTCATAGAACTAAGGGCGCGGGCTCAGCAATATTAGATTTTCTATGCGTTGTCCCTATAGGTTTTCCAGGCATAGTATTAGCGATGGGTGTTCTAGTAACTTATATCCAAACTCCTATATATGCCACACTTTGGATTTTATTACTCGGTTATATTACACGTTTTTTCCCCTACGGTCAGAGAAATATCGCATCAATCATGCTGTCTATATCAGAAGAGCTAGACCAAAGTTCTCGAATGGCGGGCGCTACATGGGTAACAACCATGCGACGTATAACTATTCCTCTACTTAAGCCAGGTATCTTTGCCGGCTGGATATTATTATTTGTAATATTTCTACGTGAACTATCAATATCAATCATACTCTATACTTCTGGTACTGAAACACTTGCTGTTGGTGTTTACTATTTGTCTAATTTCGAGAATGAACCTCTGACTGCTGCTCTGTCATTAGCACAAACTGTTTTATGTCTTATTTGTATGTTTGCTTTCAGACGCCTTGCAGGCAAAGAAGCGCTTACAGCGTAGTGAGGAGACAAGAAATGAGCCAAGAGACTACTTCAAATAAATATCTTCAAGTAAATAACCTGGTTAAATGGTTTGGTGATGATAAAGCTGTAAATGACATTTCTTTTGGTATCGATGAAGGGTCATTTCTTACCCTCTTAGGACCTTCTGGATGCGGCAAAACCACTACTCTAATGAGTATTGCCGGTTTACATACTATTAATTCAGGGTCCATTCAGGTAGGAGGTTTGGTATATACAGAACCATCACAAAGTATCTTTCTAGCTCCTGAAAAACGAGACATAGGTATGGTTTTTCAAAGCTATGCAATCTGGCCACATATGTCTGTAACCCAAAATGTGTCTTATCCATTAGAAATAAGAAAATTCCCCAAATCGGAAATTGACGATCGAGTTGCCGAGGTTCTAGCCTTAGTAGACCTAACAGATATGGCTAGTAAAATGGCTACGCAGCTTTCGGGGGGACAACAACAAAGGTGTTCTCTAGCCAGAGCAATCGTTTCATCACCTAGACTTCTACTTTTTGATGAACCATTATCAAATCTCGATCTTAAATTAAGAGAGCAGATGAGGTTAGAACTAAAACGCATACAAAATGAAGTGGGTATAACATCAATTTACGTAACCCACGATCAGGCCGAAGCACTGGTTATGAGTGATGATATTATTGTTATGTCAAAGGGCAATATTGAGCAGACAGGTGCCCCTCTTGAAATCTATAGCCAGCCAGTAAACAAATATGTAAGTAACTTTATTGGCGTTGCTAATCTACTCGAGGCTCGTATATCTAAACTTACATCACCAGGACATGCAGAAGCAGTTGTTAGTTACGAAGATATGACAGTTCAATTACCGTGTAAGATAGGTGTTGGTGTAAAAGAGGGAGATGATACCACTATTTCCATACGACCTGAAAATGTGCACATAATTCGGGAAAAAACAAATGATCAATGTATAGAAGGCAAGGTGGAGAATGCTATATTTTTGGGGAACCATGTTGATTGTAGAGTAAGTTGGGGTAATTTTGAATGGAAAGTCATAGCCCATCCTCGTGATCGTTTAAAAGCTGGCGATAAAATATTTCTAAGATTTGATTCTGAACATACACTGGCGGTACAATAATGAGTTACAGCAATAATCAAGATGCGACTGTAAAAATCAACGGACTAGATAAACATTTCGGTCCTGAAACAGCTGTATTGGACTTTAATATATTAATTGAACAAGGAGAGTTTGTTACACTTCTTGGACCCTCCGGTTGTGGTAAAACTACAACTCTTCGCTGCGTAGCAGGCCTTGAACGTCCCGATGGAGGTGAAATACATATTGGAGATAAGCTGGTAGCCTCTCATCCGAAAGACATTTATCTAAACCCTGAAGAACGTAACATTGGCATGGTTTTTCAGAGTTATGCCGTTTGGCCGCACATGACTGTATTTAATAATGTAGCGTATGGCCTCAAAGTTCGTAAGGTTAGCAAAACAGAAACGAGAAAAAAGACGATGAGGGCTTTGGAACTGGTAGGTCTTGATCAACAGGCTGACCGTTACGCGACCAAGCTATCAGGAGGACAGAGGCAAAGAGTCGCGCTAGCGCGGGCTATAGTATATGAGCCAAATGTAATTTTATTTGATGAGCCTTTATCAAATTTAGATGCCAAGTTACGTGAACAAATGCGTGATGAGATTGTAAGACTTCAAAAAGAAGTAGGAATAACTTCAATATTTGTTACGCATGATCAATCAGAAGCTCTCGTAATGAGTGACCGTGTAGTGGTGATGGATAAAGCAGTTATACAGCAGGTGGGTAATCCCCAAGATATATATGCCAATCCTGCTAACGCGTTTGTTGCTAATTTTATTGGAGTAACTAGCCTACTGGAAGGGAAAATTCTTGCAAGAGACGGAAATATTTGCGACTTGGAAATTCCATCAAAGAATAATCAGAGTCCTTTGAGAATACAAGCAGCAGGAGCTCCGGGTACAAGCGCTGGTGAAAATGTATATGTTAGTTTAAGGCCAGAAGACATAGTACTTCATATTAATGAGCCTACAGGAACAGATAACGGTAATATTGTTGAAGCTAAAGTAATAGACACTGTTTATTTAGGGAGCTTTTTAGAGTGTCGAGTGGATGTTAGCGGGCATGAAGTTAATATCCAGATTGATCATTTTGAACAGCTTTCGAAAGGTCAAAAAGTATTTATTAGTATTCAACCTGAACACGTATTATGTTTAGAATCGTAGCAAAACTAAGAAAGCGGCTAAATAATAAAACTGACCTCACAACGATTAGCGGTCAGTAGTAGTAATTATCTTGGTTAGAGCTGTGAGTAATTTTTAAACCATATTTATTTTCTTATGCAGATAAATACTATTACTGCGGAGCGCGAATTATAGATTAGCTGCACGCCATACCACCCGCCACACAGTAATTAATATCTGAATGTTGGAGATAACTGGCAGAGGTTTAAAATAATTTGTATAACCTTAGTTTGTAGGGAAATTAGTGCAGTTATAAACAATATTCCGATACCTTCCTGAAGAAGTGCTGTGTGTCTCAAAATAAGGAGTTGTAACATGGTAGAAAGACTTGAAGGTAAGGTAGCTTTAATTACTGGAGCTAGCCGCGGCCAAGGAGAAGCTGAAGCCAGGTTATTTGCATCCGAAGGCGCAAAAGTTTTAATCTGTGATATATTAGACAATGAAGGCGAAGCTGTAGCTAAATCAATATGTAATGATGGTTATACTGCTTTGTACCAACACTTAGATGTCACGAGCGAATCTGATTGGAAAATAGCATTAAAAACAGTAAAGCGTAATTACGGCGGACTACACATATTAGTAAACAACGCAGGAATAGGTTTAAGAAAACCATCTATGTTGGACATTAGTATGAAAGAATGGCAACGGGTTATAGATATTAACTTAACCGGTCCATTTTTGGGCACCAGGGCAGCTGCACCTCTGATACGCGATAGCGGAGGTGGCTCAATCGTAAATATAGGCTCTATCGCTGGAACAACAGGACATTTTGCGACTGCATATACAACTACAAAATGGGGAATAAGAGGGCTAACTAAAAGTTCAGCGATGGAATTTGCCTCCTGGAATATACGTGTGAATGCAATACATCCAGGCATAGTTGACACACCGTTGGTTGAAGGATCTGATGATTTCAAAGAAGCTATGAAATGGATGACACCTCTTAATAGGATCGCTAGTCCAGATGAAATTAGCCCAGTTGTCTTATTTTTAGCTAGTGATGACGCAAGTTTTGTTACAGGAATTGATATGACTGTCGATGGTGGATTTGCAAGTGGAGGTGCTTTTAGGCAGGTGTTTCTTCGTGCCATGTCACAGCCAGGATCAAAACTTTAACATATATGTTTTATCTTAAAAATTATTCATAGAACGTGTGATGTTAAGTAAATCTTCATAAGAGGAAAATATGGGTAAACGATATAACAGCATCCTTGAAACTATTGGAAATACACCTGTAGTTAGAATTAACAATTTAGCTCCTCCGGGAATAAATCTTTATGTAAAAATAGAATCATTTAATCCACTAGGATCCGTTAAAGATAGACTGGCTCTTGGAGTTATAGAAGCTGCCGAAAAGTCTGGTGAACTTAAACCAGGACAGACAGTCATCGAAGGCACTAGCGGTAATACTGGCATCGGCTTAGCCATGGTGTGTGCTGCGAAAGGTTACCCCCTTGTGGTTACCATGGCCGAAAGTTTTAGTGTTGAAAGACGAAAGTTAATGCGTTTTCTGGGAGCTAAAGTAGTCTTGACACCTGCTGCAGCAAAAGGCACGGGTATGGTGGCTAAAGCGATTGAACTTGCAGAAGCTAACGGGTGGTTTATGACTCGTCAGTTTGAAAATGAAGCTAATCCAGACACCCATTCACTAACTACCGCAAAAGAAATTATTGATGATTTTAGTGATACCAAATTAGATTACTGGGTTACAGGTTATGGTACCGGCGGTACATTAAAGGGAGTAGCCAGAGTACTTGCCAATGAATCACCAAATACTAAAGTTATATTGTGTGAACCAGAAGAAGCACCACTTCTAATTGACGGTGCCGAACAAAAAAGAAACCAAGATGGTTCTCCGGTAGAGTCTCATCCATCATTTAAGCCTCACCCGATTCAAGGATGGACTCCTGACTTTATTCCTAAGCTAACAGGCGATGCAATAGATGCAGGTAATATTGAAAGTATTATTTCTGTTACAGGAACTGACGCCATTACTAATGCACAAAATTTAGCTCTAAAAGAAGGAATTTTTGTTGGCATTTCTGGTGGAGCTACCTTTGCTGGGGCACTTAGTATATGCGAAGTTATACCCCAAAATTCAACAGTATTAGTAATGCTACCAGATACCGGCGAACGCTATCTAACGACCCCACTCTTTGCCAGTATTAATGCGGACATGACGGAAGAAGAGTTACTGCTTTCAACCTCAACACCTGGCTACCAACGTCTAAGTACTTAATTTTTAGTTGATCGGAATAAATACTGAGTGCCGTAACTTACCATTGACAGATTTTGAGCAATGCCCACGACCCTCAGTATCTTCTACTAACAGCACTTCGCCGGCTGCAATAATTCGTTTTTCACCATCACTTACAGTAACTTCAACTCCAGCATCTAAATTAATTACATATTGACGGCATGGCGCAGTGTGCCATTCAAAATCATAATCACCTTCAGTTTTTCGAAACTTGATACCACTTGCGCTTTCCAGTTCCGAGAACTTACTGGAGAGAGAAATGTCCACCCATTCTACTTCAATATCACGGAAATGAGTTTCACCATTTTCATCAGCATATACATTATGGATTTGCATTATCTTTCCCTTTTTATACAATTTCTATTCTGATAATCTGGTATTTCGATTGAATATGACTCACATTTTAGTAGAAACAGCCATATTAATAAATTTAATAAAAAATATTACTAAATCTCTACTATTTTCAGGGTTAGCCGTAGTATATCGCTGTCGATAAAGTAGTACCAACTTAGACCGATGAATCTAATTTATCAGTCTAAGTTCATCTGATAGCTCGCTGGAATCCATATAAAGCCATCTCCTCTACGTTCAATATAACCTACTGAGGGAAATGGCATATGAAAACCAATAGCAGCCATTTTGTTATCAGCTATCTGACTCAAAACACGCCTACGTGAAACTGCAGCTGTTTCAGGATCATCATCCATAGAAAAGTGCCATTCTGGGTGGGGTATAGATACTGCGTAATGTGCTACTGTATCAGACATAATCATAAGCTCTTGGCCATTACTTTCAATGTGATAGGCCATATGACCAGCCGAGTGACCAAAAGCATTTACGGCCGTCATTCCATTAACAATATTATCGCCTGGCTCTACAAAACGCGAATGTTCCGCCATTGGCTCACAAACCTCACGAAACATCGCTAGAGTTGGTGGCCTAAAATCTGGTATGTTATCTCCTTTACGCCAATAATCAAATTCAGTACGTCCAAATACGATCTCCGCATTAGGGAAAGTAGGCTTACCATCAGCCATTAAATTTCCAATATGATCAGGGTGACAATGAGTTACAACAACTACATCTACATCTTCCAAAGTATAACCGCCCTGTGATAACAAGCCATTAAACCAACCTGTCGTAGGTGCATGAGCTTTTTCACCGAACCCAGGATCAAGGGCTATAAGTTTATCTCCAGTATCAACTAACGATGGCACAAAGTTATGTTCTAGCTTCGGATAAGGCAATCGATAGTCCTTTACTGCATTTTCCATCTCTGCAGCAGCAACATTTGTGCCAGCAAACGGGTGCATATCTTCCCTATGGATATAACCTTCCAATATATTTGTAATCGTAAAATTACCAAGTTTAAACTGGTACATATTTGGCCGAGTCATTTTTGGTTTATTAGATACCACCTATTTTCCTCCATTAAACTATATAAATTTCTATTATCTATTTATTATTGATTATTGGTATAGCACTGCATGCGCTTACCGAAAACACATTTTGTTTACGCCTTAAAGAAAAAACTCTTTCCTTAAATTATCAAATATTAGGCCCTGCTTTATAAAGCTGATCTTTACTGGTAGTTAGGTAAACCCATTAAAAATACTTATTTAATTTTTGGAAGACTATAAATATTTAAATTAGGTTTCTCGCCTGAAACAAAATTAACAATAATATAGCTAGGATAGCCTCCTATATTATCAGTAGGTGACCCACTGTAAGCCGCCGCAGCATAATCATTTGATATCTGTTTAGCAGCGTGATGATGTCCTAAGGCAAGATAATCACACGGACTTGTGTCTATTTGATCCATATATATTGGCGAAGCCCGGTGTGTTTCCTCTCCCCGAGGTACAAACAAGCCGTGCCCTAAGCCAATATACCACTCGCAGTCGATAGGTTTCTCTGGGCAACCATCAAGCGGTCTATATTTAGCATCATGGTGTATTATTCCTTTACCCCAAACAGCAAGTTTTAGTTCATCAAATTTTACTAATTCTCCTCCTGCTGCTGTCAGCACATAAATATTCGACATTAAACTAAAATCAAATATTCTAAAAATAGCTCCCTCTTCCAAACAATCATGGTTACCTGGAATAATTACTACATTGAAAGATAGTTCAGACAGAACCCTTTTAGTCCATTCTACTGTTTCATAGCTAACACTATTACTATCAAATAAATCCCCTGCTATTATCAGCAAATCAGGAGAGTGTTCACACATTTTGTTTAATGCCAATGAAAAGATATCACGAGTAACCTCATCGTTAAGATTATTCGCCCCAAGATGAATATCTGAACAATGTGCTATGCTTAATTTATTAACCATATTTTGTACCTACAACACCGGAAAATCTATTATTATAAACTTATCAAAACATTAAAAGTCTTCAATCATTACTTAATTATCTTCCATAAAAGTCTTTCGTAAATAGTCTAGTAAGCTTATCACTGAGTAACTACGCATTCTGCTTAGTGCACCAGGAAGCGTTATAGAGCGGGATTTCCGGACACCTTGCATAGAAATAGCAATAAAAACAGTTCCTGGAGGATAGTCTTCTCTATCTTCGGGCAAAATTGCGGCAATACCTATATCTGAAGAAAAATAGGCCCTTGCACTTTGAGCTGCAGCTGCAGCACGGTTTGGCCCTGGGATTTTTAGATTTTTTTCATCATGAGCTGTAACAATTGATCCTTTGAATAACTCCGATGTAGAATCCAAAGCTGTCATCCGAGTGGCTAAAATTCCTCCAGTTAAAGACTCTGCAGATGATAAAGTTAGTTTCTTCTCTCTTAATAAACTTAGAATTATACTTTCCATAGATTCTTCATCGACACCAAAAATAAAATCACCAAGTATTCCTCGTATTAATATTTCTTCGGCTGAAAGAATTTCTTGTACTAGTTCCTCGTTAGCCGCTTTAGAAGTAATTCTCACCTTGATTCCATCTATCCCACTTGCCTGAAACGCCAAAGTAGCTGTGCCCAAATTATCAAGTTCCTTCATACGCGGTGCCAACATTTCTGCAAGCCCAGATTCACTTTGCCCCCATGTTCGGAGCACTCGGCTGCGGATAACTGCAGTTTCACCTGACCTTTCCTTTAAATTATTTAATATTGTTCCCCGCATCATCTCACGCATTTCGAAAGGTACACCAGGAACAGCGTAAATTACTTTTTTTCCAATTGGGCATAGTAACCCAGGGGCAGTTCCTGGCATTTGTGAAATAGGCATTGCGCCATACGGAATATCAGCTTGTCGTAGATTATTTAGTGCCATTACACGTCCGCGAGCCTCAAACATTTCCCTTATTTTACTAGCAATGTTCTCATCTCTATACATTCTAACACCCATTATTTTAGCAATAACTTCACGTGTAATATCGTCTTGAGTGGGTCCTAAACCACCGCAGCAAATCACTGCATCACTTCTTGCTAGTGCTAAACGTATAGTTTCTTCCATTCTTTCGGCATTATCGCCTACTTTAACCTGGTAGAGAGAATCAATTCCTACCAAGGCCAACTGTTCTCCAATCCAAGAAGAATTAGTATCAACAATCTGACCAAGTAGTAACTCAGTACCAATGGCTACAACTTCACAGCGCATATATTCCTCTCCTGCACTATTAAAATATTACATAAGTATTATAAAAATTTAATTATTTTCAATTAAATGAGGATACTGCTGGGTCAAAAGAGAACCATGGTAAAAAGTTGATTTAAATGCATGATGATCTTTAATCAATTCTAACCAATGTGATATCTCAGGTTTATCTTCCCACAAATGTTTAAGATTTAAGTCTTCAAGGCGAATAATAACCGGCATCATAGCAATATCCGCAATTGACAATTTATTACCTAAAAACCAAGGCCCTTTAGTATTATTGATTTCCAGCTGCATTCTTACTAGCGAACGTGCAAGACGATCAAGAGATTCGTTTAATTCTTTTTCCGAAAAACCTTGGCGACCAAATTTCAACAAAAATTCCTTACGTAGAGGTTTAGCATTTGCCATATCCTGAAACTCATCTTCAGGCATATTTTTAAAATGAATTAAAAATGCCATATTATACGAAGGTATACGCACAGCAGGAGTTGGCACTTCATCAATGTACGCCATGAGAGAACGCATACGAGCCCTCATGACTACATCTTGAGGCGTGAAGGTTTCTAATTCACTAAATAACTCGTCTAGGTACTGCACTATCACAAGGGAATCAATAATATTATTACCATTATGTACTAGTGTTGGAACTAATCCATTAGGGTTAATCGATAAATAGTCTGGCTTTAGTTGGTCTCCTGAAAACAAATCAAGTTTATATTCAGTAAACCTTATTCTCTTAGCATTTAGAGCAAATCTTACTTTGTGACTACATATCGATTGAGGAGCATTATACAGTTCTAATTCTTCCATATTTCAACCTCATTTATAATAATCCCAGAGCTTTAATAATTATATGCGGAGCTTACGCAGTATAATTAAGCGCTTTTTGGCTTATATAATATCATTCGATAGCAGTCTAAATTTCGCGATAAAAACTCATATGTAGCTCCCCATAAATACAAGCGAAACCTACGATATTCAAAATCGCCAAACTGACGTATAACACTATCTTTATTTTTTTCTAAATTCTCAGCCCATTGCTTGAAAGTAAGAAAATAACTATGTCTATCATTTTGAATTTCTAGTACTTCAAAAGAAGTCTTAGCTACTTTATTTATAAAGTCATCAAGAACCAGAAATGAATGGTTACCAGGATATATATATCGCACCATAAAAGTTGATAACTCATATTTTTTACGCGCAGCACTACCATCTAGAAATATTAGCCCTCCCGGCTTTAATAGATAATCAAACTTTTCTAAAACTCGCTCATAGTTGGGTAAATGTTCTATCACACCCATTATCACAATTGAGTCAAATTTCTCACTAGGTTCATAATCTAAAAAATCTTGAAGCAAAATATTAAAGCTATCGCGATACTCACTTAGTTTTTCATTTATAAAACTCTGGGACACTTCCGATATAGTTAGGCCAGTAAAATTAACTCCCAGTGGTAAAGCATGACTAGCAAAGGCACCCCACCCAGGACCAATCTCCAATATACGTGACGATTGTTTTAACTCACACATCTCACTGGCATACTCAAATTTTCTTTTTAATGCGTGTTTTAAAGACTCATTATCGCTATCATATACACCTTGGCTGTAAGCAGGTAGTTCAGGATCCAAAAAACTAAGAAATAAATTAGCATCAAGATCATAGTGAGATTTTATAGCAGCCTTATTAGTAAATACTTGACCAAAAATTAAGGGTTGAATAAATCGCCAAGCAGCAACCATCGGATGTCTGTCATCTAAAGACGATCTTAAGGAAAATGGGCTAATCATATCCCCATCAAGATCAATATCTCCCTGTAAATAAGCCTCAGCTATGTTGGCTTCATCAAGCGAGCTAATTGCCTTTACCGCCCGATTAGTGCGCAAGGCAACGTCGAACTGTGGATTACCTTCACCAATTTTTCGTTTCTTACCATCCGGTAATTCAATTGAAAATGGGGTTTCAACAGTTCCAATACGATCAATAAACCTATTGATACGACTGAACTTTGAATCAACAGCCATTCTCCCCTCCTACCTCGTTAATATTGTACAGATAAATATTATTTGTTAGTTGTTAACTTGTCATAATTTTGCATAAAAAGCATCATAAGGGAAAGACTGATAGTATAAATTATATTAAGATAATTATAAATTTGCGTGTTAAAAACCAACATTTTTGTAATAGTGAATGTAGAACCTCTAAAAATCTCCAACTATATTAGTCGGCAATAACTAAATAGAGATCTATCATTTAAAATATAAATAATTTTTTTAATTTTATAATTAGGGTTTATTTTATGGATAAACAACATAATTTTTTAATTGATGGTAATCGACTTTGGAAATCTATAATGGATCTTGCAAAGATAGGAGCTACAGAAAAAGGAGGTAATTGTAGATTAGCTTTAACTGACCTTGATAAAGAAGCTCGTGATCTATTTATTCACTGGTGTAAAAAAGCTAACTGTACAATATCTATTGATCAAATGGGTAATATCTTTGCCCGGAGGCCTGGTACAGACCCATTAGCAGCGTCGGTAATGACTGGCAGTCATTTGGATACACAGCCAACAGGTGGGCGCTTTGACGGCGTGTATGGCGTTCTAGCGGGTCTAGAAGTAATCAGAACTTTAAATGACTTAGGCACCCAAACTGAAAGACCAATTGATGTTGTTGTCTGGACAAATGAAGAAGGTAGTAGGTTTGCACCTTCTATGATCTCATCTGCAGTATTTTCTGGAAGCATCAAATTAGAAGATGCTTTAGCGCAATCTGACCCTGAAGGCCTAACAATTGGTGATGAACTAGAACGTATAGGCTATGCAGGTAAAGATAAAGTTGGTTCACGAGAAATTTATGCTTACTTTGAAGCACATATTGAACAAGGTCCCATACTTGAGGCAGAAAATAAAACTATTGGAATTGTTACTGGTGCCCAAGGACAGCGTTGGTACGAGGTAAAATTGACAGGTGTCGAATCTCATGCTGGTCCGACACCTATGGATCGCCGCAAAGATGCACTACTCGGAGCAGCTCGACTAATTGAACTTGTGAACCACATAGGACTAAAATATTCACCTCACGCCTGCGCCACAGTGGGCATGATTAATTCTTATCCAAATTCACGTAATGTAATACCTGGTCGAGTATTTTTGACTATAGATTTCAGGCACCCTGATAACACTGTACTAACTCAGATGGATACTGAAATGCGAAATGGTCTTAAAGAGATTGCCTACAAAACTGACCTAAAAGATGAAATTAACCAGATTCTCTATCTGCCTCCAATTATTTTTAATGAAAAATGTATTTCAGCAGTTCGACAATCTACTAACTCTCAGGGTTATACTGCACAAGAAATAGTATCTGGAGCAGGCCATGATGCCTGTAATATTGCCTCAGTTGCTAATTCTTCAATGATTTTCATACCCTGTATTGATGGCATAAGTCATAATGAGGTAGAGGATGCCAAGCCAGAGTGGATTACGGCTGGAGGGCAGGTGCTGCTGGGAGCCGTTCTTGAAATGGCCGGAGTTTGTTAGTGGTCTATCAATCACCTAGTCAAAAAATACAAGAGCCCTAGTCTCTATGCTTTCACGTGGTTCAGCATTTGATAGACTTGTAGGATCATCAAACGCAGTGTGCATTGAATACCTAGCTGTACCGTCTCTCAAAGTATCGTAGTTCTTGATCAACACAACTTCGCTTGTTTTCATTTTAGGAAAATAGTACCAGAGGTTATTGGCATCATAAGACGCATGCCGTGTTTGACCAATACGATTATAAGCACGACGCTCTACAGTGTGCAAACAATCATCATTGATGCTGCGGGCGTCGCATAACGCCAATGGCCACTCTTGAATAATCCCATTCGTAGATCGCCAAACGTTAACGATAGCAAAACGTTTAGCTAATATTTTTTCAGATTCATTAGGTAGTATATCTTTAATTCTTTGTGTTGCCGACCAGTCAGTATAGTCGGTATGGGCTGTTCCCGCAGGATCACGAGCATTATGTTTCTCTCGTAGTTTTTGAGAGCTTGAACGGCGGGTATGATCAAAAACAACTACTCTGGACGCACCAGTATACTCTGTAATTATTTTTATAACCTCCGGCTCATATACAGCGGCCACCTCTGTATCGTCATGAAAATCAACTACCCCAGTGTTATGTTCTGTGAAAGCAAAACCTTCAACTGCAAGAGAAAATACGTTCGGTAGTAAACGTCCATTACGAACAGTCATAATGCGTTTTTCACGTGTTCCTTCAACCTTAGTTCTTTCTCCAGGAACATTCGATTGATAAAATACTGGGGTTTTACCTGTATCCACCATGTATCCTATAGGTGCATCTATATCAGCTAGCTCACTAACATCTAATGAATTATCCACAATTAAAACTCCAAATATATTTTTATACCGTATTAAAGATCTCCCGTATCGTTTCTAGGCAAAACAACAGGCTCTCCTCGTTCCACAGATAAATCTGCAGCTGCCGCAACAGACATTACTGCAATTGCCTCTTCTCTAGTAATCATTGGAGGTCGGTTAAAAGCCACAGCCTCTAGAAAGTGACCTACCTCATCATGCATAGATCCGGCAAAAACATGATCAATTGGTTCTCCTGGCATCGTCGACAGCGGATATCTAATTCCGTTTTTGGTCGTATTAAGCTGTACTTCCTTATGTGTATCATCAATAGTTAAAGCACCACTAGTACCTATTACCTCAATCCATCCTTGAACATAATTTGGATAACCGACCGGAAGTATCCAGCCACATCCCACAGTCACCGTAGTTCCATCATCCATAGTTACCATCACCCATTGATGATCAGGGGTGCCACTATTATTTTTAGTAAATAGCTTTCCTGCAGTCTGCGAATAAACACGTATCGGCTTTCGTGGTTGCAAACACCATAATACAAAGTCCAGATCATGCACACCTCCGATAGAAGCAGGAGACATTTTAGATCTCCCTGTTATTTTTTCACCTAGCTCTCGTGTTGAATGACGAGAAACGAGGCATGTTACTGGATCTCCAATAAGTCCATCTCTAAGAGATTTTTTTACATACACGTAACGCGGATCGAAGCGTCGTGAATAGCCAATTGTAATTTTAAGATTCATAGAATCAGCAAGTGTGTAAGCAAGTTCAGCTTCTTCAATTGTAGGTGCAATTGGCTTTTCAATAAATACATGTTTTCCTGCTTCTAAAGCCGCCATTAATATAGGGTACCTTTGGGTTTCTGGAGTCATTGAAATAACAATAACATCGATTGAATCGTCATCTAAAAGATTTTGCCAATTATCGGTAATAGAGGTTGGGTTAGTTTCGGCTACAATTTCTGATTGCCGTTTAGGATTAATCTCTGCGATATGTAACTGGTCAACAATACCATTTTGTGCACAAGCATTTGCACGTATACCACCAACCCATCCAGTTCCAATCACACCTACGTTTAATTGTTTTATTTCAGCCATGATTATTTTACCTTATTAATAATTTAAACTAACTTATCTTCTATAAGCTTTAACATAAGAGCTAAAAATGTATCTTCATTTCAGCTCCATCGCATATGTATATCTTTTGGTTCAGTAAGCCCTCAGGACAATTAAATATAGCTTTTAAGCTAATACTAAATAAATTTATTATAAAACCTAAATAATTATTTCTTTTTAATCTATTGTTATTAAACTCTATAGAGCGGTAATAATTGAAATATAAAAATGGTGTAAAATTTTGAAATATATATTTCGAACTTTTTGGTCTAAATACAGGCCATGGATTAGCCCATGGCAGTTGCTACAAGCTGCGGTAGCCACACTCATAATATGGCTTGCCAGCCTCTTACCACCCCACCTAGCCAGTAATGCCGGAAGCCTATTAATGCGTAAATTAGGGCCTTTATTGCATTGGCATAGACGCGGCATGACTAACCTCCTTCATGTTTATCCTGAAATGTCTCTAATAGATCGTCGTACAATTATGCGCGGTGTTTGGGATAATATTGGTCGAACTATTGGAGAATATGCCTGTATTCGAAAAGTTGGTCCCAAAGTAACTGTTTCAGGCCTTGAGCATGTACCACCCGAGGGTACTCCTGTTATTTTTGTAACAGCACATATGGCCAATTGGGAAGCTTTAGCCTGGTTTAGTCGTTTATGTGGTCGTCAGTTACTTGATGTCTATCGCAGGCCTAATAACGTTTATTTAAATAAATTATTAGAAATGCGCAGCCAGGGTCTTCCAGTTACAATGGTTGAAAAAAACAATAAGGCTGGTCTTTACCTACTACGTAAACTCCGGGAAGGCGGAGCAATCAACTTATTTGTTGATCAAAAAGGTACACGAGGCGATTATTTAATACCGTTTTTAGGTAAAAAAGCCCTTACTATTAGGGCCCCTGCTCTTTTGGCCGCTAAGACAGGTGCACTAATTATACCTGGACGTATGATAAGGAAAAAAAATCACAATCTTCATATTAAGATTTACCCACCTCTTAATAATTCTACCAAAATAAATAATTTGGAAGGACCCGAGATAATGCAAAAAATAAATAATATTATTTCTAGTTGGGTAGAGGAAACACCAGAACAATGGCTATGGATACATAGACGTTGGAAAAACGCTGAAATTGAGACATTGATTAGTAAAGAAGAAAAATAGTTCGATAATATATATTTTAATTAGGCCATTGAAACTCTAACTTCGAGAGAGAACATATAAACGGATTTAAAATTATTAATTAAAAAGGGCTGTCAAACTGACAGCCCTTTTCAATTAAAAGTAATAATATTTAAATTTCTTGTAAATTAACCGCTTTCGGGCCGCGCGCATCCGGCTGGACTTCAAAATTAACTTTTTGTCCTTCCGTCAGCTGTGACATACCTGCCTGCTCTACAGCGGAAATGTGAACAAAAACGTCCTTAGAACCATCTTCCGGAGAAATGAAGCCGAAGCCTCGCGTTACATTAAAGAATTTCACGGTACCTGTCGTCATTAGTCATTCTTTCTTAGTGGTAAGGATCCGCAACGCACCCGCGTGCGGTGTGATTAATCTCACATTACATTCAGAAATCTCCTTTTACGCCCTTTTAGAGAATAAAAAAGACCCTAAACCCAGTGTGGAATGGTCACATTATTATATATGCGAACAGTAATCTGAAAAAAGCAAGTACAATTAGTTAAGAAATTTTACATTAATTAGTAAAAAACAGGCTAATGGGTAGGGTTTACTTATGATTTTTAGAAAAAAAATAAATTTACAATTACTAAATTAGTAATGTATTTGATGAAAATACTAGTAATACTTAATATATAATCCTAAAAACAAGGTCTTACTTTACAGTTTGAGATCTAGTCATCAGATATACTCCGCTAATAACCATAACCAGGGCTATAGCGTGAAAAACCCTTAATTCTTCACCTAAAAGAAATATTGCGAAGAAAGCGGTAAACAGTGCACGAACATAATTACCCATACTTGCTTTATTAGCACCAATCATACGGACAGCACTATTAGTTAGCCCTACAGCAATAGTGGTTATAGCAATGCCTACCCAAAGCAATGCACTCACTGTGGCATAACTAAAAGGTACGGAGCGAAAAAATATAGTTTCAATTATATAAATGGGTAAAGTGACTATGACACCAATTACTTGAATAACGAGCATGTAAGATAATGTACTAATCTGCCTGGGTATTCTCCGCAGTAAAACGTTATGAAGTGCAACGAATACTGTAGCCAACAATATAGTTATATCACCAATATTTGGTTCAAATGCCGCAAGATTTTCAGGTGTACCTCGTGTTAATATAATTAGAACGCCGACAGCTGCCAGAAATAACCCCGCACCCTGTCTCCAATTTACTAAATCTCTAAATAACACCCAAGATAAAAGAACAGTCAGAGCCGGCTGTGCTGTAGAAACAACACCACCATTTAGTGCGGTAGTATAATTGTAAGCGACATATATCAATCCATTCCCAAGTGGAACAAATAGGCAAGCCATAATAAAAAATAATTTCCAGTGCTCTCGAATCACTCCATGATGTTTTATGACCCCCCTTATAGCAAATGGTAGGAGTACGGCTGAACCAATTGTCATTCTCCAGAAAACCAGACCTATAGGAGGTAAAATACCATTAAAATACCGTGCTATAATATGGTTCGATGCCAGTATCATAGCTGCCACAATAATCATAACATATGGGAAGGCCCATGCCCGCTCGGATTTCTCTAAGAATTCATAGCTTTTCATTTAAAATTCATATTTTTGGGTGGCGTATTTAAAAATAGTCTAAAAGCGATCTACCAGTTAGAAAAATACCTAAAAATTTCTAGTGCTTTTAAAAGCCTCTACTGCCTTAGGCACGGCTTCTTCAATAGGTAATCTCTCTAGAGAAGAACCACCAATATAGCCATCCAATCTTGGAACTTCTTTGAGCAGAGCTGCAAAATTATCAGCCGATTCTATTGAGCCTCCATGAACAGTAATAACTTTACCAGGAAATTTATTATCTATTGCTTCACAAACTACTCCCGCCCTTTCTACCATATCTTCCAATGCTAAGACTGTAGAAGAACCGATTGATCCACCTGAGCTATTACCAAAATGTACAACAATGTTATCAACCCCTACCTCTGCCATGGCCATAGCCTCCTCAGAATTAGTACAAAAAGCTTTGGTATATATACCCTGGCTAGCTGCATAACTTAAAATATCGATCTCATGAAAATATCCTAAACCGGTCTCTTCAAGATCTTTTCGATACTGACCATCAATTAAAGCCACAGTGGGGCAGTTCATAATGCCATCAAACCCAGCTGCAATTAAAGTGTGCACAAACTGCTGCATATCCCGGGTTGGATCACAGCAAAGTATGCCTGCAAAAAGTGGGGTGTCTGGAACAACTCTTCTAAAGTAACTTTGCCCTATATCGAGCGTTATAGAATTGGCGTCACCAATTGGCAAATAGCCAGCCATCGAGCTCAAACCTTGCATACGATAAAAAGCTAAAATATGGGTTGTGACCATATCAGCTCCACCATTCGCAGCCATCTTAGCCGTAATACCTGACCCGCAGAAGGCATCTAAAATAACACCATTAGCATTAAGAGTGGCCTGTAATTTACCAATAATTTTATCGCGTGCAAACCGTCCCATATTTAACTCCTATTCAAATAATTTAATTTCTTATAAAAGCGAGAGATAAAATGGTTTAGGTGTATAAAATAAATTAGATAACTTAATTGATTATATTTATAACGATGACTGACACATAAATTGCTCTAGCTATTTTTCCAGTCTCCCACCACATTCGCTAGAATCCCCACGCCTTCAACTTCTGCTTCTAATTGATCTCCTGGTTCAAGCCATCGATCTCCATCTACGCCACTTTCAACAGCTGTCCCCGGACCAGTACCCGAACACAAAATATCACCTGGAGCCAACTTAATATAACGTGACAAATAAGCTGCAGATTCAGCAAAACTATATATCATATCTGAAGTTGACCAATCTTGTCTAACCTCTCCATTAACCCTCATTATACATCGCAAACGATTAACGTCATAATTCTCATCGATAACCACACAAGGACCACATACATTGCCCGTATCAAAGTTTTTTTCTAATGCCCAGTTAAAAGCCCCTCTATGAATTGGGGGACCAATACCAAGTCTTGGGTCTCTTATTGATAAATCATTCCATACAGTAAAGCCCCAAACATCAAAGTCATCATGTGTTATTTTTCTACCTCCGCTTGCTAAAATAACTCCCACTTCAACTTCATAATCAAATTTCTGGACACCAGATTCTGGCCTTACCTCAGTATCTGTTCCAACTACAGTTTCAGGCATTATAGTAAATCCCCATGGAGGCAATCCATCTCTTTGTTCTTTTAAAAAATGGTCTTCACTATAATCTTCTCCTGTTATAGCCTTAAAAGCATTAACAGCATGTGCCGCTACATTAGCCCCCAAAGCAATAATTCTGTTGCGTTTATCTGGCAACGGAGCCAGTAATTTAACAGAATCTAATGGGCACATAATGTCTTTATTATCATCAACAGCAGAGTTTAATATATCTCCTAGTGGTTCACGAGCTTCATCCCAATGCATAATCATCTCGTTCCAGCTTCCACTGCAATCACCAGGCAATAGATTTCCTAGAACCTCTGCTCCAGACGTATGTAATCTCTCTCGAGCTGCAGAAATATCAATAATTTTATTATTATGCAGAAGTCCTGTAGCACCATTATTATACCTTACGAGCTTCATACGTCTTACTCCTTATTCTTAATTTATTACTTTTTAAATATTCTAAAAAAGTTAAGATTTATTCACCACCATTATCTACACTACAAAGCTGTATACAAAATTACAGTTGGTCTTATGATAGATTGTTAATAAACTCATCTTGTTGTTGGTCCAGCAATCAATAGACTACAAATCAATCCATATTCACAATATTTTAAATACACATTACTTACGTCGCTCTTAAGAGAGGTTTCATATTATTTATTGACTAAAACATTTCTTATCAGCACAAAATTAAATAGTTTTTTCGAGGCAGGAAACAAAAATGAAAATTAATAATATCATTACTTCTACCATGCAAGTTCCAAACAACCCACCTGTTTCAGAGTATTATGCATACAATACATACGTTACCGCGCGCATTCAAACTGATGAAGGAATTGAAGGGCTTGGGTACACCATGCTAGTTGGAGGTTTTGGAGCTCAGTCAGTTAGAGCTTATATGGAAGAAAGTTTATTGCCTTTACTGATTGGTGAGGAACCTAGAGATATAAATCGACTCTGGCAGTTAATGTATGAAAACGACAGAGGTATCCGCAAAAAAGGAATACCCATGTACGCCATAAGTGCGATTGATATTGGTTTATGGGATATTTTAGCAAAGCAAATGAATCAGCCAGTATGGCGTCTTCTTGGGGCACACACAGATAGTATAGCGGTATACGGAAGTGGAGGATTTCTACCATATAGTATAGATGAAATAATTTCTGAAGCCGAAAAGTTTATATCACTCGGCTGTAAACATTATAAGTTCAAGCTTGGACGCCCCATATTAAAAGAAAACATCACACGTGTTCGGGAAGTTCGTAAAGCCCTTGGCAATGATATAGAAATTTTAGTGGATGCTAATCAAAGATGGGATGTAGCTACAAACATACGTGTTGCAAATCAATTAGAAGACTACGAGTTATATTGGTATGAGGAACCAGTTCTTGCTGACAATATTAAACAATGTGCAGAGGTAGCAAAAGCAATCTCTACCCCTGTAGCGACTGGAGAGAATGAATATACACGGTATGGTTTTAGAGATATAATCGATCAGAAAGCTGCTTCATTTTTAAACCCTGATATTCATAGATGTGGTGGCTTCAGTGAAATGATAAAAATTTCTCATCTAGCCGCTGCTTATGATATAAAAATAGCTCCTCACTTGGTTCCAGAATTATCAATTCATACACTGGTATCAACTCCAAACGCAGCTCTCGTAGAATTTCTTGCCGGCAGCCCAGATGATTTATGGCAAAATCCGCCACTTATAGTTGACGGAATGATGTCTCCACCTAACCGTATAGGACATGGCATGGAATTCAGCGACGAAGCTATAAAGCGTTATACTATATTTAATTAAGCTTCAGTTAATAGTGCACGTATTTTTTATATAATTATAATATATCAACAAAATACTCATTGTTCACCCGTCAGGCCAACCTAATTATTTTGTTAAAGTTATATTATTAACTATTAGTGGAGTTAATGGCTCGCCATACTCTTTCAGGTGTTACTGGCATATCAATAGAAGTTACTCCAACAGGTTCTAACGCGTTCATAATTGCATTCATTAGCGCTGGCATAGCACCAACTGTACCAGCTTCTCCTGCTCCCTTAGCACCTAGAGGGTTACGCTTTGTAGGAACTTCATTACTCCTGACTTCTATAGAACTAAAGTTATCTGCTCGGGGCATAGCATAATCCATAAAAGATCCGCTAAGCAATTGACCGTCAATTTTGTCATAAGCTACTTGTTCCATCATAATTTGGCCAACTCCTTGGGCTATACCTCCGTGAATTTGTCCTTTTACTATAGTTGGGTTAATCATGTTTCCTACATCATCAACAACCCAATAGCCTACAATTTCTACTACACCAGTCTCAGGATCAATCTCTACTTCACAGACATGGCTTCCATTTGGATACGTATCATCTTCTGGACTAAAAGTAGCACTTTCGTAAAGACCTGGCTCAACATTTAAAGGTAATTTTGAAACTAAAAATGAAGCCTTTGCTACATCCCGTATTCCTATTTTTTTATCAGTTCCAGCAACAAAAAATTTACCGTCTATAAAAACAATATCATCAACAGCAGCTTCAAGCTGATGAGCAGCAATTTTAGTTGCCTTTGCAATAATTTTCTCCGCGGCAAAGTAGATTGCGGACCCTCCAATAACTGTAGAACGCGAACCCATAGTTCCCATCCCAAAAGCTACTCTATCAGTATCACCATCAATCACACGCATTTCTTTAGGATCAAGACCTAATCTTTCTCCAATTATTTGCTTATATATTGTTTCATGACCCTGACCCTGGCTTTTGGTACCCATTAGTATGCTTGCTGATCCATCAGTACTAAAGCGTATTTCAGCAAAATCAGGAGCCGGCGATGCTGCTCTCTCAATAGGATTAGCTATACCTATGCCACGTAGTTTACCTTGATTTTCAGATTCTTTCCGCCTATTTGGAAATTCTGAGTAATTTGACATTTGAAGAACTTCAAATTGATTTTTAGTAAACTCACCACAATCATAATTTAGACCTAAAGCGGTTTGAATTGGCATAGAATCAGAGGATATCATATTCTGTATTCTTAATTTTATTGGATCCACGTTCATTTCGCGGGCTGCTTCGTCAAACATTCTTTCAATAACAAATGTTGCTTCAGGACGGCCAGCTCCTCTATATGGAGCAGTTGGGTTTGTATTAGAGTGTACTGTTTTTACTGTTACATGAGCTGTGGGAACTTTATATACGCCTATGAGAGTTCCAACATTTGAAAAAACTGGTAGCAAATTCCTAATGGCAGATAAATAAGCACCAATATTGGCAATAGTATTTACTCGCAAACCAACTATTTTGCCATCATCATCAAATCCTAACTCAGCTTCACTTACATTATCACGTCCGTGCTCATCTGCCTGGATAGCTTCGCTACGCTCACAAGTCCATTTTACTGGACGGTTAATTTTTTTAGCTGCCCACAAAACCAAACGATGTTCGGCGTACTGCCAGCCCTTAGTACCAAAGCCACCACCCACATCTCGGGAAATTACACGAATATTTTGTTCTGGAATAGAAAATACTTTTTCGGCAAGAAGTTGTCTAACCCGATGTGGATATTGTACATCAGCATGCAGCGTGAAAAGATCTTCTCGATTATCATAGTTTCCAATCGCTCCCCTTGGTTCCATGTAATGTGCAAAAACTCTAGAAATCACAAAACGTCTTTTTATAACGTAGGCAGCATTTATCAGAGCAGATTCAACTGATTCTGCGTCACCAGATTGATACTGCCCAGATATATTATCTGGATAGTCATCCCAAACTACTGCTGAATCATTCATAATAGTTTGTGCGGTATCAGTAACTGCCGGGATGGGCTCATAATCAACATCCACAAGCTCTGCACCATCACGCGCCTGATTAAGTGTTTCTCCCACAATTAAAGCCACAGGATCACCAACGTAGCGTACACGCCCAAGAGCCAATGGCGGCTGCGGTCGGTGTTTCATAGGGGTTCCATCCGGTCTTTTCCATTTAGCAGGCATTCCGGGTACCCCTAGTTTATCAGCCAAGACATCTTCACCTGTATAAACGGCGATTACACCATCCAATGATAATGCTTTTTTAATATCTATGAATTTAATTTTGGCATGAGCATGGGGCGATCTAAGAATTATTGCATAAGTTTGATTGGGAAGATTTATATCACTGACGAATAATCCCTGACCACGAAGAAGTCTTGGATCTTCTTGTCTTAAAACACCCTGGCCAACACCAAACTTTTCCATTTCATTTCTCTCTTTATATTGCTAACTAAAATGTATATGGTCAGAAATAACGTATTAGAATATCCTAATATAATATATATTTAGTAATATTTTGCAAACTCGTCTCGAGACTAATAAGTTTAAATTACAGATAATAAAATACTGTAAAATTATAAAAATAATAAATTTATTATCCTATCTAAATATGGAGAATTAAATGATTAATGCCGCTATAGTCGGTCTAGGTTGGTGGGGAAAAGTACTCGTTCAGTCTGTCCAAAATAAATCTGATGAAATTCAATTTACAGCTGGAGCAGTTAGAACAACTTCTAAAGTATTTGATTTTGCACAAGAACAAAATTTAACTCTATATGATTCATTAGATCCAATACTATTAGACAGCTCGATAGACGCAGTAGTTTTCGCAACTCCGCATTCAAAACATGTGGAACAAATTGTAGCGACTGCTAATGCTGGCAAACACGTGTTCATGGAAAAGCCACTTACTTTAACCAAGTCAGGAGCAGAAAAAGCTGTTGCAGCTACAAGAAAAGCTGGGATGGTTTTAGCAGTTGGGTTTAATAGACGTTATAGTCCTGCAGTTGATGCTTTAAGGGAACAAATAAAGAATGATGTATTAGGTACACTACTACATTGGGAGGGCACCATGTGTGCACCTATAGGTATGGCTCTTACAGCCGATGCTTGGAGAGCAGATAAACGTGAAACGCCTGCAGGAGGTCTTACTCCAATGGCAATTCATATTATAGATCTGATGATAGACCTTTTTGGTACGGTTGAAGAAGTACACTGTCAGAGCTTTAGAAGGGCTGTTCCAAATGATACAGATGATACAACATCCATCCTTTTTCGTATGTCAAATGGCATGTCTGGATATGTAGCAACTCTATTAGCTACTCATCCATCTTTTCGCATGCATATCTGGGGAACCGATGGATCAACAGAGATACGAAATCCTGATATGAGTAAATTTCTCTATACACCAAATAACACCGGACAAATTACTGGTGCTGCAGGAGTAATAAATACCGAGGAAAAAGATTTACCAGAATTTGATACTGTGGCAGCTGAACTAGAAGGATTTGCTGCAGCAATAAATGGCACCACTCCATATCCTGTAACGGCTGAGCAAGCAATCCACGGCTGCTCGGTTATCGAAGCCATAGTTGATTCAGCTGAAAAAGGTATTCCGGTACAGGTAAAATAAACCCAAAATTTACATTATATATTTCTTTTAATATATCTTAAATTTAGTTTTTTAAAGCTTAGGAGGGTATAACAATCTAGATCAGAATGGGTTATTTTATCTCTAAAACAAGCTTACCTCGTAGATGTCTACCTTCACTAACCCTATGTGCCGCAGCTGCTTCTGAAAGTGGATAAGTGGTTATTTCAGGTAATCTTATAACACCAGATTCAAATAAGCTTATAATACGTTCCATGTAATGACGATCCCTATTAACTGCAGGGCGCAGTGAATACAGGTCATCTCTTGGGGATTCCGGAGCTTCAGCCCCAGAGGCTATAAACGCAGCACGTCCGCCAGGTTTTAGAACGTTGAAAGAGCGTAGGGCCACATCACCACCCACAGTTTCAAAAACAGCATCACAATCTGATACAACTTCTGAAAAATCGTATTTATTATAATCAATAACCTGGTCTGCTCCCAAATCTAGTAGATAATTCATGTTATTAGAGCTTGACGTTGTAATTACCGATGCTCCTATATTTTTTGCTATTTGAATAGCAAAGCTAGCCACACCCCCAGCACCCCCTTGTATAAGAATTTTTTCTCCTGATTTAAGTTTTAATGTTTCTTCAATTGAGATTAACGCTGTAAGCCCTGTAAGTGAAAGAGTCGCCGCAGCATTATGTGATATACTTTCTGGCTTTACCGCAATAATTGAGGCTTTTATAGCAATCTTCTCTGCATAGGTTCCCTCTTGACCCACATCACAAACCCCAAAAACTTCATCACCCTTTTTTAAATCACTAACACCTTGACCAACTTGGCTAACCTCACCCGAAAAATCTCTTCCTAATACATAAGGAAATTGATTTAAAGTACTATAATTTCCAGCGCGTACTTTCCAATCCGCTCCATTGATACTAGCTGAATGAATATTAACAACAACCTCACCTTCTCCAGCTATAGGATCAGGTAAATCACCATATTTTAGAACCTCTGGACCACCTTGTTCATCGAGATATGACGCTTTCATGACATTCAGACCTTTCAAGTTTTATATACATAAACCTATCAAATACATTCATTTCTTATCTAAATTTGTCTAATATTTTTATTAAATAAACACTGCTATCAAGTTAAATCTTCTGCATCAATTAATACAAATGCAATACGACATGCCTTATCAGTACGGTTTGACCAAGCATGGTTAGTACCTCTTTGAATTAGAACGTCACCTGGTCCCATAGGAGTTTCTCCAACATCCATCATAGCAACTACTTCCCCTGCTAAAACAATTGCGTAGTCTACTGTTTTAGTTTTATGGAAACCTGGATGACGCGATCCGGAGCCAGCAGCATAAGCTTCATCACCATTTACACCACTATTATCAGGAGCCTGATCCAGCTTTTCTCCAAACCTAAGTTTATCAGGTGGAATATCAACAATACGAAATACATTGCCCTTTTCAGGAGGCTGTAATCTAATTTCTCGATCCGCAGCATCATCATTTCCTGCATTACTAGCAGGAGCATTATCTACAGCCCATAACTCAGTCCAAGAAAACCCTTCAATACCTCCTGTGTTAGTAATATTTGGAGCATCACCAACATCTTGTATATAGGATTCTCCATTTTCATTGTGTGCAGCAATAATTCTTCTGACCGGTTTAAGCATACTATTTACTTCCTCTTATTTTTTTACTTATTAATTAAATTCAGTTTAGTCTTTTCAGTTCAAAAACATAGTTCGTTATAAAAACTGGTGAATAAATATTCCCTATATTATAATTAACTATTGGTTGGACATTAAATTCTAATGTATTACATAAGAACGTATTAATTAAAACATTGTTGTATACACTCGCCAAGAACATCTGAATACCTTGGGTTCTCCAGCTTTCACCATAGCTAATATCTATTTGAGGAAAATTATATTATGACGACTTATTCTATATGTGTATTACCAGGTGATGGGATCGGTCCTGAGGTAACTAATTGCGCAAAACGAATACTAGACTCACTTACTTCATTAGATGATGGGCCTATCTTTAAATTTGAAACTCATCCAGCTGGACATGGTACATTCACTAGCTCTGGTAATTCAATGCCTGATACCACTATGGAAGCAGCCAAAGCAGCTGATTCAGTTTTAGTAGGTGCTATGGACGTAGCACAAATTCCATCTGGTGGCGGAGATCCACTTCGCTCACTAAGAGTTGGACTTGAAGTTGGGGCTAGCGTGCGCCCATCACGATCAATCAAGGGCGTTAAATGTCCTGCGGATAACATAGACTGCGTCATTGTACGTGAGGTAACAGAAGGTCTTTATTCTCGTGTTGAGTATATGGTGGGCGATGATGCTGCCTGCGCTGTAAGAATTATCACCCGCAAAGCATCAACAAAAACTGCAAGAATGGCCTTTGAACATGCTAGGGCACGCCAAAAAGCGGCTAATCCGACACATGAAAAAGGTAGGGTCACAGCCGTACATAAGGTAGGTGCACTGAAATTAACCGATGGTTTATTTCTTGAGTCTGTAAGTTCTGTGGCAGCTGACTATCCAGACGTTGAATACGAAACACGTAACATTGATGCATGTGCCATGGAAATGATCCGTGAACCTGAACATTTTGATGTAATTCTTTCAACAAATACATTCGGGGACATACTTTCTGACGTGGGTGCTGGACTAGCTGCTGGATTGGGACTAGCGGCTTCTGGCTGCATTGGTGAACGTTGGGCATATTTTGAACCTGTACATGGTACAGCACCCGATATAGCAGGAAAGGGTGTAGCAAACCCATGCGCAACTATATTAAGCGCAGCTATGATGCTAAGACATATAGGCGAGGTAGCTTGCTCTGATGCAGTTGAAAATGCAGTTACGGCCGTTCTAGAAAGTAATGAAGTCCTCACCGGTGATCTTGGTGGCAATGCTACTAGCACACAGATGACGGATGCTATTATAAAATCATTATTAGGAACTTAAATATAGTTTATTAAAACTTTAGAAATCATATACTCATATAAAAATAAAATGATTAGTTTATATTTTTAAAGTGGCTCACTTAGTATTATTTAATTATCCGTCCTGCTACCTTAAGTCGTTGCACCGAATCTCCAGCAAGATGACTCCATATAAATGAATCGCGAACCAATTTATCAACACCAGCATCCATCGGACCACTAACATTATCGTAAATGTCCATACATAGCTCAGTAACTTCTTGCACTGTATCGGTAGAAAGATTCATTACTAACCCTGCATTAGTAGAATGAATTCTTTGATCATGTTCCCAAGCAACACGCATTACATAAGAACGCAATGCCTCAGTCAACATAGACATCCGACCTATTTTTAGGCGAACCAACTGCTGCTCTTTTAATAGTTCGCCCCCAGATGTATGATTTTGCCCTAAAGAAATGGCTTTTTCACAGGCCGAATCACATATACCCAAAGCGTTTGCAGCAAGTTCAAGATCACCAAACATGTCACCTGAGGAATCACCATCACCTTTATGAAGAGCCATATTCGTCTCTCCTATTTGGTTCGAAACAGGAACACGAGCATTTTCAAATATCATTTCACCATTCTGATAAAACCGCCACCCGCTTTTATTGTAACATTTACCTCTCCTAAAACCAGGCGTATCCCAAGGAACCAATAAAGAAGTGGTGCCATCAGTAAATGGCACAGAGAAATCTGTACGAACCGTTAGAAAAAATAGTTTAGCTATATTACCATTAGCAATAAATTGCTTTTCGCCATTTAAAACCCAGAAGTCTCCATCTAGTTCTGCTCTTAGCCTAGGCCCTGCTTTTAGGTCACCTACTGGTGGCATCCTATTATCAGAACCGCTATTGGCCTCAGTTTGGCCTGAGCCGAAGACAAAAGTATCATCGTCAAGAAAGGGTTTCAAAAAACGTTTTCTTTGCTCATCAGTGCAAACAGCAGCAATAGCATGGCTCCACTTCCAACACTGGCTGAATGTTTTAGACATAGCACTATCTCCCTTGGCCAGTTCTGCCATAACAAGTGCTTGTGTAACATAATCAATACCGTGACCACCCTGCTCCTTTGGTACAACCGCTGTACGAAGGCCAATTTTTGAGCCTTTCTTAATTAGTTCCCAGTCTATGGTATCCGCTGGATTAGCAATTTTATCACGAGCTAATGAAATCGGTTTAATCTCTTCTTCAGCAAATTTTCTAGCCTTCATTTGCCATTCTAACTGCTCTTCGTTAAGCAAAAAATCCATAGTTACTTCCTTATAATCATACTAATTTATGCTCTGCTTTTGGAATCTCACCTATTTAGTACTATTCATAACCAGCAACTGCTTCGGCAATCTGAAGCTTAGAGTCATCGTTGCCGCTTCTACTATGTAAGAACATCCTCGTTTGATGAATAAATTTTTGTAAAGGCATATCTCTCATAACCCCCATAGCACCAAAACATTCCGCAGAGTCCTTCGCGGCTTTATATAGTATTTCTGTCGATGAAATATGGGCTATATTATTAAGGGGCAAGCCAGTTAAATTTCCTTCTGACATCGTGCTTTCATTATCTGAAGTCCAGGCTGCTCGCCATATAATAGTTCGTGCAACTTCCAGACTAATTGCAACTTCAGCTAACTTTGCCCCAATTGCTTGATGTTGAATAATAGGACCACCGCCTTGTATTCTAATTTTAGAGTATTCTACAGCTGCTTCAAATGCTGCTCGTGCTACTCCAACGTTAATAGCGCAGCTAATACCAACGTTTTCAAAAACATCCATTGTATTTAAATTAATAATATTTTCTTCAGAAATGGTGCAATCTGTAAATATAACATCCCCACATGAGCCTATATACCAACCGCCATCACGGTTAATCTCATTTACTATTATGCCACCGGCTTCCTTAGGTGCTATTAGTAGTATTGGACCATCCTTGGTATCTGCCTGAACTACAAATAATTTAGCAACAGTTGCATTGGAAACTCGGGTTTTGGTACCATTTATGACCCAGTTACCATTCACATCTTGAACAGCCTTGGTATTAACTGGCGAGCCGTCTGTTTTTGACCGGCAATAGTTATTACCAATCCAACCATCAAATTCAGCTTCAGAACTAGCTAGAGCTATGTGATATTTATTGTCTTCTAAAAATTCCGGTAGGAGCCGTTCACGCTGCTCTTTATTCAATAGTTTTCCAAATAGAATCCCAGCAAGGTTTGCAGTTTCTGCTAAAACAGAGGCAACGTCTGCATCACCAACTGCTAGCTCTTCTGCAACTATACAGCAAGTAAGCATATCAGCACCAGCACCACCAAACTCTTCAGAAATAGATAAAGCTCTTAGACCCAGCTCCGCTGCCTGATCGATAAGTTCAGTCGGCAACGGTGGATCGAAAGGTTCTAGTCTATCAGGGTGCACCGCCACAGGCGTAATTTCATTTTTTACAAAATCACAAACAGTATCGCGAATGGCAATTTGTTCCTCATTCAGATTAAGGTTATACATGTTGCTCGCTTTGCCTTTAATTAAATGGATTCAAAAATTTTAATCAATGCATTATTCTTGCCGTATTAATCGTTCCAACACAAGCATCCTAACCAATTAATAAGTAGTTTGTATTTCCCTCTAAGAACGTTGCGTCGGTGATTGACCACGACTCATAAAAATTACTCCAATTATTACTATACCAACCGATATTAGATGATATAATTCCATAGATTCTCCAAGTATTATTATAGCCATGCCAGCTGTAAAAACAGCGCGCAAATAATGACCTATACTCGCTTTAGCAGGTCCAAGTGCTAATACGGACATATTAGTCATACCCACTGCAATCACTGCTATAACCACCCCTATCCAAGCCAGTACCATTAAAGCCTCAATATTAAGAGGTACGGTCTTATAAGTTAGTGATTCATAAATATAAAAAGGTAGCAGGCTTATTGCCCCCATTATCTGTATAACGACAAGAATCAGCATTGGACTAATAGAAGATGGAACCTGACGTAGCATAACAGAATAAAAGGAAAATGCGGTAATACCTATAAGTAGTAAAAGATCACCATTATTGAAGGTTATTGTTGCTAAACCTAGAGGATTGCCTTTTGTGATTATTATAAGAACACCTATAGCGGCAGTGCCAACGCCAAAGAATTGCGTTAAATTTATTTTTTGACGAAGAATTAGCCAGGCCAAAAGCACCGTTGTTGCCGGTTGGGCGGTAGCAATAATTCCACCATTAATTGCAGTTGTAAAATTATACCCTAGATAAACCATTGCATTGCCAAGAGGCATAAATGCTATGGCCATAACAAATAGTAGCTTCCAATTATTTAATATAATAAAGCGTTGTCTAAAAATATCATTCCAAGCGAATGGTAGTAATATAATAGCTCCTATTGTGACACGCCAAAAAGCAAGTCCCATGGGTGGTATTTCACCACCCACATACCTACCCAAGACATGATTAGTAGATATAATAAAAGCCCCACCTATCATTAGTAAGTAAGGCCATGCCCCCTGGCTAAAGCGTTGTTCAAATCTACTAATCAAGCTAATCTCCAAAGTCAGGTAATAAACAAGGTAAATACAAAGCACTTTATCTTTATGTTATTCTAATAGATCAAGTCCATCATTATATTGCTGTAGTAAGCTACAGTGTTTAGTCTATTTAGTAATAGAACATAAAATATACTGGAGAATAAAATGGTAGGCGAAATTAGACGAGTAGTAACAGGTCACGATGATCAAGGTAATGCAATCGTATTATCTGATGGGCCCGCTCCTTTCGTACATGTTAATCCCAAAAACCCCAACGACTGTTCCACTGATCTCTGGCGTACAAGCAATACTCCACCTCAAATATTATCCGAGCAAGAAGAGCCCACCATGGGGCCACGTCGTCAAATGCCAACTATTAATGGCACTGTAATCCGAATAAATAGATTCGCTCCGGAGACTGAAGAAATACGAAATATGAGTATAGAAGATGCACGGTCAGCTTTTGAGGCATTAGGCAATGAACCTGCATCAACTTTTGGCCGAGGCGGTCATCATCCTCTCATGCACAGAACAGAAACCATCGATTATGCAATTATTTTATCAGGTGAAATAACTATGATTTTAGATGATCAGGATGTTCATTTAAAAGCAGGAGATACGGTAATACAATGCGGCACCAATCACGCATGGAGTAATAGGTCCAAAGAGGTTTGTGAAGTGCTGTTTGTACTAATTGATGGAAAATTTAATGAGGAGCTAATTGCGAAACTCAACAATAAAACATAAAAATGATTCTATAATATTTTACTCACTGTTTAAGTAAGTTATAATAAAAATAGATTCAAAAAATTCTTAAGTATTAAATTATCGAACAAAAGTGGCCAACCAAACAATTACCATAACTACAGTCCAAATAATCATCGTAAGCCGCAAACGCCAATCACCTTGATGAGATACTCCAACAAATGCTGATATATTTACAAGAATCATCAGTGGCCATGTTGAAGTGCGTAATGCATCAATATCTGGAGCAGTCCATGCTTGATACATTGTTGGTAGAAAAGTAATAGGACCAACTAAAACGATTGCCAGAAAAAGTTTTCCAAAATTAGTTTTAATAAATGGTGTTGTTTTTTTAGCAGTCCATTCACTAAACATGTCAACTGCATTTGGTATGAAACTCATCATGATTATTCTCCAAAATCTTAATATTGATAATACTCTGGTTATTAAGGAGCATATTTATAAAGTCCTTGAACCTAATGCCTATAATTTATAATTAAATCAAAGAATGGTCAGGGAGAGAGGATTTGAACCTCCGGCCCCTACGTCCCGAACGTAGTGCTCTACCAAGCTGAGCTACTCCCCGAGTGGTTGCTTTCCTATACACATGGCGTCCCTTTATAGCAATAACGGGAGTAACTCACCATTATATTCACTTGTTCTGATAATAGCTTACAACAGCAGGATGTAATGGAGCCGATAAGCCGTCATCTACCATTTGTTTGATATCAAACCAGCTCAAAGCTGGGTGTGAATTTCGAAATAAATCAACATTTTCATTTATCTTCTTAATTATATTCAAAACTATTTTGTCACTTACATCTAATCGCGTTACCAAAGTCACACCAACTCCGAACGTTGGAACCTCCTTATCAATACCTCTATAAATACCTCCAGGTACGTAAGCTTTCCTATAATAAGTATTATCCTTGACCAACTGATCCACTATTGGCCCAACAACAGGCAGAAATGATACTAAACATTTTGAAGTTAACGTTGATAAAGTTGAAGAGGGACTACCCACCGCATAAACTGCAGAATCTATATCATTACTGCAAAGCAAAGACGTTTGTTGTACTATTGAAAGTTCCTGGACCTCACTAAATTTTGGTATTAAAACCCCATTAGCACTTATCAAAGCCTCCATCATACTACGTCCAGCTGTTTCAATAGTTCCTAAACTAATTTTTCTACCCCTTAATTCAGATAATTTTTTAATATTGCTCGTTTGTCGTACAGCAATAACTAGTGGTTCCGCATATAAATTAGTTACTGCGGCTAATGAAATAAATGGCTCTGGATTTTCTAAGAATTTTGCTCCCTTAAAAGACCAATACTGCCAATCTGATTGTACGATTGCGAAATCAATACGTTTTTTACGAAGTGCGTCCAATCTAGCTTTGGCATTTGTACCCGGACTAACTACACATAGTGGTTCTTTTTTTGTTCGTTCTCTATTTAATAAATGGCAAATAGCCCCTGCAACTGGAAAATATACTCCTGATACCTTTCCCGAACCAATAATAAACACATCCTTATCAGCTCCAACTGCTTTATTTAATATTGCATCAGATGTTACTAAGGAAAAAGTGGTGAGTATCCCATAAACAGTTATTAAAATTAATTTACAGGAAATATGCATAAGCTTAAAAAACCTCTTTAACAGAAATGGTTAAAACAATAAATCTCAAGTTTTTTTTCGCAGATTATAAAATGAACTTGTAAATCAAGCTACAAGATAAATATATTTTAGTTTTATATAAATTTATCAAATGTATGTTTCAACAAATTTTATAGTAAATTATACTTCAACATGTTTTTGATTACTAATTCCACGCAATAAAATATTGGATAGATGGTATGGAGATAGCTAATTATATTCGGACGTTTAATGATTTTCCCGAACCGGGTATTTTATTCTACGATATTTCACCGCTGCTTGCGAGTCCTGAGGCGTTTTCACATACTATAGACAGTCTATACTCAATAATTAAAAAAGACCCGCCAGACCTCTTAGTAGGAATTGAAAGCAGAGGATTTTTATTAGCAACACCTCTTTCTATAAAACTTAAATGTGGGGTGGTTATGGCCAGAAAGAGAGGAAAATTACCTGGCCCAACTATATCTAACACTTACGATTTAGAATATGGCACAGACACTATAGAAATTCAAAAAGATGCAATTTCACCAGGTAAAAAAATTATTGTCATTGACGACCTCTTGGCAACTGGAGGCACTGCAAAAGCAACAATTAAATTAATTAATAATATGGGAGCAGATGTTATTGGCACATTTTTCATAATAGAGTTAAACGGCTTGGGTGGCCGTGATGAAATAGATATACCAATTACATCTTTAGTCCGCTTTAACGTTTAGTTACCTAGCATTTCACTTGTCCTTCTAATTCATCATCAATAAAGTTTTGTATTACTTCATGAATAGAAGCATCTGGTTTAAAACCAAAACTTTGTCCACGAAGACCATTAGCAAACCAGGGCCAACTATCAACCATCCATTGTACTTCTTCATCAGGATGCCACGAGATGCGGTCCACGACTTTCTTACCTGCTATTTGTTTAAGAGCCTCTATCATTTCTTCTATAGATGGTGATATCCCGTTCATCATCACACCTCGGCGAAAGCCAAGTTTAAGAGAATCAGCATTATGGATATCTATAAACGCTTGAACAGCTCTCCTGGGAGACAGAATTAACATTCTAGTTTCAGCCGTAACTGGACAATTTATAGCATCTCCTTGAAGTGGCTCTCGTAAAATAGAGCTGGCAAACCCCGAAGCAGCTCTGTTGGGTTTACCTGGACGCACTACTATAGTTGGTAAACGAAGACTACGACCATCAAAAAAGCCCTTTCTAGTGTAGTCATTAACTATTAATTCACCTATCGCTTTTTGAGCGCCATACGATGTTTGAGGAGTTAGAGGCGTCTCATCATCAATATCTCTATAACCTCCATAAACTGCTAATGAACTGGTGAATATCACCCGTGGAATGCTTGCGCTAGCACGACAAGCCTCAAATACATTAAGAGCACCAGACAAATTGACCTGATACCCCAAATCAAAATCAGCCTCTGCGCCTCCACTAACCACAGCTGCAAAATGAAATACTGTGTCTACCTCATCATCTATTATATTTCTGGCTACGCCATTATCACATATATTAGCATAAATTATCTTTACCCTCTTATCATTAGGTGGAATTTCTGCTGGTTTATAAGCATCAACTAATATCAAACTTTCTAATGCTTCTTTTTTACCAGACGGACCGATTAGTTCATCATTACTCAGTAAACGACGGGCTAAACGCCTACCAAGCATGCCAGTTCCTCCCGTAATCACAACTTTCACAACTAATTTTTCCTTTTACTTAATCCTAAGAGAGCGCTGGTTCTAAACGGTCTAAAGCCTCTGATAATATATCCTGATTTGCTGCAAAGCATAGTCTAAGCCAACCCTCACCGGCTGGACCAAAAGCCAGGCCAGGAGCCAAACCCACACCAGTAGTATCTATCAGGTGTTTTGCATATTGCAGACTATCAGTCATACCGTCGACTGAAAAAAAAGCGTAAAAAGCAGCCTCCGGCCTTGCCATTTTTACCTTCGGCATCGCCACCAGCCTTTGAAAAACCAAATCCCGGTTATGTCTATAATCTTCAACCATTTGGCTGACAAATTCCTCTCCCTCACGTATGGCCATAATTCCTGCATGCTGTACGAAGGTTGTTGGTGAAGCAATATTAAACTCGTTAAGTTTAGAAAACACATCACCAAGTTCAGGGGGATGGGTCAGCCACCCTAGACGCCATCCGGTCATAGACCAAGATTTAGAAAAGCTGTTAATTACAATTAACGGATCATCCGTTTCTGAAAAATCGAGAAAAGAAGGAGCTTTTTTTCCATCGTAAAAAAGGCGAATATATACTTCATCAGCTATGACGTATATACCCCGGCGTTTACACTCTGACAAAAGGGATCGTTGTTCACTTTCACTCATTACCCAACCAGTTGGATTCCCTGGCGAGTTTATAAAGACAGCACGGGTTTGCCCATCACATAAACTGAAAAGTTCATTCATATCCAACTGCCAGCATCCATTATGATCAGGATGAAGGGCTATTTGACGAGCTTCCCCTCCCATCACCTGTACTGTTTGACAACAGTTAGGCCAAACCGGACCAACGACAACCATGTTGTCACCTTCATCAATAAGTGCCTGAGAAACAAGCATGATCGCGTTCATACCAGATGCTGTCACAGTCAATGAATCAACACCAATGGGTTTATCATGTAATCCAGAAATATAGTCTGCTAGTATTTCTCGAAGAGTCGGTATACCTCTGTTCTGTGCGTAGAAAACTTGATTTTTATCTAACGAACTAATAGCTGCCCTCTTAATAAATTCAGGTGTTGCTGCACTAGGTTCGCCAAACCACAAGGGAATTACATCATCTCTACCAATATTAGATTCAGCTACTTCACGAATTAACGAGCCCTCGAGATTCTTGATAGCTAAGCGAACTTTATGAAAAAATTGTTTATTTCCGTCTGACATTGTAGCTCCAAAACTTGAAGTGTAAGTTTAACCTTATAATGAGCTTAGGGGAATATAGTAAGCATAGGGTAATTGTTCACGGTAAAACCTTCAGGCATATGATTAAATAATTAAATAAATACGAGTGTAATATTATGAATAAATTTACAACACGCGAGTTAAAAGAAGGACTTAACGGATATCTTAACTTTAAACTTATAGAATGGCGCGAAGGCTACGCACAGATCGGCGTTAACATAACAGATGTGCATAAAAACCGCCAAGGTGGAGTACATGGCGGAACTATGACTACATTAATAGATGCTGCTACTGGATTTTGTGGTATATACGAAGTTGATCCTACCAAACGCCGAGGGAATGTTACTATAACGTTAAATACTAACTTCATAGGACGACCAAAAGGAAAAACCTTAATTTGCACAGCACAAGTAGTGAAGTCTGGTCGGCGCATCTATTTCTCGACAGCGGAAGTAAAAGATGACCTTGGAAACCTGATAGCTACTGGTGATGCTATTTACGCCTATACCGATATTGATGCGCAAAGAAAGTAATCATTTAATATTCTTCTAAACGTATATAAGTGATAAAGTTAATGTTATAAATTTTCCTAATAAAATTATTATGGATAAAATAATGACTGATGAAACAACCCAACAGCATTTGGTGGGGCGTTTACCCCGCCTATTAGGATCAGGTGTAGACTACAATGATGCCACAGAAGTTATTGCTAATATGAGCGAGGTGGCTGATTGGTCAAAAGGATGGGAAAAAGCTGGTCAACGGCACGAAAATCGCGGTGATAAAGCATTAGCGGAAGGTAATGTAATTACTGCTGGAGAGGCTTATTTTCGTGCCACAATATCCTTCCATACCGGACAGTCAGGTAATGTAGAAAACCCTGAAGAGAAGCTGCGTGTTCAGACTCTTCAAAGAAAAGCATATTTAAAAGCTATGCCACACTTGAATCCAAAAACTGAGCGTATTGAAATACCCTTCGAGAATATTGAATTTCCGGGAAATTTTCGTTTACCTATTACCTATTCAAATAAACCAGTACCATGTGTTTTGCTTAATGCCGGTGCTGACTCAACCAAAGAAGAGTTCTTTACTCTTGAAAATGAATTTTTAAAACGTGGGTTAGCCACATGTGCATTTGACGGTCCGGGACAAGGAATGACCTGGCAAAAAATGAAACTACGACCTGATTTTGAATCACCAGTGGGTGCAGTACTTGATGTTTTAGAAAACAGACCTGAGATAGATTCTAACCGTTTAGGTATTTGGGGACGCAGTATGGGTGGTTATGCTGCTCCCAGAGTTGCAGCCCATGATAAACGTATAAAAGCCTGTATATCACTGGGAGGTTACTTTGATATGATATCCTTCTGGGACACATCATCAGATGTTCTTCTAGACATTTTACAATTTGCATTTGGTGCAACAGACCGCAATGAAGCACGTGAGATTGCTCATGGATTTTCTTTAAAAAACTGTGCTGAACATATTTCCTGCCCTCTCTTAATTGTTCATAGCGATCAAGATAACATATGCCCATATAGCGAAGCTGAAAAAATGCTAGAGAATGTTGGAAAAAATGCTGAATTAATAATGTTTGAAGGCGGCAATCATTGTTGTGATAACAAACCTGCACAAGTACGCCCCCTAATGGCTGATTGGATATCGAAAATACTTTAAATAGTTAACTATTATATATAGAGCAGGATTTATTCATATCTTTACATTATGGATTACTTTTCGGGCAACTGATCTGTACAATCCAATTGTCTTTAGTACCTTCCTTTCCCCACACAGTAACAGTAACTGGCTTGTTTAAGGCTAGTTGTTTTCTGTAAGCACAACCAACTTCTAAAGCAATACGTTTGGCATTACTAACTTTAGTAATATGGGATAAGGTTATGAATAGGCTATTATCACTTTCTATAGATAATTCTGCTAAATCACCTCTTGCAATCGCCCAATCTAAAAAAGAATTTTCTTTATTACCGAATTTAGGAGCCATGAATTTCTTAGGTAAATGCACAAAAGAACGATGGACCCAAAATTCATTGGTAGTGAGTTTATCTTTATTATCATGGCTTCCATAGGAAATTCCAGTAATACGCACCCACCGGCCTTGTTGATCAATGGCGTTGACATTATCACCTCGCTTAAGTCGAGAAACTATTTTATAGCCTTCTCCAGGACCATCACGAACATTCAAAATTTTTACCCAAACTGAACCTTGCCAACTTCTGACAGGCTTGTAATTATTAGCATATGTAGTAGTAAAACAAACTGATACACAGCAACTTATAAGAATTACTAAATATACTACTGTAGATACCTTGATATAATTCATGGCACCTTTCCTGCTTGTTGCCAAAACATAGAATCTATACTTACCAAGCTTGTGCTAACGAATCTAATTGATTCCCTATAATATTATTAATAATCGCATATCTTAACTAGGAATTGAATAATGCCTCGTCCTTCAGAACTAATACATAGCAACCCAAGTGCAAAAAAAGCTGCCTATCGTGCGGCAGAAATTCTAATTGATATAAAAGCCGTAAATTTTCGTCCTGATGATCCGTACACTTTTACATCAGGTCGTAAAAGCCCCAGCTATATAGACTGTAGACGCATTATCTCATTTCCTTCTGCAAGAAGAGAACTTAACCAACTCGCGATAGAGCTTATTGAACGCGACATCAGTAAAAGTGAAGTCGATATAGTGGCTGGAGGAGAAACCGCAGGCATTCCTTTCTCTGCCTGGATTGCAGATTCTCTCGACAAACCAATGGTTTATGTCCGTAAGAAACCTAAGGGTTTTGCTCGTATGGCACAAATTGAAGGAGAAATGCCTGAAGGAGCAAAAGTTCTACTAGTAGAGGATTTAACTACTGACGGTGGAAGTAAATTAAACTTTATAGATGCTCTTAGAAAAGCAGGAGCAAAGGTTAATCATACCTATGTAGTTTTTCACTACGGTATATTTCAAGAAAGTCTTACAAACATGGCTAAACTTGGTGTTAAACTTCATGCACTGGCAACTTGGTGGGACGTATTAGATGTTGCCAGAGAAAATAACTTGTATACTAGCTCGCAACTCGATGTAGTAGAGAACTATCTAGACGCACCAGAGAGCTGGAGTAATAATAATTAAAATTGTATAACTAGTCTAATCTTCTAAATAAACAAAATAGAAATAACTATGCCTATAGGTGGTTTCTAAGCTAATAAATACTAAAGTATAAAGTTCGTTTTCTGAGCTCATTAGAAAAAATAATCTTCGTAATAATATTTTAATGCATAATGTTTGGATAAATTTTAATCATATAACATCGGGAAAATAAAATGCTCTACAGATGCGCACCCCATTCACCAGCTGCAGATCACGGTCATAGTCAAGTAATTAAAGGCAAACATAAACACTTAACAGTGGATATCCACTGCCACGTTCATGTTCCAGAATGCGATGTAATGGTGGATGGCAAATGGACTATTGATCAAATGCCTATGATACATTTTGCCAGCGAACTTACACGCGGAATAAATGTTGAACAGAACGATATACTTATGCCCAAACTAACAGACCCCGAGCTACGTATAGCAGACATGGATGCTTGTGGTGTAGATATACAAGCAATATCTCCATCTCCGTTTCACTATTCATATTGGGCAGATGCTGAATTGGGAAGAGACGTTGCTCGCGTGGCGAATGATCGTGTTGGTGAACTGGGAGAGACCTATCCAGACCGTTTTTCTCCATTATGTTCAGTTCCCCTACAGAATCCAGAAATGGCAATTGCAGAATTAGAAAGATGTCATAGAGAATATGGCATGAAAGGTGTTGAAATTGGCACTAATGTTGAAGGTAAAGAGCTAACACGAGCTGGGCTTGATAAATTATTTGCCAAAATTGAGGAATTAGACATGCTAATCTTCATACATCCCTTAGGGACCACAGAAGGTGCAAGAATGAAGGATCACTACTTCACTAACTTGATAGGACACCCTCTTGAATCTTCTTTGGCTATTGGACATCTAATATTCGACGGATATCTTGAACGCTATCCCGGACTAAAAATATGCATAGCCCATGGCGGGGGCTATTTGCCTGGTTACTGGGGCCGCTTTGATCACCCCTTTGAAACACGCAAAGATGTGCATGGAGATCTACCACATCCACCATCACATTACTTAAAAAAATTGCATTTCGATACGGTTGTCTTTACAGAAATGCAACTACGACATTTAATCGAATCCTGGGGTGCGGATCGTATTATGATGGGTACCGACTACCCTTATGACATGGCAGAACCTGACCCAGTTGGACATATTGATTCAGTTAAAGGACTATCTGAAGAAGATAAAGCATTAGTATGGGGAGGTAATGCCGCTAGACTGCTTAATCTTGTGTGAAAACAAGTTTTACGCTCTAAAATACTACATTAAATAGCACTCAACTACTTGGCCATCGAGGATGATGGATATCTATGACATAATGGTGACTATGTCTTTGTGGCTCATGAACGTGTAGATGGTCATGTGGCTCTGGTCCTTCCCATCCTTCATGATCATGTAAATGATGCTCATCACTGACGTGGAGGTGGCCGTGGTTTAAGGAGCTATGTACGTGATCTATATCGTTCGGGTCATCTGCAGGCCAAAGAAAGATAGCTAGTAGCGTAGATAAAATTGTAACTACAAATAATAATAAAAATGCTACTGATAAACCAAATTTAAATCCTACCCAACCTGCAAATGCATAGGAAAATAGCCAACATGCGTGAGATAATGCAAACTGCGCTGCATAAATGGCGGGCCGTCCCCCTTCATTGGCAGAAGTTAAAAGCAATCTCCCCGAAGGGGTTAAAATTAGTGATGAGCCAAAGCCAATACATAACCATAATATAAGTAGATTTACATAATTGGGTGCGTTGACACCCATTAAAAGAGATACTGCTAATACAAAGCCGCCGGCAATCATAAACAATCGTTCAGTAAATCTTTCTAGAAGCTTTGGCAATAACAAAGCCACAACCATAGATCCGACTCCAACGGCTGTATAAGCCAAAGCAGTATCACTTTCTGAGCCGGCCAGCTGATCACGAACATAAACAACAGTATTGACAATAACCATTGCCCCAGCTGAAGCTACAGCAAGAGACAATGCTAACAACCCTCGTAATCTAGGTGTTTTAAGATAAGCTCGTATACCAAAACTAGTATTCTGCCAAACGCCATGTTGTCTCTCGTACAATTTTGGTGATGGTAATTTGATTGAGAATATTAATATTGCCGAAACCAAAAAAGCTAACATATTTGTAACAAATAAAACGTCATAAGATAAAACAGTAAGCAATAAAGCCGCTATCATTGGACTTGATAAATTTTCTAAATCGTAGGCGAGACGTGATAGTGAAAGTGCACGTGTGTACTGTCCTTTATCTGGTAAAATATCTGGAATAGTTGCTTGAAATATTGGAGTAAAGCCAGCAGAGAACGAATTTAGGATAAAGATAATTAAATAAATCTGCCATATTTCATTAACAAATGGTAAAAATAAAATTAAAACCGCTCGACCTAAATCTAGTATTATTAGAAGCCGTCGTCTTGAAAATTTATGTGCAAAACCACCCACAACAGGTGCTACGAAGACATAAGCTATCATCTTAAGTGCGAGTGCGGTACCTAGAACTTTTCCCGCTTCATTTCCTGCCAGCTCAAACGCTAATAAAGCCAACGCAATAGTAGACAATCCTGTCCCAAGCAAAGAAATAACCTGAGCTATAAAAAGTGTACGATATATTTTGTTCGACAGCGGTGACGCCATATTTATTGGCTATATATTTTTTAAATGGTCCAGGAAAGCATACATCATAATAAAATGAAATTAAATACTATTTAATTCCGTAAGACTTAGTCCAATGAAGACCAGCTTTGGTAGTACCTATGGGGGTATATTCAGCTCCTACCCAGCCGGTATAATCTGATGAATCTATTAATTCTAGTATGTATGGATAATTAATTTCACCAATAAATGGCTCATTACGACCTGGTACACCGGCAATCTGTATGTGACCAATATTTTTTTGAAAACGATTGAATTTTGAAGCTAAATCTCCTTCCATAATCTGGCAATGATAAAAATCCATCTGTAATGCCACATTTGCCATTCCTACATCAATAAGAATAGAGTGAGCTTGTTCCTGAAAAGTCAAATAATAACCAGGAAAGTCAAATATATTTAAAGGCTCAATTAGTATTGTGATTTCTCTATCCGCAGCTAATTCTGCCATGACACGTAAATTAGTTACGAATTTTTCACGACATATATCTAAGTCCGTATCTTTTTCAGGAATTCCTGCTAGTGCATGAACGCGCCTGCAAGCTATTTTTTCCGCGTAGTCAAGCGCTCTATTTGCATCATCATAAAACCCTTTTTCTCTTCCATTGATAGCACCTAAACCAGTATGACCACCAAAGCCCTCTCCATATGGAGTGTTAATTAATACACATTCAAGGTTATTCAACTGAAGACACGAAGAAACGTCTTCAGCTCTATATGCATAAGGCATAAGAATTTCTACACCGGAAAAACCATGGTCTGCTGCAGCTGAAAAACGTTCCAGAAATGGCAATTCAGTAAACAAGTAATTGATGTTAGCAGCGAGCTTAAGCATATCTTATATCTCTCATCAAATAATAAATTATTATATTATAATCCTTCACTTTGGTCGGTCGTATTGTTAAACGTTAATCCAGTGATCTTCCACTTTAAGCCGATGTTTGATTTCATTTTGTTTGTTCATCATCTGTTCAATAAAACATCCCTTCTTAGCTGCATCTATAACCTGTTTTATATCCTCTAAAGTCGAATCACTCTCTACTACCAAATCCATACAGATGCTTTTAGGTGTCGATTCATAAGGTTGGCGTCCAGTCTGCACCGCCTCCCACTCACACTCACAGTGAATATTTACGTCTTTAATATCTACCCTTAATCTTTTAGCAAAAGCACGGAACTGGGTCATTAAGCAACTAGTCAGACCTGCCATAAAATATGCTATTGGTAAGGGAGCTGTTCCATCACCACCATGAAAACCATATTCATCAGAGGCAAATTCCCATTGAATTTTTTCAGGATGCAATAAACGAACATCCATTTCACAACGCATTTTTCCTACTGCGCGGGCATCACAATCAAATACTACTTTAAATTTCTTAATATCTTGGTCATTCATACTAATTCCTTTTTTTATATGACTAGTCTATCGAAAAGGGTCTATAAAACACATATAGAAAAGCTATACTGAGTAAAATATGAATTTAGGAGTTTGTAATGTCTAGAGTTTTAATAGTTACCGGTGGTAGTCGGGGCCTTGGAGCTGCTACTTGTATCGGAGCAGCTAAAGCGGGATATCAATCTATATGCGTAAACTATGTAAGCAATAAATCTCGTGCTGACCAAGTTGTAACGGACTGTATAAAAGCTGGATCGCGGGCGATCGCTGTCCAAGCTGATGTTAGCAAAGAGGCCGATGTTGTTCGCCTGTTCAATACCGTTGATGAACAACTTGGTAAGGTCACGCATTTAGTCAATAGTGCAGGTATCATTGGGCCTTATGGTAGAGTAGACGAAATAGAAGCCGATGATCTTGCACCACTGTGGGCTCTAAACATCACCGCAATGTTTATTTGTTGCCGTGAGGCGATAAAGCGAATGTCAAACAAGCATGGTGGAACAGGTGGAGCAATAGTAAATGTATCATCAGCTTCTTCACATCTAGGGGGCCCTGGAATAAATGTGTCTTATGCAGCATCGAAAGGTGCCGTAGATTCGTTTAACTGGGGTTTAGCGCAAGAAGTTGCCGCAGAGGGCATTAGAGTGAACTCAGTAAGTCCAGGAGTAATTGATACAGAGATACAACCTCACGGTCGAGTCGAAAAGGTAGGGCCTACTCTACCGATGCAGCGAGTAGGAGAAGCAGAAGAAGTCGCGGCAGCTATTTTATTCTTATTATCTGAAGGAGCATCATATATTGCTGGAACCAAAGTAAATGTCTCAGGAGCACGTTAAATATTAATAGCAATTTTTCCAAAATGCTTGCCATTGCGCATATATTCAAAAGCGGCAGGTAGTTCATCAAGACTAAATAACTTCTCATCGAGAGCTGGCCGCAGCTTATGCTGATCTATAGAGCGAAGCATGTTTTGAAATTGTTCTAAACTACCACATGTAACTCCTTCTAATCTAATCTTTCGTGTTACAACTAATGGTAGCCGAAACTCATGATTAGAACCAGAAAGAACACCAATTAGGCAAACTGCACCACCAGGTCTAACTGCCTTTATTGACTGTTCTAAAGTTCCAGCACCGCCAACTTCGACAACTAAATCAACACCACGGCCATTGGTTATATCACGAGCAGACTTAGCCCAATTCTGATTTTGAATATAGTTGATTGTATGATCAGCCCCAATAGAACTAATCCTATCAAGTTTGACATCAGATGAAGAAGTCGCAATAACCTGGGCACCAGATAATTTAGCAAATTGCAATGCAAATACAGATACGCCTCCTGTTCCTTGAGTAATAACTATATCACCAGGTTTTATATGACCCTGATCTACTATTGCACTCCATGCTGTCAGAGCTGCACATGGAAGAGCTGCCGCCTCAGCATCTGTCAGGTGATTCGGAGTATGGCATAAACCATGTTCAGGAAATACTCTATATTCGGAAGCAACCCCATCCAGAACACCACCTAACCCAGATTGCATATTTTTTTGATTTGGTTCTCCCGCTAACCACTCTTGAAAGAAATTCCCAACTACTCTGTCACCTGTTTTAAAATTACTAACACCTTCTCCAACTTCAGTTACTATCCCTGCTCCATCTGAAAGTGGAATAAAATCAATAGTTCGCTGTTTAGAGCCGTAACCACCCTCAACGGTTAATAAATCACGATAATTAAGAGTTGCAGCACGCATCCGAACCAAAACCTCTCCATACTTAGGCTCAGGATCCGGACGCTCAACTACTGTTAGGTTTTGAATGCCAGGCTCATTAACAATAGCAACACGCATTAAACTTCCTCGTATAATTTACAATTTATAATTTATAATATTTGAATGACACTTATTACAAAACACTAAAACCAACAAACAAAACTCATTTCTTATCAGCAACTAATCTACCTCTCGCCTATCGTCAATAATTATTCCGTCATTATCTAAACTATTATTGGCCACAGATTCAACAGTCCCTTTCAGCTTAGTAACTGAGGTTAGTGTTTTAGAAATCGCTTCTAATATATCCAAGTTCGATGAAGTACATTCAATTTTTAGAGTCATAATATCTTGTTGACCATCACGAGTAACCACCAATCGTGAACAAATAATCTCTGGGTGCCTTTTAGAAATAACATCAACTTGTTGGGGACTTACAAACATACCTTTTATTTTAGTTGTTTGATCAGCACGTCCCATCCATCCCTTTATGCGCATATTAGTACGACCGCAAGGACTGTTGCCTGGCAAGACTGCAGATAAATCTCCTGTGGCGAACCGGATTAGCGGATATTCTGGTTTTAAAGTTGTTACAACGACTTCACCAACCTCACCCAATGAAACAAGCTCTCCAGTCCCAGGTCTTACAATCTCAACTATTATATCTTCAGCAATCAACATTCCTTCACATATTTTACCATCACAATTAGTTTCATAACTAATTAAACCAAGTTCAGCCGTTGCATAACATTGTTGGACATGAATTCCTCTACTTTCTAGATCCTCTCTTAAAGTTATTGGCAAAGCTGCTCCAGAGACTAAAGCTTTTTTTATTGATGAAACATCTCTATTTAGTTCTTTCCCTTTATCGAGTAAAACTTTCAAGAAATCAGGAACTCCTGTGTATGCAGTCGGTTTTATTCCCTCAATAATTTGTAACTGTTGTTCAGTATTACCAGTGCCAGCAGGTATTACAGGGCACCCCATAGAATGAGCTGCTGATTCTAACATGGCGCCTGCCGGAGTAAGATGATACGAAAAACTGTTGTGAACAATATCTTTGTTATTAAAACCGGCAGCGCATAAAGCTCGCGCAAGTCTCCAATAATCTGGCCTCTTACCCTGAGGTTCGTAGATGGGGCCAGGTGAAGTAAATATTCTATAGAGGTTGTCTATTGGTAGTGCCAGTAAGCCACCAAATGGCTGATTTTCTTTTTGTAACTCAACAATACTATTTTTTCGTAGAATCGGCAGTTTAGCTAGCTCTTTCCTATCGGTGATATTAATGGAATTAATATCTTTTAAAGAGTCAGCGTAATAAATTGAGTTAGTCTTGGCATGGTCAATTTGTCGACGCAAATCCTTAAATAAATTAACTTCCCGAGTCTCTTCATCTTGAATTTCAAAACCGTCTAAATAAATTGTATCGGTCATAATTCCTATTTTAAAAAAATAATAATAACAATATTAAAATTTAAGCAAGCCATCTTTTTCGCCTTCTATAGTGCTTTACATTTCGGTAATTACGCCTACCGGAACTTGATAGCCCGAGGTAAAATTCTTTGACGTCTTCATTATCACTTAGGGCTTTTGCATCGCCATCCAATACAACTCTACCATTTTCTAGTATATACCCATAGTCTGCATGTTGTAGAGCTACATTAGTATTCTGTTCAGCAAGTAAAAAAGTAACTCCTTCTTTCTTGTTGAGTTGATCAACGATATCAAAAATTTCTTCAACTAATTGCGGGGCAAGCCCCATTGATGGTTCATCAAGTAGAATCATACGAGGTCGTGCCATTAATGCTCGTCCAACTGCGCACATCTGTTGCTCACCACCAGATGTATAACCAGCCTGAGCGCCTGAGCGTTCTCTAAGTCTAGGAAAATAGTTATAAACTTTTTCTAAGTCTTCTCTGATTTTTGCAGTGCCGTCTTTACGTACGTATGCACCTGTTAGCAGATTTTCTTCAATAGTGAGATGTTCAAAGCAATGTCTACCTTCCATTACCTGAACCACCCCAAGCTTTACCAAGTCATTAGGAGTTAGGTTTTGTATACGCTTACCATCTAGTTCAATAGTTCCCTTCGTAACATCCCCACGCTCGGCCCGGAGTAAGTTAGAAATTGCTTTTAAAGTTGTAGTTTTACCAGCACCATTGGCTCCCAATAGCGCAACTATACTACCTTTGGGAACATCAAGAGATACACCTTTCAATACCAAAATTACATGATCATAAATAACTTCAACATTATTAAGGCGAAGTACCAGCGGCTGTTTATCTCCAGCCGCTGGTAAATCATTTACTAAGCTTTCCTCGGTCACCCTAAAATTGCTTTTACAATTTAACAGCTACGCGGCTTAATACCGTTCTCAGTAGCGTATGCAGCAGCAGCTTTTTCGACCATAGGCCTTACCACCTCACGTATTGGCGCAACCCAATCACTTACAATGTTCCACTTACTTCCATTCCACTGCTGAATGATTATTGGACCGCCCGTTTCATGATCACTGCAACTAACTTTAACCGGTTTAGTAAAACCTTCCATTCCCATCTCTTTGAGGCGGTTTTTAGTTATATTAAGGTTTTCTAGTCCCCATCTTACTTCAGCTCCAGTAAGTGCACGGTTTCCGTACTTGCCTTGTGCAGTTCTAATAGCTTCTACAGCAAACATAGCATTTACAATCGTTCTATTATAAAGAACTTCCCCAAAGCTATTTTTCTTAGCCTTCGACATATCTCCATCATAAACATGTTTTATAATGTCGCTATGAACGGGAAAATCACTCTTAGGAGAATGAAAAGTTGCAGATTTATAGCCATTAGCACTAGCTGCTGCAGGTACAACATCTGCATCAGATCCAGACCACCAATTTCCCACAAAATGGTCCATAGGATACCTTATTGAGGCTGCTTCTTTAATAGCTACTTGGTTCATCACACCCCAACCTGACATAAATATCCAATCTGGTTTAGCTCGACGAATCTGTAACCAAGTTGCTTTCTGTTCTTGGCCTGGATGATCAACTGCAAGTAGAACTAGTTCATAGCCATACTTTTTGGCAAGCGCCTGAAGAGTTGGGTTTGCTTCTTTACCGTAAGCAGAATTATGATAAACATGTGCTATTTTTTTACCCTTTAGGTTTGCCTCGCCTCCCTCTTGTTGTGCAACATATCGAATGAAGGCTGATGCTTGACTCCAATAAGTTGTAGGAAAGTTAAACACCCATTTAAATACTCTTCCATCAGCAGCTGCAGTTCGACCATATCCCATAGAAAGAATAGGAACCTCATCAACGGACGCTTTAGGAATCAACTGATAAGTTATACCAGTTGAGAAAGGATTTACCAGAGAAGCTCCAGTTGAACCCTTATTTTTTAGTTTTTCATAACACTCTACACCTAATTTCGTGTTATATTCGGTTTCGCACTCTTCAAATGTAATTTTAACACCATTGATACCACCATCACGATTGTTAATCATAGTATAGTAGTCTCTAAATCCGTTTGCTACGGGAATTCCACTAGGTGCATATGGGCCGGTGCGGTAAACTAGCATAGGTATGAACTGCTCATCAGCCTCTACCACTGGAGTCGTTGCAACTACCCCTGTTACTCCTAACACACCCCCGAGTAGAATAAGTATCAAGTTACGAAGCATTTTGAAGTACCTCCCTGTCATCTTTGTTATTATTAACGTTTTGTACATTAGCAGGCTATCATGACAGTGTTCAGCGTCAATAACTTCGAGTTCCCCAATTAGTATTAGCCTCTTCACTAATATGGAAAGGGCCAGAGACGCAGTTTCTCTTTCAAAATCTGCCATAAACGTGCCAAACCATGCGGTTCAACAATTAGAAAAAATATTATAAGCGATCCAAACAACATAATCTCAATGTGTTTTTGCATATCAATCGGCATAGAAAGACCAACCATCTGAGGAGCATTTGTTAGTAATATAGGAAGACCTACAATAAAAGTTGCTCCTAAGAATGACCCTAGAATACTTCCTAGACCTCCTATTATAATCATAAATAAAACATTAAATGACTCATTAATTGAGAATGCTTCCGTTTCGGCACTACCAAGCCATAGAAACACCATCATTGCACCGGACAATCCGCAGTAGAAAGAGCTTACTGCAAATGCGATGAGTTTAGTTTGAAAAGGACGTATACCAATAATTTCGGCGGCAATATCCATATCACGTACAGCCATCCAGGATCTTCCAAGCCGACCCCGTACTAAGTTTTTAGCTATAAAAGCAAAAATAATAACGATACATAGTGTAACCAGATATCTTATTTCTGCGCTAGCCATAGGCCCTGTGATTATAACTCCAAACATCTCCCGAGGCGGCGCAGTTATAGTACCCGATGAATTATAGTTATAAAACCAAGCAACTTTGTTGAACATCCATAAAAGAAAGAATTGCGAGGCTAGAGTTGCAACAGCTAGATAGAAGCCCTTGATGCGTAAACTTGGGATACCAAAGATAAGGCCGACAAATGCTGCAATCAAACCTGCTAATAAAAATACAATAATAATATTGATATCTGGGAAAGCCGTCGTCAGCTTATATGTCATATAAGCGCCGACCGCCATGAACCCCCCTGTACCGAGAGATAACTGCCCAGCATAACCAACTAGTAGATTAAGACCAATAGCAGCTAGAGAAAAAATTAATAACGGTATCATAACTGCTTGCAAAAGATACTCACTTGCTAGGACAGGAACAACAAAAAAAGCAACCGCTATAACGACAGACACAAACCACCGATCTTGGGAAATGGGAAATACTGATTGATCGGCTGCATAGCTAATCTTAAATTGTCCAGTCTCGCGGTAAAGCATACGAAGCCTCCTCTAAACTCTCTCTATTATTCGCTCGCCAAACAAGCCCTGAGGCCTGAAAAGCAAAAAAGCTAGTGCCAGCACATATGCAAACCAATTTTCTATGGCACCACCAACTAACGGACCCCAATAAATTTCAGCTATTTTTTCTCCTACTCCAATAATTAGGCCACCAACAATAGCTCCTGGTACAGAGGTAAAACCACCTAGAATTAAGACTGGTAAGGCTTTAAGTGCAATTAACGAAAGAGAGAACTGAACTCCGCTCTTAGCTCCCCACATTATTCCTGCCACCAAACCCACAAAACCTGCAACTGACCAAACGATAATCCATATTGTCTTGAGGGGTATTCCCACCGCCATGGCCGCCTGATGATCATCAGCTACTGCCCTCAGGGCTCTACCGATACGTGTATAATGGAAAAAAACGGCTAACACCCCAACAAGTATGGCACCGGATCCTGCTGCAAATAAATCAAATTCGTTTAGCAGCACACCACCTACCTCAAACGACTGATTAGGAATACCAAGATCTAGTGGTTTTACATTACTTCCCCATAGCATTTCCCCAAAACCCTGCAGAAAAAAAGTAAGACCTATTGTTGCCATAAACAAAATAATGTCTTCTTGATTTATAAGATAACGCAACATGAAACGTTCTATAAGAAAGGCAAGAATTATCATAACTACAATTGCCAAGACCAATGCCAACCAAATAGGAAATCCTTGCTCTATAAATCCTACTAAATTCAGAGCTGCAAAGAGCACCATAGCACCCTGCGCAAAGTTAAAAACTCCGGAAGCTTTGAAAATCAAAACAAATCCAAGTGCCACCAAAGAATACATTATACCAGTGAGCAACCCGCTAATAACTACCTCAGTGAAGAAGATCGGATAGAAAACCATATCCTCTATTGGAGCAACAAATACGAGGTTTAGGAAGTTAATAATTTCCATTATAGACCTCTATTTATTTTTACTAACGCCGAGATAAGCATCGATCACGCCTTGGTTTGACCGTATATCTTCTGGTGTTCCATCAGCTATTTTACACCCATAGTTAAGTACAACTATCCTATCTGCTAAATCCATAACTACTCCCATGTCATGTTCTATCAGTGCAATTGTAGTCCCAAATTCTTCATTAACGTCTAGGATAAACCTGCACATATCTTCTTTCTCTTCTACATTCATACCCGCCATCGGTTCATCTAGTAATAAAAGATCGGGTTTTGAAGCTAGAGCTCGACCCAATTCGACACGTTTTTGAAGACCATACGGTAACTTTCCAACTGGAGTTTTACGGATTGCTTCAATTTCTAAAAAATCAATTACTTGTTCAGCTATTTCACGATTAATAATCTCTTCGTTTCGAGCGGGCCCCCAATAAAGCGCCTGCCAAAACAAACCCTTTCGCATCTTCAGAATTCTACCAGTCATAATGTTATCAAGAGTGGTCATACCCTTAAACAAGGCAATATTTTGGAATGTTCTGGAAATTCCTTGAGATGCTGCCTTATGCGGACTCATTTTTTTTCTTACTTCTTCTTTATATGTTATTGTACCTTTTTGCGGATGATAAAAGCCATTAATGACATTAAGCATCGATGATTTACCCGCACCGTTTGGACCAATTATGGCACGAATTTCACCTTTATAAATATCAAAGCTAACATCACTTAATGCCTGAACACCTCCAAAGGCTAATGATACTTCAGCAATATCTAATAAAACCTCTTTATATTCTCCTTGTAAAAAAACGGATTCAACTTCTGACACATCGATTGCGAATTGCTGATCAGCTTGTTTATTAATCATTTCATTACTCGGCAGCTATTTGTTTATCTATATTAAATAGTTGAGCGTCACGTATCATAACATCAGCTGAGATTAGCCCTTTACGACCATCTTCGAACACCAATTCTGTTGATATCTGACAATGACTTGCTGTTCCATAAAGGGCGTTAATTGAACTTGTATATTTTTTAGTAATAAAGTTACGACGAACTTTGCGTGTACGCGTTAACTCACCATCATCAGCATCAAGCTCTTTATGCAATAATAAAAAGCGTTTTATTTGGGCACCAACTAGGTTTGGCTCTTGTGCCAACTCACGATTGATTTGTTCAATATTTTCCTGAACTAGATCATAGACTGCTGGCAGAGCAGCTAACTCTTGATAGCTAGAATAAGCTATACCATTACGTTCAGCCCAGTTTCCAACAGCTTCGGAGTCAATATTAATTATTACTGCACAAAATTCCCTCTGATCACCAAAAGCAACTGATTCCTTAATATTTGAGAAAAATTTTAGCTTGTTTTCAATGTATTTAGGCGCAAACATTGTCCCATCAATAAATTTTCCTACATCTTTTGCTCGATCAATAATTTTAAGGTGACCGTCCTCACCAACTAAGCCAGCATCCCCAGTATAGACCCAGCCATCGCTGGTTTTAGTTTTTTCTGTTTCCTCAGGGTTTTTAAAATACTCTTTGAAAACCCCAGGACTACGAAACATTACCTCGCCGTTTTCAGTAAGCTTAATTTCTACTCCCGGCGTAGGAACTCCAACCGTGTCGGGCTTAACTTCTCCATTAGGCTGTACTGTTATAAACACACTAGCCTCAGTCGATCCATATAATTGCTTTAAGTTAACACCTAGGGAACGATAAAAAGTAAAAATCTCAGGTCCGATTGCCTCACCTGCTGTATAACCCACACGAATTCGACTGAACCCTAGAGCATTCTTTAGTGGTCCATATATTAACAAGTCTCCAATCCCATACACAATTCGGTTAAATAGTGATACAGGCCGATGGTCAAGAATATCTGGACCCACCCGTCTAGCTAATGCCATAAAATATTCGAATAACTTAAGCTTTATTTTACTAGAATCAGCCATACGTATCATTACAGAGGTTAGAATGTTTTCATAAATTCGGGGGGGGGCAAAAAAATATGTTGGTCCCAACTCTCGAAGATCAGTTAACAAAGTTTCAGACGATTCTGGGCAAGAAACACAAAAGCCAACAACATATGATTGAGCATAGGACAAAACGTGATCACCCACCCATGCCATGGGCAGATAAGCAAGACATTCATCTTTGTCATTAAGTCCTTCCTGAACCGCAGCATTTATTGACGTTTGAATGATAGCATCATGAGTTAGGACAACACCTTTAGGATTTCCTGTAGTGCCAGAGGTATAGAGAATAATTGAAGTATCGCTTCCTTTTCCCTTAGAAACTTCATCATCAAAATAAGTAGGATTATTGCAACCAAAATCTCTACCTAACTCAAGAATGTCATTCATATCATGCAAATAATCTTGAGTGTAGCTACGCATTCCGCGCGGTTGGTCATATATTATAGTTTCTAGAATTGGGCAGTCATCTAATATAGATAATAGCTTATCAACCTGCTCCTGATCCTCAACTACTGCAAACCTAACCGAGGCATGTTCCAAAACAAACTTTATTTCATCAGCTGCCGAATCCTGATACATAGGAACGGGAATTGCTCCCAAGGATTGGGCACCAGCCATAGTCCAGTAAAGCCTAGGACGATTATCTCCTATAATAGCTATAGAATCTCCACGAACTAGCCCAAGTGAAGCCAAACCATTTGACAGAGCTGCGACCTCTTCAGCTACCTCGTACCACGTCCAAGATTGCCAAATACCAAAATCTTTTTCACGCATTGCCTCGCTTGAAGCACGTATTACAGCATGCCTCTTTAAAAGCTTGGGAAAAGTATCTACTTGAGACAAAATACCAGCTTCTGATCCAAGTGGTTTAATAGCGTTAGTCTCTTCGCTAGCTCTCGCCAGCTTTTCATGTATCATCGCTATTCTCGTTGCTATGACTAGCCATGCTTTATAATTTCTAGCTAGTTATGATTTTGATACCTGCTTTTATATTTATAAAATTTTTAAAATAATTATTTTCGTTCATCACTCCTAGTTCATCGAACGCTTCTCGACAATCAGTCTATAGTTGGAATACATAAATTAATTATTCACGAAATCCTGGGCTAATTACATCTAACTTACGCAGATGGCCAGGCCAGTCACGAACGGAAATATTTACATTCTTATCAAACTGTTTAGCGGCATAGTCGCAAACCTCATCAGGTGGAATAATTAATTTTGCACCAGAGGCCATAGCCTGAAGCTGACTACGCGCACATTTTTCCATATAAAATATCAAAGAAAATGCTTCATCAATAGTACGCCCGGCTGACATGAGACCATGATTGCGCAATACCATACAATAGTGAGACCCTAGATCGTTTGCTAGACGTTCACGTTCATCTAGATCGAAAGCAAGTCCTTCATAATCGTGATAAGCAACTCGATTATAAAGACGCATGGCGTGCTGGCTTATAGGCAAAAAACCACATTCAATTGCAGAAATTGCCATCCCGGCCACAGAGTGTGTATGTAAAACACAGTTTATATCTTTTCTCGCTGCATGTACCGCACTATGTATAGTATAACCAGCAGGATTAATTTTATATGGGCTATTGCTTAACACATTGCCATCTATGTCAATCTTGATGAGGCTTGATGCGGTGATTTCGTTGAACATCAGACCAAACGGATTTAGAAGAAATGTTTCCTCTTTAGGTATTTTGGCTGAGATATGAGTGCGGGTCATATCCGACATGTCATAAAGATCAACTAACCGATAGCAAGCTGCCAGGTTAACACGTGT
>Ga0209403_10000404_pt1 | contig 65595 bp, 65 predicted proteins | sample ArcticOcean_MG_C_8_FD_187440 | JGI IMG/M metagenome (GOLD analysis project Ga0209403, IMG submission 187440) | Marine microbial communities from western Arctic Ocean - ArcticOcean_MG_CB11_86 (SPAdes) (version 2) | ecosystem: Environmental > Aquatic > Marine > Oceanic | place: Arctic Ocean... | reverse complement strand
TGAAGGTAACTTCGAATGTCTGATGTTTGGACACGGCGGATCGGTCCGTGACCCTTACTTCACCATGAAGCTTTACCAGTCAGCATCAGTAAACATTCCTGGTGGACACCAGGTCAACTTCTACCACTGGGAAAACGAGCGGTGGGACGAACTTACTGACGAAGTTGCAAAGACTCACCCGGATGACATCGACACGATGCAAGTGCTATGGCATGAAGCCATGGACATCTGGTTGACTGAACTCCCTGACGTTCCTGTCCTTGAGTTCTACCACCGCATCATCATGAGTGAGAAGCGATGGACTAACTGGCCACTCGGTGGCGAGACTTCTGGTTACGTGAACGAGGCCTCTTGGCACCTCACGTGGTCATTGGTTCTGCACGGCCTCACAGCCAAGTAGGAAAACTCTAGTAGTTTTAGCTACTTGAGACAAAAGACGTGAACGAAGTGCCCCCGACAATTTTGTCGGGGGCACTTTTTATTAACACGGGTTTTGTACCGTAAGTTCGGCCGTCGGTACGATATGCTTCCGCCCAACGCTCAGCCCGAACACCAACAGATCGAAATTCAGAACTTGGCTCTCATCAACCACAGATATTTCTGGAGTTCGAACAAGTTATTAGCAACCATATTTGTCGGCCTCGCAGTCGTCCTGGTCACAGCCATGACGGCGTGTGGCTCAGGCTCATCAGACGATACGGTGGCTTCAGAGGGCGCTGTTCTTGATGAGGAAGGGCTGAGGCTGACTACCAAAGTCGATTCGTTTTACACGATTGAAGATCTTGAAGCTGTCGGATTCAAAAAGAATAGGCAGTTCGGTGTCGAAACTGTGCCGGGCACTACCGACATTTGGTACGGCTTCTTTCAGCAGCGCGATATCGAAGTACGTTTCTACGAATCGCATCAGTCAGCCGTCGAGTTGGGCGTAGAGCCCGCTGAATTGCATAGCCCGCACAGCAGGGCAGAGAGACCACTGATACCAGTTGTGAACCTGTACCCGGCCTACGCCGTGGCTGGCACCACGAGATGCCGGTCTTTTTTTATTTGAAATTCAGAACTCTATGCAGGCTCAAGGAGCGTGAGCAGATTCTCGCAGTTTGCGTATGCATCAGGTGATTCGTCACCCTCGCAAAACAGAATCATGTTTCCTCGAATAACGTATTCGAGATAGCGAGCAGAGTACGAACAGCTGGAATGGGGAGTCTGAGCGGCTCGACTGCACTTTCTGCGGTCACGTTCGCCCTCTTCCCACAAAACCTCATCGCCGGTTACAACGGCATCTTCACCGGTAATCGAGTCGGCGTATTTTGTTCCCTCAGCTATAGCGTCGGCGTGAGAAGGGTAGAATCTGATCTCGTAAGCCAACTGGTTGAAAACAGCCTGCACTGCATCCAGAGCGGCCGGTAAGTCCTCAGTGTTGTAGTCCTTCACAGTTTTCACGCCGGAAGGACGAAGCACTTCGAAATCGTCAACGGTGTAGATACGTTCACTCGCTACAATCTTGGCAATCGCAGATTCACCGCTTGCGCCTGAATCGCTGCCGCACGCAGCAGCGACCACAGCCATCGCCATGGCTGCGACAAGGACGAACAATATTTTCTTATCAGCCCATGTTGAGTTCGTCGGCATCTATTGCACCACTGACATTAGATCAGCGCAGGCTTGAATCGAGGTGTCAGAGTCTTTGCCCTGGCACATCAGAATCATGTTTCCCACTACAACGTAATCGAAGTATTTGGGGTTGTCGCATTTGCCTGAGTGGTGCCCACCGTTACCGGCACACTGACGCCGATCAGAGATTCCCTCGTCCCAGCGCTGTACGTCCTTGAGAAGCACCGCATCCACGCCGGTCGCTTCGTCTGCCCATTCGACACCGATGGTCACCGCAGCAGCGTGATCAGCATAAAATCGAGCTTCGTACTCAAGCCGTGCGTACGGGTCGGAACCATAGAAGCCGTAAAGTGCTGCTGTAGCTCCTTCAAGACCTTCGACATCGTAGTCGTCGTCGTGCTTGAAGAATTCAGCGTTCTTGATATCGTCTGGCGTGTAGATACGATCCGTTATGTTGATCTTGGCAATCGGACCTTGATCTGTCGATCCGACGCCGTCAGCCCCACCATCGCTGCCACATGCAACCGCTGCTATTGATAGCGCCGCAATTGCGAACACGAGTATCAGCAGCCGTGCCTTGCTACTGTTTACTTGTTTCATATCTTGTTCCCCTTTGTTGTTCAAAACCCGTCGTACTGCCACGATCAGGCTGAAGCGTGTAACGGAATACGCCAAATATACGCTTCTGCAACTCGTCAGTCACTTAGCCAGTTCTTCTGAAATATTGGCAAGACTGATCATCAAACGGTTGCTGCGGTAATTATGCGCCTTCTCCTCTAATAAGCGCGACGAAAGGCGCACATTGATCAAGAGAATGCTCCGAAGTTCGTCCTTCACACAAAATCACCAAGTTACCAAGGATTACGAAATCGCCATAACGAGGGTTTTGACTACCCCTTGAACCTCCGCCGACGATGACTCTTCTATCTCGAACACCTTCGCCCCACATAGAGTCATCGGCGTTGAGCGATGCGCCGACCCCGGCAGCATCCTCTGCAAACGGCGTTCCCTTCTCAACAGCAATTTCATAACTCGGATATATGCGGATTTCATAGTTCAGCGAACCTATGTTGGGCAGTGTCCAGAATCCGATATACGCTGCTTCCGCACCGTCGAGCCCTTCCACATCGTACTTTTTGCCGCTTTTCCATCCGATGGCTTTAACATCGTCGATCGTTAGCGTTCGCTCGAAGTCGGATACTTTAACCAGCGAAGCTGCCGAAAAATCTCCAGATGAAGAACCTCCGCAAGCAGTCATCGCCATCAGAAAAACAAGTGATATCAGGGATAAAGACACTATTCCCCTTCGTCGAAAACTAGTCATTCGGCACCAACGCTTCCGCCAGTAAGCCGCACCGTTCAAGCGATTGTTCCGGTTCCGAGCCCTGACACAGCATCACGATATTTCCGAAAATAGCGTAATTTGCGAACTTGGGCCCTATGCCACTACGAGCGCCACCTCCAACGCCTCCACCGATGATCGTCCGGCGATCCTTCACACCTGCCTTATACGTTGCATCGTCCTCGCTGAGTATTGCATCTGGACCGGAGCCTTCGATCGCCATCGCCGTTCCAAGATCGACAGCCGCCTGATGCGATTCGTAAAATCTAATCTCGTAGTCATAGGGATCGCCACCGCTGACTTTGTAGAACCCAAAACTGACATAGCTGGCGCCGGGGAGTCCATCTATCGAGTGATCACGAACTTCTTTGTACGGAGTGGCCAGTAAATCGTCGATGCTCAACGTCTGTCCCGGATCGCTGATCTTTGCGAAAGATTCATCTACGGATTCACTTGAACTGCATGCACTTAGCGTCATGGCAATCGCCGCCATCGCCATGGCGACAACAAGATGCAGTCTGTATCTGCGTAGAGCCGGATTAACCGAGTGCAAGGTCGAATCTCCTTGAGAGGCTTGGGAACAACCGCCGGATGATAACGGATTAACTGACTTGCTCAACGTGACTTATCGCCGAAGTAACACAGGTCAGTGCATTACTCCCGGTAAGTTAGCCTTGGGATACGAAACTCGTTGGGTTCTCCACGCTGGAAAGCCTGATAATCATGCCAAAGGCAACCGCTGTCGCCTGATTTTGCGGCAGCCTCTCCAAACAAGAACCAACCCACGTGTTTGCCGTCCTGACTCCAGGCGAGAGCTAGCCCATCCCGAATGAGCGAGTCCTCGATCGAAATCCCATCTCCGGTGTAAAAATAATAGTGATTGGAGGCGTTTCTGACCGAATCGATCGGACCAGGCTCAACCCTGATAGATCAACCGGCCAGTCTTGCCAACTGCTCTTTGGCTTGGGTGGCGCAATCGGCGGGTTCGTTCAGTACAAACACGCCATACATCTTGATGTGACCAATCGATGTGCTGAGCGTATTGGCGTCAATCACTCCGGCAACATCAACTAATTCACAATCCGGGCAGGTGAGCGCCGGTGGTGTGGGCACCACTGTGGGTTCATCGTTCTCATTTAGGCATCCGATTGCCGATGCAAGCAAGAGCAACGCCAAAAACCAAACAGGTTTTGCACGGCTTATTGCTGCGGGTAAAAGGAACTCAGACGTCTTCATGGCGTTAGTATCTACGAACCCAGCCCGTGATTCGGGTTGCTGGAGCTTTCCTCCCCCTAAAACTCAACGAGTGGAGTTGAACATTGAACGTGCTGATTACGTCGGCGGCATCTGCAACTGCGCAGATAATTACCGACGCTCTTGCTGGAACGCACACACTTCGCCTGACCGATTTGCCAGACAACGCCACTGGCGATATCGTGCCCAACGAGCTCGGTCACGAAGCGGATACCGATAGTCTGCTTGCAGGTATCGATGCGGTCGTGAATATCGGCTTCCAGGGTCAGTCCGGAATCGCCACACATCTGATCGACTACCACACGAGGCGGATGTACAACCTGCTGCAAGCTGCTTCCGATGCCGGGGTGTCGCTGTGCGTAAACATCAGCACTTTGCGGCTGTACGAAGACCACGAAGAGAATCTGGTAGTGACCGAAAAGTGGCGCACCGACCCTTCGGCTGAAAACGTGGAGCTACTAAGTGCACATCTGGCCGAAATCGTGTGCAAGGAATTCGCCCGAGACCGCCTAATTCAGGTGGCGAATCTCAGACTCGGCTGGCCATTTGTTGGCGACAGTTCGGCGAAACCCGAAGATACGGCCGCTATTTCTCACGGCATGATCGGTGCGGCGGTAAACGAAGCACTGTCGACCGACAAGCTCATACAGTGGCAGGACATTCACGTTCAATCGCCAGTCGACAACCAGCGATTTATTACGAAAACGGCCCAGAATTTATTGCCGGGAATAGCATCGGAGTTGGCGCAATGAAAATCCTAATTCTTGGTGGGAACGGAATGCTCGGACCCTGGGCTGTGAAAGCGATGAGAGATCGCCACGACATCCTGCTAACCGACATCAACGATCCGCACCCCGATTACAAGGGTGAGTTTCTAAAACTTTCAGCCGATGATGTCGATGGCGTTGTTAAGGCAGCCGAAGGCATGGACGTGATCATCAACCTGTCGGTGCTACGTCCACACAGGCAGCTTGCGTTCGATGTAAACACCATGGGCAACTTCGCCATGATGACGGCTGCGCGCGAGCATCGCATCAAGCGAGTGATCAACACTGGGCCTCATTTCCAAATGGTGGGTCAGCAATACGAGGAATGGGACTTCAATCTCAATCCCGATATGGCTCCTTCTCCTGGCACACGTTTGTACGCACATACCAAAGCGTTGGGTCAGGAAATTTGCCGAGTGTTCAGCGAACGACACGGCATTCAGGTCATTACGCTGCTGTACTACAACATGAAGCACTCATGGAACCTTGGCGGACCAGAAGGCCCACCGGCTTATCACGAGGATATGGTTCCGTATTCGACAGCGTGGCAGGACTGTGGGACGGCGGTTCAGGCTGCTGTAGAAGTGCCCGCTTCACGACTTGCTACGAAGTGCGAATCGTTCTTTATTCTTCCCGATCTGCCACACGGCAAGTTCAATAACGAAAAGACAAAACGAGTACTTGGCTGGGTGCCGAAATACCACGTCGAAGCACTGTGGAACAAAGAATCTCGAACCCCACCTCACAGGCTTCACGAAGCGTTTTAGGGCAAGTGGATCGCCGACAATCAGACGAAATGCGACGGCTGGAACGAAGATGAGATGAACGCACCGTAATACCGTTTAGAGAATCACGCTCAAAACTACTCAAGGGAAAACCGTTAATAACCATGAATCGATATCTCAAGTTCGCCGCCCAGAGCCTTCATCTTTCAGGATGCCGAATGGCGCTCATCGCTTCTCTCCTCATAATCGCTGCTTCGGTGGCGTGCTCCTCGAGCGAGTTGTCCGATGATGATGCGATTGTGGTTGAAGTCGTGGTTGATGGACTTACTTCGCCACGTGGACTCGCTTTTGATCAGGACGGGAATCTGCTGATCGCAGAAACTGGTGGCGGGCGATTGCTCAAAGTCACAGCTGACCGCGATGTCGTTTCTCTCACCACCGATCGCCTGCCACACTCGCTCAACACAGGTCCCGAAGGGGCATATCGAGCCGGTCCATCAGCGATCAGCCTTCTCGACGGAGAAGTGTTCTTCATCGTGGGCGAATTTATCGGCAACCAGTCAGCGCGTCTCTACCGAATTACAGGTGGGAACGAATACGAACCTGTGACGCCGGCGACCGATGCTTTTGCTCCAACTGAGCACCGATTCTCCAACCCTTACGACATTGTCAACGCTCCTGAAGTCGGTGGGTGGATAGTGTCGGACCCCGGTGGGAACTCCCTGCTCGCAGTCGATCTGGACGGCAATATTCGTGACTATGTGGTGTTCGAGGGATTTACCATTCCGGAACAAGCGGTGCCAGTTGAGATGGTACCGACGGGGATAGCACGTGGCCCTGACGGAGCCATCTACGTCGGTTCGCTGACAGGCTATCCGTATCCAGCCGGAGAGGCTGTCGTATGGAGAGTGGAAGATCTAAACGGTGACGGAGATGCGATGGACGAGGGCGAAGTTGAACCATTTGCCACCGGATTTACCACCATCACCGACATTACATTTGGCACCGACGGCACGCTCTACATAGCGGAATTCTCATCAGATGCGAAGGCAGTTTTCGAGGCCGGAGATTTCAGCGAAAGTACGGCAGCCTATCCCGGACGAGTCCTCAAATGGAATGGAAGCGAGCTATCGGTATTTACCAATAATGTTGTTTCGCCAACTAGTCTTCTCGCAACCGAGTCGACTCTCTACATAAGCGAAGAGTACGCCGGGCAAGTCTCGCAAGGACCAATCAACTGACCGTACTTCGACACGCGAAAAGGCCCCGGAAAGTAATCTCCGGGGCCTTTTCATTTATCTCTATTTACCAGCGAAGACCTACAGGTCCTTCACCTCGGAAACGATCTTCTCGACCGAATCTTTAGCATCACCAAACAGCATCACCGTCTTGTCCAAGAAGAACAATTCGTTCTGCACACCAGCGAAACCAGCCGACATTCCACGTTTCATCATGATGACCGATTGTGCCGCGTCAACGTTCAGAATGGGCATGCCGTAAATCGGGCTCGACTTGTCGGTACGTGCCGAAGGGTTGGTTACGTCGTTCGCACCAATCACAACCGCAACGTCGGTCCTTGCGAACTCACCGTTGATTTCGTCAAGGTCCTTCAACTCGTCGTACGGCACGTTGGCCTCGGCGAGCAGTACGTTCATGTGACCCGGCATCCGACCCGCAACCGGGTGAATGGCGTATCGAACGCTGATGCCTTTTTCCTTAAGTAGGTCGGCAAGTTCACGAACCTGGTGCTGTGCCTGTGCAACGGCTAATCCGTAGCCCGGCACGAAGATCACCGACTGAGCGTACGCAAGCATCATCGCTGCGTCGTCGGCCTGAATCGAACGGATCGGGCGAGTTTCTTCCTCGCCACTAGCCGCCGACCCTTCTTCAACACCGAATCCACCCAGCATGACGTTCATCAGCGATCGGTTCATCGCCTTGGTCATGATCCTCGTAAGAATCAGTCCTGAAGCACCAACCAGCGAACCAGCGATGATCAAAACAGTGTTGCCAAGAACGAATCCGGTTGCCGCACCAGCGATACCCGAATACGAGTTCAGCAGTGCGATTACGACCGGCATGTCGGCTCCACCGATCGGGATCACAACTAAAATTCCCAGCGCCAGTGCGATTGCAGCAGCGATGAGGAACGGAGTGAGCGAAGGATCGATAATCAGCCATACGGTTGAAGCGATCATTCCGATCAATAGCGCAACGTTGATCACGTTTCGAATCGGCATCAATAGCGGTCGTGTCGGAACAATGCCCTGAAGCTTGCCGTACGCAATGAAGCTACCTGTGAGAGTTACACCACCAACGATGACCGAAGCCATGATCGTGATCGATACGTCTTGGGCAATATCGCCACCAGCGTCGATCAGTCGAATTAGTTCGGCCGCAGCGACAACAGCCGAAGCTGCACCACCGAAACCATTGAAGACTGCCACGAGTTGCGGCATGTTGGTCATTGCGATTTTTCGAGCTGAGAACGCACCGATTGCGGAACCCACAAGGGCGCCGCCAATGATCCATTCCCACGACATCAGATCGTTACCAAGCACGGTCGCCAACACGGCAACCAGCATGGCAATCGAACTCAAACGGTTACCACTTCGAGCAGTAGCCGGCGAGCCGAGCCTCTTTAGCCCGACGATGAAAAGTATTGCGGCGAATATGTACGCAAGATTCGTAATGTTTACGTCCAAAAGTGCGTCAGTACTCATGACCGGTCACCACTTCGTTTGAACATTTTCAACATTCGGTCAGTAACCATGAACCCGCCGACCACGTTGATCATGGCGAGTCCAATGGCGATTGCTCCGAGAATCTGACCGACTATTCCTTCGGCCTGACCGGCGACCAGTAGGGCACCGACGATAACGATTCCAGAAATGGCGTTCGAACCCGACATGAGCGGGGTGTGCAGCGTTGGCGGCACTTTTGTAATTACTTCGTACCCGATAAAAATCGCAAGTACGAACACTGTTAGCGCAATGATTAGCGCTTCGGCGTCAAACATTTACTTAGAAGCTCCTTGTGTGTTCTTGCTGGTGAATAAAGTATTCATCTTGCTATTCACCCAACCCGTGCCGAGCTTCACCTTCGTGAGCGACACACATCGAATCGATGACTTCATCTTCAAAATCTAAAGTAAGCGTTCCTTCTTTCCTGTCGATAATCAGGTCGAAGAGCGCCATAACGTTCCGTGAATAGAGCTGGCTTGCGTCGAATGGCATCGAGCTTGGAACGTTTACCGGTCCATTAATCGCAACACCGTTTTTCATGACGATTTCGCCAGCAACTGTGCCCGCAACGTTTCCGCCCGACTCAGCTGCGAGGTCAATAACCACACTCCCGGGCTTCATCACCGCAACCATGTCTTCTGTCATCAGAAGTGGGGCAGGGCGTCCGGGAATTGCCGCAGTGGTAATTACCGCATCGGCTTCCGCAATGTGACCCTTCAGGAACTCACGTTGGGCTGCCTGTTCTTCATCGGTCTGCGCTCGGGCATATCCACCAGCAGCTTCTGCATCTTCAGCGGCCGGAGGCTGGATGAACTTCGCACCGAGACTCTCAACCTGCTCACCAGCAGCGGCTCGCACGTCGAACGCTTCAACAACTGCGCCCAATCGGCGAGCAGTAGCGATTGCTTGAAGTCCGGCAACACCGGCTCCAAGTACGAGAATTTTGGCCGGTGGAATTGTTCCAGCGGCGGTCATCATCATTGGAAAATATTTGCCGAGCGAGTTGGCCGCAAGCAGCGCTGCCTTGTAACCGGCGATAGACGCTTGTGACGATAGAACGTCCATGCGTTGCGCCCGGGCGATTCGTGGAACCAGCTCCATGGCAAGGGCTGTAGCACCGGCTGCAGCAAGTGCCGCAACACCTGTCGGGTTGGTGCGAGCATTGAGTGTGCTCACAACGATGCTGCCTTTTTTGAGCGCACTCACCTCATCTGAGGTAGGTGGCTGGACGTGGACAAATATATCTACAGATCCGGCGATTTCACTGGCTGAGGCTGTTTTTGCACCTGCTTCAGCATAGGCAGAATCGGGGAAGCCGGCGTCGGTGCCTGCGTCTTCCTCGATAAATATCTCATGACCCGCTTTGACGAGACGCTCAACGGTCTCTGGCACTAAAGCCACGCGGTGCTCATTGGGATCTGACTCCCTCGGGGCGCCGATCTTCATCCACTGCTCCAGTCGAACGAAATAATCTTCGTTCAGTAATTGTTTGGCGACAACTTCGTAATCATATCTCCGAAAACCGTCGGATCGGCGTGAAAATCGAGTGAAACTTGTTTGCGACCATTTACTCGGAGCCGGTTCAAGATGTACTTTGTCGGAGTTCAGTCTCAAAGTCGCGTGTTAGATGCTGCGGCTAAGAGCAATATATCCTAGAATTTTAGGAGACAACTATGTATCTCATTCGACGTGTGTATGACGTGAAACCCGGAATAGCCCGCAAAGTTGCGAGTCTGATGCAGCAGCAAGGTGATGCCTACACCGCTGCCGGTCAGCGATCAAAAGTCACGATCTACTTCAACGGTGGCACGCTACCAGGCGACACCAACCGTGTGTACATGCAGTGGACGGATGCGACAATTGATTCGCCTTATCGCGAAGGTGACCGGTCCGTACCAGATGCATCAGTTTTCGGTGCCCAGATTCGTGAGCACGTGATCAGTAACTACATAGAATTTTTCGAGATGATGATCCCGGAAAAAATGCAAACAGACTAGTCTGCATTTCGAGGATCGCCGCAAGAAATTAGTTTGAAAGGCACTCTTTCCCGTTGAAGATTAAAGAAATAACCGCGTTCCCAATTCGGATTACCCGTGACGATGCGGACGAAGGTAAAGACCGACCTGCGGTGATCGACTACGGCGATTACTTCATCGATAAAACGGCGTTCACTTCGATCTATTCGAAGCACCACGAAACAACCGTTATTAAGATTGAAACCGATACCGGCATCGTTGGCTGGGGCGAGGCTCAGTCGCCGGTTTCACCGCGCACAACACAGACGATCATCGAGGATCTCGTTCGACCGCTCATCATGGGGCGAGATCCTTTCGATATCGAAGCGATCTGGACTCGTAATTACGGTGCCATGCGCGAGCGGGGCCACCCAACAGGTTTCTATATCGATGCCATCGGCGGCACCGATATTGCTTTGTGGGACATCGTAGGCAAGGCCACGGGGAAGCCGGTGCACAAGCTGGCCGGCGGGCGCTATCGAGACAAGATCAAGCTCTACGCTGGTATTGGCGGAACGGACCCCGAGACAGTTGCGGACGAAGCGGAAGAACACGTTGGTTACGGCTACCAGGCGCTAAAGCTTCACCTGCTGCTCGATGCCGAAGGCGTTGCCGAAATCGCCAGTGCCGTACGTAAGCGAGTCGGCCCAAAGATCATGCTTATGTGCGACGTCCACATGCGTCAGTCGGTTTCAAGCGCTATCAAGCTTGGCCGTGCACTCGAAAAACTCGATTTCACATGGCTGGAATCGCCGATTGTCCCGGAAGATATTCCGGGTGCTGTGGCACTTTCAGAGGCACTCGATATGGCAGTGGCGATCGGTGAGTGGAGCCGTACTCGCTATGAAATGCGAGAGGCATTCGAGCGGCGCGCCTACGATATCGTAATGCACGATATTGCTCGCACAGGCATCACTGAAGGTCACCGAATCGGAACGATTGCCGACACCTACAATATTCCGGTTGCACCTCACGTTGGCGGCGGAGGAATTCTTTCGGTTGCTTCAACGGTCGAGTATTCAGCTTCGTGTTCCAACTTCATGATCATGGAACACAGCCACCACGCGAACCGGTACAAAAATGCCATAACGGCTGAAGAATACGGACCGACCGATGGCTTCTTTGCGCCAAGCGATAAACCTGGTTTGGGTATCGAAATCGATCAGTCGTTAGTCGAAAAATATCTAGTTTCCTAATTGTTGAGATTGACCAACGTGTGTCACATGGAACGGTTACAGCATTGAGTGATTGCGAATCGCCGTACGTATTAGCGGTCGACATCGGCAGTTCTTCTGTGAAGGCCGGTTTATTCGATTCGCATGCACGCAGCGTTTCGGGCGTCGAGGCGACAGTTCCCCATGCTCAAACGGTAGCTTCCGACGGTACATCCGAAGAAGACGCCGATCAGATTCGGCGCGCCACTGAAGCAGCTATCGATTCGGTTCTGAGCAAAGCTGGTGGCCTGGCAAGGGAAATCATTGGTGTCGGCTTCGACTGCATGGCAAGCACCGTGCTTGGGATCGATGCCACCGGCATGGCGATCACACCCGTTTACACCTACGCCGACACCCGATCTGGGCCCGATGTCGACCGGCTGCGTAACGAGCTGAACGTCTCGCTCGTCTACGATCGAACCGGCGTGATGCAGCACACCTCGTACCTGCCGGGGCGAATCAGATGGCTAAAGCGAACTCAACCCGAGCTAGCCGACAAAATCAACAAATACGTCGATGTCTCAACTTACATATTCTCGAAATGGTTTGGTCGAAGCGACGTCAAAGCAAGCTACTGTGTATCGTCGTGGAGTGGACTGCTAAACCGCCATGAAATGAGTTGGGATCAGGGCCTACTTGGGCGACTGGGTATTGGCAAGGAGAATCTTCCTGAGCTTGCGTCATGGAGTGATCCAGAACGCGGCCTGTCACCAGAATTTGCAAAGCGCTGGCCTGCACTTGCCGATCTGCCGTTTCTGCTATCGGTCGGCGATGGAGCAGCAGTGAATATCGGAACCGGCTGCGTTGATGAAACAAAAGTCGCCCTGACAGTTGGCACCACCGGAGCCATGCGAGTGCTGAGCGAAGGGCCCGCGCCAGAGGTTCCCAACGGACTCTGGGCATATCGACTTGGTGAAAACCGCACGCTGCTTGGGGGATCGTTTTCCGAAGGTGGAAACGTCGTTCAGTGGGCGCTCGATAATCTCAAATTGCCGCCAATCGAACAGCTCAACGCTGAGCTTGAGAAGCTGCAGCCAGCACAACACGGAATCAACGTGCTGCCGTTTATTGCAGGCGAACGGGCAACCGGCTGGTCAACATCGGCGACCGGCGTGTTGGAAGGTGTGCGGATCTCAACAACCCCAATCGAAATACTTCAGGCAATGCTCGAATCGGTGGCGTATCGATTCGCACTTGTTGCCGATCTGCTTTTGCCAGGCGTGAAGTCGGGATACCAAATGATCGCCAGTGGTGGCGCGATCCAAAACTTACCGTGGTTGCTCCAAACAATGGCAGACGTGCTGGGCGTCCCGGTCGGAGTATCAGCGGAACAACAAGACACAAGCCGCGGTACAGCGATTCTGGTGCTAAACGCACTCGGAGTATGGGACAGCCTCGATACCTACCCCGCACAGATCGCCGAAACGTATGAACCTAACACCGAGAATACGCAGATTTACGGTGAGGCTCGAGAACGTCAGTCCAAGCTTTACTCGAAGCTACTCGGCTGAGCGCCCAATTTCTTCTGAGTGACGTTCGACACGCTCTGAAATGATGACCCCCATCTGCTGTCGAACTTCCAGAATTAGCTGATCGTCCGGTGCGACATTTTCGTGCGCCATTTCGGCTTCGTGCACCCAATCCCAGAGGTCTTCTAGAGTTTCACGAAGCTCTCTCGCCGTCATCATTTGGGTATTAACCAGAGGGTAGTGCGGGGGAGGTGGATACTTTTCTTCTGGCATTCTGGGCCTCCTTAATCAGTGGCTTTCTTCACAGCGTGGCCACCAAATCCGTTACGCATTGCTGCCAGCATCTTACCGCCTAGCGGATTGTCCTGCCTCGAACGGAAGCGCATTTGAAGGGCTGCGGTAATAACTGGAGCGGGAACGGCAAGTTCGACAGACGCATCAACGGTCCAACGGCCTTCACCGGAGTCCTCAACATACGAACTGAGGTTCTCGAGCTTGGGGTCTTTCTCCAACTCGTCGACCGTGAGGTCAAGAAGCCACGAACGGATCACACTGCCGCGGGTCCAGTTCTCGGCAATAGCGCCCAGGTCTAAGTTGAAATCTTCTTTGGCTGCGAGTAGCTCAAAGCCCTCGGCGTATGCCTGCATGAGGCCGTACTCGATACCGTTGTGAATCATCTTTGTGTAGTGACCCGAACCGCTTGGACCGACATAAAGATTGCCGTTCGAATCGTCCGGGGCAAGCGTCTTGAAAATAGGTCGGTTGCGGTCGTAGGCTTCACGGCTTCCGCCAACTGTCAGGCAGTAGCCGTTGGCGAGTCCCCACACACCTCCACTGGTACCCGAGTCAAGGAAGTCGATGTTGCTCTCGGCTGCAAGCTCGGCGCGGCGTTGTGACTCTTTGTAGTTCGAATTTCCGCCGTCGATCAGCGTATCGCCAGCATCAACTGACTCCACGAGATCGATCACGGTCTTCTCAGTGATATCGCCCGAAGGGACCATCACCCAAACAGTGCGGGGTGCTTCAAGCTGGCTAACTACATCAGAGAGCGATCCGGCAGCCGAAGCGCCTTTGTCGGCTAGTGATGCCACCGCTGAAGAGTCTGGATCGAATACGACTACTTCATGTCCATCGTTCAGTAGACGTTCCGTCATGTTGCCGCCCATGCGGCCAAGGCCAATCATCCCGAGTTTCATTTTGGCAAATGCTCCACAACACTGGGATCGGCCCGTTTTTGTGTGTGTGGCCGATCAGGTCTGATCTATCGATTCGATTCTGCGTTCAACAGTTTCACTGAGTGTAGCTGGATCGTGGACCACCCACTGCTCATCGAGCCATGAAGTTGTCTCAACTGCGAGACGAGAAAATGGGGTGCTAACGCATATCCACGCTGCTCCCGATGCCATCGCTGCCTGCGTGCCAATCGGTGAGTCTTCGATGATGATGACCTGCTCAGGCTCTACGCCGAGTCGGGCCATGGCCCGCAGATATATCTCAGGGTCGGGCTTCGGGTTTTTGACGAATTCTCGCCCAACAATGTCGTCCAGAAGCACGCGCAACCCGAGCGCATCGAGCACGCGTTTGGCTTCGTCGCTGAACGATGATGTGGCTACCGAAACTGTCCGGCCCATTGCCTTTTGCTGGCGCAGCAGATCGATATTGTGTTGGTAAACATTTTCCAACAGATGCTCGGGCAGTCCGTCGTTTTCGCGGTACTCATCCATTCGAATCTGGTGCAGATGCTTCCATAGTTCGCCATCGACAGGTTCGAGTGCTTCAGCGATGCCGAACTCGTCGATCATCTGGCGGCATACCATCTCATCGGTAGAACCTACGATGCGTTCGTAGAGTGAGATGGCACGGTGATCCGGGGAGTTGGCACCCGTAAGCCCTCCAACGACGTTCGCGTATGAGCGAGCCTTCAGCTTTTCAGTTTCAACAAGCGTTCCATCGAGGTCGAAAATGAACGCGCTAATCCGGCTATTGCTAACGGTCTGATCCGACATTATCGAGTGTTATAGAACCTCTGAAGCGGTTCGCGATTTTTCGAAAATCCCGCTGATTTCTTCAAAGTGGGATGCAATGGTGGCAACCGCTTCATTTCGCTCGATAATACCTTCGTTGAATTGGACCAGATGACGATAGTAGGCTCCGGGCCCGATGAGCACGCCATCGATTCCATGCGTGAGGGCTGCGAGGCGAACGACACGAGTTTCCTCTGATTTGAGGCTCCCACCGACTTGGCCAGCAGCGAGTTCACCGGAAACTACAAGCAGCACTTTGTTGTAGCTGCCATCGAGGTGCGCCTGAGCGACCACGGCCGCCGTGAACACATCATCTTCGGCCGGTTCGAATGCCCATATCGACGGAGCTACTCCAGCATCCTGAAGCTGCTGAATTGCCGTAAGAAGCAACATTGCCCGAGCATCGGAAGTGCTTCCGTACATCTCAGTTTGTGTTGTGGTTGGTATGCAGTCCAGTTCGATCAGCAGAGGTATGTGTTCGAGTCTGGCTTTGTCGGAAACAACCTTCAGGCGTTGCAGAAGTTCTTTGCGGCCTACTTCTGGACCATCAGGGTTGTACGTCAGCTGAACACCGGTGTAGTCGACGTTAAGCTTTTCGAGCGAGTGAGCACTGCTGCCAGGCGAAGATGCAGTGGTCATAGACATCGCTTTGGCTCGTAGCAGCACCGATTCGCCAATATCGCTATCGGCCCACAGAGCTAGGCTCGATTTTGCAAGCCCGTTTTCAACGGCAGTCGTCATGGCATCGAATACGACACGTTTGAGATTCGCTGCCTGCTCACGATCAGCCGCGGTCGGAACACCGGTAACAGCGAGTATTTCAGTGCAAATGTCGACCCGATCATCGAGTGTGGCAAAAAAGAGTGGGTTTGTATTGTTTGCCGGGCTAGTCATATGAAGGTCTCCAGCTGGTGGCCGTTCTATCCGATTAGATCCTGCGTAGCGGCTTCGAGTTCCCCAATCAAGTCGTCTCCGAGTTCGATTGGGAAAACCGTTTGTCCGCCTTCTGCCATAACCATAAAATCACCGCCGGCTTGGGCTGCGGTCAGTTGACCAAATGTGTAGCCCTTACCCGGCACGGGAAGATCATCGTGTTTCCCTGATACGAATCCCAGAACCAAAGCGTTCTGTGGCCCCCCTTTGTAGAGCTGCCCCGTCGAGTGAAGATACCGAGGTCCGTATCCGAAAGTCGTTGCCATTCCCGTTTTTTCAGAGATCGCTCTTCGCAATTTCGAAAACGCATCTGCTAGTTCAGATGATTCTGGGAGAAAAGCGGTTACTGCTACATAACGGGGAGGTTGAGATTCGGTGAGTGTTTCCAACGATTTTGTTAGATCGTTCGTTTCGAAGTCAGAAGCCAAATTTGTTAGCAGTTCTCTAGATTTCACCTTGGCAGCTTCGACATCCGGCTGGTCGAACGGATAGATGCCCATCAAGCTCGAAGCGGCTGCGGTGGCGAACTGCCATCTGAAGAACTCGCCAGCAATATCGTGTTTGTCGCGGCCTTCCGGCTGGATCATCATCACGGGGAATCCAGCTTCTTGAAGTTTCGTAACGAAGTCGCTCAACCCTTTATCGCCGTTATCTGGGTAGTGCACTACGAACTGACGATCATCTCCATAGTCATCGGCATCCAGCCAGGGCTCTCCTGTAATCGGAATAAGGCCCTTGCCGTTCTTGCCTGTCGATTCAGCAAGAAGTTGGTCAACCCACATACCTAGAGACGAATATTCAGCACCAGTTACGAGCGTGACCTTGTCTCTTCCAGCAAGTGCGTTCGCCGCAAGAAACGCCGCCAGAAGTAATCCTGGATTTGATGGCGCATCTGATTGAGTACTTTGCACCATTCGAGCAGCCGATTCCGCAAAGCTTCGAATATTTATCCCAGTAGCCGCAACCGGCATCATGCCAAACGCACTTAGCGCCGAGAACCTTCCGCCAACATCCTCGGGTGTTGATATCCACGTTCCGAATTCGCCAGCACGTGCCCTTTCCGAAAGCGGTGTCCCGGGATCGGTGAGGGCGATGAAATTGCGGGGATTGGCCGACTCGCCAGCGCCGTTCGACATCGTCGTCCGAAAATGCGCTTCAAGACTTAACGGCTCTACGGTTGTCCCTGACTTGCTCGACACAAAGAACAGTGTCGTATCGAGATCGAGGCTCTTGGTGATATCTCGCACCGTAGTTGGGTTCACCGTATCTAACGCATGGAGGCGGATTTCTGAAGAGTGGTCTGGATCGCCCGCAAATAGGCCCTTCAGAGTCAGCGGAGTCATGCTGCTACCACCCATGCCGAGTACAACGACATCGGTAAACCCATCGGCAAGCAACTGGCTGTACAGACCTGCAAATTGCTCACCAAGCTTCGACAAACGCATTGGCAGATCGAGCCAACCGAGCGTTCGCTCAGGCGGATCGCCACCCGGCGACGGTTCCGGCCATAGGCTAGCGTCACGCCGCCACAAACGGGAAGCAAACGAATCATCCACAAGTCGCCGAAGAAACTCAGTCACCGTATCGGTCTGATTGGCCAATGTTGTGCTTCTCCGGGATTCCGATCGCTTCCAGGGTTTCGTCAGTTACCTGCTTACGAACTCAAAACTTTCAACTTCGAGTCGATTCTGCCGAGCAGCGATTCGTAAGAGTCGGCAAACGCCTTCACGCCGGCCTCAAGAAGATCGTCGGTAATGGCATCGATCGAAACACCTGCCTCAGCAAGCGCTGCCATCTGCGAACGTGCCTCATCCAGCCCACCAAGCAGATCAGTGCCCGGGTTTCCGTGATCGCTGTAGGCACTCAATGTCGCCTCGGGAACAGTGTTCACAGTGTCCGGACCCATCAACCCATCGACATACAACGTGTCGGGGTAGTCGGGATTCTTCACGCCGGTCGATGCCCACAGCGGACGTTGCACCTGCGCTCCGGTTGTGTGGAGCGGGAAGAACGATCCGCCGCCACCAAGCTTGCGATCAAATAACTCGTTGAACCTGGCGTAAGCGACCTTCGCGTTCGCTGTGCCGATCTTGCCTCGAAGCTCGTGGCCGTCGGGCAGGGCGTTGTCGACAGACGTATCGACTCTGCTAACGAAGAACGAAGCCACCGATGCCACAGCGGCCGGAATGTCCCGTGCGCTTTGGGCGAATTCGGAAAGTCCCTCGATGTAGGCGGTAGCCGCCGCTTCATATGCACTGAATGCGAATAGCAGCGTAACGTTGACGTTGATGCCTTCTGAGATAAGCGTCTTGATCGCTGGGACTCCGGCGGGCGTGCCGGGAACTTTGATCATTACGTTTGGACGATCGATTGCGGCCCAGAGTCGTCGGGCTTCTGTAATCGTGCCCTCGGTATCGTTCGCCAGAGTTGGCGAAACCTCGATCGACACGTAGCCGTCACGCATGCTGGCGCTGTCATAGACAGGGCGAAGTACGTCGGCGGCGTCGCGTATGTCATCAACCGCCAGACGCTCGAATATTGTTTCGCGGCTGGCACCGTCTTTGGCGTATTCAAGCAACGATTCGTCGTAGATATCACTCTCGGAAACGGCCTTGTCGAAGATCGATGGATTCGATGTGACCCCGGTGACTCCAAGATCGATGAACTTCTGAAGTTCGCCTGAGCGGAGCATGTCTCGGCTGATCGAATCGAGCCATATCGACTGGCCGTTTTCTAGTGCCTTCTGAATGTTGTTCATAACTCTCCTGACGGAGACAACTGATAAATATCGAATCTAGCTTTTAGAAATCTGATCTTTTTCGATTGCGGCAACTTTTTCAAGTCGGCGCAGGAAGCGAGGTTCATCGGCTTCTAGATTGGCGGCCATGAACGACTTCACAAGATCTTCAGCGAGCGCCACACCAACTACGCGGGCTCCCAAACATAGAACGTTCATATCGTCGTGACGGACTCCCTGTCCGGCCGAATACGTGTCGTGGCAAAGTCCGGCTCGAACACCGGGGTACTTGTTCGCTGCGATAGCGGCACCAACACCACTTCCGCAGATCACGATGCCACGTGCGGCTTCGCCCGATTGCACGGCTTCAGCAACTGGAGCTGCGAAGTCAGGGAAGTCGTCTTCGGCGTCATAAGCGTGCGCACCCTTATCGACAACCTCGTGTCCCAGGCTTACAAGCACCTTCGCTAAGTCGGATTTTAGGTCGTAGCCGCCGTGGTCGGCGCCGATTGCCACTTTCATTTCAAGCCAGCCTGTTCAAATACTCACTAAATTTCAGTACAAGACATTCTCGGCGTATTTTTTGGAATTAGCCACCGAGAATATTGATTCTTTCGAGACTTACGTCGATTACCAGTAACGTGCGGCGCCAGCGACCTTGACTCGAACCGAGTAGAGCGAGGTATCGCCACAGATGTAAATCCGCTTGCCGTCCTTGTCGCCAAAAACGAGATTAGCCGTTGCCTGCTCGGGGATGAGGATCTTTCCGAGCAACGTGCCGTCTGACGAATAGCACTGCACACCGTCACGTGCACTGGTCCATATATTGCCGAGTTCGTCGACCCGGAATCCGTCTGAGGCACCGGGGCGAACTTCGGCGAACAGTCGACGATTCGACAGGGTCTTGCCGTCATCTGCTACATCGAAAACCGTGATGTCGCGTGGATCGCCGGTGTCGGCAAGGTAGAACAGTTTTTCATCGGGCGAAAACGCGAGACCGTTGGGGCGATCGCCGACTTTATCGACAACCGTTAGTTCGTTAGATTCTGGGTCGAAACGATATGTTAAGTTGCCGTCGAGTTCCGATTCGCGCTTGTTGCCCTCTCGATCGGAAAGAATGCCGTATGGAGGATCGGTAAACCAGATCGTGCCATCGGATTTCACAACGAGGTCGTTCGGTGAGTTAAGACGCTTGCCTTTAAGATTGTCGACGAGAGTAACGATCGTGCCGTCGGCTTCAGTGCGAGAAATACGGTTGGCTGCGTGCTCGCAGGAAACCAACCGGCCCTGAGGATCTCGAAAGTGGCCATTGGTGTTGTTGCACGGCTCACGGAAGACCGTCGTGTCGCCGGAGCCAGCGCTGAATTTCAGGATGCGGTTATTCGGGATGTCCGACCACAACACGTAATCGCCTTCGGGAAAGTAGACCGGACCTTCAGCCCACTCGCAGCCGGTGAAATGCTTTGAGATTTCGGCGTCTTTATCGATCAGATCAAGGAAGCGATCGTCGATTACTTCGATTCCCTCAAGAAGTTCCTCAGCCGAAGTCGCCGAGCGGTGGTTTGCAAATGTCTTATTTTCTGCTGTCATAGAAAGATTCACTTCGTTCTTGGTGATTGTCGAGTTTTGATTAGTTAGTAGGACGGGTTGCGCCGGCTATATTCAGTTCGATGCTCCAGATAGAACTGGTCGCACCGATAAAAAGTGTCTGGTTGTCGGACATGCCACCAAAAGATAGGTTGGCTGCCACTTCTGGCGTGTGAATTTTACCGAGCAAATCGCCGTTCGGGTTGAAGACTTGAACTCCATCGCCAGACGCCACCCAGATATTGCCATCGATATCGGCTCGAAAACCATCAGGCACACCGGGGTCCACTTCAGCGAATACCCGAGGATTTTCCAACGTAGCGCCAACGACATCGAACGCCATCAAGTTGTGCGCTCGGAACTCGCCGTGCGTCCGACCGGTATCACCGACGTAAAGCACCGATTCGTCGGGCGAGAACGTTATGCCGTTCGGCTTATCGAAGTCTTCGCTGACCACGGATAGTTCAAGCGTGTCGGGATCGATTCGAAACACCCGATTTCGATCCTGTTCGAGACTGTCGGCATGCCCGACTGTTGAATCGAGAAAGCCGTAGTCGGGATCGGTAAACCAGATCGATCCATCCGACTTCACTGCCACATCGTTTGGCGATGTAAGTTTCCCGCCGTTGTAGGATTCAGCCAACGTGGTGAGGCTGCCGTCATACTCTTCACGAACAACGGTGCGACCCTTCGTGAGGCAAGAAATAACCCGCCCTTCGCGGTCGACCGTGTTCCCGTTCGCCCGGCCTGACGGTTCACGGTAGATACCCGAGCCTTCCGACTCGCCCCAGCTAACGATTCGGTCGTTTGGAATATCGCTGACGATCACCTTGTTCAGGTGCGGAACCCAGCAGACGCCTTCCGCAAACGCCAGGCCATCTGCCAGCAACTTCAGCGTTGGGTTTGGGCCAAGAATCCGCTGGAACTCATCGTCAAATATTTCAAAGTCTGGCATTTGCGTGCAACCTCAGCGTTCCGTGCAAGCTTTTGAGAATGGAGCGGAGAGTATCACTCGTGATCGAGATTGGCACTCGGTGGGCGCCGTTCAGCAGCTAATATCGTTATCTGATATTTCGATTCGACTTGAGATGGGTGTTTGAATGGTTCTGGAAATGGCTGGCAAAACCGACCCCGGATTATTCCGTGCGGGAGTCGGCAGGGCGGTAATTACGCCACCAGTTGGGTTCGTTATCGATGGTCCCGAGCATGGCGCTCGTGAATCGACCGGCGTGCTGGACGACCTGCTGGCTAGGGTCGTTGTTCTCGAATCGCAGGGCACCCGAGTCGTTCTTGTCAGTCTCGATGTTTGGGGATTGTCGCAATCGATTTCAGCATCTATCAAGTCCGCGGCCGGTGCCGCAGCTGGCGGCGATGCGAACTCTGTCTGGCTTACCACCACAGGCAACGCGTCAAGCCCGCCGTTATGGCGCGACGATCCGCAGTACGCCCGCTATGCCGCCTATCTCCCCGAGCAGATCGCCGGAGCTGTGCGCATGGCCGTGAGTTCTCTGGAGCCCGCCTCAATGGGTTCTAAGGGAACACTGTTGCCCGATGTATCCACATTCATAGAAGGTCCGGGTCGACCCGGCAATGCAGCCCTTTTCGTAGTCGCTATAAACCGTGCCGATGGGTCAGGTATAGCGCGGATACTGAACTTCGCCTGCCCCGCAACAATTCTTGGCGATTCAACACAGTGGACCGCCGACTACCCCGGTTATGCGTCGTGGGCGATCGAGCAAAACGGTGGTGGCCTCACGCTATTTTCGCAGGCGCCTTCGCACGATATCCGCCCCTACGACTGGTGGGACGACAACCCTGAACCGTCTCACGCTGAACGGTCGGCGCAGGATGTGCACGCTCTGGGATTGCTTCTGGCAACACAGGCGGCTAACGGTGCGGCCGACACGACCCAACGCCGAAACGTGGAAGTCGAAATTCGAAATGATGAATTATCGGGTATTCAGGTGATGCGGATCGGTGACGCATACTTCGTGTCGACCGACAGGCCACAGCCGAACAAGTTCGCACGGCGATTCCGACGTGAGCTAACTCACTCAAACACGTTCGTATCTGCCAATCTTTCAGGCGGAATGTTCGATGATAAAGCGACCTTCGATGCTCGTGCGTTAAAGCGCGGCACCGCCATCTTGCGGGAGCTTGGCGCTAGCTAGCTCTGGTCGCACTGCGCATCCTGTGCTAGCTTGCCGTATCGGTCCTAACTACGGCGAGCTTACAAAAGCATAAGGAGCTACGATCTTGGCAAAAATTTCACTCATAGGTGCTGGCAGCGTGGTGTTCGCACGGCGGTTGTTGCAAGACATCGTTTGCGTGCCTGAACTCAACGATGCGACAGTTTCTTTGATGGACACCGATCCAGAGCGGCTCGCACTCATGAGCAAGTTTGCCAACAAACTCGCCCGTGACACTGGCACCAACATCACGATCGAAACGACGCCTGATCGTCGTGAGGCTCTAGACGGTTCCGACTACGTTCTAACGACCATTCGCGTTGGCGATAGCTTCGAACGAGATATTGCGATTCCGCTGAAATACGGCGTCGACCAGTCTGTTGGCGATACCGTCGGACCCGGCGGCGTTTTCAAGGCGCTTCGCACCGCTCCGGTTCTCATGGACATCTGTGAAGACATCGAGGATGTTGCCCCGAACGCTACGCTACTGAACTACACGAACCCGATGGCGATCGCTTGCTGGTCGATAGCTGAGTCGACCGATGTTCCAACTATCGGCCTGTGTCACAGCGTTCAGCACACCACCGCCGATCTCGCCGACTACATCGGTGTGCCTAAAGAGAAGGTCAAGGGCTGGGTTGCCGGAATAAACCATCTCGCATGGTTCCTGCGGTTCGAAGTGGATGGACAGGACGCCTACCCGCTGCTTTTCGATGCGATGGAAAACCCGGAAATATTCTCGCGAGACACTGTTCGATTCGAAATTATGAAGCAGTTCGGATATTTCGTTACTGAGTCGACTCGGCACATGTCGGAGTACACCCCGTATTTCCGCACGAACGAAGACACGATCGAAGACTTCAAGCTGAACCAGATTCGCCAGGATCTACAGCGTCGTACGACCCGTGTAGATGATCACTACACGCAGCTACTCGAAGACGCTAACAGCGACAAACGGCTTACTGCCGAGCGGTCTGAGGAATATGCGTGCCGAATCATAGAGGCGATGGAATCTGATGGCACGACAGTTATCAACGGCAACGTACCGAACGAAGGACTGATCGACAACCTACTTAATTTGAGTTCGGTTGAAGTTCCAATTCTCATCGACAAGCTCGGATTTCATCCGATGGCGGTTGGCGAACTTCCGGGGCAGCTTGCCGCGCTAAGTCGTTCGAATCAGGCGGTTCAGCAGATGGCAACACAGGCGATTCTCGATGGCGACAAAGAGGCCGCTTTCCACGCAATCGCACTCGATCCACTGACTTCGGCCGTGCTTTCACTCGGTGAAATTCGAGAGATGTTCGACGAAATGTGGACTGCTCACGGTACCGAATTGGCAGCCTATTCATAATGGCGCAAATTTCACACGCTAATGGTTTTATGCGAGCTGCTGTTGCGACTGAGCTTGGGGTTATTCGCTGCGAACAAGTCGAGATTCCTCATATAAAGGACGGCGAAGTGCTCGTGCGCACTCTGGCCGCTTCGATTTGTGGCAGTGATCTGCATATGGTCAATACCGGGTGGGGAATGCACGCAATTCCGGCGATGGCGGGGCATACGGGCCACGAGGCTGCAGGTGAGATCGTTGAATCTCGGTCGTCGGACTTTTCAGTTGGCGAAATCGTGCTGACGGTGCCGCACATTTGGGATGCTCGCTGCTTTGCTGACTATCAGGCGGTGGACGATGCTCACGTTCTGAAGCTTGACCCGTCGGTTGATATCGACACCGTGACTCTCGCCCAGCAACTGGGGACTGTTGTCTATGCGACTAAAAGACTGCCTGTTTCGCTAGCCGGGCAGACCTGTGTCGTTGTGGGGCAGGGGAGTGCGGGCCTCTTCTGGGACTTCATTTTGAAACGACTCGGGGCAGAGAGAATCATTTCGATTGAACCGCTTGCGTGGCGGCGTGAGTTGGGATTTCGATACGGGGTTGATGAGGCGATTGATGTCACGGGCGACGAGGCTGTTTCGGCGGTGAAACAACTGACGGGTGGTGTCGGCGCAGATCTTGTGATCGAGGCGGTTGGCTCTACCCCAACGCTGTCGCAGGTGTTTCATCTTGTTCGAAGTGAAGGCAAGGTCGTGTTATTCGGTTTGCCTGAATCGGAGGAACCGGTGCCGTTCGACTACTCTCAGATGTTCAAAATTAGAGCCGATGCCTTCACGGTGCTTGGCTCGCAGGATGAGCCGGGGCTTTCGAGTTATGTAGAGGCGGTGCGACTGATTAGTTCGGGCGAGATCGATGTAGCGCCCATCATTTCTCACCGCATTAACATCTCAGAGATCGACCGCGCCTTCAGGATTGCGGACGAACGCTCTGATGGTGCAGTGAAGATCGGCATCACGTTCGACTAGTGGGTGGTGCGGTCGCTATCTGTTATGGCGACGAGTCCTCGACGTGGCAATCAGTGTTCATCCTCGTGAATCGCAAGCAGGCGGCTGCTTCGCCCTCTGGGTAACGCCACCTTGCGATTCCACCGCCAACCTAACGTTCTCCCCTGGAAGAAGGGACTCGAAGGCCGTCATCCGAAATCCAAAACGTGACTGGTCACCCCGGCAAGTCCGAAAGCGGTTGTGATGTGTGGTGATCTTTGCGTGTCATCACTTCGCGTGAGTAGAACTCGTTCGACCAGCCGATCAGGTTCTTCACAGCTTCATCGAACAGCATTTTGCCCTTCTCAGGAGTCGCCAGAAGCGCATCGCCACAGACACCAGATTCGGTGTATTCACTGGTCCACGATGTAACCGAAACCGGACCCGCTGCCCACAAATCGACCCACTGATACGGTGAGTTGTGCTCGTGGAACTTGATCTCTTCGTTGACCGCCTTGTCCATCTGAATCAAATCCGCATTCATGTGCATCGCCATCGAAGTTTCTGCCTCGCCTGAGTGAGCACATCCGCCCGGATATCCAGACTCGCGCCATGTCTTCATGAACTCAGGATCAGCGGCCGTCAGGTTCCACCACGAAGTCAAAGCAACGTTCGCATCGGTTTCGATGTTGGCGCGTCGGCATGCAAGATCAAGCGGCGGCATGTTCGAGCCGTGGCCATTAATGACGATGATTCGGCTGAATCCGTGATAGGCGAGTGACTTCAAGATATCGACGATGTAGCGAATGAACGTTTCATAGTGAATCGTGACTGACCCCGGGAAGTCCATGACGTGAGTCGTGTAGCCGTAGGCGACCGGGGGCATGAGCAGCAAGCGATCCGGGTGTTGCTCAGCAGCTGCACGTGCGACCTCTGTTGCAGTCCAGCGATCCATCTTTACCGGCAGGTGCGGACCGTGTTGCTCCATCGTTCCAACGGGCAACACCGGAATTAATCCGGCTTCAACCGCCTGATTCATCTCGGGCCAGGTCAGATCTTCGTATCGCCACTTGCCATTTATCGCCATTGGAGTCTCCGTTCGGGTAGTCGTGAAAGTAGTTCGGCTCGCAATGGCCGAACGTTCGTTAGTCGAAAAATCAGTTAGTCGAAATCCGAACTACAGCGCACCGTAGTCTTCGGCGCCCTTGCCATGGGCTATTATGGCATCTTCGTCGATTTCGATTCCAAGTCCGGGGCCGTCCGGGATCGGCAACATGCCGTCATCGTCGAGCAGCATCGGCTCGGCCAGAATGCCGCTCACGTACGGAGCCGGGTGCCAGTATTCGAGATATTGCCCGTTCGGCATCGATGCCGAAAGTTGAAGATCAGCGGCGGCTCCAACAGCCGTGTTCCAGCCGTGCATCACCACTTGAACGTTGTTGTCGTACGCCGCTTGCCAGATCTTTCGGGACTCGCTCAATCCACCGCAAATCGTCTGGTCAGGCTGCAAAATATCGCAGGCTTTCTGGCTAATAAACGGTTCAAAATTTAAGCGGCCTCGAATTACTTCGCCAGTAGCGATGCGAACTGGAGAGATTTCCGTGAGACGCTTGTAACCCTCGATGTCGTCGGCGCGCAACGGCTCTTCGAACCACGATACGTTGTAGTCCTTGAGCATTCTCGCAGCTGCTGCTGCCCATTTGAAATCGCCGTGCCAGAAGACGTCTGATCCACCCGGATCAACCATCAACTCTGAATCGTCTCCAATTGTCTTGCGGGCGATTCGAACAAGCTCTTCATCGTGTTTAAGATCACGTTCACGACCGAAAGTACCCCACCCGAGCTTGAACGCCCGGAAATTTTTCTCTAATCCCGACTCGAGGCTTTCCACCATTTCGTCGACTGGCCATGAAAACAGCATCGAAGCGTATGGCTTCACCCTTTCCACGAAACGTCCGCCAAACAGCCGAGAAATCGAAAGACCGGTCTGCTTGCCCAGAATGTCCCACAAAGCGTGGTTCACTGCGCCGATGTAGCTCGTGACCGCTCCGCCACGTCCGTACCAGAACGTCCACTGGTGCAAACGTTCTGTAACAGCCTCGGGCTGTAGTGCATCTTCTCCGATCAGATGCGGCCATAAAACCTTCTTAGTCGCTTCGATCATTTCCCATCGCACGCCTGCACAGCCCCAGCCGGATATTCCGCCTTCGGTATCAATTCGAATGAGCGTCTGATCGTAGCCCCACCAGCTGGGATGAATCGGTTTGCCTACCCTGAGTTCGGGGCGCTGGCTGACAAGTGGGAAGACAGTAACGTTCGTGATTTTCATTTAAATATTCGTAGTTTGAATGCGATCTATTGAGAGCTGACCGGGCGATGGTGCGCCAAGCTGAAATCCGTGTCAACGATTACGACGCACATATTGGTGCCTGCTGAACAGAATTAGGCGTAACATCCGCCTCGCGCCCGTCAAGCTCTCCGCGTCGCCACATCTAGATCATTCTGGAAGATACCGCATGAAAATATCCAAGCTCATCGTCACCCCTGTCGCTACGCACGATCAACCGCTGCTCAACAGTACGGGTGTGCACGAGTCGTACCGGGTACGCACGATAGTTCAGATCGAAACGACTGACGGCTACACAGGCGCAGGCGAAACTTCGTCTGACCGCACCATCGATATCGAGGCGAATCGAAGCTGGATCGAGGGATACGATCCTAGACAGATGACCAAAGCACGGCTGCTCTGGCGAGGCACCCCGGAAGCCTGGGCAGCTGTAGAAACAGCGATGCTCGACGCCGCAGCGAAGCAGGCTGGAATGCCTGTGTGCGACTACATCGGGGGACGGGCTCGTGATCGAGTCGAATGGGCTGCCTACCTGTTCTACAAGTTCGCCGATGAAAACGGGCAGGGCGAGGTTGCCACCGGTGCAGCCCTCGATCCTGAAGGCTTCGTGAAGCAGGCCGAGGAGTTCGTTGAGAAGTACGGCTTCAAGGCGCTCAAGATCAAGGGCGGGTACTTTGATCCAGATACAGATATCGAAACGTTCCGGCTGCTGCGAAAGCGATTCCCGAAACAGGACGGCTATGAGATTCGAATCGACCCGAACGCCGTTTGGTCAATTGAAACTTCCATAAGAGTTGCCAAAGCTATCGAACAGTACGATCCCCAGTATCTCGAAGACCCGACCGACTCGATTGCCGATCACGCCGAGCTTAAAAAGCACACCGATATTCCCACCGCTTCGAACATGTGCGTATCCGCGTTCGCCCACGTAATGCCAAACGCTAAGCTGGAAGGTATCGACGTGATTCTCGGCGATCACCATCACTGGGGCGGAATTCTTGCCTACAAGGAAACCGGCGTGCTGTGTCGTGTGATGGGATGGGGACTTTCGGGCCACTCCAACAACTCGCTTGGGGTGTCACAGGCAGCGATGCTCCACGCCTGCGCCGCAACACCGGAACTGAACTTCCAGGCAGACACCCACTACCCATGGACGGATGAAGATGGCGACATCATCAAAGGCGGGAAACTCCAGTTCAAAGATGGCTTCATGGAAGTGCCAGATGCTCCAGGGCTCGGCGTCGAAATCGATGAAGATGCACTTGCTGAACGACACGAAGCGCTGTTGAGTGCGGGCGCTGCCAGCAACCGAAAAGAAATGATTCTGGATATGGATCCGAATGCCAGCCCGCGAGATGGGGAATGGGACATGCCCAACTTCCCCAGATATTCGAAGCCAAGATGGTAGGCTTTGCCGTGAATGCTTAGGTTCGAAAATTCCGAGGTGAGTTCGGGGGAACCATGGACGCAGAAATCATATTTCTCAGGTTGTTGCATATTGTGTCGGGGGCCACGTGGGTAGGAAGCGCAATATTTCTCGCGTTCGTTCTTCAGCCTGCGATGGCAAAAACTGGACCGCCACACGCTCCGGCTCTGATGGCGAACATTCTCAAACCAATGCTTATAGTGCTGCACAGTTCGGCCATTTTGACGATTGTGTTTGGCGTGATTATGGCGTTCCGTGTGCGGGATTCATTGTTCGATTCCTTATGGTCGACAGACTGGGGAACGATGATTTGGCTCGGATTCCTATTTTCTGTCGTCGGCTACGGAATCGGGATTTTCGCGGGGCTCACAAACAAGAAAATGGCGGATATCGGTGCTAGCCTTCAGGGCCCGCCTTCGCCAGAGCAAGCCGCTGCTATGACCCGATATCGCGATCGAGCGATTATCCTCGCCAAAATAGGCGCATTGCTGGTTGTGGCGGCCGTCGTTGTGATGGCTATGGCTCAGCACGTATAACCCGGTTTTTACGAAACAGACAGGATCGAATTGGACGTCGGATTAGTTGCTACCCGCATCATTCACATAATTGCGGGATCGTTTTGGGTGGGCGCTGCTATTTATCTCGCGGTGCTGCTTGAACCAGCCATTAGGTCGACTTCAGCCGATCTCGAACGGCAATTGTTGAACCGCACCAGCAAGTTGAACAGTATGTGGATTACTGGTGCAGCTATTGTCACGATGGTGAGTGGATTCGCATTGGTTTCGACAACTCCCGGTCGTAGTATGTCGGACCTCGGAAGCGGTGGCTGGGGCACGATGATTCTGGTCGGGCTGATCGCTTCTGTTGCCGCGTTCGTGGTTTCCGGGATGGCAGGCGGCTTTACTGCTCGGTTGCGCCGTGGCCTCGAATCTGGCGATGCATCCGACGATCAGCTTGCGAAGTACAGGCGCGGGCTTTCTATGCTCGGGTACGTGAACGCCGCTCTGGTTATCGTTGCGGTTGGAACGATGTCTTCCGCACGTTTCGTTTAGTCGAAGATAGGAACGATTTCCCGAGCCCCGATTTCCATCGGGATAAACTCCGTCATCGGAGTCGAGGGATCTGGTTGGGTCGCGCTTTTCGCCATTAGCCGGGATTATCGATATATCTACGGATCGATTTCACCCTCAACGAGTCCCCTAGACGTACAGTCCCAGCTGTCCGCCACCCAGCAGGAAAAGGTTCGCATCGTTTTCACCTGGCAGTTCAGAGCCTACAGCTGGCTCGAAACTCGACATCAGCCTAAAGCCATTTGGCGAGTGTGCGAATGCAGTCCCAATGGCGACCATCGCAGAATCCCGCATCTGGGCTGTGCTCCACATTTCGCGCTGGCTTATCCGGTGTTCAGGTGAAATCTGCACTGCGAACGGAGTGTCTTCGATTTCGTATTCCACAGTCACACATCCATACTTGCCACCGCTCCGGCCCATTCGAGTTTTAAACACAGCGTTTTGTATTAGTCGAGAAGTGCCTGATATGACGTGAATGTGCCCGTGAGACTGGCTTTGATGGGCCTGCAACCCGAAGTTCGATATCAGCCTGTAGCCCTCGTTGGCGCAGTGCTTATCGCCCATATCGACAGCCAATTGTGCTGCCTCTAATATCACTTCAGATGACCAGAGTTCTTGCTGGCTTATATGCTCCGTCGGAACGACAAGCAGCATTACCCGAGCCCATTTCAGGCGGTTTTGAAAGCAGGCAACTCTGGCGTTTCCTGTCGGCTGAACTTCCCACTTTGCCTGGCTATCACCGTCGATGATCGAACAGAACACGCAGTTCTCAGCGCCGGTTTCCGGCAGCTCGAAGGTCACTTACGTGAAGACTTTTTGCTCGACGGACGAGGTCGAGGTGTTGCGCCGCGGTGGCGGAAATCGGGTGCGGAGAGATAGCGCTCGGCAACCACGTTCGCGTCGCTGAGGCGGGAAATAATGGCATCGGAATAGCGAGATTCACCTCGGTAGCTCGAACCGCCAATCGTTTCCAGCGCGCTGCGACTTGTAAAGACGGTCGGCATCATCGAATCGTGCCTGTGGACGATCAGCTGATACAACTTTTCTTCGGCCCAGGCAGTCGATGCTTCAGCTCCAAAATCGTCCAAAACAAGGATATCGACATCTCGAACCTGGCTGAATGTGTGATCAAACGATTTGCCGCCGGCAGGACCGTAAGATCGTCGCAGAGTATCGAGCAAGTCGGGCACGAATCGGAACATGACTTCTCGGCCCTGGGCGATGCTTTCACTTACGATCGCAGCAGCAAGATGAGTCTTGCCGACACCGGTCGGCCCCGCCATATACAGCCAACCCGAGGGGTGTTCTGCAAATACTTTGGCAGCAGCGTGCGCTTCGGATAGCGATCGTTTTTGCGAAGCTGTGGCCCCGGCTGCACCCTTAGTGAAGCTATCGAACGTCATCGACTCTGCGAGCCGAGGTTCCAGCCCGGATTCACGGATGTCGGGCATCCCGCTTCCAGCCTTGATGTTCATTACGGTCGAGAAATATGGATCGCCCAAACGAGTGCGCAGTCGATCACCCAACTCAGCAAACGGAATTCCGGTTGTGACCAGAGTTGGCAAGCGGCGGTTGTAGCGGTGAGTAAGGATCTGATCCAGCTTTTCATCGGCCCACGCTGTAGCCGACTGGGCACCAAGGTCATCGAGAATAAGAACCGGAGCCTCGATTGCCTGAAGGAATATTTCGTCGTACTGAGCGCCTACGGCCGGGTCGAACGCCGAACGTAGATGGTCTAACAGGTCGGGCACGGAAACGAATCGAACCGGCTGTCCGGCTTCAACGAGTGCGTTGCCGACGGCGGCTGCGAGATGTGTTTTGCCGGTGCCAGAAGGGCCGCACAGCACGAGCCAACCCTGCATATCTGTAACGAATCGCTGGGCAGCGTGATAGGCGTCTCTGAAGCTAGACGGTTCTGAGAATGTATCGCGGGTGCCAAGCTCAACAGTGTCGAATGTCAGGCGTTCGAGTGGGCCGAGATCGGAGTACTGTCTGATCCGATCCGAAGACTTAACACCCCAAACTCGCTCCTGGCACTGGCAAGGGATCACCGTCCGGGCTGAAGCCGGCGCATTTTCGTTCGGAGCCACAACGAACCAGCGCTTGTCATCGCAGATATCGCAGTGAATCTCGGTGCTAGTTAGCTCCTCTAGCTCGCTGTCGCTCGAGGTACTCCTCGTAGAACTGGTCTGACCGATCCTCTTGAAAATCTCGTTCAGCGGTTCCATCCCGTCCATCATCAAGCTCCTCGGGTCTGCCCTCTGTCGCCCATCGGCGAAGAATTGCAGCTATGTAGTTCCAACTCCGTGCATTGGCCTCTGCGGCCTTGCGAATTGCCAGTCGAACCTCGTCTTCAGGGTGTTCTTCCAGCGCTGCGTGCAGGTTATCGGCAACGATCGGGGTCATTGCACCAATGTTCTGTTCGTAAAACGTTACCGCATCTTGCTTCGGAAGCGCAGCTACAGCGTCAGGCCAAGTTTCGGCCGCCTTGGCGCTTGCATTGGCGGATTTATTTGAAATATCTATTCCCTGTCGCACCAATGCCCGCTTCACCGGTTCGGTGTTCAGGTAGATGCTGTTCTGCCCGTTACCACCATCCAATACCAGCAGTATTCCACGGTCAGACGCCGATTCAATCGCCGAATCCACAAGCCCTTCAAGCTCGCTCCCTGAAGCACTCAGCATCGCCGCCACCGTGCGATCTGAATATAGTTCGCTGAACGAAATCGACGCCGGAACTTTTCGCTGTTTGTGCAAGCCATGAATCGTGCGAAGCACCACTTTAAGCTCATCTAGTGAGTCGATTTCTTCCAGTAGCGAGGCTAAGAGTGGATTTGGTACTGGTGTGAACTGAACCCCGCGTGGGAACCCGTCCTTCACCGTACCGCTCCGGATCTGGGTGCGAACGATTGCGACGTTTGCGGCGAGAACGACAGTTCTTCGAAAATACCAATTGAGTCTCGCACCCGCATCTCAACCTCGTCGGTAGGGCCGTTCCTGTGCTTGGCAATAATCAGCGTTGCTCGGTCACGCGGGAACGGCTGCGTCGGGTTCGCCTTGTTCCACTCGTCTTCGGTCGTGAACTTGTCTTCCCTGTGGATGAACATCACGACGTCGGCGTCCTGCTCAATCGATCCGGATTCACGCAGGTCGGAAAGCATTGGCCGATGCGAAGTACGGTGTTCAACCGCACGACTGAGCTGAGATATTGCGAGCACCGGAATGTGAAGGTCCCTCGCCATTCCCTTCATCTGCCGTGAAATCTCTGAGACCTCTTGCGCACGGTTGCCTTCACGACCACCGGTCGATCCGCCGTTGATCAGCTGCATGTAGTCGACAACCAGGAAATCGAGCCCGTGTGTCATCTGCAGTCGGCGTGCCTTGCCGCGCATTTCAGCCACGGTTTGGAACGGCGTGTCGTCGACGTAGATCGTGAGGTCAGAAAGTAAACCGATCGAGTTGATCACCTGATCTTCTTCACTGGGTGACTGGATTCGGTTTCGAATCTGCTGCATGTTCACTCTCGACTGAGCAGCGAGCAGCCTCATGGCGATCTGATCACGTCCCATTTCGAGTGAGAAGATTCCGACTTTAAATCCGGCCTTGGCCGCGCTCAAAGTGAAGTTCAAGCCCAGCATCGATTTACCAACCGACGGTCGGGCAGCAAGCACAACCATGTCGGATCGCTGCAATCCACCGACAAGTAGTTCATCAAGCCGTCTGTATCCGGTGACAATGGGTGATGTGCCCTGCTCACCGTCAACCTGATCGAGCGGCGATGATTCTTCAAGATATGGAGTTAGTGAATCGGCCAGCGGCACGAAGTCGCGGTTTTGCGAACCCTGCCTGATGCTGAACAGAGCGTCTTCAGCCGCCGAAAGCGCAAGGTCGACGTCGGGGTCATCGTTGTACCCAATGTCGGAAATCTCGGCAGCGGCTGCGATGAGCCTGCGCATGGTGGCAGTGCGGTGCACCAGATTTGCGTAGTGCTTGATGTGCACCGACGTAGGTGTGACTTCGACGAGGTGAGATAGATACGATGCGCCACCGACCGATTCGAGCAGGTCGCGGTTGTCGAGTTCGTGGGTGACGGTTACCTGGTTTATCGCCTCGTCACGCTGGAACAGGTCGTAGCAAACTTCGAATGCCTGCCGGTTGATCTCCCTGTAGAAGTCATCTGCGGAAAGAAAGCCAGCGATCTGGGTGATCGTCATGCCATCAATCAAAATAGAGCCGAGAACAGATTCCTCGGCGCTTAAGTCATGTGGTGGAAGTCGATCAGCTTGCATTAAGGGGCAGGTGTCCAGTCTGGGAAACAGTGAAGTTGAGTAAGGAATATATGGGGATATTCAAGATATTCAAAGCGCGAGCCACAAAGGATTTGGAGAATGTCGAGAAAAAATGTGCGAAGTTGTCAACACTCTCCACATAGTTATCCACAATCCAGTTCAATTCAAAATCGTGGTGTCATTTCTCCCCACCGAGCGCGACCAATAAAAAACGGCCCGGAGCAGCATGCTCTAGGCCGTTTTGTGATCTCTAGGAGATTACTGGACTATTCTTCAGATTTCTCTTCGGAGTCGTCAGCGTCGTCGTCGGAACTATCGTCCGAAGCTTCTTCAGAAGATTCAGCTTCGTTATCTTCGCTCTCAACTTCAGAGCCATCTTTAGCGGCAGCATCAATATCTGCTTCGGCTGCGGCCAGAACATCCTCAAACGACGGGTCGAGAACGTTGGTGTCCTCTTCAGTCATCTGCGATACGGCTTCTTCCATCTGCTTGTTCAGCTCGATAGAAGCATCGTCGGCAACAACTTCAACAACGATAATTGCTGAAACGCCTTCAACGAAGCGTGCGGGGACCTTGTAGTCACCAACAGCTCGGATCGGTGCAGGAATCTGAATTCCCTTGCGGTCGATCTCGCGGTCGGTCATTTCGCCAAGCTTGGCGGCGATCATCGTGTTCGTAACTGAACCGTACAAGCGGCCGGTTGGGCCAGTTCGTACTTCGATGCGGACCTTCTGGCCCTTGAGTGCATCGGCGACATCCTGCCACTCTTTGGCCTCAACAAGTCGTCGGTCTTCAGCCTGCGCTCGCAGCTTTGAGGCTCGTCGTAGCTCATGCTCGGTAGCCTGAACTGCGAAGCCCTGTGGGATCAGGAAGTTTCGAGCGAAACCGTTCTTGACTTCCTTTACGTCACCGGCTCGTGCGGTAGGACGTACATCCTTTAGAAATAGAATTTTCACTTTGTCATCACCTTGTGCGTCCGACGGTAGGTTTTGCGCTGATTACAGCGGATCGGCATGCCGATCCAGCCCCGTATTACGTTACGAAACTGCCGTCACACGAACTGTGCTAAATGCTGGTTTTTCGAACAAAACATGTGAGGCGGGTGCCCCGATGTTCGCAAGCCAACCTGTTAAAAATACAACATCATTCGCAGTTGGGCTACATTGGAATCCGCCAGTAATTCCACGTTGAGCCTGCTAACAGCAGATTGTCGCTTCTCAGCGTTCACTAATATTGCTGTCTAATTTGACCGCTAATGTCTCCTTGAGGTTCTCTTTTATGAACACCGGAACGATATTTCATAGTGGACTAGGTGAGCCCGAAGGCCCCGTTTTACTGCCAGGCGGCAGCTGGGCTGTTGTTGAGATGAGTCCTGAAACTGGTCACGTATCGGTCATTTCTCCCGATGGTGGCTCTAAGCGCGTTGTTGTTCAGACAGGTCGGCCCAACGGCATGGTGCAGGATTCTGAAGGCACGTTGTGGGTGGCCGAATCGATGAACCCGCCGTCGTTACTTCGAGTCAGGCTGGATGGGACATCTGAGGTCGTAATGACCGAAGGCGATGGCGTTGAGTTCTTGTTTCCGAACGACCTTGTGTTCGGTCCAGAGGGTGCTTCTTACATGACCGATTAAGGCGTGCATCGTCCTGCATTTCAGACAGCGCGTGAGGCCGGGCGAACCGATTATCCGATAGACGGCAGGGTGTTTCGTATCGACTTATCCAACATGTCGGCAACTTTGCTAGACGACGGGCTTGCCTTTGCGAATGGGCTGGCGTTTGGAACCGATGGGGCACTGTACGTAACGGCTACCGTAAGCGGGCTCTTGTATCGATACGACTGGCATAGCGATGGCACGCTCGGTTCTCGTGAGGTTTTTGCCGACCTCGTCGATCGCTCGCAGCCTGCTGGATTCAAGGGTGGAGATGGACTGGCTGTCGGCGAGAACGGATTCCTGTATTGCGCAGTGGTAGGGCAGGGCGATGTGACTGTGGTGGATACGCAGGGCAAGGTAGTCGAACGGATCACGGTAGGCGGGGGGCAGCCGACCAACGTTGCATTTGGCCCGAAAGGAAGCGGCGATATTTACGTAACAGTCAAAGACGCAGGGACTCTCGAACGGCACCACGTGGGTGTGGATGGGCTGGCGCTGTTAGCTTCGAAGTGAGGCACGCGGTGTGATGCGGCCTTACGACTTCGGGTCGATCGGCTCACCATCCGAGAATTCGTCATCACCGCGACCCGAACCAGTCAGGAACCAGTTCACCGCAGAAGCTGCGGCATCGGCATTGTCCTTGGCAGGAAAATCGCCACAGTCCTCAGGTTCAGCCAGCGTCGAATGCAGGATAGCTTCTCGCATCGCAACTGCAGCTTCATGGCTCAGCAATTTGCCCTGCCGACCTCGCAGGATCAGAGTCGATATAGCGTGCATGCCGTTAATCTGATCCGCCGAAATCTCACCATCGCATATCGTTATCGAAGTGGCCGCTGCCGGTGAAGATCCCACTAAATCACTAAGCCAACCGGCCGCCTCATCGCCCTGCGACAGCAACGCCACCGGTTCACTAATCTCCCAGATGAAATGCAATAGCTCAAGAGCTGACGAAACTTCGACCAGAACTGGTGCGTGAGAAGGGCTTAAAAGCGAAGCGAACTCGTCCCAATCTGAAGTAACAGTTCCGGGCGCCACGATTACTAGCGGGTTTTCCGCCGCCGTTTTCGTCCAAGAGTGCACCTGCACTTTATCCCCTGATTGCAGCGTCACTGCAACTGTTTCGAGTTCGGCCATTTCCTGCTCATTCTCCTGAGTACCGTTCACTTCACAGAATCATCGACTGTGAATGTGTGATTGCACATGTTATCCGGCTCAATCGTTTTCGAACGTACAAAACCAATCAATACTCTGCCAATGGGTGCGAGTAGCGCGCATTGAGGGTATATTTGCCTCCGCAACCGATCAGCAAGGTGGTGAGTTCGCTGAAATGAGCGAACTCGAATGTCTGATCAATGTTCGAAAAGGAACCTGCTGTGACTACGAATGACTGGGGATCGATCTACAAAGAAATGGGCGCGAAACCAGTTGTGAATGCGACTGGAAGCGTGACATTGCTTGGCGGTTCAACACCCGTCGCCGAAGTGAAAGCCGCAATGGATGCAGCTGATTCTGCTTATATTCCTCTGATGGAACTTGAGCAGGTAGCGGGTGATCGAATCGCTGAAATGCTGGGTGTGCCAGCAGCGTACATCACATCCGGCGCAGGGTCGGCACTGACTCTCGCAACTGCTGCTTTCATGGCAGGAACCGATGACGCTAAGATCGAGCAGTTGCCCGACACTACGGGAATGCCGAACGAGATTCTTATCCAGAAGCGTCAGCGCTACTGGTACGACCGATGTCTTGAATTGGCCGGTGCAAAGCTCGTTGAGTTTGGCGATGAAAATGGCACTACCGAAGACGATCTTCGAAATGCCATTTCCGATTCCACGGCCGCTGTTCACTATGTTGTTTACGAACAGAAGCCGACCGATCCCAATGTTCTGACGCTTGAGCAGGTGATCGAGATCACTCATGAAGCTGGCAAGCCGGTTTCAGTCGATGCTGCCGGCCAGATTTTCCCGCTAGAGAACTTTGGTAAGTACGTGAAAATGGGTGCCGATTTCCAGTGCATCGCAGCGAAGTACATGGGCGCCCCTCATTCGACAGGTTTCGCACTTGGCACCAAGGAAGTTATCGACGCCATCAGCCGTCATTCATTTGTCGGTTACGAAGGACGGCGCGTTCGTGGAATTGGCCGACCGCAGAAGATTGACCGCCAGGAAATCATGGGCGTGGTGGCTGCCGTAGGGCGGTGGATCACATTGAACCATGAAGATCGCTTGTCGGTAGCAGAAACGCAGTCTCAGGCCATTCTGAAGCCTCTAAAAGGCATTCCGGGCGTGACCGCATCGATAAATACCAACATCATGGGACACCAGCCGTTCGGTATTTTCGTGAGTGTTGATCCCGATATTGTCGGGTTCACCAACGACGATCTTGTTGAGAAACTTCGTGACGGCGATCCTTCAATATGGACACGTGTTTCATTGGATGCACCACGACTCGAGATTCATGTCTTTGGCATGGGTGTGGGCGAACCTGAGCTTGTTGGCAACGCGATTGCGGCACTAGCCAAGGGTTAGTTCTTGACAGCTCGAATTCGCTAGCCAGATTTCGACAAAAGCGCCCGGTCATTTTGGCCGGGCGCTTTTATTTAGTCGGGAGAGAGCGTCTGTTCAAGATGACAACACGCACGATATTCGTCAAACTGCTTCCACTACAGAACCAACCATAGGAGATATTTTCGTGGCAGTTGAAACCGTTGGAGTGATGAGTCCTGGCGATATGGGCAGCGGAGTCGGTGGCGTCCTCGCCAAAAACGGCTACAGAGTAGTGACCGCACTCGATGGTCGTAGCGAATCGTCGAAGGCCCGTGCTGCCGAGCAGGGAATCGAAGATGTTGGTTCACTTGACGAGGTCGTAAGGGCCAGTGATTTGATCCTCTCCATTTTGGTGCCGTCGGAAGCCAGTTCTTTCGCTCAAGACGTTGCTGAGGCGATGGTTAGAACCGACACAATGGTGACAGTCGCCGACTGCAACGCCGTGTCGCCAGCCACCGGAGTCAAGATCGGTGAAGTAATCACTGCAGCAGGTGGAAAGTTCATCGACGCAGGGATTATCGGCGGATCGCCTCGAAGCGGTGCCGTGCCGCGAATCTACGCTTCTGGCGAGCATGCTCCAATTATTGGAGAACTCGATGGCAAGGGAATTGAAGTTCCCGTGATGGACGGACCGATTGGCCATGCATCAGGTTTGAAGATGGTTTACGCAGCGCTTACGAAAGGCACCGCAGCTCTCTACGCATCGACGCTAATGACAGCGAAATCGCTTGGCCTGTACGGCGACCTGATTCAAGAGTTGGAGATGAGCCAGGCGGGAACTCTGAGCGCCATGAAAAGCGTGAACACCATTTCAACAAAGGCGTTCCGCTGGATTGGCGAGATGGAAGAGATAGCAGCTACGTTCGCTGAGGCAGGTACGAGTCCGGCGACCCACGCAGGCGCAGCCGAAACGTTTCAGGCAATTGCTGATTCGTCGATTGGACACGAACGTGTCGATACGTTCGACAAGAACCGATCGCTGGAAGATTCAATCGCAGCGATGCTGCTCAAAGCACTCTAAGGCCGACTGAGTCGAAGCCTAATTTAGGCCTTCATCGCCGCTATCTGAACCTTGAGGTTCTCGGCGATAGTGGCGTACTCGGCAGCGACGGCGTCTGATTCTAGCGACACTGGCTTCTGCGAGTTCATGTATTCGGCACTCAAAGTAGTAGCGCCCAAGAACGGGAGGTCCATATCTTCAGCGAGTGCCTGACCGCCACCGGTACCGAACACTCCGCCCGACATGTTTTCGACGACACCGAAAACCTTCAGGTTCATCTTCTTGACCATGTTGATCGAGCGTTTTGCGTCGAGTACTGCTAATTCGTGCGGAGTCGTTACGATCACGAATCCATCGAGGTTGAGCGTCTGCATCACCGTAAGCGGAGCATCGGAAGTTCCCGGAGGAAGATCGACGATCATGTAATCGGGGTCGCCCCACTCGGTCGAGTGAAGGAACTGGTTGATCGCATTGTGGATCATCGGACCACGCCACACGATGGCCTCGTCTTCGTTGTCCTGGAAGAATGCCATCGACATGACCTTTACGCCGAAACGTGAAGGCGGAATTAGCTTTTCGCCGTTCTGTATCGGGCCTTCGGAAATGCGAAGAACTCGGGTTACGTTCGGGCAGTCGATGTCGCAATCAAATATCGATACGGCCTTATCCTGAGCCGCCAGCGTCACTGCGAGGTTTGTTGCAACGGTTGTTTTGCCAACCCCACCCTTGCCTGAGTACACCCCAATGCGGGTGCCGATTCCTTCGAGCGATTCCGATACACGGCGTCGTTCTTGGAAATTCTTTCGCACCTGTGAAAGGCGGGCTTCTTCTGCTGGGGTCAGTTTTCTGGGAGACGACATTTTTCTAAAGAGATACCGGGAATTTTAGCCGCGACAATGCGTATTGCCGCTAACTTATGAAATTAGATCTACTTAGTCGATACCGAGAAGGCGTTTGCCGTCTTCGGTGATCATGTCGGGAGTCCACGGCGGGTCGAATACAACGTCGACCTGAACATCTTCAACATCATCGATTTCAGCGATTCGCCACTCGGCCTGCTGGGCGATGTAAGGACCCATTCCGCAACCTGGAGCCGTGAGCGTCATCTCTACGTGAACGTCGCCATCGGAGACTTCCACCGTGTAAATCAGCCCGAGGTCTACAACGTTGACTGGGATTTCTGGGTCGTAAACGTCTCGTAGTGCTTCGAGAACGGTTCCCTGTTCTAGTACTTCAGCGTCGGCCATTATTGTCTCCGTGTGCCGTGAATTTAAATGTTTGCCACGGCGACCAAATCAAGTTCATTTTGAAGGTGCTATTAGTCTACCAGAGAGGTAAGGAATTATTGCGTGAAGATATTAGGACTTTTTATTTGATGGGCCGTCTTCACGAACCTTCTCGACCGACTTGAACGCTTCACGAAGATTTTCCAGCCATTCGGTTTCGTTGTTGCGAACGAATTTCACGCACCATGCGAGTGCTTCGCTACGTGATGCTGCTACCCCAGAATTCACGAGAGTGTCGAGAACTTCTCGTTCGCTAAGGCGCAATCGGGTCATCGCCGGGGCGGTTACGTGGGTGAATAGATATGTGTCTTCGCCGGTTTGAACGCCCCACGAAACTTTTCGTTCGAACAGTTCTTGGGCCTGCTCCGCAACTTCCATACGGGTTTGGCGAGTGTTCTTTCTGAAGCCCCGGGCGATTCGCTTGAGCGCTATTTCCTTGTCGTCATCTTCCTCAGGAAGTTTGCTGTCTTCTGTTGCGACCTTAACGATCGCCAGAATCTCGTCGTCATCCGACTTGATGGTGATTTTCTCGGCCGCCCAAGTCTCATCGATATGAGAATCGAACCAGCTCTGGATGGATTCGTTGTCTGTGGTCACGGGTTTGCCTCGCTGTAATTGACATATAGATTACTTGATTACAGAATTACAACATTAACTTTGTCGTAGGGCAAGCGTACTCCTTACTTCGTTTGGGTGACACAACAACGAAAGACCAGCAGGGGTGTGCGCTAGGATGTTGGTGGTTGTGAACTGTTCGGCAGTAAGCATTCGGAGAGATTACTGAGCGCGCCTCGACCAACGTTTGTTCAAGGCAGGAAGAGACGAATGAGGAGGCTTTTCACATGAGGCGAGAAGAGATTTCGTTCCAAATATTCAAAGCTGGTACGTCGGATTTCAAAGCGCTTTCTGAAGTTCAATCCAAATCCATGAATGTTGCATATCCCTCGGTCATTCCTGAAGGAAGATTCAACCCGGAAGTGGTTGCACCGGAAAAATTGGAGCGAGAAATATCATCGCTATATGAAGAGTTGGGCATCTCTGGCGCAATACTGAAAGCACAGGTCTCTGATCGCATCGTTGGAATTTGTGTATACGGAGACGATGCTCATGTAGAACAGGCGGATATCGGATATATCCAGCGCATATTCGTAGATCCCGATTTTTGGAGAATTGGAATTGGTGAGGCGTTGCTCGAAACTGCTTTGAGATCACTTCGAGAAAGCGGGTTCAGGCGTGCCTCACTTCATATTCTCGAATCCAATCTTCTGGCAAAGCAGTTCTACGAAAAGCGGGGTTGGCAGTTCGATTCTGTGTACCAAGTGATGCCTTACGGCGCGCAACTGCGATACACAAAATCGCTCTAGCACCGGCGCAGATAGATCATGACAACCACCATCCAAAGGTCACGGATCCATTTCACCCACCCGAAGCGAAGAGAACCACATTAACTTTGTCGTGGGGCAAGTTTTGTGTGTTTGGCCAGACGAGAACCGGGGGCGTATGTTCGATTTCCCGACTCCCGTGGAGGGATCTTCGGAGGCTGGGTGGTGGTTGGTGTTGGCTGCGTAGGCGAACGCGTCCCCACGCCAGATCCCTTGGTTCCGATGACTTCACTCGGGAAAGGAGATTCCTATTACAGGGATTCCGTCGGGGTAAGGAGACTCACGCTAGCAACCAGTCGTAAACCCTAATCAGCCCCGACCAGTTCCTCTGGAACGCCGTCTTCTGACGTAGGCGCAAGCTCAACCGTCTTCTCAGGCTCGGGATCAACCGATTTCGAATCGCCCAGATCAACGAGCACTTTACGAAGATCGACGACCTGATCACGTAGCAAAGCTGCCTTCTCGAACTCCAAGTCCCGAGCAGCGGTCTTCATCTGTCGTTCGAGGTCTTTCACCAGGCGCACAAGATCGTTTTTCGGAAGTGCTGCCGGAGTGATGTAAGGCGTCTTCGTCTCAGCGACCTGGCGAATCCGGGTCGTGATGTCCTTCACTTCCTTAACAATGGAAGTCGGGATGATCGAGTTAGCGTCGTTGTGCGCCCTCTGAATGTCACGCCGTCGAGACGTTTCGTCCATTGCGAACTGCATCGACTTGGTCACCCGATCGGCGTACATCACTACTTTGCCCTCGACATGACGGGCTGCCCGGCCAATCGTCTGCACCAGCGAAGTGCTCGATCGCAGGTAACCCTCTTTGTCAGCATCGAGGATGGCAACCAACGAAACCTCTGGAAGATCGAGACCCTCTCGTAGAAGGTTGATTCCAACCACAACGTCGTACACGCCAAGCCGAAGATCCCGCAAAATCTCAACCCGTTCCATCGTCTGGATCTCCGAATGCAAGTACTGCACGCGTATACCCAGCTCTCGCAAATAGTCGGTAAGTTCCTCTGCCATCCGCTTCGTCAGCGTCGTAACCAGCACCCGCTCGTGCTTGTCGGTTGTCGCCCGAATACGCTCAAGCAGGTCGTCGATCTGGCCTTCTGAAGGCATCAGAATGATCTCGGGATCGATAAGACCCGTAGGTCGAATGATCTGCTCGGTCCGCCGTTCCTCGTGCGCCGCCTCGTAAGGACCCGGCGTGGCAGAAACGTAAACGATCTGGTTCACGCGCTCCTCAAACTCCTCGAACGCCAGAGGTCGATTGTCCATGGCAGAAGGCAATCGGAAGCCGTAGTCGACTAGGTTGGTCTTGCGAGCAACGTCACCTTTGTACATGCCACCGATCTGCGGCAGCGTGATGTGCGATTCGTCGATAAATATCAGGAAATCGTCGGGGAAGTAGTCCAATAACGTCCACGGTGCCGATCCACGAGGTCGTCTTCCCAGCGGCTGCGAATAGTTCTCAACGCCAGGGCACGATCCTGTTTCTCGCAGCATCTCGAGATCGAAGTTAGTCCTCTGTTCCAGACGCTGCGCTTCGAGCAACTTGCCGCTCGATCGCAAAACATCCAACCGCTCGCCTAGCTCTTCCTCGATGTCCTTCAGCGCCTGATTCATTTCGTCTTCAGGCGTAACGAAGTGTTTGCCGGGGAAGATGTCGATGTGATCGAGCTCAGCTAGAACCTCACCGGTCAGCGGATCAAGCTCGATTATTCGTTCGATCTCGTCGCCAAAGAACTGAATACGTACTGCCAGCTCTTCGTACGCCGGCATGATTTCCAGCGTGTCGCCCCGAAGACGGAACCGACCCCGCACCATCTCCATGTCGTTCCGTTCGTAGTACATGTCGATCAGCTTGCGAACTACCCTGCGAAGTCCGGGCTCTTCGCCCTTGCGCAGATTCAGCACGACCGATTTATATTCCTCTGGCGAACCGAGGCCGTAGATGCACGAAACACTGGCGACGATCAGCGTGTCAGGACGTGTCAGCAGCGCTCGAGTGGCGGCGTGACGTAGTCGGTCGATCTCTTCGTTTACGTCCGATTCCTTCTCGATAAAGGTGTCGGACTGAGGGATGTAGGCTTCCGGCTGGTAGTAGTCGTAGTAGCTGACGAAGTACTGGACCGAATTGTTCGGAAAGAAATCTTGAAACTCAGATGACAGCTGCGCGGCAAGCGTTTTGTTATGCGCTATGACGAGGGTGGGGCGCTGTATTTCTTCGATGATTTTCGCCATCGTGAAGGTCTTGCCTGAACCGGTCACACCGAGAAGCGTCTGGTGCTTCAACTCGTCCGTTAGTCCGCTTGATATAGCGCGGATCGCCGTAGGCTGATCGCCCGTAGGTTGGAAACTTGCTTCGATTTCGAATCGACCATCGGTGTTTGGCATTACGGAATTCTACCGCGGGAATCGAGCGAACTCGATGATGGGTGGCACCGATTGGTACGACCGTCACCCGACTTCAAACGGCCTCCCAATCATCTGGAACCTGCGGCGTTCCCCAAAGTACATCGGGTCGCCAATTAGCCCAGACATTGTCGAACGGCGGGCGGTTCGATTTGATCAGTTCTAGTGCCTGAGCGGCGGAGGCACGCACCTCGGCGACCTCGAGTGCAGTGAATATGCCTGCATCGACGGCTTCGGAAAACTCATCTTCGTCCTTGTAGCGCCACGACTTGCGATCGGGCTGTACGACGATATCCAGAAACATGTCCCACGTGTCGAATCCGAAGCGAGTTCGTTCGTATGGCGCATCGATATTTATGTACCAGAACTTCAGGTTGGCCATCCCGGCATCCCAGAACACCCCGAGCGACCACATAGCCCTCGGGTTTTTCAAACGCAGCATCCCAGAAGTATGCCAATTGCGTGGCACCATGCTCCATGATTTCGCAACCATCGCATCTGCGCTTAGGTGCTCACGCCGGCCATCGGGATCAGGCGCACCACCGATTACGCCGTTGAGCACAGGCGTGTTGACGGGTATCCATGTTGCGATTAATTCTGGCGTGTCGGCTACAACAATCGATGGCGTAACTGTTTGAACCCTGCCTCTGAACACATTGCGGACAGTGACGTGATCGCCCGGCTGAAATCTCGAGTTGGTCATTTGAAGTTTGTGGCTGTAATTTCTGAAAAAGCCATTGGCGCATTATGCCTGTTGTGACAACATTCGCACCTGCACCAAAACTACCGGAGTTAACAGATGGCGAATCTAAAAGTTGTTATTGGAACCGATCACGTAGGTACTCAGTACGCTGACGAACTGATCGATTCGTTCCCGGAAATCGACTTTGTTGTTGCTTACGATCCAGCCGATCACGTCGATGTCATTCGTGATGCCGACGCATTTTTCGGCTGGCCGACTGGCGATGCGTTCGCCGCTGCCGCACAGCTGAAATGGATTGCTTGCCCCGGAATGGGCATCGACAAGATCGTCGCCTACCAGAACATCGTCGACTCCGATGTGCCTATCACCAACGCACCGGGAACGCACGTTACCTCGATGGGCGACCACGTTATTGGCGCAATGGTTGGACTTACTCACCGTTTTCAGGAGGCGTTCGAAGATCGCCAGAAGAAGACGTGGGATACCGACAAGTACGCCTCGCGTATTACGGAACTTAATGGGACTACGGTGGGTATTTTCGGACTCGGGGCGATCGGCCGTGCGGTCGCTGAGCGAGTTTCTGTATTTGGTACAACGACTTACGCCGTGGATCCGTTCCCTTCGAACGTGCCTGAGAACGTTAAAGAATGCTGGGATCTTGATCGGCTCGATGATCTTGCTCGTGTGTCGAATTTCCTTGTCATCGCCGCACCGGTGCTCGATACAACCCGAAATTCGATCGACGCTCGACGAATCGCCATGATGCCCGAAGAGAGCTACATCATTGTTATTTCTCGTGGCGAGATTGTTGACGAAGATGCTCTTTGCGATGCGCTGGAGTCGGGTCATCTCGCCGGAGCCGCACTCGATGCCACAGCAGTAGAACCGCTGGCTGATGATTCACGCTTGTGGACGCTGCCGAACGTAATTCTCACGCCGCACTCGTCGGCCCTCACGCCAGAGCTATACGAAATGCGCCGCCAGGCCTTCAAGGCAAACCTACGACTATTCGCCGACGGCAAGCCGCTGCAGAACATTTGCGATAAAACGGCTGGGTTTTAGTTTCTGGACCAATTGAGTTCAACTTCCCGGCCGAAGCGAAGCGTAGTCGAGGGACCTCGGTTGAGCAGGACGGATTGAATCACCAACGGGAATTTATTTTGTTCGCCGTTGAAAACCCGTGACTACTTCATCGTCCCGGTTCCATCCGGCAAGGTCGGGACGAGGGTTTGCTCCCTCCATACCAAGATGCGCTAAGCACCATAATTACCCCGCCGCTTATTCAGCGTGCCGGGCGATCACTACGATTTCGTCGCTTTCCTCGTCCAGCTCACCACCCTCGAAATCGCCCCACATCTCAATCACTTCGAGACCCGCCCGGTCGCATATCGAAATAATCTGATCCGGGTAGAGGTAGCGCACAACCACCTCTAACTCCTGTCGGCGTAATACCTCGCCTTTGGGATCGAGCTCTTCGGCGATTTGCGTACCGTGATTTATCTGCGACTTAAGATCGAAGTGGTTCTTTGCAGTCAGCACATAACGACCGCTATCCGGCTTTTCGACAACCTCGAGCAGGAACTCCTCGTCGGGGTCATCGGCAAGCATTTCGGGATCGGGATAGAACAGGTTGAACGCCATCGTTCCGTCTGGAGCCAGATGCTGAACGGCTCGGCACAGGGTTTGAATTTGCTCTTCCTCTGAAGTGGCAAGCAGCAAAGTTCGGGCGGGAATGGTCACAACCGGAAACTGACGCTTCAGGTCGAAATCCCGCATGTCGGCCTGGATGAGCTTCAGGCTTCCGGAAAGCGGAGCGACGTCGAGTGCGTTCTGCTGGGCGACCTTGAGCATCGGCTCGTAAAGATCAATTCCAACGATCTCCATGCCTTCCTGCGCCAATGGAAGGGCAATGCGACCCGTGCCAACCCCGATCTCCAGAATCGGCCCGCCAGAAGCCCTGCAAAGCCCGTGGTAGAACTCGATATCACCCGGATCGGCCGCAGCGTAAAAAATGTCGTACCACTCGGCCCACGCCACATAATCCATTGTCACGATTCGAAAATCCTTTAAGCCCGGCCTACGGTTTCCATGAACTGGCGTCCGTAGGTGCTCATGAACGTTGGCACGTGGGTGTAGTGGTAAAGAACGCCGGCTTCGGTGTTCTTTACTGCCTGCTCGGCGGCACTTGGAGTTCCTGAGGCGTGGCCGGCTGCATGAATTTTGTCGAAGATTTCCTTGATGACCTTCTGAACCTCGGGGTGTCCGTTGTCACCGGGATGTCCCATCGATTGCGCAAGGTCAGTTGGGCCAATGAAGAACACGTCTATATCAGGCACAGCAAGAATCTCATCCAAGTGCTCAACCGCTGCAATATCTTCGATCTGAATGCAGATAAGCATCTCCCGGTTCGCATTCTGAACGTAGTCCGCGGTTGGCGCTCCCCATCCGAAATCGGCCATGCGTCCACCGCCGAGTCCACGCGCACCGCCGGGGTGATACAGGCACGCCTCAACAACAGCCCGTGCTTCATCCGCAGTGTTCACATGAGGCACCTGAACGCCCATTGCTCCGCGGTCCAGATACTTATTGATAATCGTCGGATCGTTCTTCTCGGGTCGAACTATCGATGTAATCCCGCGAATCTCGGCTGCCATGATCATCGGACCAATGTTGTCGGGCGTTATCGAACCGTGTTCGGCGTCCAGCATCACCCAGTCAAAATCCAGCTCGCCGATCATCTCGACCATTTCGGACGAAGGAAACTGCACCGATACCCCATAGGCCGGATTTCCCGACTTGATGAGGTTTTTCATTCGGTTTTTTTGAAGTTGCGCCATGAGGAAATAAGGCTCCGATATTCAGTATTTGTCGATGCGTTCCGACTAAACACTCATGATGATCGCAAATACCGCTTCGCGCTAGGCGTGAGTTTGTCGCATCAGATGTTGACATGCCCCCCACGCGAGAGGAGAATTTTCACCTTGTTGCGGATTTCGTAATTGATCGAAGTTGACTGGCATCAGCAACTATCGGCAAATGAATCCGTTCTAGCCATTGCTACGACATAGTTGAATAGGCCGCGCTACAGTGACACAGCTCGCATCTCGACAGGCAAACCTGGGTACCGAAACCGCGTTCGAAACCCTCGCCAAAGCTAAGGAGCTGGAACGACAGGGGAAATCGATCATTCATCTGGAAATTGGTGAACCCGATTTCGATACCCCCGTACACATCCGAGACGCCGCCAAGCAGGCACTCGACGACGGCTTCACCCACTACGGAGCATCCGCCGGACAGCTGGAACTACGCGAAGCAATCGCAAAGCACCAGACCGAGCGACAGGGCTACGAAGTTTCCCCTGGCAGCGTTATCGTGACTCCCGGTGGTAAGCCGGTTATGTTCTTTACGATCATGGCGCTGATCGAAGAGGGCGACGAGGTTATCTACCCGAACCCCGGCTTCCCGATCTACGAATCGATGATTCGCTACATGGGCGGCACACCCGTTCCAATGCAGCTGAACGAAGAGACCGGCTACAACGCCGATATCGAAAACCTTCGATCGCTCATCACACCGGCAACAAAGCTGCTTATCGTCAACTCGCCCAACAACCCTTGCGGTAGCGTGATTCCTGAAGCCGATCTCGAGAAGATCGCCGAGATGGCTGTCGAAAATGATTTAACCGTCATGGCCGACGAGATCTACAAGGACATGTACTACGGCGACGAAGAGCACGTATCTATTACGAAGTTCCCTGGCATGCGCGAGCGCACCGTCATACTCGACGGCTTCTCGAAAAGCTACGCCATGACAGGCTGGCGCCTCGGTTACGGAATCTTCCCAGAATTCCTCGTTGAGCCGGTTACTCGACTCATGACCAACAGCGTTTCCTGCACATCGGTATTCAGCCAGATGGCAGCGATCGCCGCTCTTGAGGGGCCTCAGGATTCGGTTGTTGAGATGATGAAAGAGTTCACTGTTCGACGAGATCTTATCGTTGAAGGTCTGAACTCACTTCCCGGTGTTACCTGCGTAACGCCAAAGGGAGCTTTCTACGCATTCCCGAACATTCGTGGCACTGGCCTGAGTTCGAAGGATTTTGCTGAGAAGGCGATGTACGAAGCTGGAGTTGCACTGCTTGCCGGAACCGCGTTTGGTGAGTTCGGCGATGGCTACATTCGGGTTTCGTTTGCTAACTCTCGGGAGAACCTGGCGGAAGCAATAGAACGCCTGCGGAAGATGCTCTAGGTCAATTCGTCAAGATATACGGTACTGCTATGCCGTATATTCTGACCGCTGCCCGAGGTCCTGAATCAAGTTCAGGATGACGGGCGTAGAAGTTGTAGGCAGCTGCTACGCCACCCACTGTCATGCTGAATTTATTTCAGTATCTTTCTGCCCCCTTTGCAGCGATTCACCCTGGCACCCGCTGCACATCGACCTCACACGCCTTCATAAGATCGCGTGTGTTGGCACGTCCGATTGCCCGCAATACATGTTGAGTCACCCGCTTCACCTGCTTTAGCGGCGCCTCAACAACCGTTTCGGCGCGCTCGTTCAGCAGTCCCCATTGATCGGGAATTTCGGTCGTGCGAATCAACCGATGTGGCGTCATGATGTAGTGGTAGTCGGCACATCGAAGGTAAGCGGGATCGTGGAACTTGGTCGAGAGCGTCTCGATTCGCTTCTTCGTCGATTCCGACTTTTTTGAAATGGTTTGAACGTCCGACCGAGCCATCGCAACTGCTCGGGCATTCTTGGAAGTGCCAGCACCTGCTCGTGCCGCTCGTGCCTCGGCCAGAATAGAGTGAGTCAGTTCTGCTGCCTCGTCGAGCGACTTAGCCTTCTGCCTCAGTTTCTTCTGCGTTACATCGTTGTTGTCATCCCGTCGTAAATCCGATCTACTCGACTTCACCTCAATCAAGAAAACACGATTCTCTGGCCCAAGCCCAACAACATCGGCTATCCGCCCGAACGGGCCTTCAAGTCTCACTTCGAACCCAACCAGTCGACATTCGGCAACCTCCCACAGCCACTTCCATGCAGCCCACTTCAGCGAGTAGGTAAGTGCGGTTTCGTTGCCATTCTTGAAGTTGTCGAATACGGACGATTTATCTGGAATTTCGATTGAAGTAGACATCTGTTTCTCGGGATCTCATAAGGAATAAATCATCGCCTACAGACCGCAGAACTCATAACCCAACTGGCACTTACCTGTAAACGAGTGAATTAGCACACTTGTTCGGAATAAGTGTTCTAAACCCCTTTCAATTATTAGAACAGGCGTGCTAGTTTGTATATCCGGTCAGGGATGGCAGCTTGCAATGCAACGCCAGCGCATCCCGAATAAAGGGGATACAAACAATGATGAAGCTCAGCCAAAAGAACTCAGCAAAACGCCTCGACGTACGTGTCGTCGGCGTCGGTGGTGCAGGATGTTCCTCGCTGGGTCGAGTTGCAGAAAGCCTGCTGGGATCTGGCGATATGAGCCTGATGGCAATCGACACCGGATCAGCCGCACACGCCCTTATCGGAACGGCAGCCACATTGTCGCTGGGGAACGGATTTGGCAGCGGTGGCGACCCGTTGGCAGCTGTAGAGCTTTTTAGAGAAGTCGAAGATGATGTAGAACGATTCGTAAGCGGTGCCGACGTTGTTATCGTCCTTGCGGGACTCGGACGTGGCACCGGATCTGGCATATCGCCCCTGGTCGCTGAAATCGGCAGAAACGTTGGGGCGCTGGTGATTGCTGCGGTGAACATGCCGTTCGAATTCGAGGGACGTTTCCGAAATCAGTCGGCAAACAATGCGCACGATCGGTTGATGGGTACCGCCGATGCGGTCGTAACGATAAACAACAGCGATCTTTCAAAGCTTTCTGGCGAAAGCGGATCGCTGAATGGAGCGTTTCAGGAAGCCGACCGACAGATTGCCGATACCGTATATGCGTTCACAACCGCCCTTACTGCTTCGTCAGATCGATTTGTTGCCGTTCAGCTGTCGCTAAGGGGAGCCGGCGATTCGCTGGTCGTTCGTGGCTCGTCGGAAGGACTGCATGCCGGTCGTACGGCTATTGCCGATGCGTTCGGAAGCACTGAAGTTCGTGTTACCCGTGCCAGGTCGGCGGTGATTCATGTTGAAGGCGGCATTGGACTGTCGCTGGGTCAGGTAGCTGAGGCTGTTACGGAGGTACGTGGGCAGATCGGTCGAGACGCTGATGTCCATGTTTCGAGTGAGCGTCGAGTCGAATTGGGCCAGCGCATCAGCGTGACGGTTGTTCTTGCGGGGATTGGCGAAAATTCAGATTCTATGGATGTTGCGAACTTGATCGTTGGATTGGGCAAACGAGAGGCCATTCCTAGCCTTTCGATCTTCGACACAGCAGCACCGATTCGTAAACGTGGCCCAACGTTGTTGCCTACCGTATAGTCGCTGAAGCTCACCGCCGAGCGTTTCGAGTATTTTCTGGCGGACCCGATCTCATGATCGGCAGGCGAAGACGCTGCACCAAAACGCCTCGGTGCGGCGTTTTCTTTTTAAGAGGGGAGCTTCGGATGGTTCTACCTGTTGATGCAGCCAACAATTTATTTCCCGACTCCTGTGGAACGACCTTCGGCGGTGCGGGTGGGATGGGTGCGTGATGCCTGGCGCCTGCCGTGTCCAACAAACCCGCGACCCACCACCAGATCCTTCGACTTCGGTGACGAAGTTTACCCCGATGAAAATCGGGGCTCATGAAAGGGAATAGAACCCAGCCATTCCCTAATCAGCCACCACAGCCACTCCCGCATCAACAGTCGGGGGCACGAACATGTAGCCGTTGCCTCGCACGGTCTTAATAAGACCCTTGCCTAAAGCGGTTTTGTTCAGCTTCTTGCGCAATCGAAAGATCGCCACATCGACGGCGTTATCCGCGGGTCGAGATTCCTTCGTCCAGCACCGATCCATCAGTTCAACCGGCGAAACCGGCTTCTCGGGCGATGACGCCAGGGCGTGCATCAATAGGAACTCGGTTGGAGAAAGCGAAATCTGTGTGCCGTCCATCTCCATGCGCTCGAACTCAGGATTCAGAGCGAACCCTGCCATTCGAATCGGAGCGGTAGCTGTGTTTCTCGCAGGAGCTGCTGATGATTTTTCAACAACTCTGAACGGCTGTTGCTGTGAGCCCTGACCAGAATTTCCTCGAATACTCGAGCCAGCTGAACTGAAACTGATGATCAGTTCAAGCTGTTCGATTTCGTTTAGAGTCGGTAGCGATGTCGACTTGTTCAGCACATAGACGATCCCGATAGTGTCGAGGCCTCGTGATATGGGTGCAACGATCCCCTGCGTAAATCCAGCTTGTTCTGCCCATGTTGGCAGCGACAGACAATCGACATCTGAAACCGACATCACGATTGCTGAGCCCTGACGTGCGGCAGATGCACCGGGTAAATCACCATCGATAACTTCGAATTCTTCTCGAATCTGGGACAACTGTCCTTCATAGCTCCAGTTCGAAGGAGCCAGCACACCGTGTGCGTCACGCAGGTTGAACACCACAGCTGCGGGATACTCAGTTGCCATGCGTGAAGCGGCGGCAAGTCGAGCGTCTGGGCTCATCGATTCCCCGCCGTTTAGCACCTTTATGCCGCTAAGAATTCTGCTTGCGCTCGCCTCGCCCGAGAGTCGGTCTTCAAGAACTTGCAACGCCAGTTTCGAATCGCTGACCTGTTTCGACTGAACTAATTGAGATGCGATTCCAATCGCCAGGGCTGCCATCGCCAAACCACCAACTGCCCATACGCTGTCGGTTAAAACAGCAGCCAATATCACCAGCATCAACCCGCCGATTATGGTTGCCGAGTACGCAATCCAGTTCTCGGAATACATCCGAATCCACGGCTGACTCCGCCTATCGGGGGCTAACGCGGGCGTATCGGATGAAAATTCAATTTGGCTGTTACTCATGCCACCCACACTAGCTAAAAACACCGCGCAACTACCTGTTTACGCTTCAACCGAGTTTGATCGAATCAACGATGGGTAGTTCCCGGCTCTCGTAATCCTCCTGTGAAGTCGTACACTAGATTCAAGTAATACATTCCTATTCACAAATCACCTCCCACCATTAGAAGGGCACCAGAACACTGGACACTCTAGGCCGACTGAAAAGTCTGATCGGTCGCGGCAAAGAGAACGACGAATCAACATCTGCTGAATCGAATTCACGAAATAACAAACGTACAGCCGCCAACCGCACTCCAAACTCCACTGAATCTACTATCTCAATGAATAATTCCGGCCCTCGTCAGGGCAGTTCGTCATCCGAACGATCGCAAAATCGAAAACGCCGCTCATCAGAAGGCGCAGACCTTCCCCAGCGCAGCGAGTCACGTTCGAACGATTCCCCTAAAAGCGAACCAGTATCAGAACTAGCTGCATTTCGCGCTCGATCTGGCGGATCAAGCCAGTCCCGACCTCGCCATCAACGTGATGATCGACAGGACGATCGTTCGAACGATCGCGACGGTCAATCTTCACGCCGTGAACAACCGCGAGCCGAATATCGCCGTGACTCTGAGCCACGCGATAACCGCCGACGCGAGCAGCGAAATGATGTAAATCAGGACAGCAGGTCAAACCGTCGCGAAGATCGTCGCCCGCAAGAAGATTTTCGTGACCGCCGCGATGATCGTCCGATGCGACAACAACGCGAAGAATCGCCTTCCGAACAGCCTCGTAGTGAGACCCGTTCACGGAACGAAGGCCGATACGACAAGCATGAGAATCGAACCGTTCGTGACGAACCTAAAAAGTCTAGTACTCCGGTTCGTGGGCGACCAGTTCGACGTCGTGACCGAGAGCCAGAACCCGAGATTCAACAACAAGAGGTTGCAGTCGATCTCGAGGGAACCGACAAGTGGGGCGGACTCGAGCTAGAAAAAACGATCATCCATTCGATTCTGAATATGGGTTACAACGAGCCTTCTGAAATTCAGGAAGAGTCAATTCCGTGGCTTCTTGAAGGTCGAGACGTTGTCGCTCAGGCCGTTACCGGTTCAGGCAAGACAGCAGCGTTCGGTATACCGATGTGTAACTTTGTCGACCCCAGCTCTCGAGACGTAGAAGGTCTTGTTCTTGTGCCAACTCGAGAGCTTGCTCAGCAGGTTCAACGGGAATTGTCGCTCATCGGGCGTGAACGTGGCATCGGCGTTGTTGCCGTTTACGGTGGCGAGCCGATAAACAAGCAGATCAAGGCGCTTGAACGTGGTATGTCGATTGTTGTTGGTACACCGGGTCGACTCAAAGACCTGATGAACAGACGCATTCTCGATCTTGGATACGTGCGTATGGCCGTGCTTGACGAGGCGGACGAAATGCTCGACATCGGTTTCGCCGATGACATGGAGTTCATTCTCAAACGCACGCCAAGCACCCGTCAGACCGCTCTTTTCTCGGCAACTATTCCCGGATTCATCCGAGGACTAATTCGTCGGTATTTGGACGATCCTCGTTGGATTCAATTGGTGAACAACACCAAGGGTCTTGAAACTGTCGATGAAGTCGACCAGGTTTTCTATGACGTCGCCTCGCAGGATAAAGCCGACGGAATCATGGAGATTCTCGAGGATATAACCGAGGGTTCACAAATCCTTATTTTCCGCAAAATGCAGGTTGGTGTAGATCGACTTTCTAAGGGTCTTGCCGGAGAAGGATTCGCCATCAAGGGCATTCATGGTGGAATGTCGCAGGGTGAACGAAACCGTGTGATGAACGCCTTCCGTGACGGCAGCCTGCGAATGATGGTCGCTACGAACCTTGCCGCTCGTGGACTCGATATCCCGACGATATCGCACGTCATTAACTACGACATGCCCGAGAATATCGAAGAGTACGTTCACCGAATTGGTCGTACGGCGCGCATGGGTAAACGGGGCACAGCTATCAGCTTTATCGGCGAGTGGGATTTCGAACTGCATGAGCAGATTGTCATCAAAATCGGTGAAGAGAAGATGATCCGAAAGCAGTTCTCCTTCTACTAGGGTGAGTGCCAGTTCGGGTTTCCAGCTGCCAACACCTATCGTGTTGTTACGAATCGAATATCGTTATACCATCCCTCGAGGTTATTTTTGGGTTGGTGAGTTCATCTAAAGCATTTCACCTCTAGCGTCATACGCTCATCAACGTTGTTTCCTGCAATCGTTTACCGCGGTTCGGAAATATGAGGGCGATAATGATTGACTCTGAAGAGAATGTGAAAATACTCCCGATTACGGCAAATTTCCCGTTCGAATGGGAAAGTCCCCGTCACGCCGAGATGAGTTGGCAGAACGATCGACTCCATTTCGACGGGCAATACAGCCCGCTCGCCGCCTGGTTTATGCGCCATTACATGGCCGCTGGTATGGCCGCCGGTCGCAGCCTTGGGGGGCGCCGGGCATCTTTGCACTTTCGTCGCATTAACACGTTTTTCTATCGTTCGTTCGATCACGTCGAAATCGAGCCAGAAGACGAAGCTATCCGTCACTTCGGGGAGAGTTGGGATAACGAATGGCTTCCGGAGATTATGCGGAACCACAGAAAATCGGCTGAGTTCGATTTCGCAGGAGCTACGGTTCAGGGATTGTTGAAGCATCTCGAATGGTCGCTGAACACGGTCACTCGACACTACGAAATCCATGGCCAACTTCTCGGGCCAGGGCAGATCGCGTCCGAGCTGTTAGAAAGCTTGTATCTCGATCTGTATGAGGATGCCGGAAGACTGGATGTATTCAAGCTCACGCAGTGATTCGAGAACAGCAGCACGATCATGGGCTGGGACTTATATGACCTCAGCCAACGTGCTGCCGAATTTCCCGACGTGTTAGCGATTCTCGATCGAACACCGCTGGCTGACGTGACAGAAAAATTGGGACAACTCGAGCCTGGAGTTCTATTTGCCGGTGAACTCAAGAAATTCCTGGACTTGTGGGGAAATCGGGCTGAGTCAACGTCAGAAATTAACGCCCCCACATGGATCGAGGATCCGTCCCCTGTTATTCAAAACATCAAGGCGTACATTGCGAGCGATGGCGAACACCCGCGTGAGCGATGGAATGAACTTGTTGCTGAACGCAAAGCCCGAGTAAGCGAGGTCCGAAACCTCCTAGCAACTTACCCGGAACCGGTTAAACGTAAGTTTGAAGAACTCCTAAAAGCCGCGCAAAAATATAATTTAATCTTGGAAGACCACAACTGGTGGATCGATCAGATGACCCCTGCCAATCTCCGACATGTGTTCATGGAGTTTGGAAGGAGATTAACTGCCGCTGGATCAATTCCACGCCCGGAAGACGTGTTCATGCTCGATGGCGATGAGATCATCGAGGCAGCAAAACACGATTTCTCTGTCGATCTGTTATCGGTGGTCCAGGAGCGTATCGCAGAAACGGAATATTGGTCCGACTTTGATCCGCCTTTAAAACTGGGTAGAGAAGACGCTACTGCACAACAAGCTAACTCGCCGCGGTCTCCCGGCGAAATCATTGGAGCAACTTCCCCCGATGGTCTGGAGCAGCAAGAAGGTGTCATTACGGGCTCTCCAGCTTCATCAGGAAAAATTACAGGCACTGCACGAGTAATCACAAAACTTGCTGACGCTGGCAATTTATCGCGTGGCGAAATACTGGTGACAGTGAGTACTCTTTCACCATGTACTCCTCTGTTTGCGACCGCTGGCGCGGTAGTTACCGACGCAGGTGGAGCTTTGAGTCACGCAGCAATCGTCGCTCGGGAGTACGGTATACCGGCAGTTTTAGGAACCATAATCGGGACGAGCGCGATCAGAAATGGCCAACAAATTGAAGTAGACGGGGACGAGGGAACCGTTCGAATATTGGACAAATAGCGTCGAAGCTGAATCCAAGTTCGTGGCTAAATCCCGACCTTACCCCCGCGCACTTCGGTTCCCGCGCCCGTAATTAGCTGGGCAACTTCTTTGGCGTACAGAACCTCGGTGTCGTCTTCAGGCTGGTAGTCGAGATACTTGCGACCGGTCTCCAACGACCAGAAACGCCGGGTGTTGTCGCTGCAGCCGTACGCAACAACGAACGGAACGCCATGCTCGTTCTCGATATTCGGAGCCTCGATAGCCTTGGTGAACAGCTGCATGATGTCACGGGGGCTGATGTAAGCACCGAGATTGCGTTTGAACTCGGCGATACCGCCCGCAGTCTGCTCGGACATCGACGAATCGCCAAGATACTGCTCAGCCACGATCGGCCGAGTAAAGCCGATTCGAAGCATCACTGTCTCAAGCTTCCTGCCGAATTCACCACACGCGTACGGAAACGCCAGCAGCTCATAAGCCGCTTTGGCCCAGCCGTAGAAGTTGTCGGAAATCGGGAAATCAGTAGGACGCACCATGTCCATCTTGCGATTGTGAATTAGCGAGTGCTCGTACCAGTCGGCGGCGTGATTCGAGCTGGCAATTGCGAGTCGGCGCACACCTGCGTCATAAGCTGAGCGATAGATATTGTTCGCCATTTGCACGTTTGCGTGCTCGTTGTCGAAGCGGTCAATGGGCGCCTTCTCGGCCTCAGCGCCGCGAGGAGTGTGCGGTTTGAACGCCAGATGAATTACCGCATCGATCCCTTCGAAAAGATGAGCGTACTTTGATCGGTCAGGATCAATGAAATCGGCGATCTGCACTCCCTCGATCTTGTTGCCGGCTCGGTCGGTGTCCGATACATCGGCCAGAGTCATATCGAAATATTCACGCATGGTCGGCAGCATCAGCGAAGCGATATATCCGCTCGCACCGGTCATTAACACTCTTCGTTTCGCCATCTCTATGAACTCCCTGCTTTAGGTAACTAGCTCGCTAACCAACTATTCGATATCTGCTCGTGCCGCGCCGAACTCAGGGAGATCGGAATCCCAGCCAGCAGCGGTGTGATAACCGGCGTCCGGTAACTTCACTATCGGCTCGATTCCCAGAGCGATCTTAGCCCGCTGAACGTTAAATAAATGAGTGTAGAACTCGTTCAGAATGTGACGGAACGTCGCCACTAAATCCATTCCTGTCATCTTGCCCGTCTCTGGATTCGCCGAAATGCCGTCCGGGTGAACCGTGCGCATCAATTCCCACTGCTCGGTGGGCGTTCGGTACACCACCATAGATCGAGCCTTCTCGATAGACGTGTCGATCAATACCCGCCTCGAAATCCCAATCGCCTCATCCATGGCACCAAGAATGTCTTCGATCTTCCAGTACACAGAATCGTCAAGGCGCCGGTCAAACTTTGAAGAATCAAACGCAGCAAAGCGCTCGTTTGACATCGGAAGATCATCCCCGAATAGCTGATCGCCCCATCGGCCAATGACCCACCGGAGCGGCACCGAGGCCATGTGACTCGCCTGTTGACGAATGCTCCAGCCCGACCATCCCCACCGATCCGAAGTCCAGTCCAGCACCTCATCAGAAAGCTCAATTACCTCGGCGCGAACCAGACTGTCGATCCGCCAGTAGTCGGGGAACAACGTTCGAAATTGAGGGCTTGCTGTTTGTGCGGTCTGAGACATTGCCGGAGTCTCTCGTCATGAATGATCGCTGTCAACGACATTTGCGGGTTCAGTTGAGCCAAATGATCTGTAATATCTGGCGATGACTACAAAAAGCTGGCTTAAAGGCAACCTTCACACACACACGACCAACAGCGACGGCGATGATTCGCCCGAGCACGTCGCCGAGTGGTATCACGAGCACGGGTACGATTGGCTCTGCCTTTCCGACCACAATCATCTGACGATTCTGGAAGGCACTGATGCCGAGAAAGCCAAGTGGCCGCTCCTGGTTCGTGGTGAAGAGGTAACTTCCCGAGAATCGAGTGGGCCGGTTCATGTGAACGGCTACGGCGTGATCGAGGTGGTTGAAGCTTCGAATTCGACCGACATCGTCACAGCCATGCAAGCGAACGTCGATGCGATCATCGCTTCTGGTGGCATGGCGTCGATCAACCACCCGAACTTCCGCTGGGCGTTCGATGACGGAGCCATGATGCAGGTCGAAGGCTACAAGTTCATGGAGGTCTTTAACGGCCATCCAGAAACCCACAACACTGGTGGCGGTGGCGCTGCGAGCACCGATGGAATCTGGGATCGCCTGCTCAGCAAGGGCCGACGTGTGTGGGGCATCGCCGTCGATGATGCACATCACTATTTAGACGAATTTAGTCCGAATCTTTCCAATCCCGGTAGAGGTTGGATTCAGGTCAAAGCCGCCCAACTTAGCCAGCAGGATATTCTCGACGCTATGTCGGCTGGCGATTTTTATGCATCTACGGGCGTAACGATTGGTGACATGGTTTCCAACGAGCGTGAAATCAGACTGGATATCGATCCCGAAACCACGCCCAGTGACGGTATTCAGGCGAAGTACACCACGTTGTTCACCGGAGCGCACGGTCGGCTGCTGTACGAATCGACGAGCAATTCACCTGTTTACAAGCCGACTCGGCTCGATGGATACGTTCGTGCCACCGTCTACTCGTCCAGGGGCACAAAAGCCTGGACTCAACCGGTGTTTATCGACGTAATTTAGCGGCAACTTCAGGTTTCTATTCCTAAAGTAGTCGACCGTGTTCTCGGCACTTGGCCGTGCAACAATTGAGCGCACTGTTACTAGTACCGTAACTATATTCAGCAAAAAGGGGGCACGGAATGACTACGAAATATGAAGGCACCATCCACGCCCCGCAGTTTCCAGAAAACCTCGAGTGGTTCAACACTTCTTCTCCGCTGACACTGGCTGATTTGAGCGGTCGACTGGTAATCCTCCACTTCTGGACCTACTGCTGAATTAACTGCATGCATGTACTTCCGCAGTTGCGGAAGCTGGAAGAAAAGTACGCTGATGTGCTGACGGTAATCGGTGTGCACTCGGCGAAATTCAACGCTGAGAAATCATCAGATAACGTTCGTGAGGCCGTGCGTAGATACGGCATTGGTCACCCGGTGGTGAACGACGCTAATTTTGAGATATTCAAATCGTACGCCGCCCGAGCGTGGCCGACCCTGATGTTCATCGATCCCACCGGCAAGGTCATTGGACGACACGAAGGCGAGTTCCCGGTCGACGCGCTCGACGAGGTGCTGGCAGGGATGATCGAAGAGCACGAGGCATCTGGCCTCTTCAAGCGCGGCCCGTTTGCGCTGCAGCTGGAAACTAATGCCGACACCGAGCTTTCGTTCCCGGGGAAAATCTCGGCTGACGGCGAGCGAGGGCGATTGGTGATCTCCGATTCCAACCATCATCGTCTGGTTGTCACCGATCTTGAGGGCAACGTCGAGACCGTCATTGGGAACGGCGATTCACCACTTGCCAGCGGCGATTCCAAAGGCGTGTATGAGTCTCTCGGCTTCGACCATCCACTGTTCGATAATCCCCAGGGAACGGTAATAGATGGTGACAAGCTGTATGTCGCTGACGCCGGAACCCACACGATAGTTCGCGTTGATTTAGAAGCAGGCACAGCGGAAACGATTGCAGGAACTGGTGAGCAATCGCTATATCGTCACAAGGGCGGGGAAGCCCTGAAAGTACCGATTAACTCGCCATACGATTTGTCGCTCAACGACGGAATTCTTTATATAGCGATGGCAGGGTTCCACCAGATCTGGAAAATGGATCTTGAGGAGCAAACCGTGGCCCCTTTTGCTGGCGACGGAGGAGAGGACATCGTTGACGGTCTGAAAGACGCCGCACGTCTTGCTCAGCCCTACGGAATCGATGTGTCGAACAACGCAGTATTCTTCGTCGATAGCGAAACCAGTTCAGTGCGCGTAGCAGCGATTGCTGAGGAGGGTAGGGTGGTGACGTTGGTTGGCACGGGTCTCTTCGACTTTGGCGATAAAGACGCTGTTGGCAAAGAGGCATTGCTGCAGCACCCTCAAGGGTTGGCCGTCCACAACGACACGATTTACGTTGCCGATTCATATAACAGCAAGATAAAGTCCATCGCCATCGGATCGCTCCAGGTGCGTACGGTCGCTGGCTCAGGCAAACAGGGCGATGTCGACGGCAACTCGTCCATCGCACAATTCAGCGAACCTGCGGGCCTTGCGGTGGCTGGCAACAAAATGTTCATCGCCGACACTAATAACCACAAAATCAAGGTATTCGAATTCGACACCGGTGAGGTCACCACCCTCGATTTGACCGGTCTATGAGACCTCGAGCTACGACCCGATAAATTACTTAGCAAGGCACAGAACGCATCTGGCCAATCTTTGACCGCATCAAATCGATGATTCGCCTGTAGGATTCTGCACGGCTGGCGAAAACAACCACTCGGCCAACGGCCGCAGGAAACTCATGCCCAACCGCCTCGCAAACGAAACAAGCCCGTATCTGCTCCAGCACAAGGACAACCCGGTCGACTGGTATCCATGGGGCGACGAGGCGTTTGCAGCCGCCACGCTGCTCAACAAACCGATACTGCTATCGATCGGATACTCGGCGTGCCACTGGTGCCACGTCATGGCCCACGAATCGTTCGAAAACGAGTCGATTGCGGCGTTCATGAACGCCAACTACGTGAATATTAAAGTAGACCGTGAAGAGCTTCCCGACGTCGATTCGATTTACATGACAGCGGTTCAGGCCATGACCGGATCGGGCGGATGGCCGCTAACGGTATTCATCACACCCGATGGTCATCCGTTCTTTGGCGGCACGTATTTTCCGCCCGAAGATCGCCACAACATGCCCGGCTTCCCGAGAATTCTTGGCGCTATTTCTGATGCGTACGCAACCAAGCGTGACGAACTGCTTGAGAACTCTCAAAAAGTGGTCGATTCGATTCGTGAGCAGTCGACTCCACGCAAAAACGAAGCCAGCGTCGATGAGTCGCTTATCTTCGGAAGCTTCACCCAACTCGTGGGGAACGCCGATCTCGAAAACGGCGGATCGCAAGGCGCACCTAAATTTCCACAACCGATGGTCTATGAACTGCTGCTGAGGTACTGGAAACGAACGGGTAGCACGCAGGTACTCGACATCGTGAAACTCACCCTCGAAAAGATGGCTCATGGTGGGATTTACGATCAGATTGGCGGTGGATTCGCACGGTACTCGGTCGACGAAGTCTGGCTCGTTCCGCACTTCGAAAAGATGCTCTACGACAACGCCCAACTCGTGCTTCTGTATTTGCATGCCTATCAGGCGACGAAGAAACCTTTGTTCAAGCGAATCGTCGAAGAAACCCTCGAATACGTAACTCGGGAAATGACTCACGCTGCGGGCGGTTTCTACTCGGCATCGGACGCCGATTCCGAAGGCGTTGAAGGAAAGTTCTTCGTATGGACGTCTGACGAAATAGACTCGGTTCTAAGTTCGACCGACGCCGAACTCGCAAAGGCCTACTGGGGCGTGTCCGAAGAAGGCAACTTCGAAGAGTCGAATATCTTGTTCATGCCCATATCTCGTGAAGAGTTCATGTCGCGTACTGCGCAGGAACCGGCAGACATGATCGCCGATATCGAACGCGTCAAAGCAATACTGCTTGAGGAACGATCCAAGCGAATCGCTCCTGGCATCGACGACAAAATTCTTACATCGTGGAACGCCCTAATGCTCAAAGCATTCGCAGAGGCTGGAGCGGCTTTAGAAAACGACAAATGGATTGCGGTCGCCGAGAAAAACGCCCATCTTCTGCTCGATAGGGTCAAAGACGACGAAGGCCGATTGCTCCACACGTGGAAGGCAACCGGCGATTCACCAAAAACCGACTTAGTAGGCGAAGCACGGATCCTCGGCTACCTCGACGACCACGCCTATCTGATCGACGCTCTGCTGACGCTCTACGAGGCAACATTCGACTACTCATACGTCGATGAGGCACACCGACTGGCAAACCAGATGATCGAACGCTTCTGGGACCTCGATTGGGAGGTGTTCTACGATACTTCGCTTGAGCATTCGAAATTGCTTGTGCGACCTCGTGATGTGCTCGACAACGCTGTGCCGAGCGGCGGGTCGGTTGCGGCAATGGCGTTACTGCGGCTTAGTGTGTTCACCGGCGATAACGAATATGCCCAGAAGGCTGAGGCATCGATTCAGGCTTTGATACAACACATGGAACAGGCGCCATCGGCTGTTACGTCGTGGCTCAGCGCGGTGGATTTCTTGCGGTCTGGATCGCAGGAAGTGGTGTTGATCGGCGATCAAACAGATGCGGTGATGATCGAGATGAAGCGGGAACTACTGAAATCGTTCTCACCTAATACGATTCTTGCAGGGGCGAACGGCGGGACGAGCGACGGCGTTAAATCACCGTTGCTAGACGGCAGGGAACAAATCAACGGCAAAGCCACGGCGTACGTGTGCGAGAACTACGCCTGCAAGTTGCCAGTTACGAGCGTCGCAGAGTTGATCGAACAGCTCGACTAGTCGTCGTCCTCAGAATTCGAGTCGGCCCTGCGCGATTCAGATTCACTCGAAGCCTGCTCTTCAGCTGCTTCCTTCGTTGCGCGTGAATCAGCCCTTCGATCGATTCGTTCTCGTACGATCGCAAGGCCAACTCCGGCCATGGTGCCCGCAACACCCATAATCGCCAACAAAGGGCCCGCAGTAGCTCTACACATCTATTAATCGAATCCGTTCTGTCCCACAAATCTCAATACAACCTAAAAATTGTACTGCTGGTTGAATACGAACGGAACTAGTTCGATAGGTCCCTTCGATCAAATTTCCATACTGCGATTGCTGTTGCGGCAGCGGCGATTCCCACCAACGTCAGGAAGTGTACGGCGTTGATGCCATTGATAATCACATCGCTGTTGTTGAAGTAGTAGAACACCGAAATAAATCGAGCTGGGTCGAGTGCATCGACAACCGATAGGAACGTGTCGAGTAAAAACCCGATCACACCCACTGCCACCGCAATTCCGCCGGCAAGCCCTTTGCGACCGGTTGATGCGCCAACCGCCAGTGCTATCAGTCCTAGGGTGACACCAAGCATGTATAGGCTGAGTATTGCCTGAATCGTCCCGGTGATAGTCAGGTCAAATCCGGCAAGCTTTGATCCCCCGATCAGACCGATCAACAAACCAACCGAGAGCATCAATAATCCGACCAGTAGCGCACCAGCTTTTTGCAGCAGTACGCTGGTTCGGGATATCGGATTCGCCAGCAGCTGGTCGAGCGTGTGCGATTCTTCTTCCCCGGCTATCGCACCCATCCCGGCGATGATGGCGAATATGCCGAACACCATTGGGCCCATGAACGTGAACACTTCGGCATTCAGAAATCCCTCAGCCGTTGTGTAGGTTTCGGCATCACCAATGATCGCCTGCATCGCTTCGGGAAGCTGCTCAAGGAAATCTGCGAACCCGGTGGCATCACGAATTGTTGGGTAGAACAGCGTTACGTACAGGCCCAGTGCGACCGAACCGATCGAGTAGTAGAGAATCGACTTTTTCGAGTCTCGTAGGGTCTTCAGAAAAACGTTACGCAGCATCTGAATCTCCCTTCTCCTGGTCATTGCTGTAATAAGCGAGGAACACCTCTTCGAGGCCGAATTGGGCTGATTCGATTCGGATTACCGTGTGCTTCGCAGCTGACTTGATGAGCGAATCGACGCTGCCCGTAACTTGGCAAGAGAGCGTGTGGTCGTTGACTGTAACGTCGGTAACGCCTTCGAGATTCTCGAAGTCAGCAGGGGCGACGATATCGGCAAATTCAATTTCGACACGGGTGAGTGCCCGTTCTCGTAGTGCCGAAATTTCTTCAACGGTGACCATCGATCCTTCCCGAATAATGCCGACTCGGTCGCAGATAATTTCGACCTCCGAAAGAACGTGGGATGAGATGAACAGGGTCTTGCCGTCTTTTGCTTCTTCGAGCACTAACCGGTGAAACTCCTGTTGAAGTAGCGGGTCGAGTCCTGTTGTTGGTTCGTCGAGTATCAGCAGCTCAGGATCGCTCATGAATGCCTGAACAAGCCCGACTTTCTGGCGATTACCGCGGGATAGCTCACCGATTTTCCGTGAAAGATCTAATTCGAATCTTTCAGCCAGAGGGCGAGCCTTATCCAGATTCCCGCCTCGAAGATTGGCGAAGTATTCGAGTAATTCGCGCGCAGTCAGCTTCTCGTAAGTAACGAAATCGCCGGGTAAGTAGCCAACTTTTTTGCGAATTTCCACCGAGTCGGATCGAGAATCAAAACCCAACACAGTCGCAGTGCCAGACGTTGGGCGGATGAAGTCTAAGAAAATACGAATACAGGTCGTTTTGCCCGCACCGTTCGGACCCAGCAACCCGAAGACTTCACCTTCGTTGATTTCGAGATCCACGTCCACAACGCCCCGATGTTCTCCATAGAACTTCGTCAGGCTCGCCGTACTAATCGCTGCCGTCATCGGTTGGTCACTCCGTTCGAAGCACACACTAATTTCAACTAACTACAGAAATTCAAGCAGTTAAAACTTATTCCGCCCCAGCGGATGTGCGCAATGTGAAGTGATGTTGGACGCGTGAAATTCGCCGGATTGCGGCTGTAGAACTTACGATTGGGTAGTAAGAGAACCCGGCCTAGCCG
>Ga0209403_10000403_pt1 | contig 65613 bp, 52 predicted proteins | sample ArcticOcean_MG_C_8_FD_187440 | JGI IMG/M metagenome (GOLD analysis project Ga0209403, IMG submission 187440) | Marine microbial communities from western Arctic Ocean - ArcticOcean_MG_CB11_86 (SPAdes) (version 2) | ecosystem: Environmental > Aquatic > Marine > Oceanic | place: Arctic Ocean... | reverse complement strand
ACCACATACGGCACATGATGGGAAAACACCTTATGAAATGCTTAGATTGAAGCTGAAAACTAATTAAAACTGTAAACCATAGTCCAAAATATCACAGTAAAAAGAATACCAATATTATCCAATATTTCGTCATGTTAAGTCCTTTTTGCAATTATTATTTTTCCATCAATTTTTACCTAGTCGTTCCCAAATATATTCAATACAATGTCTATAGACAAGGCACTCTTACTCCTTCAAGGCAATGATAAATATAAGTTAATCATATTCAAGTCGCACATATTGAATGACAGTATGTCTGTCCGCTATATTTCTTGGCAGTAGTGTATACCACCTCCTTACAGGTGTGTGTGGGTAATCTAGCCTACTTCCCCTTAACCGGCTTTTCCAAAGCCGACTTCAGCACACCCTTACCATCCCGAAAAACCCCATACTCCACCCAGCACTTCTCGATGTCATTTGCCACACGTTTGCTGGTGTAGGTGTCCTCTTCCCCACCCTGATCTAAGAACAGGCTGAAGCTCGAACCGCCATGGTAGTTGTTGCCACCCGCACGTGCCGGTCCTGAGGCGTAGTCGTAATAGTCAGTGCCACCCGCATCGAGGAACAGGCAGATCGAGTTGTGTGCCGATGCTCCATGAGAAAAGCCTCCACCGCCGTTGTAGTAGTCGTCGCCGCCTTCATCGATGAAGATCGTCACGCATTCGTCCCAGGCGAGACCCGTGACCACGCTCTGGCGCGTGGTGTAATAGTCGTTGCCACCCGCTTCGATGAACAGCCCGGCAGCTTGGTGGGCGCAGAACCCTTGTCCGTAGCGCGAGCCGATGTAGGTGTCGTCATTGTCGCCTCCAGCCGCGAAGATGCCGAAGCCGTAGTAATAGCCTCCCCCCTGCGAAAAGTTGCCCGCTTCCCATTTGTCAACCCCCGCACCGTCAAAGACCATCCCGATCCCCCCGCTCGCTATCCCACGGAATCCCATCCCACAGCCTTGCGACCATGCATCGAAAACCCCCGCATCGCCATAGCCCGTCGGCAGCTTACCCGTGCAATAGCCAACATCATCGCCAGCATAGTCAATCAGCAAGCCCAATCCCCTAGTGAAACCAACACCCTGAGAATGGATCGTACCGTTGTAGCGGTCTTTGCCCTCGCGATCAGCCAATACTCCATAGCCGAACAGCCCGGCACCCTGAATGAACTCTGTGCCGTGATAGTTGTCATCACCGGATTCGTCAATCAACATCCCTACACCAAAATAGCCAGAACCTTGCGCCCAGCGCGAGCCAATATAAGTGTCGTCACCAGACTTGTCGATCAATATCCCCACTCCCGGCAGTCCACTGCCCTGCGCACCTTCGGAGGTTGACTGATAGGCATCGTCGCCAGCTAGGTCAACAATCCAGGAGATGGGACGATCAAACGAATTTGCAGTGCCGGTGCCATTAGCGTAAAAATCATTACCGTCCGGATCAAAGATGAACTTGTAATCGCCATTAGACCAACGGTCATAGCCCTCGCTGCCAAAACCAATCTTGCCCCATTTGGTGTCGATTGATTTTATTTCAGGGTGCTCCGCCATCCAAGTGAAAATTATTGGTTCCAGTTCAGTTAAAAACATCCCAATCCGGTCAGCAGCACTAAATAGCTCCTTTACATCAACTTTCCTTCCTATCTCAATGATCTTCAAATTTCGTTTAAGTCTTCTTTTATTGTCATCTTCATTGATATAAATCATTTCGGCGAACACATCGGACAAGCCAAATTTATATTCATCGAAAAATCCTCTCTCGTCCTTCGACAATGAATAGAAAGCAACGGCAATATCTGAGACAAATATCGCAATATAGCCTTGAAACCAGTCCGCAACATCGCTGCTATCACCCTCAATTGGGAAATTTACTGGTGAAACTACTTCATATACTGCTCTTTCACCAAGCAAGTATTTCGCAAAAAGTGGATATGCAAGCACCTCTGCTAGAGATGCATCAGAAATTCCATTGATGGTCCGGATCATTTCTCTACCATATTCCTCTAAATAAAATGGATTGCGGTGGATTTCCGCCATAGCTGGTAGCCTATAGCCATCATCCCCTTCCTCGATAGAACGTAGCCTTTCACGTAAATCATCCCACTCATCTTGCAGATTATAGCGTTCTATTACCTCAGCAACATACCTTTGCCAAGGAAATGTCAATGCTCGATGGCTGGTTGTCCCTTCAACAAGAATTGAAGAATCAAATCCTAAAGGTCGGGGCAGTTTCAGCTCGTTTCTGACTCCGAGTATGAGGAAAATGTCCATGATCACCCACTCTTTCTTCAGCGAAAATTGAAGTTCACTACTGTCCCCAAGTGATTCGACATATTGAATTGGATTTTCGATATAGGCTTCGGTGTCTTTCACCATTCCGTTTACGGTTAAGGTTCGATCAATCTGTTTGCGAACAATTTTTATTCTCAATTCATCACCGGGACGTTTTCCGTGCAGGTGGTTGACAAAAGCAGTAACCATGCTGTCAAAAGGCATACTGAACAACCAATCACTCAAACCAATCATAAGGTCGCCCGCCAACAGACCCGCTTTATCCGCAGGTGTGCCATGTTGGACACTGGTGAGCTGAATGCCACCGCTAACTACCGGCAGTCCAGGGATGTCGGGCAGGTCTCGAACCGGTTGATGGTTGATGCCCATGAACGGTTTGGGGTCCTCAGCATGTGCTTGGCTGATTGAAAGAAGTGCTGTTAGAAATGTTAGTATTAGAATGTACATTTTGACCTTAATGTTTGAAAAATTGTAGTAAGCAAATTTGCCGTGGTCTGTCATTCCCGCGAATCAGTGTGTCCGGGAATGTAAGATTCCCTTCATTCGTCATACTGGACTTGATCCAGTCTGGAACAGGACAAGCCTGTGCAGTCAATCCAGTATTTAGAATGGTTTCTGGATTCCAGCTTTCGCTGGAATGACGATAATAGGGCAATTTTCTGCATTCCCGGACACACTGGAAAGCGGGAATCCATATTAATCGTCAGCCAATGCCACATCGACGATTTTCTGAGTGTGAATCGCAGTAGTGTCAAACAAATTGACCTTAGTATCTTCAGGCTTAACCAGCAGCGGAATTTCGGTGCAACCAAGGATAACGCCCTCTGCTCCACTTTGTGTGAGCTTATCAATGATTTTGCAATATTCTACCTTGGAATCATCCAAAAACTTGCCTCTAACTAATTCCTTAAAGATCACATCGCTCACATATTGTCTGTCATTGACATCTGGAGTGACCACAGAAATTCCGAATTTTTCCTTAAGTCTTACCAGATAAAATTCTTCTTCCATTGTCATTTTCGTACCGAGCAGTCCCACGGTCTTTAATCCTTCTTTAAGGATGGCTTCACCAGTAGCATCAGCGATATGGATCAATGGCAAATCAACATGATCCTCGATTTTTCCAGCAACTTTGTGCGCTGTGTTTGTGGCCAACACCAAGATTTCAGCACCAGCAGCCTTCAGAGTACTTGCGCCCTTAACCAATATGTCCGATATTTCTGACCAATTGTTTTGGTGCAACAGTCTCTCTAATCTGTGGAAGTCGTAACTGAAAATTACCATCTCGGCAGAGTGAACTCCACCGAGCTTTTTGTTTACCGACTGATTGATCAATCGATAATACTCCGCGGTTGATTCCCAGCTCATACCGCCAAGGATGCCTATCTTTTTCATATATTTTTCCGGTTTAGTTCATAGGAGGCGAAACAATCATCACCGATTCTTTTTTAACTAATCTGCTACTTTCAATCGATAGGACATTCCAATAGCTTCCTCTTTGGTTAGGCGGAACATGATAGGTGTTTAGCAACTCATTATTCCCACCATACAATCTAAGTACTGCATGTGAATTAGAAAGTGATTTACTTTTCTTACTTTTGCGGTTCGAATAATCTTCCACATAAATTTGGTATGATCCCCCGACATCGAATTCATCAATTGTAATAGTTTCAGGTCCATAACCATTAGTATCATCTCGGTCAAGGTGTGCAGACCCATCAGTGGAAAATTTATAATCGCGTTCAGATGGTGCTCTCATTCTCCGGTAAGAAATATGATATGATCCCATTTTATTTAGATGCAAGTCAAGATCGCGTGGTTTCTTCCCCCAATCGAGTACAATCCGCATTTTGCCAAGATCAAGCGCAGGGGAAATTGAAAACCAGTTTGCGAACATAGTCCCTGCGGCGATTTCAATATCAAATTTAGTGTTGATAAAACCAGATTTCTTAAACTCTACCACATACAGCCCATCAACTTCGGGAATGTTAAACAATATTTGCCCCGTGGAATCGGTATTATATGTCCCAAGTGACCCCACTGTTACAGATCCACCGAGAATTGGTTCACCGTTCAGAGCGTTTAAGAATCTCAGCGTCAGAAAGCCATCCAACTCCGCCTCAGCTTCCGATGCCTTCAAATCAATCTCGCTTTGCTCGCCAAGCGCATAAACTTTAGCTGATGGGAGGCATAACATGGCAATCCCAAATAGGAAGATTGATATTATTAGCGTTTTCATTATTTTCTCTTTTTAGATTTTCTAATATTGGCTGATGATTTATTTAAAATTTTCACTACCCGGACAATAAAAATATTTAGATCCGCATCATATCTTCGATTATAAGATTGCAACCCATTTATATGCACATCCACATTATTGACTGTAAAATATTTCATTAATTCATTCCATGTTTTTGTGAGAGATTTAATGCTGATTGCCTCACTAAAACAGTGCTCAATCCTTGCATGTCGCTCCGCACTTTTCCAGGATGATGAGTGGTGAAAAAATCCCTGTTCTATTCCCGTTTGCATGAATTCTATGCCATCAATCTTTGGTGATTCGGTCAATTTATTATTTAATGGTATGTCCATATTTGATAATATGATTGCACGGAGATCAGGAGTAGCAATCGAATCCAGTCTAAATAATTTTGATCTGAAATTTGCCAAACCTGACGTATCAATCACAATTTCCACTGTGTTATATACAATTCTCATGCCTCGTGGTGTAGAGACAGAGGCGATTTCTCCAACAATCCGCATTCCTTTCATATCACCAAATAGCCTGAATGATGCATCTGCAAAAGCTTCGTCAAATGCAGATGGTGAATCCCGATGAGGTCGTGAATAGCCTACCGCAAAATAAGTGTCTGGATAAAAGGGGGTTTCCCAAAACCACGCTGGCAGATTAGTTGGACTCTTGCCATATACTTTGTAATTGTCACAAATTGGAAATGTAAATAAGATCAGGACTATTAAGTTGATGATAAACATAAAATCGATTAGCTAATCGCAACATCACGGCAGTTAACAAATGGTCGTTTCAATTGTTAACTGCCGTGACATGTGTAAATATTGTACAAGAGAAATGGGTTGAGGTCTGACATCCTGTTAAGGAGCCATGCTGTTCATCTCATCTTTCTTTCTCTGCTCAAATTTTTCCACCTCTTTGGAAAGGTCTTCCCATGCTTTAGTAGCATGAAACTCAGTCATCAATGCTTTTTGTTGCTTGATTTTGTCTGCCATTCTTTGGCTTGCAGCACCTAAAGGATAGCTTATCAGCACATAGACTCTAAAGAAATTACCCTCTTTGAAGACTTCCTGTTTTTCGATATTTGTTCCCGATAGAACTGTTGATACAATCTCTTTCATTGAGGAAGTATATTTGTCCATTATTTCGGTGTCGTCACCGAGAACAACTTCATCCTGAAAGCGTTTTCCCAAACTCTCAAGTTTCACTTCAACTTTAGTAGCAATACCCTTACGGGCTGACATTGCAGCTTTGTCACGAGCCATACCAAGATCACGACTCTTATCAGTACCAGTGTCAAACAGATAATCAGAGTCCGTGGGAGGCTTCAAAAACCATTTTGGAATGTTACCCATGGCTTCCTTGGTGGCTTTGGTTGTCACCATTTCACTTGATCCTCCACAACCAACAATCAATACCAAAGTCAGTAGCAGGAATAGGGTAATAAATTTGTGCATGTTATTTCCTTTGAGTAAATCCATCCGATTTTTTTTCGGACGAAGGTTCATAGTTATACTTATGTTACTTAAACTTATCATAAAATATACTCTTTCTTGCTACACTTTCCAAGTTTATATTCTTGAGTAAAATTATATTAAACTACAAAAAGAAAAGCTTTAGATTATTATCCGAAGCTTTTCTTTTTGTAAAATATGGTGCAAATGTTTATTTCAACAGAACTACTCGCCTTGATTGAGTCCCACCCTGCCAATTAACGCGCATAAAATATACACCAGCAGTCTGTCCCTTGGCATCCCACGAAAAATTATGTACTCCAGGATTAAGCCAGCCGTTATGCAGCATGTCGACTCTGCGACCATTAATATCAATAGCCTCAAGTAAGACGTTATCTCTGGAAGGCACCAGAACTTGCATTACAGTTGATGAGTTAAATGGATTGGGATAAGCTTGACTGATAAAAAATTTGGTAGGTAAACTAAACTCAGCATCATCATCTTTTACGCCTACCTCCACAAATCGCTTCAACGCCAAATCGATGAATTCTGCACGTGATGTCGTAGAACCAGCACCTGCAGCTGCTTCAAGAGCAAATCCTAAATAAATTACTTGATAGGTTTCATTCCAGAAATATGTCCCCGCAGCACCTTCAGCTGCAGTATAATTAAATAGTACTTCAGCACCATCAATTGGCTCACAGGAACTAGGTGAATCGTTATTACCGGCACCTGAACCGCCTAATAAAAGAAAATTTATTCCATCTGACAATGGGTGTCCATCCACACCTTCAATTTGCGGAACACTTAAATCATCTTCAATATGTCGTGCGTGCAGAATGTCGGAGAAGAACTCAGTATCGCCGTGATCGTCGCCAATGTATTGACCAATTAATAGAATATTTCCATCGGCTTCGAGGTAATTTTGTATCATCGCCTGCTCATCATCACCAAGCGAATTGCGCGAGTCACCGGTTTCCCAAATTATGTACCTAAATGAATCTAAATACTCTTGAGATGGAAACCAATCTTGCTCAATATTCCAACTATCATAGACGTAGGTATTTTCGTCAAGGTCGGCTTGATAATATGCCTGAATTTCACCTCCATCATCGTCATCAACTAACAGGAATAGCGGTTGACCAATTATTAAGTCCAACTCAAATTCAGAATCCCAGCCTTCTTCAGATGATATGGTTAAATTAAATGTACTATAATGAGGGCGCGAACCCCTTACAGAAAATGTGAATCCAGATTCACGATCTACTTCAAGAGCATCACCACCGGCAAGATCACCCAATTGAATGTCTGATCGAGTAATATTTAAGGTAGCATCTTCTGTTTCCAAATGAAGTGTTATTCCATGAGCGTCCTCAAATCCTTGACGATTATTAATTTCAAAGCTTATTGAAATATTTTCCCCGGGTTCTGCACGACCGTTGCCGTTGCCCTCATCCTCATGAATACTCCACTCTATAAGTTCAAATTCTGGATGTGTAGAGTTTAGCAAATCACCTGCATTAACACGATATCGTATTCCGGGTGGACCATCTTCACCGGAAATGTCAACAGAGGTTTGCTGCATCCTCTCGAGAAGTTCTTCGCCACTCAGATTTGGTCTCACGGATAGCATAAGAGCAGCAATCCCCGCAGCAAACGGTGATGACATTGAAGTTCCCTGCAAATTTGCATAATCGTTTCGCGGGTATGTAGAGAGCATAGACACACCTGGTGCCACTATATCGATAAAATCCCCATAGTTTGAAAAGTTCGCTTTGTTGTCACTCTGATTTGAAGCTCCTACACCAAATACTCCATCATATGCACATGGGTAAAAATGAGTTCTTCGATTAACCTGATCGTTAACATTGTCGTTTCCAGCACCTGCAAAAATTATCACTCCTTCTTCAAGAGCGAAGTCTATCGCCTCGCGACCACGTCCATTTGGACCCGAGTCACTGCCCCAAGACAGATTCATGACATCTGCACCATTTTGAGCACAATAAACTATTCCTTCATACCCGTAACGAATTAATGCAGGGTTATTACGGTCATAGCATGCTGCAATCATTAGTTTACAACTAAATCCCGCACCTGCAACGCCATTTTCATTATCTGCTACTGCCGAAGCAAGACCACCAACGTGAGTGCCATGTCCATCGTCATGAAAGTCGTCTGGCCAGTAATTGTTATGACCAAAATTCCAACCATGAAAATCATCTTCATAGCCATTATCATCATTGTCTTCACCGTCATAATCATCAAATATCGTTATAATGCCATCACCATTCAGATCTTCATCAGGATTGACCCAGATATTGGCTAATATGTCTTCGTGGATTATCAAAGATTCTTCGCCCTCGGCATTCATATCCATACCGTCATCAACTATGCCAATTACAATGTCTTCACTTCCCTTAGATACATCCCAAGCGGCTGGCAGCTCACATTTACTTAAATACCATTGACTGCGTGTAAACTCATCGTTTGGATCATAGATTTTTCGGTAGATTGTCGAGATTTCAGCAACATCCACATCATTACAACTTAAATAAGCATCTAAAACATCAAACACATTATAAGCATTGGGAAATCGGATGGTGTACCAACGGTCCAATCCGTCGGCGTATGAATTATTTTTGTCTTTTTCTCTTATTACAAAGCTCTTTCGAAACTCATAAACACCGTAGGCAGAATTAATAACGTCTAACGATGCAACTCCTGTTTGAGCAATTCCGTCATAAATTTTTACATCAAGAGGTGAAATTTCAGAAAGAATTTTCACATAAACTTCATCGTCATAAATAGATTCGCCTGGTATTGCCCAGGACAAGTCACCTTCAGCCTGTACTGTGCTGATTGATATTAATAATGTGAGCAATACGAAATATTGTATTAAACTCGACTTGGTAAAATGCAAGATATAACCCTCGTAAATTTGTGTAAAGCATCTCAGTCTAAAATTATCTCACTGATAACATTTCAAATTTTATCATCAGCCATAATCTTCGAATTGAAATTACATTTTGTAATAATAATTTAAATAGAACAGTAAAGTTAAACAATAATTAGTTATAAGTCAACTTGAAATAGCTAACTGTTGACACTTTGGTAAGCTAATAATATATTGGATTCGTCAATATGATTGTTTGATATGTAATACGGCGGAGTAGCTCAGTTGGTTAGAGCAGTGGAATCATAATCCACGTGTCGGGGGTTCGAGTCCCTCCTCCGCTACTTATATCAGTGTCGATGCGTAAATATCAATAATTTCATTTAGGTTGCTATTCTTACTATGGAATGACGTTTCATCAATAATCGCACTAACTCCTCATTGCATTAACCATTATTATTACTATTGTGATGATAGTTAATGGAGGATTATACTTCAGAACCCCAATAATAAACAGTCCCAACCACGAACTCCACCAAGACCGGAAACCAAGCGGGTTGATTGGACACGGTGTTGGCATTATTGGATTTGCTATGATGGTACTTATATTACTTAACGCTATAACCAAGAGATCAAAATCAATCTGAATATGGACAACATCCGTTATTGGCTAAATTGACTGCACAGGCTTGTCCTGCTCTAAGCAGAATCGAGTTCAGAATGGCAAAATCAGGTTAGTGATTATGCAGTATATTAATTAATAATTATTAGATATTAACAACTAATTAATACCTAGTTGACATGATATTAAAATCGGGTACAAAATTATACCTTCCTTTTCAATTAGGTACTTTATAGGAATACTAATGAGTGGCTTATCACATAAAAATCCACCCGCTTGGATGGAGAAAAACAGACTATTTAGAAAACTCTTTCTGATCCGTAAGCTATACTTTACAAAGCGAAAGCTTACTCACTTCTCTGGAGCGGGTGAGGATATTTCCATCAGAAAACTATTTCCCAACAACCACATCGGCATCTATGTTGATGTCGGTTGTTATCACCCGATCAAATACAGCAATACTTGGGCTCTGTACAAAAAGGGTTGGCGCGGTGTGAATATTGATATTGACGATATTAAAATCGAGCTATTTAACATGGTGAGAGGTAATGATATTAATATTGAATGCGCTGTGAGTAATAAATCGGGTACGGTCAAATATTACCGTGCTGGACTATTCTCGCAGATCAATAGTATCAATCCAGATCAGATATCCGAGATGGGTGATTATATGGTCAAGGAGGTTGAGACCAAAACGCTTACTTCAATACTCGACGCGACCAAGTTCAAAGACCAGAAAATTGATTTACTCTCTGTTGATGTGGAAGGACATGACTATGAGGTGATTACATCGTTGGATTTTGCCCGCTATAACCCATCGCTCATTGTGGTAGAAAGCTTTGCAAGTACGCTTGAAAAGGTAGAAAAAACTGAAGTATATAAGTTTCTAAAGTCTCAGGATTATTCACTCGTCGGTTGGTGTGGTCAATCGCTGCTGATGGCAAGTGTGGATTTTCAGAGTGAATTAATCAACGAGTAGTGTTTCATTGAAGGGAACAGGTCTAAATTACTTCCCAATATTTAGGCCTACTTTATCATCATAACCTTTCGTGAATTAACCTGCTCTCCAGCCGTCATCTTCACGATATACTCTCCGCTGGGTAAGCCACTGCCATCCCATGATACGTTGTGTATCCCAGTGGCATAATTGCCCGACACCAATTCCACCTGTCGTTTGCCGAGGGTGTTGAAAATATCAATCCTGACAGCACCCGGTTGCCACAACGAAAACGCAAATGTCGAAACTCCGTTAAAGGGGTTGGGATATATTGATAACATCTCTGTTGTAGGTAGCACAACCATTCGGCGATCAGGCACACTGACCACATGGTGATAGTAAATCATCCCAATATCTGCCCGTGTGCTATCGGGATCAAGAGGGCTGTCAGGATCACCAGCATCAACACAGGGGGAATCAGGTGTTGGTCAGGGGTCTAAGGGGTCAAGCGAAACCAGTAATGGGTCAACATCAAACAAGTTGGTTTCATCCATTTCAACGTCTTCAACAAGTGGCCCTGGAAAAACAAATTGGTCAAAGCCGTAAATGAGATTGTAATTTATAATCGCGTTTAATCCTGGCTCAAGGATGGGGTAATACAAGCCATCATTTTCCCCCTCACATATCATTATGTTATTAGTAACTTGAATCGTTCCATCTTGGAGGGTAGTGGATATTAATGGATCATCCAGTGATTCGGCGATGATGGTGTTATTTGCCATTACTACATCAAGATAATTTCCCGTGAATCTCACCCTTCCAAGAATTAAATTGTGATGTATGAAGTGAACAGGTGTGAAAATTTCGACTACGGTTGAAAAGGTTATCAACACACCACTAAACACTATTTTTATCAAATATTTATTCACCGTCTCCAACACTCACATCATTAAATTATCGCATAATCCGCTGGATTAAATATCCTAATCATGACTCCAATAAACCTGGTACCCACCAATGTCTGAGTCCAAATGTACATACATGTAATTCAAAAGTCAAGTATTGGGAAACTATACTCATAATTTCTATTTGTGGATCAGCAGCTTGATCCTGATCGATCAAGCTCGTTATCAAGTGAGCTGCATCACAATTTGTATAATCGATTTTACAAGGTTTATTGCAACAATATTAATCTCAATCCGATTTGACTAAATCTATATTTTGCAAATATTAGAATCAATGTCTTCGTCTTAGTTGCATTTATTATCCAATGCTAATAATTTAACCATTATTATGTTTATTTTAATTGGTTGTAATCCTATTAGCGAATTAGTTGTTGTGAATAATTTTCTTTCGCGATTAAAGCGTAAATAGTGCGAATATTAGGCATTAATCGTTTACATCCCGGCGACATACTGGGAAAATCCATCTACAATGAGAAATCCGAGCTATTGCTCGCTGCAGGTTTTCGACTTGATGACGAAGTAATAGGTCTGATTAAAAAACATGGCTTCAATTATGTTCACCTTATTGATAAGGCTACCGAGGGTATCGTCCCTGAAGTAGTAATCAGCGATACACTTCGTCACTCAGCCCAAGTATCCATGGTCAATGCTTTTGATACAATTCGATCTAATCCAGCGATGAAGACCTTAGACTCTACTAATGTGATGCAGCACCTTAAGGAAGATAAAAAAATCGGTCGATTGGTGAAAATGAGAAGTATTCGTACCCTTGTTGGTGATATAATGGCAGAAATCCTCGATAATAATGTGAAGATTTTTGTCAGTTTACCCGTGAAGTCGATTTCTGGGCACGAATATGAACATGCAATTGATACTACTTTGCTCAGCATTCTGATAGCACGCGAATTTGATTTTAGTCCAAAAGACCTAACAGAATTAGGCACTGCAGCTTTATTGCATAACATAGGAAAACTTATTTTTGTTGACAGTCCTGACCAAGATGAGAAGGAAAAAGAAACTTTTAAGAAATTGCTTATCAAAGACCATCCCACTTACTCGCGACTATTAATCGAGGGAAGTGAGCAATACAGCTATACTGAGCAACTTATCGTACATCAACACCATGAGCGTCTGGATGGTACGGGTTTCCCACAAGGGTTGCGTAGTATAAACAAGCCACCCTCATTCCACACTACAAACAAGTGGGCTCAAATACATAAACATGCTTTGATTCTTGCAGTTGCTAATTATTATGACAATCTGCTTTCAGGAACAGAGGATGGTAAGCATTACACTCCTGTGCAAGCCTTGGCTATAATGATAGATCAAGCTGGGACTGCATGGAATTCTCATGTTATTAAAGCACTTGGTAATGTAATTAGGCGTTATCCGGTTGGATGCCCGATTATTATAAAGGATAATACTTCAAAAACTAATATCGGTTATGTGGGAGTCGTTTCTGAAAATGATATGGCTGAGCCAGACAAACCGGAAGTTATTCTGACTCATAACTCCCACGGTAACGCTATTAGGCCCCAAAAAATTAATTTGAGGGAAGAGCAAACTGTTCAAATTGAATTGGACATATAAAGCAATTAAATATTTGATACCTTGGAAGCAATCTGAATAATCGACACAATGACCAACCTATAGGAATATTCGATTCCGGAATCGGCGGACTAACAGTTGCTTCGGCTATTCACAAGAAACTACCTGGCGAAGACCTGTTATATCTCGGCGACACAGCACGTGTACCATATGGCATTAAATCTCGTGAAACGATTACCCGCTATGCACTTGAAAGTTCTCTTTTTCTGCTTAACAATAATGTTAAACTTATCGTTGTCGCCTGCAATACTGTTTCTGCAGTTGCTCTTCCCTATCTACGCGACATCTTGAAAGCGCCAATCATAGGAGTTTTAGAGCCAGGAGTTCAAGCTGCTCTCAGTGGATTAAACTCTAATTCATTCGGAATAATTGCTACGCCCTCCACGATTGAATCTGGTGCATATCAGAACCGTATTATGGAGCTAAAAAGAGATGCAGTGGTTTATAGCCAGGCTTGCCCTCTTCTCGTTCCTTTAGCTGAAGAAGGTATCACGGAGGGTGAAATTGCCGAAAAAGTACTAAATAGTTATTTGAAAACTTTTGAAAATAAATCCATTAACTCATTAATTCTTGGCTGCACTCATTATCCCCTTTTTAAGTCAACGATCTCACGATTGATAGGTGATGAGATTTTCCTCGTAGATTCTGCTGAAACGGTTGCCTCAGAGGTAGAAGCCATGCTGTTGCGCGAAAGCTTGATAAAAACGCACGGAGTTGGCAAGGTAAAGTGCTATATTACAGATGTACCGAGAAACTTCAATGAAAAAGCAGAGCGATTCTTTGGATCAAATTTAATAGAGGTTTCACAGAAAAATATATTTGAATTAAATGTGGATTGAATTAACATTTTTTTTAATTGTTCGTATTTTATGTTAATAACTATTGATTTATTACGATAAAATGCAATATCATATGTGCATGTTACAATTGGATGTACTTATAAACAACTCCAAATGTGCTGTTTACTAAGTTTACAGATTATTATCAACTTTCGAAATGTAAATGGATTGATATTTCATGAACAATGACACAGGTCAGTCCGCCATACACACTTATTATTCAATGCCCGAAAGCATTGAACACACGAAGGAAAAATTACGGTTAGTCTAAATCGTTCATTTTGTCACTGTAACATGTTACAAAATTTATTACACAAATTTAAACCTTGAGAAAGACAGAAAATTGAAACAACCAGATGAAAGTACCGCCGGAACCCCCAAAGCATCTCCTGAAGCACCTAAGCCAAAGCGCAAGCCTCGTACTCCCAATGTGAAAAAAGCTACCACATCTAAAGTGACAACAAAGAAAAAAGTAGTCGCCAAATCGGTTAGCGATCCTAATGTAGCAGTAATTGAAGAAAAAACTCATTCAAAACTTAAAGTTGCAGATGAAGTTAAGGCTCTAAAATCGGCACCTGAAGCCACTCCCGCTCCACCAAAGGAAGAGTCGAAATCTGAGGAAATTACCCCTAAGCCGGCTAAAGTTTCCAAAAAGCATCAGCCAACGCCAGAAAGTATTGATCTGATTTCCATGAGTGAGCAGGGCTATGACATGACCCAGCTTAAGGAGATGGAGATCAGCGAATTAAGCTTGGTCGCTCGCGATCTTGAAATCCCTGAAATAAGTAAAATGCCGAGACAGGATCTGATTTTTGCGATTCTTGAACGGCAATCTGAAACATTTGGTTTTGCATTTGCCAGTGGTGTACTCGAAGTGCTTCCCGATGGATACGGATTTTTAAGATCGCCCAATTCAAATTTCCTTCCGGGTCCTGATGACATCTATGTTTCACCATCTCAGATTAAGCGCTTTAACATGCGCAGTGGTCATATAATATCTGGTCAAATACGTCCGCCAAAAGATACTGAACGATTTTTTGCCTTAATTAGAGTTGAGGCGATCAACTTTGAATCTCCCGATATTACACGCGAGAAAATATTATTCGATAACCTTACACCTTATTTCCCGCGTCGTAAATTTACCCTCGAAACAAAAAAGTCTGATGCTTCAATGCGGATTATCGACATTTTTACCCCTATAGGTATGGGACAGCGCGGTCTGATTGTAGCGCCACCCCGAACTGGTAAAACTATTTTACTACAAAAACTCGCAAATGCCATCGCTGTAAACCACCCCGAAGTCTTTTTGATGGTTCTGCTGATTGATGAGCGACCTGAGGAAGTTACCGAAATGTCACGCACCGTAGATGGGGAGGTTGTCGCTTCAACATTTGATGAACGTCCTGAGCGTCATATTCAAGTTTCCAATATGGTGCTTGAAAAAGCGAAACGTCTAGTTGAATACGGTAAAGAAGTTGTCATACTTTTGGATTCAATAACCCGCTTAGCACGTGCCCATAATACCGTCATGCCCCACTCAGGCAGAATCCTTTCCGGTGGTGTTGACGCACAGGCACTTTATGAACCAAAACGATTCTTCGGAGCTGCAAGAAACATTGAAGAAGGTGGTTCACTGACTATTATCGCCACCGCTTTGGTGGAAACGGGTAGTCGGATGGATGAAGTGATCTTTGAAGAGTTCAAAGGCACTGGTAATATGGAATTGGTTCTGGATCGTAAGCTCAGCGACCTGAGAATTTATCCAGCCATAAATATCAATCGTTCTGGTACTCGTAAGGAAGATTTATTACTTGACACTGGTACTTTGGCAAGAGTTCACGCCCTGCGTAATATACTTTCTGATTACAATCAGAATGAGACGATGAAGTTCCTTTTGGAGCATATCCGTAACACAAGAAGTAACGCCGATTTCTTCAGGAAAATGAGTAAGTAGATTTATTGAGAGTTAATTTGTTGGTTGTTTTAGGGCACTGTAAATTTTACAGTGCCCTTTTTTATGAGTGATTTATACAATCATGCAGAAAGTATGAATTTTATTATATGTTGAATTCAAACTAAAATATTGGTATTTTATAGATAGAAACTAATTTGAAAAATGATGACTTGGAGCTGATTTAGAAAGAAAGCGATATAAATTTAAGATAGATAAGCGTAAACAAATGAATGATTGGAGAAAAACATGAGAAAGATAGTATTTGTATTAATAGCCCTGTTTATGACAGGAACAGTTTTTACTGGTTGTGATAGCTTTGACAGCTCACCCACAGCAAATGCCGGAGGTACCGGTGCTGGACCACACGGCGGTGGAGGCGGAGGCGGTGCTACACCAGGTGGGTCGCAAGATTTCAGCTATATTCGTGACCTTATAGATGACGGAAGAGTGCCACAAGCCGATAATTTCCTTGTCGAGGGCATCTACTCGGAATATGACCTGCCTATTTATGGCGAAGACCCTGAAGAACCTTTCGTAATTAGAACTGCACACGGCTATTCTGCCGAACATGGAATCCCCGGAGGTGGATTGTATGCCCAGATTGGACTTTCCAGTAACATTGATATTGAAAATTTCCAGCGAGATCCTCTTAACCTATCTGTAGTTGTAGATAAATCAGGATCAATGATAGATAGAATTGGGCTCGTACGAACCGCTCTCAATGCCTTAATAGACAAACTCAACCCCAACGATCTACTTTCTATAGTGCTGTTCAACGGCGAAATGAGTGTTTTATTACAACCAAGTGCAGTTACGGACAAAGCTACATTAAAAGTACTTATTAATAGCATCCAATCTGATGGCAGAACTAACATTGAAACTGGTCTCTTACAGGGCTATGCCTTCGTACGCAATAATCTCGAACAGGGCGACAGAACAGATCGAGTTATGTTGTTGACAGATGCTCACCCAAACACCGGTAATACGGCTCCTGGTAATTTTAAGGAAATCGTAAACGAGGGTGCCGAGGCAGGGATCGGGCTTATTGGATACGGTGTTGGAGTGATTTATGACCAAGACCTAATGGATTTTATTGCCACAGTTAAGCTTGCGACGTATAATTACATATCAAGCAATGAGGATATCGGGGATATATTTGACGATGACTTCAAATTTATATTCTCGCCCCTTGCGGTTAATATGAAACTGAAAGTCGAGCCAACTCAATGGTTCGATTGTACAGCGGCATACGGATTTCCTGGCGAAGATATGGGGGCACCAGAGTTTGAAGTTTCCACGGTGTTCCTATCCCGTAATAGAGGAGCTTTGATGTTGAAATTTTCTCCTGTTAACGTCAATTACCCAATCCTTTTGAAAGATGAGCATATCGCTGATGTCAGCTTGTCATACTATGACGCTGAGGGCAATTATTTTGACAAATCTCTTGAGGTAAAATATACTGGCGACAACGTTCTTGACACCGATGACTCCTATTTTGAACAGGAGGGAGTCCGGTTGACGATAGCGCTGACGCGTGAGGTTGTGGGACTGATTGATATCTGCACGGATTATTGGGAAAAATCCAAGCAGTGCACTAAATTCAATTGACAATCTTATCAACTTTCTAATTGCAGAGAATGATGCCATTGGAAGCAATATACTTGGAGATGAAATCGACATGCTTCGGAAATTGCAGGTTAATATTGGTTCAGAAGAATAACTTGACTGATAATCAAGGTTGTACGTTACCAGTTGGTTCGCAAGATCAGACACTTGATATATTTAGGTGGTCTGACAGCTTCAACATAAGCTGTGGCACTTAGCTGTCAGGCTGCCTATTTGTTAGAATTGTGGAGATAAATTCACAGCAGATTACGCTGATGGCGCAGATAACACTCACTTGACATTCCCATGAGACGGGTGTTAATCCGCATTATCCGTGTCAGGTGCGGAGACCTGACACGGATTTTTATAAGTCCGGTCATTTCCTCATTCCCGAGAAAACGGGAATCCATCTTCTTTCGTCATTCCAGCGAAAGCTAGGACTGGAACAGGGCAAGCCTGTGCAGCCAATCCAGTATTCTCCGGATTCGCAGAATCCGGTTAAAGAAAGCTTGCACTCAAGCAACTAAACAATTATCATTGTACAAATAAGCGAATTCACTAAATAACCATTCGGAACGCAAATCATGTTGAATGCACCATTCAAATTCCTCTTACTGATCATCATCAGTACCTCGGCAACTCCACTATTCGCCCAAGTTGACACAGTTCAAGCCACTTACAAATACATCATGGGCGACAACGACACCAAGACAGACGCACGCAACCTCTGCTTTCTGTATGCCAAGAAGCTCTGCATGGAAAAGGCGGGGACATTCGTCTAATCCCAATTGACGGTCAAGAAGCGTGAGACCCACTCCGGTGGCTACAGCGAAGTAACAAACCAAGACATTCAGACATACTCCGGTGCATTATTCAAGATAAAATGTAATTAACTTAGTTATTCATACAGAAGGTAGGGAAATGCAAATTTATATTAAGCCAAGGCACGAACCTCAAAAAGAAATTAGTCTTGTAAAAGCAAATAGACTATTGAAATCTGGTGTACTTGACGGTGAAGAGCTTGCTTGGACAGCTGGACTTACTGATTGGATAGTCCTGAAAATGATTAAAGGAATTGAAAAACCCACTCCGCCACCTTTACCCGTATCTTTAGCAAGAAAGCCAATAGATATGCCAAATAATCGTTCATCTATAGATAAGAATGAATTACATACAATTAAGCCTGAAGTGCCTAAATCTAATCTCAAAACCGTTGAAAAACAAGTAGTAATGCAATCAAGTGACTGTCCTAAATGCGGATTGTTAAATCCGCCTAATGCACTAATATGTGATTGTGGTTATAGTTTATGAGACACAATCACAAGATACAAATTATCAAAGTGTGCCACTTGATAAGTACATAAAAAGAGTTAAGAATACTGGAAATTTATCCATATTCTATGGATGGCTAAAAATAGTAATGTCACCATTTGCCATTCTATTAACAATTACCCTAGACAGGGACCACCCCGGACTAACCGATAAATTAAAATTGTTCAGCTATTCTGACGTGGTTCTAAACGCATCTTTGGGATTTGTTTTTCTAATACTCGGTACAAGAATAAAGAATATATACGATAAAAATATTCACAAATATCTAATAATCCTATTGATCATATCGTCTCTATGGTTAATTTTAATCACGATGGTGAGTGGCAAATTTGGAAATCTGCTTTTTATATACATAATAACTATTATAATAGGGCTACGATCTTATAAGATATTGCTTAAAGAGACAACTTTCATGAATTCATTAAAGAAGTATGTATATAAATTGAAAACTTTAGGATGGGTCATATTAGGAGCTGTTAGTCTCATTCTATTGTATATTGCAATCATTTTTGAGGTTCTAGTAGAGTGATTCTATTCGGGAATTATAAAGGGTAGCATGGGCTATTCATTGCCCGTGTTTCATTACATAAATAGAGTCTAGATTAGTTTGAGTGCCAAGTCTAATCTATCGTTATGGAGTAAGGAAACATGGGTAACAAGTAACCCATGTCACACGGTTTTGTCATTCCCGTGAAAACGGGAGTACAGAGTGACACGAGAGCACAATCCGCGAAATCTGCCGTTAAATTCCTATTCCGAAATAACCTTAAACCGATCCCCAGCATACCGAACCGCCATCACCCAGATCGCCACCATTACCAAGGTCACCAGCGATAGCCACCTCAGCGATTCGAAATCCGTGAAGATGGAGGTGATCAACAGGCTGATCCCGACTGCCACAGCCTTGGCGAAGCGTTGCACGAACATGTCGATGAAGGCTTTGGCGTTGTACTTCTCTTCGCGAGATGTCGGGACGTAAAGCGTTTCCTTAGCGGATTGGTTGATCGAATAGCTGAAGCTGATAGGCGTACGCTTCTTTGCCTGAAACTATATGCAGTAAGGAAACACGGGCAACAAGTAGCCCGTGCCACCCATTAGATTCTAAGTTAATTACTATTCTATTCATGTCTTAAATATACAAGATAATACATACATTGTTAAACATAACCACATATTTTTTTACTGGTTATACACTTCGCAGTACTTCTGAGAAATGCTATAATAGTACTATACAGATTAGCTATGGGTTGTCTGAAACTGGATCGGCAAGTCTAGTTGTTTACGATTTAAGTGGTCGCGAAGTGGTAACTCTGATTGATAGCGAACTTACTACAGGCACGCACAACCTCAGTTGGAAAGCCGATGGAATGCCAACGGGAGTATATTTAGCTAGGTTGGAACAGGGTGGTAAGGTAGCAACGATGAAGCTGTTGTTGGTGAAATGATAGAAAAATCAGATAAAAGTAAAACGTCGCTATCATAAATTTGAGATATCGTTAATTTTCAAATAACATTTAGAGCATACTGGAATAGGTGGCTATTTCTTCTCAGCCAAACCAAGTTTAGCCGCATTTAACAACTCAAAGCACCCACAAGTCAGAATAATATGGATAATATGCTGATGAGAAACCGATTAGTACCACACTTTTCTTACGATTGAGTTGTAACCTCGCAATACTGTGTGCATATTAATAAGTCCATTGAATTTGCTTACTATGTATGATATTTCTTAATTGTTTGTTACATCATTTACATCACATTGAAATACTGATCAATAGAAAAAGTGGTAGTAAATGATAAGAATGGCGGGATAACCGTGGTTTGTTTAGTTTGTTTATATTCAAATTTTTAGTTGTAACTGAAGTATTCGTGAAAGATAATTACTAAATTGATCATGCTTGTTCCTTATGGTTTAATTATAATTTTTGCAAAATTTAAGGAGAGTCCCAATTGACTTTTAGAAAACTTAACATTTTAATAGTAATTGTATCCCTGATGTCAGGCGTGGTTTTCGCCACAGATGTGACATATCAAGTTATGATGTCCTTCCAACAGGATTTGGGAAATTTTGATCTCGATGCAGGTGATATTGTCGTCGTTCGAGGAGACATGAATAACTGGGCTGGCGAAGATTATACACTCGAAGCTGTGGAAAACGATGACACACTCCTAATGCAGGGAACATTTGACTTAGATGCAGGCAACCACTCATACCATTATGTAATTGTCCATCAGAATGGGGCTGATGATGGAGAGCTTAATGAGATATTAGACCAAAATTATGAAAATTGGGCAGGTGGATCGATAGACGAAGAATTTTTCCGGTCAGAGCCCAGTTCCCTTAGATGTGAAACAAATCGTCAATTCATCGATTCACCAAATTTTTCTGTAGTAGAAGGTAATAGCTATTTAATAAATTTTTGGCATTTTGATGCTGAGGGAGCCGATGGTCACCACGCAGAGTATTATTTTTATGATGGTGATGGCTCAGAATTGAGACACTCTTGGGTTCGTGCGGATCAGGATCAAAATTGGCGAAAACTAACTTATTTAGTAACCTCCACAGCAACTGGGGCTTCTGCCAAGCTTCGATTGACTACTGACGATGATGAAACATTCAACTTTGATGATATCTCTGTAAATGATACTCGTGACTTTCAATTGGGTGATGAGGCTGTTCAGCTAAATCCCATATGGTTTGACGATGAAGAGCCCCCCGCCAGAGCTGCTGTAACATTCCATGTAAATATGGGTTATCAGGCTCAACTTGAAACATTTAACCCTGAAGAAGGCGACATAGTAGTTGTCCGTGGTAATATGAACAACTGGGGTGGCGAAGAGTTTGTGCTTGATGCAGTTGAAGGGAATGAAAATCTTCTAATGACTGGAACTTTTATATTTGAGGAAGGTGACTACGATTACCACTTTGCAATTATTCATGAAGACAGAGCAGAAGAAGTTGAAATTAATGAAGTGTTAGATCAGAATTATGAAAATTGGCAGGGTGGCTCAGTCGATAATGATGTGTTTAGATCTGAACCAAATTCACTCAAGTGTGAAACTGATAGACAGCTAGTAGATTCACCTAACTTTGCAGTAGAGCAAGGAAATAGCTACCTGTTAAATTTTTGGTTTTTTGATAGAGAGGATGCAGCGGGGCATAATGCTGAGTATTATTTTTATGATGGAAATGGTTCGGTTTTAAGGCATTCATGGGTCGGAGCCGTTCAAGGAGAAAATTGGCAAAAATTGTCTTATATGGTCACCTCTGCAGTAACTGGCGATGTTGCTAAAATTAGACTGACCCCAGATGACAATGAGACATTTAATTTTGATGATATGTCGGTAAATGACGTTCGCGATTTCCGCGTAATTGAGAATGCAGTCGATCTTGACCAAGTTTGGTTTAACGACATTGAACCACCTGGATTTTCGTCTGTAACTTTTCAGGTAAAAATGGAGTATCAGGCTCGATTGGGAAATTTTGATCCCGATGCTGGGGATATCGTAGTCGTTCGTGGTGCAATGAATGATTGGACTGGTGAAGATTACACTCTCAATGCTATTCCTAATAACGAAGAGCTACTTATGATGGGTACATTTCTGATGGAAGAGGGAGATCAGGACTTCTATTACGTGATTGTCCACCAAGATGGCGAAGACGACATTGAATCAAATGAATTGTTAGATCAGAATTATGAAAATTGGCAGGGGGGATCTATTGATAATGAAATTTTTAGGACCGAACCCAATTCTCGTAAATGCGAAACGAGTGGTCAGATAACTAATTCTCCAAGTATTTCTGTTGTTGCGGGTAACAGCTATCTAATAACATTTTGGATTTTTGATGCAGAAGGTTCTGATGGGCACAACGCTGAATATTATTTTATTGATGGTGATGGAAGCGAGCTTAGGCATTCGTGGGTTTCCATTAATCAAGCTGAAAATTGGCGCAAATTAACATATATGGTGACATCAGCAGCAACGGGAGATGAAGCCAGACTTAGACTTACCCCAGATGATAACGAGACTATTAATTTTGATGATATGTCTGTAAACGATATACGTGATTTCCTGCTTGAAAATGATCCTTTGACGCTGAATCCTGTCTGGTTTGACGATGTTGCTCCTCCTCCGACCTTCCCGGTTACATTCCAGGTGATGCTGGACTTTCAGGATCAATTAGGCATATTCCAACCTGAAAATGGGGATATGGTGGTAATACAGGGAACAATGAATAACTATTCAGGCAATGAATATCCTCTCCACCCCATTGGCGGTGACGAAAATCAGCTTATGCGTGCGACTTACAATTTTGAATTCGGTAACTATGATTATCATTATGTAATTGTGCGTCAAGATGGCAAAGAAATTGTGGAATTGAATGAAATTATAGACCAGGATTTGAGGCAATGGCGTGGTGGTGCTACACTTGATACAGATATATTCAGGTCACTCTCTTACTCACGAAAATGTGAGACGAATGACCAGCGAGCAGTTTCGCCTTCTTTTTCTGTTACTGCAGGCGAAAGCTATCTATTAAATTTTTGGTACTTAGACTTTGAAGGTGAAGCCGGACATAATGCCGAATATGATTTTAGAGATGGAAATGGCTCAGAATTGCGACATTCTTGGTCAGGCTTTAATCAAGCTGGAAATTGGCTAAATACAAAGTATGTGGTCAAATCAACTGTGTCGGGAAATCTTGCGAAACTCATTTTAGAACCCGACGACAATGAAACAATATATTTTGATGACATGTCAGTAAATGACCTGCGAGATCTTGTGGTCGGCGAAGAAGGCGTGGTGATTGATCCAGTCTGGTTCAATGATAGAGAACGTGTAGAAATTGCTAATGTTGACGTATTGTTTCAAGTAAATATGAGCGTAGCAATTGAGAGTGGAATGTTCGATCCTGATAGTGACGCTGTAATTATTCGCGGGGCACACGAATACCTTGGCAACTGGGGAGGATTTCACTCACTAAGGCGTATTGGACAGAGTAACAGTTATGCAACTTGGATTCAATTTGAAAATGCACCCTTAGATTCAGCGATTGAATTTAAGTTTGCCATCGACACCAGCAACGGTCAATCAGAATCAGTTCTATACGAAGAAATACCGAGAGGTGGAAATCGTAAGGTTGCACGATCCGGCATGGAGGAGGATCAGGATAACAATGGGTACTTTGAAGTCATGCCCAACATTGTATTCTGGAATGATAATCCAGGCATTCTCGCTCAGGATGTCACCCTGCATTTGAAACTGAATACTTACACCGCATTTGCCAAATTTGCCGACACCGGTATAGCAGGCATTGATACAATCAGAGGATTCTGGGTGGCTGGGTTTGGAAGTGTTGTAGGTTGGAACTGGGGCGATTTGCCTGACGAAGCGAGAATGAATGACGAAGGTGTTGCACCCGACCAAAATGCTGACGACATGATCTACGGAATCTCCATTCTGTTTCCTGCAATGAGTCCCAAGCGACAAGGTTACCAATACGGTATCAACATGCAAAACAACGAAGCTATGATTGATCAGAATCATGTAATCATGTTAAATGATGATGAAGCAGAGATGACCAAACACGATGTATTTGGAGAAACTGGTGATTTGTATGACAATTATTTGTCCGTTCAACCAATTGATGGCGTGGAATTACCAACCAAATTTGAGGTTTCACAGAATTTCCCTAACCCATTTAATGGAAAAACAGCAATCTCTTTTAGTCTGAATATTCCCTCTGAGGTCTTGATAAAAGTATATGACCTTACAGGTGCCGAAGTTATGGTTCATCAGGCGGGTAAATTGTCTGCTGGTAGCTATTCTATCAGCGTTGATTTCGCAACACTATCCAGTGGCACCTACATATATCGGGTTGAAGCAGGTGAATTTAGTGCATCTAAGAAAATGATGCTGCTTAAATAATTGGTCGTACTTGGGTGACTTGGATAATTTGATTCTATATTAGTATTAGACACAAATTTTCGAATAGTTAAATTGATTATAAAGGAGGCAATTCGCCTCCTTTATTTTTTCATTCTAAAACTCATAATATTGGGTATATAGATCATTAATTTCATTACATTCAACAATTGCAATTATTGATTAATATGTTTATCTTAAACGTAGGTATCAAATAACAAATTTAATGTTACAAGTACTCAGTCATTTTGCGACTTCGTGGATAAGGAATTGGCGAAGATTTAATATTACGGACCTTGGAATTAGCATTAGACGGTTTGCAGTGTAATCATTACTATATAATCGCTAAAGGATAGTGCCTTGAATATATATACTCGCTTTGTAATCGTATTAGTCGTTATATTGATGATTGCTCTGAGCATTCCTCTCCCAAATCTTGCTGATGTCCTTTCTAAACACACTAATCTTGTTAGCGTGACCATTAGGCAGCAGTCGAGTTCTCACATTTCTCTCACAATTGACACGGAGATTATCGAGATTATCCCGATTGAAATAAATGAACATCAATTCCATCGGATACGATTTGATGCCGAACATACTTTGCAAAATGAAGGCTATCCCGAAATCCCGTTTGTATCACGCTCTATTCTTATTCCGCAGGGAGCCGAAGTTTCACTGGAGATTGAAAATGTCATCTCACATATCGAAGAGAATATTAGTCCGATTATCTCGCCCAGATTGGTTGATGGAGAAATTGAAGCGGTTGAACTCAATCAGCAACTCTCGCTTAGCGATAGCTTTTTCCCAAAGCACCCAATTGAATTGGGGGAAATATCCGTTTTGCGTGGATATACCATCATCAATTTAAGATTCTACCCGGTGCAAACTAAATCCGTCAGTGGTCAAGCTAAAATTAACGATAAAATAGAGTTTACTCTTAACTTTGATCTCAAAAACTCCAATCATCAAACAATTCCTGAGATTCGGTTTGCCTCGATAAGCGCATTTAGATCAATTTCTAATTTAGTACAAAATCCACCTCCACCTCCAGAGAGAGATGATTTACAAAATAGTACCTATCTTTATATTGCCCCCAATGTAAATGGAGTAGCTGAATCTATAGTACCACTAATAGAATGGCGTCGCCGACAGGGCTTTAGAGTAGCTGTGGAAATGGTTGCGAATGGTGCCAGTGCTGGCACAATAGGGCGCATAATTGATGATTATTACGAATCAGAGTACCCAATAGAGTATGTTGCTTTAATTGGTGATGCTGCTGGAGCTATCAGACTGTCTGCTGCTACGCAGTTTGGCGATTACAATTACACCAGAGTAGATGGCAATGATCCTCTGCCGGATATTGCCCTTGGTCGAATTTCAGTCAGCTCCATCAATGAGCTTGACCGCGTTGTGAACAAATTAGTCAGCTATGAATCCGACCCTTACATGAACGATACTGATTGGTATAAGCAGGGTGCTGTGATAGCAGGAGCGACCATCAACGGCATGGGCACCGTAATTCTTGGTAAGTATGTGCGAAAGGAAATGCTGGATCTTGGATATGATGAAGTAAATCACTGGTATCACAATGAGCTAGGAAATATAGGTGGTAACCAAGAATTTTTAACTGATCAGTTCGATTGGGGAATTTCCGTACTGCATTACCGTGCATACAGCCGTATGAATGGTTTGAACCTCAATATTGTGCGAAATCTTCCCGGCAGAAACGGCAGGTGGGCTGCTGTACTTGCGGTATCGTGTAACACCGGCAATTTCATTCCTGAAGAGTCATACAGCGAAGCGTTTTTCAGAGGTCGTGGAGGAGGTATCGGTGCAATAGGCACTGCAACCCCTAATACAAATGTCAAGTTTAATAACATCATGGCTGGGGGAGTTTGGAAGGGAATCTGGAAAGATAAAAATTACATGTTCGGATGGGGGCTAAACAGCGGAAAATACCAATTGTGGCGCGCTTATGCCGGATTTGATGGCGGCTATATGAATTTCATGGAATGGAATAACTTTATTGGCGACCCCGGAACGCACATTTGGACCGATATTCCTCAGATTATCAATGCAGAGCATGTTGCGCAAATCCCAGTTGGATCAACTGATTTCTCAATCCATGTCGAGATCGAAGACGATGGTGGTTCGGTCGAAGCAGCTTTGGTATGCCTTTATAAAGACGATGAACTGCATCTCACAGCTTATACCGATGATGATGGAAATGCGGGGTTCGCTATAGAACCTGAGCTGCTTAGCGAAGGTGAAATGATGGTCACCATAACCAAGCACAATCATAAGCCATACTTAACAGAGGTTGATATTGTTGATCCTGAAAATTACATCGGTTTGCTTGAATGGAATTTAGATGATGACGGGGATGGACAGAGTGCTGGAAATGACAATGGTATCGTGAATCCTGGTGAGACAATTGAACTAACCGTAAGCTGTCAGAATTTTGGTGAAAATATTCCAGATGGTGAAGTATCATTTATGCTAAACTCGCTCGCTGAGTGGGCTGAGGTAATGGGCAATCCACCGGCTATAGAACGAGCACCTGACCCGGGAGCAGTAGTTGACGTCACTTTTGTGATTGAATTTAACGCCTCTACCCCCGATAAAGAGGCACTTCCATTTCAGTTGATTATCGAATTAGGTGAAGCTGTTTGGACATCTCGTTTTGATATTATTCCCGAATCGCCAAAGATTAAAGTTGAGAGGATAATCTTTACTGGTGGCAGTTTCAGACCAGGTTCCAACAGACTGATGAATCTCGTGATCGAAAATGTTGGACACAGCAGATTAGAGGCCTTTAACGCTACAATCACCACAGATGTTCAGGTCGTGAGGGCAATTAATGAAGAAGCGAGTTATCCAGCGATTTCACCCAATCAGGATGCCGTTATTGATGGCAATCTCTTCAGATTAATGGCAGACGATATGACCATCCCCGGGCTTAATGTTCCCTTTGAAATTATTATCGAATCTGAATCGGGATTCAGAGATACAACCGTATTTAACGTGGTGGTTGGAGTTAAAGGTGAGGGCGACCCGCTTGGTCCTGACTCTTATGGCTACATATGCCTTGATTCAGGAGATGAAGATTGGGAGTTTGCGCCGGTTTACGAATGGATCGAAATTGACCCTGACGAAAACAATAATGATTTTAATGGCGAAGTGTTGGATCTTAATGACAGGCGCGACAATGGTGATGTCTCAACTGTGGTTGATCTACCATTTGATTTTATGTATTACGGTGAAGAGTTTGACCAGATAACCATCTGCTCTAACGGTTGGGCAGCTTTTGGCGATCAGGAGGGACTTGCTGATTTTCGCAATCGCAGAATTGCTCAGGCACTCGGACCGAACGCTCAGCTTTGTGTATGGTGGGACAATCTGGTAGTGACAAACAATGCTTCGATCACCGTTGCCTATGACGAAGATGGTGGTAGGTATATCATTGAGTGGAACAATGTTGGCAGGCTACTCGATGGCGGTGGAATCGGTGCACGGGAGACCTTTGAAATCGTGTTATATGACCCTGAAGTGCATCAAACGCCATCAGGCGATGGCGTGATTCTATTTCAATATAAGGACGTTACAAACGAGAATAGAGCAGCTCACAACGATACGCCATACTGCACGATTGGCATTGGCAACCTCGATGATTCTGATGGAATTGAATATACTTACTGGAATACATACCCTGAAGGGGCGGCAGAAATTCGTGACGAGATGGCACTATTGTTTATCAAACAATCCGATTTCAGGGTTAGCGTCCTCGAAGGTACCGTGGTCGATGAAGAGACTGGCGAACCAATTTCTTCTGCTGATATTATTACATCACAATGGTTTAGAGCAGAAACTAATGATGAGGGATTCTATCGAATAGATAATATTATTCTCGGTGAAAACTATGATATTTCAGCATATGCCCAAGGATGGAACGATTCAACTCTAAGTGGCTTTGAGATAGTTTCTGATGAAACATTGACGGTAAATTTCAGCCTGCTCCACCCAGAGATATACTTCGACACCGAGCAATTTGACATAAGGCAATATCAGAACGAGGAGCATTCGGAAAGCATAAACATCGGCAATAGCGGAAACGGATTGCTGGAATGGAGTACCGAGAAACGGATTAGAGGACATGAAGAAATTGCTCCTTGGGAACTTCGAGAGCAGATATTTACCGGGGCTGAAATCCAGGATGATCGGTTGTACGGTGCAATTTATACTGGCGATCACTTTTATGTTGCGGGTCGTAATGATCGTGATCCACAAATTTATGTACTCGATGATGATGGTAATCTAATATCACAATTTCCTCAGTTTATGGAAGGTGAAGATTATGGAATTCGCGATTTAGCATGGGATGGCGAGCTGATATGGGGAGGATTAGACAATCAAATATACGGATTTACCACTGATGGTGAACTCGTTAGTCAATTTGATTCCCCAATCAATTCTGTCAGGCGACTCGCATGGGATGGCGACAGAGAATTATTGTGGGTAAGTACCACTACTTCCAATATTTTTGGTATTGATGCTGAAGGAAATTTAATTAGTGAACTTAATCGACATGATCTGTTGAACTATGGCTTGGCATATTGGCAGGAAGACCCGGATGGGTATCCACTTTACATATTTTTTTATCGAAATGGCATTGGAGATCAAGTAGTATATAAAATGAATCCCGATACCGAGGATACAATGTTTGTCAGGTTACTTCAACCTGAAAATGAAGGCAGAGCCAATGGTGCGTTTATATCTGGTGAATACGATCCTTACAACTGGAGTTTTATATCTTCCATTAATAATATTGCTGATGACCGAATTGATATTTGGCATTTAGAACCGAGATTATCATGGTTTGTACCAGATCCCGAGGAAGGCGAGTTGACCCCGGAAGATGAGATGGAGATTGTGTTGATGTTTGATACAGCTCTTCTGCCAACCGATACATTTGAAGCTGACTTGATCTTCAAGCACAATGCTGGACAAGGTGAGTCAGTCATATCAATAACTCTTGAAGTGCTTGCTGGAGGTGGTGAAAACACGCAGCGCACTCTTGAACTTCAGTCTGGTTGGAATTTGGTTTCGCTCAACATTGAGCCTGACGAATCTGACATAGAAATAATTACTCAAAACTTAGTCGATGCAGGCATTCTAAATATTGTCAAGAATGGTACAGGGCAATTTTATTCACCTCGCGACGGATTTAATAACATTGAATTTTGGGATTTTACTGAAGGGTATCAAATTAATGTGTCCGAGGCGGCTGATTTGACAGTTGAGGGCGTAGGCTTGGACCCTCGCACAGCCATTCCGTTAACTGAAGGATGGAATATGTCGGCGTATTTACTCCAGCCACCAGTTGCTGCTGTGGTAGGTCTTTCAGGCATTGTCGAACAATTAGAAATTGCCAAGGACGGTGATGGAATGTTTTATTTGCCCGAATTTGGTTTCAGCAACATGGGCTCGCTTCGTGAAGGATTGGGTTATCAATACAAAGTTAGCGAAGATGTGGATCTCGTTTATCAAATGCAAGAACAGCTCGCAATTACACCGAATGAAAATATCAGTGCTGTTCATTTTGCCGATGTTGATAATAGTGCCTACAACATGAGCGTCCTTGCAATAAGCGATGACATCAAGCCTGGCTGGGAACTTGGGGTGTTCGACTCTGAAGGGTCGCTTCTTGGTAGTGGTGTCTTCAATGAATATGGAGCTAGTGGTGTGGCAGTTTGGGGAAGCGAACATAGCGAGGAAATTAATTCGACGCTTCTGTTCAAAGTGTGGAATGGTGAGATCGAGATACAGGCAGAGTTAGAGCCCATCAAGGGCGATAACAACTGGACAAGGGATGGCGTTTTGATCGGTAATTTATCGCTCGATGTTACAATTCCGATTGAATTTGGTATTTATGAAGCCTACCCAAATCCATTCAATTCCCGGGTTCAGCTAAAATACGGACTGATCGAAAAAGGTCAAATCACCTTGAAAATCTATTATATTTCTGGGCGTGAAGTTGCCGTGCTAACCGATCGGGTTGTTGAGGCAGGTATCCATAAAATGGACTGGAACCCCACTGGTTTATCTTCAGGTGTGTATTTCGCCCGACTCGTGCAAGCGGATAATGTGGCGATTGAAAAGCTTATGTTGTTGAAATAGGGCTATTATTACTGTAGCTGTCGGCTACGGAGCTTGATTCTTCGGTCATTTGCTGGGCACCCTGACGCCATTTGTGATGAAACCGTAGAAAGATCATCAGAAGATGAGGATAAGGTAGTTGACGTTTCCGTCAGTTCCGCGATAATTTTTCTAAGATTATTGACCATATTTGTCATAGCATTTCCTAAGGAATCATCAGCGGAGGCAACTTTTACTTTCACATTTAGATTGCCATTAGCAATTTCACTTGCTGCTAATGTTTTATCGGCAATGGTATTGATTAACTCACGGAAAGAATTAACTAATTTTCCTATCTCATCCGTAGCCAAATCTTCTAAACTTAAATCTACATTTCCGCGTGCGATTTGGTCAGCAGCTGATGAAATCACGCCGATGCGGGCAGTTATGTTTTTTGTCACAACATATGCAGCAACTCCAGCTGATAAAAGCGATATTATAGTTAGCATTATTAAAAAATATAAGTTGCTAACCGCGTTTTTCTTTAGCAATGAAGCCTTGTCACTTAGATTTTCTGCAAGTATATTTTCAATTTCCTTCAATATGTCAATTTTGTTGGTAATGGTGTTAAACCAGTATTGCGGATCTGTGTCAAATTCTCCAAATTCAGCGTTATCAATTGCATACTGCCTCATCCTTTCGACCTCAGTGACACCTTCATCCTGCATTTTACTGGCAAACATAGATTTCTGTTTGTTATTTGTAAACGATAAAAACACATCATTGTAAGCATTTTGCTCTGCCACAAGTGAGACAAACTTATTGAACATTCCTGTTCCAAAGTAGTCTGGAGCAAATGTATTTGCCATTACTGCTCGCTCAATATCCGCTCGCTCCTTGCCTTTTAGAAAATTTACATATGCTGATATTAAATCTGTCATCTCGGACTGACTACTTATTCTTGAAACCAGAGCTACGGTATTAAGAAATGCGGCGTTCATGTCGGTATAAGCATTCATAGCACTATTTGTAGATATATTTAATGAGTGGACAGTAATTCTGTTTGCAATTACAGTGTTAAGTTTATTCTTGGCACTGTCAAGTTGGTCTTACAAGCTTTGGTCGAAATTACTCAGATCAAATTTTGTAAAAAACGCATCAAATTCTGCAACTTTTTTATCAGTATTTTTTTGCTGTGCATTTAATTCAGTTACAAAATTTTCACCATTACTACCTAGGTATCCTGCGGTTGCACCTCTCTCTTTTTGAGTTTCGTGAACCAAGGCACTAATTCTGATAGAAAGCTCCGTCATATCATGCAACGAAGTTAACTCTTTTACTAAATTATATTTTTCGTTTACGCCTATTACAGAAAAATATATCAATCCAACCATTGGAAATATTAGAATAAAAACGAGTTTACTTCTCATTGATAGGTTTGAAATCCACATAAACATGTCCCTTCAAAGAATAGTAATATTAATTTCTCGATTAATAAATACAAATTTGTATTTATTAGCCCTGCATCCTATACCATAAATATATTACGACAATTCCTGTAGTTTGATAATAACGATTAAGAATCTATTGGGTAAAAATAATTTATATTTTACAAATAGAACATGTATCACACCTACAATATGTGCCTCTGAAATGTAGCAACCGAAATGAATATAGGATAATAAAATTTACATAGGATTTACAAATTTTACAATTTCAATATTCTCTTGATAGGGTTCGATGTGCAAATTTTGCAATAATGATGGTCACTGCGACAGAAATGATAAATCCTATTGTTTTATAATAATTTATCCCATCAGAAAATGGTGATTGACCAGAAGCTACCTGAGCAATTTCCGTGATAAACGATCCAAAATATACATACATAACTGTCCCAGGGATCATGCCCAACCAGGTGCCGAGAATATAATTTCTGAATTTTACCCCTGTGGAACCATAAGCATAATTAAATAAAGTAAATGGGAAAATCGGAGATAACCGAATTAGAAAAATGATTTTGAATCCCGAATTCGCCACACCGACATCAAGCTTTCCTAATTTTTGGGACTGACTGACCTTATTCGCTATCCAATCACGTGCGATATATCGACCGAATATAAATGCGATTGCTGCACTTAGCGTTAATGAGATTGATGCTACTATGGAACCGACTGCAATCCCCCAGATGTAACCTGCTCCCATTACAAAAATTGACCCAGGAAAAAACATTGCTGTTCCAATTGCAAATACGCTTATGTAAACAATATATCCAATCAGTCCCTGGTTCAAAATCCAATCGATAAGAATAGGCAAATATCGCCCAATTGGGTATTGCCACAAGGTATAGGCAATGGCTGTACCCAGAGCAATTGCACTTATTATTTTGGTGGTACTTTTATTTTTCATGATATATAACATATAATACTTCACTAATAAAAACACCAAACAATATTTTACAAAGAGCAAATTTCGTATTAATCCATCTGATTACTTTCATCCAATATCACAACTGAGGGAAAATTTTTAGAGTACTGGTTTATTATAATACAGGTCAATAAATGATCCCGATACAATTATGTAATATATACAAGTTTTGGAAACTTGCAGATTAGTCATTTTAGGCATATATTTAGCTATATTTAGCATGATACGGCAATAATTTCTTTACAAATGTATAGGATGGCATAATCTAATGATGCAAAAATGTGCGATAAAATTTGAATATGTGACTTTACCAAAAGGCACTTCTCAATATTACCACAAATTGGCAGTAGAAGATCCAATCAGATTATCTATATCCTCAATCATAACCATAATGATCTCACTGACAATATTACTATGTACGCCTAACATATCCCTTGCAGACAATGCTGCAAAACTCAAAGCTAAACAAATAAAGAATGACCCTACAATGATTTGGGCAGAGCGCGAAGGAGCTGATGTAATAATTGCCCGCCAACTTGCTGAGACCGATCTATTACATAAAATTCAAGTTTCCATAACCGTCTCCACCTCTGCCAAACAAGAGGAAACTATTGTGGGTAATAATGCTGAATATACAGACTAATTTTCGCGTCAGCATCAGAGCTATTCGCATTTGTACCTCAAGGGATTGGATTACATCGAAATCAAACAAAAAAAATCCTTCAAGATTTTAGCATACATCAGTCGTCAGGCACTTGCCGAGTCATTTGACGTCCAAAAGAACAAAATCAGGTCTTTTGCATTAGCGAGTCTTGTCCATTCAAGCGAAGGAAGAATTGGCGAAGCGTTAAGAAATGCATATTGGGGATACTTGTTGTCAACGACATATCCTGATTCTATTCACTTGAACATTACAGATAGTTTTACCTCTACTAATCCACAAATAACAATGCGAAACTCTATACAGCAGATATTGTCGGATATAAATGTACATTTCAAGGAAAGTTATATCGATGGCGGTTTACTGATCGTTGAACTTTTATTTTCATATAGGGGAGGCACAATTACTGACCTCGATATAAGCTATTACAGCGGGATGGGAATGGAGTATTCACCGGTTGTCAATGGCAAGGCAGTTATTCCGCTCCATGACCAACCTTCGGAGCAAAGCTATCCCCTGACCATTTCGCTCGAATACGCTTATGCCAGCGATATGACAGACGGATCAGAAATCAAGGAGTTATACGATAATTTTCAGCAGAATACCTTTGATAATCGCAAAACAATTATGCTGAATCTCGGTGAAAGTTCCGCGAATGTGGTTTTTACTCCGAATACTAAAATTGAATCTGCTGTGCATAATTACTAACATGACAAACACTCTAATTTTATCCTACACCCCCGGCTCAACACTATTGCACAAAATCGATCCACGTGTCAAGATCATCAGCCTCATGGTGGGGTTATCTGCGATCCTTCTTGCAGGGAATTGGACAGCTTATTTGCCATTAACAGCATTGGCAATAGCATCAACTACTGCAGCGAGATCAACTGTTCGAGAAATTTGGCGTGATGTAAGCTCCCTGTGGATATTTTATCTCATGACCCTATTGATTCATCTCGCGCTTTTAGGAACTCAGGTCATGCAATCCCCAGAAATTTTCTGGGTAGGATTAAATAGAGGGTTATTTTTCGTGGTCAAAATCGCATTGACTGCAGTTTACATCAGTCCATTCTTCAGGACAAGCCATCCGATGGATTTTACGGGTCTGTTGATGCGCAACAGCAATATCTTTCCCGGGTTGTTCAAGCTATTCAGGCGAATCGGATTTGTGCTCCAGACCACGATGCGCTTTCTGCCCTTAATTATGATCGAGATCGAGCGGATTCGCACTGTACACAAGTGTAGAGGCCTGGTGCTTAAGGGTGGATTACGCCAACGCATCTCTACCCTACCCGCATTTATTATTCCTATAATCGATTCCTCTCTCAGAAGATCCATCACCGTTTCTAATGCAATGGTAGCACGTGGATTTGACCTTGATGGCGTTCGAACGATGTATAAACCATTGAATTTTAGAGTGAAAGACATATTTGCCTCGATTTACATAATGACTTGTGTAATAATTATTTTTCTGTTATGACAAGCACTGCACCAAGGCAATTAAAGTTGTTAATAGAATATGATGGTACAGAATTCAGTGGTTGGCAAGTTCAACTTCGTGTGCGAACGGTTCAGGGCGTGATAGAAACTGCGCTCGCAGAAATATTCGGTGAAAAGATCACGCTTTACGGATCAGGCAGAACGGATGCCGGCGTACATGCCCGCGGGCAAATAGCGCACATTTATACCAATAACCATAAGTTACAGTGTGAGCATATCCGCATGGGCGTAAACAGCCTCACTGGTCGGGATGTAAATATTCGAGCGGTAACAGAAGTTGAGGAACCATTTCACGCACGATTTAGTGCGTTAAGCCGCATTTATAAATACACGATCCTTAACCGACCAAATCCGTTACTTCTCAGATATGTGTGGTGGGCAAACAGAGAATGGGATGACCAAGAAATCAGCCATGCTGCAACTTTACTTATTGGTGAACACAGCTTCAAATCATTCTGTCGGGAAAGACCGGATGAAAAGGACTATATATGCAAGGTTTACAAGGCGATGTGGTATTCTAATCCAGATGGAGCTGTATTAGAAATTGAAGCCAACCGATATTTTCATCAAATGGTCAGGGGCATCGTTGGTGCTCTTATTGATGTTGGTCGTGGTCATGTTTCTATGCAGAAATTTACTGAATTAATCGAAAATCCAAAAGACAATGCACAAGTATTTTTTGCACCGGCATCAGGGCTTGTGTTAGAGAGAGTTAATTATTAATATTAGGGTTGAATCATCACGCAAAATTGTTCAACTACAGATAATAATAATTCGGAGTAATTTTTTTGAAATTTTTTATTGATACCGCTAATGTGGATGACATTAGGGAAGCTGAGAGCTTGGGTATTCTTGATGGAGTAACCACCAACCCATCTCTCATTGCAAAGGAGAAAAGACCTTACAATGAAATTGTAAGCGAAATATGCGATATTGTGGACGGTCCAGTCTCGGTTGAAGTTACTGCCACCAAACACAAAGATATGCTTAGCGAAGGCTTGAAACTGGCAGCACTGGACGAAAAGATAGTGGTTAAGATCCCACTTACCCTCGATGGCTTAAAAACTTGTGCAGCACTGGCAGGTCAGGACATTGATGTCAATATGACATTGTGCTTTTCAACTGGACAGGCACTGCTCGCTGCCAAGGCAGGTGCTGCATATATCAGTCCCTTCGTGGGCAGACTCGATGACATCAGCCATGACGGAATGCAATTGATTCGTGATATAGTCGAGATCTATAACAACTATCTATTTGAAACCGAGGTTTTGGTCGCCTCTGTGCGACACCCCATCCACGTCTATGAGGCAGCGTTGGCGGGTGCAGATGTTGCGACAATTCCGCTTAAGGTAATTGAGATGATGATAAAGCATCCTCTCACAGATATTGGTCTCAATAAGTTCCTCGCAGACTGGGAAAAAACCGGTCAGAAAATCTGAATTTCAAAGTATTCGCATACTACCTGACCGGCATGCTGGTTGGGATCATCCTCGTAGGAGGATTGTTTTATCTATTGCCAGAACAGGGCGAGGCATTACTATCCGATCAGTCGAAAAACTCATTTGCAGTAAACGATAGTCGGGACGATCCGGACGAACAGATTTCCAATAGTCGCCGAAATGCGATCACAAGGGCGATAAAAATTGTTTCACCAGCGGTAGTTGGAATCAATGTGATATCCGTGCGAGAATATCGATACCGAAGCCCATTCTACAGCGACCCGTTTTTCAGGCAATTTTTTCCTGATCAAGTATATCGCAAGAAAGTTGAAAATCTGGGAAGCGGCTTTCTCATTTCATCTGATGGATATGTGCTTACGAATGAGCATGTTGTTCATTCTGCAACACAAGTAATTGTCACCACAACAGATGGCGAAAAGCATGATGCTGAAATTATAGGATTTGACTTTGACAGCGATGTAGCATTGCTAAAAATTAACAGCAATGATATGGACTATATTCCGTTTGGCAACTCTGACCAAATCATTATTGGTGAGTGGGCAATAGCAATTGGCAACCCATTCGGACTGTTTTCGATTAATGCTCAACCGACGGTGACTGTTGGTGTGATCTCAGCAGTTGACCGCGATTTTGAACGAAATGCCGAGGGCAGGCTTTACCAAGATATGATTCAGACTGATGCCGCGATCAACCGAGGAAATTCAGGTGGTCCGCTTGTCAATTCTAAAGGTAAGCTTATCGGAATGAATACTATGATCTTCACTGAGGGTGGAGGTGGATCTATCGGATTGGGCTTCACTATACCAGCCAATAAGTTGCACCAAATTTACACTGACTTGCGTGATCGTGGCAGCATTGACCGCGACTTCTAGATTGGTCTGGAGGTGCAGAATGTCAATAGACTGATAGCTATAAGCTTACGCCTTCCAGAGGTACGTGGTGTAGTGGTCACCGATGTTGAAAAATCGAGTCCCGCGGGCAAAGGTGGACTTGAACCAACTGACATTATCCTCGGAGTGAATGGCAAAATAATATGGGAAAAAATAGTAAAATTTAATTCATCAAAATGATAAAAAGATACACACCAAAAATAATGTCCGAGTTCTGGAGCGACCGCTCTAAATGGCAGCGCGTCCTCTTGGTTGAGCTGGCAACGGCTGAAGTTCTCGCTGAAGATGGCATCATCCCCAAGGGAGCTGCCGTCAAAATGCGAGAACTCGCCACATTTGATACCGACAAAATCGACGAATACGAAGCCGTCGTTCGACACGACCTCATCGCTTTTCTGCAATCCGTCGGTGATTCGCTTGGTGATTACAAGCGTTTCCTCCATCTCGGACTGACCTCCTATGATGTGATTGACACCGCGCTTTCAATCGCCCTGACCCAAACTGGCGAACTTATTCTCGCTGAGTTAAAACGCTTCCGCAAAATCATGTCTGAACAGGCAGTGATTCATAAGAATACTGTCATGGCTGGGCGAACACATGGTGTTCATGCCGAGCCCACAACGTTCGGTTGGAAAATTTGCGGGTGGGTCGCCGAGGCCGACAGGAATATCGTTCGTATGAAAGCCGCAATCGATGGGGTTCGCGTTGGGAAAATTTCGGGGGCAGTAGGTACATTTCCAATTATAACAGCGGATCAGGAAACTCGGATCTGTAACAAACTTGGTCTCGATGTCGATCCCGTTTCAACCCAAGTAATTTCACGCGATAGACATGCAGAATTTCTGTGTACCCTTGCCATTGTCGCTGGTCTGGTAGAACGTGTTGCTCTCGAAGTGCGATTGCTACAGCACAGCGAAGTTGAGGAACTTTCTGAACCATTTAACACTGGTCAGCGTGGCTCATCAGCAATGCCTCACAAAAAAAACCCCGTGGTAACCGAAAATCTTTGCGGATTGGCACGACTTGTCAGGTCAACTGTCAGTGCAGGACTCGAAAACATACCATTATGGCACGAAAGAGACATTAGTCACTCCTCAGTAGAGCGTGTCATTTTTCCTGACGCAACTTCTGTTGTATATTATATGCTTGAGAGGTGTTGTTGGGTGGTTGAAAATTGGGTAGTAAATACATCCAAAATGAAGGAACATCTCGATGCCGATCGTGGTTTGCTCGCATCTGGGCAAGTATTAACTGCGTTAAAACTTGCTGGAATTGACGATGATGATATTTATAAACGCGTGCAAAGCCACGCATTATCATCAAGATCGGGTGGTTTATCGTTTCCTGCTCGTGTTAAAGCTGACCCAGAAATAGTTTCAGCCCTTGGCAAAATATTAGAGGATTTGTTTGATGCCTCAGCAGTACTGAAGCGAGTGAACATACCCTTTTCTCGTATAGGCGTGAAATAGCCGTACAAATTAGATTATAAAAGTACATAAATTAAATTAACCCAAACGTAGGTATATCAGAATTGGAAAAATTAGAACTATTAAAAGAAGGCAAGGCAAAAAAGCTCTATACTACTGAGGATAAAGATATTCTCATTCAAGAGTTTAAGGACAATGCTACCGCTTTTGATGGAATAAAAAAAGGCACCATTAATGACAAGGGCGAACTAAACTGTGGTATTTCAACCGTATTATTTCAATACTTAGAAAGCTACAATGTTCCTACTCATTTGATAAAAAGAATTGGACCTCGCGAACAACTCGTTAAAAACGCTGAAATTATCCAGGTTGAGGTTGTGATGCGAAATTACGCTACAGGATCATTGGTAAAACGACTGCCATTTGAGGAAGGAAAGCAGTTAGTATATCCCATTCTTGAACTGTATTACAAAAATGATGAACTTGGTGATCCGCTCATTAACGAGTATCATGCTTATGCTTTGAAACTATGTCAACCAGAGGATATCAGAGCCATGCTCCGTATGACCTCCAAAGTTAATGCGATATTAAAATCTTATTTTGAACGCAGAGACTTAATGTTGATAGACTTTAAGTTAGAGTTCGGTCGCATCGGGAAGGATTTGATCCTGGCAGACGAGATCTCACCTGACACATGCCGGATATGGGATAAAAAAACTCGTAAAAAACTTGACAAAGATCGTTTTAGGTTTGATATGGGTGGCGTAGAGCAGGCTTACAAAGAGGTTTTGGAAAGAATTGAAAACTCTTAGAAACATCTGATTATGAAATTAGCTCCCGAAGGCAATAGTTTTATATTGACCAGCGGATTCGGTGTCGCATTCGCACTCTGGCTCTCGCTGTTTACAGGAAAGAAGTTTGCCTTCTGGCTACTTGGGATAACCTCCCTCTGGCTCGTAATTGTTCTGCAATTTTTTCGCGACCCCGACAGATACCCGCCCAATCGAGAGGATATCATTTTGTCGTCTGCCGATGGCAGAGTAATCTCCATATCACCCTCAACCCTAAGCCCTCTTGAGCCTAAGGGTAAACGAGTTTCGATTTTTATGTCACCAATTAATGTGCATGTTAATCGATCTCCAGTGATGGGAACAGTTAAGCATGTTGAGCACTTCAGCGGGAAGTTTTTGACTGCATCCAAAATTGAATCTGAACGAGAAAACGAACGTACGATGACACTGGTTGATACAAAATATGGTGAAATCGCATTTTGTCAGATTGCTGGCTTTCTCGCCCGGCGCATCGTACTCTATCCAAAACCTGGTGACAAGATTTTTCCTGGTGAGCGGATCGGTGTTATCAAGTTTGGTTCTCGGATGGATGTATATTTTCCCGATGACGCAGAAATCATTGTACAAATGGGGCAACATGTCAAAGCAGGCGAGACGATTTTGGCAGAATTCTAACCATGATTAATAAAGCCGTATATCCGAACATGGTAACCTTAGGGAATTTATTCCTCGGATATCTGTCAATTATTATGACTATGCAGGGTGAGTTCAATAGAGCCTGTTGGTTGATTGTCATCGCCTCTATGATGGACGCTTTGGACGGACTTGTTGCGAGATTGGTTAATAAAAGTAGTCGATTTGGTGCACAAATAGATAGTTTTTCAGATGCTATTTCGTTTGGTTTAGCACCTGGATTACTTGTTTATAGGGCAGTGCTACAGGATATTGGTGTTATCGGGTTGATATTTGCATTTGTGCCAGTCGTTGCCGGTGTGATAAGGTTGGCGCGCCACAACATTGCTCCAAAACCCAAACAAAAGGTTAAATTCTTTAACGGATTACCAATACCTACGACTTCGCTCATTCTCGCTGGATTCTATTTATATGCCCACAAGACCAATGTCGGTCTTATTACCATACCGACATATATCACACTAATTACCATGTTGGGAGTATTAATGTTACTCCCAATTCCCTATCGCAAGCTTCCTGTGGTAGCCGTAAAAAATTCCCGCTGGGCAATTTTGGGAAGAGCATACTTAGTATCAGTCACGGCACTATTTATTTGGGAGCCAACAATCGCAGTATTTCCTGTAATGATGCTGTATGTAGTTTCAGGACCATTAGAGTGGATTAGGGTGCATATTCGCAAGTTAAAAAGACCCATATCTAATGAAGATGAATTTGGTAGTCAAAATATAAGTCATAGGGATAATCATGTTCCCAAAAAACGGAGGTCAGGAAGATAAAAGCTCGAATATCTGTGCGCCTTAAATCAGTCATTTTGGACCCACAGGGAAAAACTGTGTTGCGCGCTGCCAAGCAAATGGGATATGATGATATTTCTTCCGTGCGCATCGGTAAATTAATTGAACTGGAAATTGATACCGATGACAAAGCAGTGGCAGAAAAGAGAATTGAAGAACTAAGTCACCGCCTGCTGACAAACCCGCTTATGGAAACTTATGATGTCGAGTGGTACGGAGACGAAAATTAGCAACAAAACCACTGATTGGGGAGTTGTTGTTTTCCCCGGATCAAATAATGACCACGATGCTCTTGACGTTATTGGCAGAGTTAAAAATCAGAATGTCAACGAGATTTGGCATCAGGATGAAAATCTGAGTGGTTTACATGCCTTATTTCTGCCTGGTGGATTCAGTTATGGCGATTACCTGCGTGGTGGTGCCATCGCTCAATTTTCGCCAGCAATGAAAAACCTGCCCGAATTTATCAATTCCGACAAACTCGTTATCGGCATTTGCAATGGATTTCAGGTACTGACTGAGATGAATCTCCTGCCCGGATCTTTAGCAAGAAATGCAGATCTTCGATTTATTCACGATGTAATTTACATCCGCGTCGAACACAATGACACTGCTTTTACAAGCTGTTATCAGCAGGGTCAAGTGCTTAAAATTCCCATCGCACACAACGAGGGTAATTATTACATCCCCGACGATGATCTTAGCTCGCTTGAAGATAATCACCAAGTTTTATTTCGCTATTGTGACAGAAACGGGAATGTTACCAAAGATTCTAACCCAAATGGCTCGGTGAATAATATTGCGGGAATTATTAACCGAAAGGGTAACGTTATGGGAATGATGCCACATCCTGAACGTCGTTGCGACCCCTTACTCGGTACTCCGGATGGAGACGGTCTCTTTCAGTCTATGATCGACCATATATCGAGGCAGTAGATGGCGCGATCACATGCGCATACTCAAGAAATGCCCTCCAAAGATAAATCAGAATTCACTCCCTATTTCTATTCTATTCTTGGACATATAGAAGATCTTAGGTTCAGGCTGTTTCGGATTATTATCATTCTCGCCGTCAGCACTTCAGCTTGTCTTTTCTTCAGCGAATACTTGATCAATGTCATAACCAATCGCTTCATGGGCGATGAACAGCCCTACCTTGCCTTGCTATATCCTACTGAAGGCTTTGTTGTCAGATTAAAAATCGCTTTTGTATCAGCTCTATTTCTTAGCTCACCGCTTTGGTTCTGGCAAGTTTGGGGGTTTATCAGTCCTGGACTTTACAAACGTGAAAAGCGAGTCATTATCCCTGTCATTATTGCATCCTCTGGAGCTTTCATCATTGGTGCAGCATTTGGATTATGGATATTGCCACATGCCGCCCAATATTTCTGGTCATTATCACCCGCTGATGTGACTGTATCATGGTCATTGGGTAAATATATAGACTTCGCCCTACGCATGTTGGTAGCCTTTGCACTCGTCTTTGAGCTGCCACTATTGATATATGCCGCTGCCATGATCGGAGCCGTAACCACCAAACAGCTTCGTACCTATCGCCGACATGCCTATGTGGGTGTATTGATAGCTGCAGCCATCATCACACCACCCGATCTGTTTACACAAATCATTCTAGCATTACCTCTCGTTGTATTATATGAACTTGGGGTACTAATGGCGTATATTGCTACCAAAAATAAAAAATTGGCAGACAATTCGGTTGAGTAGCTCAGAATTACTGGTTATAGGACTGGCTGTGTTGCTACTTTTTGGAGGCAAACGACTTCCAGAACTGCTCAGAACCTGGGGAAAAATGATGGGCGAGATTCGTCGGACTATGAATCAAATTAAACGAGATGCTGGGCTAGATGTTATAGATGATCTTCGTAACCCGGGTAAATTTGTCAATAAAAAGGACGGTGATGATGATAAGCAGAGCTAACGAAAGAGCAGACACTTTCTCATCCATATATCAAAGTTCAAGGATATTTCCAGAAACCGCTGTCTGTCCTCCCTGTATTATTCAATGAGGCATTACTAAATGCGGATCACTCGACTGGAAATGACTGGGTTTAAATCGTTTGCCACACGCACCATTGCTCACTTTCAATCAAGTGTCATGTCAGTAGTAGGTCCGAATGGATGTGGTAAGACCAACATAGTCGATGCGATTAGATGGGTTTTGGGCGAGCAACGTTCGGGAACACTGCGGGCTGATCGGATGGATGATCTAATCTTCAACGGCACTAAAAAACGCCGTGCTGTGGGCTTGGCGGAGGTCACGCTCGCAATTGATAACGATAATGGTGTCCTGCCATCACCTTTCAGCGAACTTGAAATTACGCGACGACTATACCGGTCTGGCGAAAGCGAATATCTGATTAATCGCACCTCTTCACGCCTCAGAGACATTCAAGAACTATTTTCCGACACAGGCTTTGGACATAATGCCTATTCAATCATTGAACTATCCATGGTCGAAGGGATTATTTCCGGTTCTTCAGAAGCACGTCGAGCCTTGATCGACGAAGCCGCGGGGGTATCAAAGTTTAAGTCACGCCGGTTATCAACCGAAAGAAGATTGAAAACCACCAAAGAAAATCTTGCTCGACTTGATGATGTGTTTGGTGAATTGGAAAAGCGATATCGTTCATTAAAGAGGCAGGCAAGCCGAGCTAAACGCTATCAGGATCTCGCTCGTTCTCTTGAACTACGCTTAATTGTTGACCTCACTGAGGAACGGGCGGATATTTACCTAAAGCGAGAGCCATTAGAAAAATCGCTGAAAGAATTGGTCAATCTCATTGACAACAGCGAAGACAAGATCAAGGCTGCCTCGACTGAAATAGAAAAGCTTCAGGACAAGGAACTTTCGCTGATAGATCAGATTAATCGCTCTCAAAACAGCCTGAAAAACTATGAACGACGTGAATCAGAGATGTCAAGCGATCTGGCACTTGCACATCAGCAATTAAAGCATGTGCATGTAAACATTGAATCCCGTGACAAGCGAATTGCTACCACCAAGACTTCCATTGTTGACATTGACTCAGAGATCAGTAGCACTTCAGGGGATCTTGAACTGATACAATCGAGTTTAGATCAAAAAGTAAAGCTCAAAGCGGAAACAGAAAAAGCTTATAATTCAGATCTCGAAGCCTATAATCTTCACACTGTTCAAATAAAAAAATTACGTGCTCAGGAAGATGATGCACGGTTAAAACTGACAAAATTTGTCGATAGTGTTAAAGATCAGGAATTTCAAACTGAGAGGTTGACTGCAAAACTAAAGGGTATTACCGAGGATCGCACAAGCGAATCGAAGCAAGTTAAAGCTGAATCTAAAAAGTTAGTAGATTTTCGTGAACAGGAAAAGAGCACAATTGATAAGGTTCAAAATTATTCTGATAATGTTAGAGATAAAATCAGTAGCCTGAATAATTTACGAGAACAACATTCAAAGACCCTTACAATTGTTGCTCAGTTAAAATCACAGGTTGCAAGTGCTGAAGAACGGATTCTCGCACATGAAAAACGAGCCGGTTCAAACTTTTCCTCTCCAAAAGCTCTCGCCTCTATAATTGATTCAGAAAAACTGTTGAGTGTTGGAAACCGCATCCGCTGCGAAGATAAATTCAGTGCTGCTATTGCTGCTGGATTACGATCTGTGTTGGACGCAGTGGATATTGATGGTGCTGATTCAACATTTAAGTTAGTATCTAAATTTGCTAACAATGAAAATGCAGTAATTCGTATCTCTTCAGATGTTGAACATTCAGTGGTATCAAGGGATTTACCCAATACGAAGATAAAGTGTTGGCGCGCATCTGATTTGGTTCTAAACAAAGGGCAACTTGGGCAGTTCATTATGAATCGAATCAGCGATCTACTTATCGTCACAGACACAGCATCATTAGAAAAACTCATTCCCTCAGCTATTAAATCTAATTTTAGAATTGCAACATTGAATGGTGATATTTTTGAACCAGATGGCGTTGTTTTTGCAGGGAATATAGACACCGAGACACTTCAGATAGGATGGGAGGAAAAAAATAATTCCCTGAAATCGGAATTGACGAGTATTAGCGATAAACTCACATTAGCAGTGAAAAGTCTTCAGTCCACAGATGATCTTGTTGCCTCCGCCGATAAAGATTTGGCTGAAAGCCGGATAGAACTCACTAAGATAGAAGCAGAATATGCCTCAATCAAGACACAAATTTCCAGCTCACTGACCTTTATCAAGCAGTCTGAATCACGGTTGTCGTCAATTAATAATGAAATTAATATGCTAAGTAATAAAATTAATAAGATAATTAAGATTGAAAATGTAGCCGAAACCAAAGAGAAGTTACAATTTGACATCCGTAGTGCTGAAGAGAAAAAGCAGACAGGGATAAAGGAGTTTCAAGCTGTCGAACGTGAGCGCATAATTACTGCTGAAAAAAGAGCATCTGTTCTTGGCGAAATATCAACCTTAAAAGATAAATTGAATAGCACGAAAGTCAGGCTATCCAATTTGCAAGATCGACAGGTCAGGTTGGATTCTGAATTAGTAGAATTTGACAGAATGACGAAAACCAGTGGCAAAGAGATTGAGCGAATTAACAAGGCAATTGAAAGCCTTGAATCACAAGTAGTAACGACTCACAAGCAAAAACAGAGGATCAAAGAATCCCTGAACCAGTGCGAAACAGACCGTGATAGCATGACAGGTGCTCGTCGTGAGATAAATTCCACTTCCAACGCTGCCCGCGAGGAGCAAAAAGAGCAGTTCAACATGCGGAGTCAAATCGATGGCGAGTTAATTGGATTGCGCGAAAGACTTCGCGAGGTTGATCGCAGACTGATTGAGGAAACTCAAATCTCTCCATCCACTGTAGGCGAGCACACGGTATCCAACGCACTTACCGAAATGGAAGAGCTTGGGTATAATGAGGTTTCTGCCGAAAAACTTCGCACCCGAATTAATTCACTGGGACCTGTAAATATGCTCGCGCTTGAAGAGTTGACTGAAGTGGAGGAGCGGTATCACTTTATGGCGGATCAACGTCAGGACTTGATAAAAGGGATTGATGTGCTCGAAGAGACGATAGACCTTATTAATATCGAAGCACGACGACGATTTCGTGAGACGTTTGATATTGTTAATATTAATTTCCAGGAACTATTTCGATCAATGTTTGTAGGTGGTGAGGCAAGAATTACTCTGGAAGGAAATGACCCGCTTAGCGCAGATATTCGTATTTGGGCAGCTTTGCGTGGCAAGAAACTTCAGAGCCTTTCTATGCTAAGTGGAGGCGAAAAAGCCCTTACCGCATTGTCGCTTTTGTTTGGGATCTACAAAGTCAGACCAAGTCCGTTCTGTATTCTTGACGAGGTGGATGCACCGCTTGATGACGTAAATATCGGTCGGTTCAATCAACTAGTGCGAAAATTTTCTCATAACACTCAATTTATGATCGTAACTCATAATAAGAAGACTATGGAAGCAGCAGAATCATTGATAGGAGTTACTTTGAAAGAAGATGGAACATCACAGCTCGTTACGGTCAAGCTTGAGGATAATAATAGCGATGAATAGTGTAACCATTAGCTCGATTAGCCTTATCAGAATTCGCATCTTAGTGATAGTGATCTTGTGGTCAATTTTGCCTTCTAATGTAATGTCAAGCACACTTACAATGGACTTTTGCCGTTTTAGAGGTGATAGTATTTATACCAACCTTGAAATCTATATAGATATCCCCCGTGATGGAGTTTCTATGGCACCGGACTCACTGGGGTGGTATGGTGCGTTAATTTTGAACAGCGAAATCCGACAAAATAATAAATCCGGTGCCTCTGACAGATGGCTTATCGATTTTATTGACGATAATGAGCAAACTGTATCGTCCACCCAACGAGTAATCGATGCGAGAATTTATCAACTTCCCCCAGGTTTTTATGAAATACTAATTTCCGCCAGAGACAGTTTATCTGGCACATCATGGAGTGCACACGATACAATTACCATATCCGAGAGACCAGAAAATATGCTGACAATTTCTGATATAGAGCTTGCCTCACATATATTTCCGATTAAAATTCGTCCGAAATTTAGCCGCGGCGATTTTTCTCTAGTACCAAATCCTGGAAGGTTGTTCGGCGCTAATTTATTGTATTTTATCTATTATATCGAAATTTATCCTCCGCTTGCCAATCTCACTAATCAGGATAACTCAGACATCACAACCCATTCAAGTGATCGCGAAAAGGATATTAGCTTCACAATGAGTAGGTCTATTTTGGATGGTAGTCAGAATTCAGTTGGGAATTATGAGGATGAAATTAATTCTGGAGCTATAGTCGGATTTGCAGATATTGATTCAATTGATATTTCAGATCTTCCAACGGGAGCGTATCAATTTAATATTTCTATCACTGATGAAAATGAAAATCATGCTGTTAGCAGCACTCGGTTCTATATATATGATAAGGCACGACCGCCGTTAATTTATAAGCCAGCTATAAACATAATGGACCTTGATGAAGAGCTTGCAGAAATTAATTTCTTACTGACTATTGGACAGCGAAAGCTTATACGCAAAATGAGCCCAGATGAAAAACAAAATTTCCTCGTGCAGTTTTGGCGACGATATGATGATGACCTTAGTACTCAAGTAGTACCAGCCAGAACCTCTTTTAGAAAGCGCGTAAAAATTGCCGATGATATATTTAATACGTCGAGGAGCCCCGGACATAAAACGGATAGAGGGAGAATATTAATATTATATGGCGAACCTACAGCAAAAGAGCACTTCCCCCTTGAAATGGGGGCAAAGCCCTATGAAATTTGGACGTATGACCAGCTTGAGGGAGGAGTATTCTTCGCCTTTGTAGATAGAAGCGGTTTAGGTGAAGCTGGCTTGGTTCACTCTACGAAGAAAGGGGAAACGTATAATCCTCGCTGGATGGAGCTGTATGTTTATCGAACAGGGGTTGACGCACGAAGATGACTACATCAATGAGTACTCCTCTGCTTAAAGCAATAAACTTAGAAAAAACTTTCCAAGACCGAAAAAAGGGCAAGATCAAAGCTGTTCGCGATGTCTCATTTGAAGCATTTGGAGGCGAAATTTTTGGATTGCTCGGACCAAATGGTGCAGGGAAAACCACAGCAATGCGGATGCTTGCAACTATCTTAACTCCCATAGCTGGCACTGCAGAGGTCAATGGATTTGACATAGTACAAAAACCAGATAGCGTGCGCAAATCATTGGGTTTTTTAAGTGGCGACACAGGTCTTTACGCCCGGCTTTCCGCAAGAGAGATGATTATATATTTTGGAAAGCTTTACGGCATGAAGAATGATGATATAAATCAAAGGCTAAGCACATTGATTGAAGAACTTGAGCTTGAATCATTTATCGATCGTCGTTGTGGTAAGCTCTCCACAGGTCAAAAACAGAAAGTCTCAATCGCTCGCACGGTCATCCATGATCCACCAGTATTGATTTTGGACGAGCCTTCTTCGGGTCTTGATGTGCTCGCCTCGCGCAATATCATTAGATTCATTAATATAGCTCGCGAGCAGGGAAAGTGTATAATTCTGTCATCTCATGATATGGGAGAGGTTGAGAGACTTTGTGACAGAATCGCCATCATATTCGATGGGAATATAATCACTATTGGGACAAAACAAGAGCTATACGACAACTATCAAGCTGATAATATGGAGTCCGTATTCTTGAGGGCAATTGGAGTGGAAGCTTGACTTGGAACTGTAATACGCGGAATTTGAGTGAGACCTAAAGTGACGATTAATGTTACGGTGGACGCATTTGGACTGCTATGTCCACTGCCAATAATTAAGGTCGCCACGGCTTGCAAGAAACTTGACCCAGGAATGGTGGTAGAGCTGATTGCAACTGATCCGGGGGTGATAAAAGATATGAAAGACTGGTGTAAAGCTAACCGTCATGAATATATTTGTGACGAAATTGAGGGTAGAACAATTAATTTGTTGATTAGAAAGGGAATTGATTAAAATTGAATACAAGTAACTTAACAATGGTGATAATATTCAGTTTTCTATTTTCAATTTTATTGCCCGCATACATGCTCGCTGACGACAACAGACTTTCACGTTTGAAAAGCGATGTCGAGTATCTCTGTAGCCCACAGCTCGAAGGTCGCAATGTACCCAGTAAGGGTGGTGATTTGACCGCAGAATGGCTGGGAGATAATTTTGCAGAGATGGGTCTGAAACCTGGAGCAAGTTCATCATCATTTTTTCAAGACTTTCAGCTCATACAGTCAAAAATAGACACATCTTTGACAACGTTGATAATTTACCTTCCTGACAGAAAAGTTCCGCTTAATTGGGGTAGCCAATTCCTGCTTTTCCCTCGAAAAATTGCTAACTATAATGCGGAATTAGAGTTGACTTATGCCCACTATGGTATAAAATCAGCTGAGCTTGACAGAGATGACTTTGGCGATAAAACTGTTGGAAAAGCGGCATTGGTGCTTGATGGAATCGGTGATCTTCCGGCTGGACGAGCGGGCAGGCATGGGATGACCCCCTTTAAGGCTGTTGCTGCAAAGCGAGCGGGAGCCAAATTGATGGTAGTAATGTACTCCGAAGACAACCTGACATGGCCGCCGAAAAAATTACAAAGAAAAATTAGTGACTCAAAATCTGCAATGACTGATTTGCCCGATAGCAAGCAGGAGTTTCTGACTATCCATCTAAATGGTGCGGATAAACTTAGTGAGGCAATATTCAAAATTCTGGCTGCTGGTAACCAGAATGGTCAAATTAAAGTTCATTTGGATCTCGTATTCAAAAAACCAGTAATACATAAAGGACAGAATATTATTGGAATTATTCCCGGTAAAACACCAGATTGTATTCTGATTGGAGCACATTACGACCACCTTGGAATAGAGGGCAATGCGGACGATGGGACTCTGTTATATTATCCCGGTGCGAATGATAATGCCAGCGGTGTTTCGGTGTTGCTCGAAATATCGCGATTATGGAAAAATCGAGAGCAACCGTCAAAGGGACTAATTGTAGTCGCATTTGGAGCGGAGGAAGATGGGAAGCTGGGATCAAAATTCTTTGCGGACAATCTGCCTGTTCACAGAATTAATATTGTAGCTATGATTAATCTTGATATGATTGGTCGCGACGGGTATGCCTCGATGCGCGAAGTCAGGATGGGAAATTCTACACCTGATCCAGATTATACTGCCCTATATTATTCTTCTGCATCGCCAGATATATTGAGAATTGCAAAGGGCTCTGGAATAAAAGCTGGGCTAAATGTTGACTATAAGGCGATAAGCCGATTTCCATTTAGTGATGCGGGCTCGTTCAACTCGATTGGAATCCCAACAATTAGTATTTTTAGCGGATTTCACAGTGGATATAGCGAACTGAATGACCTGCCTGAATTTATCAATTGGAATAAGTTAGCGAAAATGATCTTGCTGACAGACAAATTGCTTATTAACTTTAATAGAATGGACTCAGATATTATATTTGACAAAAGTTTGAAACCAAAACTTAGTCAGATGAAATATTAATTCTTCAAATAACATAATCAAATTATTACATTATAACAATAATGTTAATTACTTAGAAGGAGATAGATAACATGACGAATACACCAAATAAAATATTTATTTATCTACTATTGTTGATCTTGTCACTGTCAGTAGGTGAATTAAATGCTACCAGAGTAAATGGTGAGGTCAGTGGAGAATGGACAATTCAAGGTCACCCCTATGATGTTATGTCTGATATAGTTTTACGAGCCGGACAGGAACTGACTATAGAAGCAGGCGTTTTAATCAGGTTTAATAGTGGGACTCAGTTTGACGTTTTTGGCACCTTGCTCGCCAACGGCACAGCGGATGACTCCATTACATTCAGAGCAAACAATGGCAGGGTCGGTGACTGGAGTTGGTTAAAATTTGAAGGAAATGGTGCGAATCAATCAGTTTTAGCACACTGCATTATTCAGCATACTGACCGTGGTGTCCGCATGCTAAATTCCTCTCCCACTATTGTGAACTCACGAATTTCTCATCATTCATCCACATGTTTTAGACTCGAAGGATCGCGAGGAACAGTGAGAAATTGCATAATTACTAACAGTGGAGGGGTTGGCGTTATCATCAAAGAAAACAGTAGCCCAACTTTTAGAAATTGCACCATTTCACAACATCCTGATCATGGCATGGCATTTAGAGATAATTCAGGGGGAGTTATTACGGGAAATTCCATTTTTGATGTCAGCGATCACGGCTTAAGTCTCAGCGAAGCAGGATCTTGCTCACTTGCATACAACATGATAAGTCGATGTGGTCAACGTGCTATTTCGGTTTTTCAAAGTAATTTAACTAGGGCATTTAGAAATATTATTTTCCAAAATAGAGGTGATTATGCAGTTTATCTTTATCGAAGTGAGAGTATTGATTTTATTAATAATACGTTAACAAGCAATTCTGGTACAGGCTTAGCGATAATAAACAGCTCGGTAAACTTGGTTAATAACGTCGTCATTACCAACGGACAAGATGGAATATTCGTGCAGGACGCCAATCCTAATCAATCGAGTAACTGTGTTTGGAACAATGGTAGAGATGATTATGCAGGAATCGATCCTGCGAATTCCGATCTTAATGAATCACCTCAACTTAATCAAGAATATATTCCTGCCGAAGGATCGCCTGTGATTGATCGTGGCGATAACAGATACCGCGATCCGGATGATACTCGATCCGACATTGGAGCAAGGTTCTTCAATCAAAATCATCCTCCAGAAATTCAGAGATTCTGGCCTGAAAATGTAAATGAAATTCAAGGCGATACCGAACAAGAATTTGGAGTTGAAGCGAGCGATCCCGAAAATCACGATATAACCTATATTTGGCTTGTAAATAGAGTGTCCTCTGGTGATGAATCGGTGTTTAACCACATATTTACGGTTGATGGAAATTACGATGTAAGCGTGATCCTTGATGATAGCTTTTATGAGGGACGAACTGTGATGAATTGGAGTTTTTCTGTTATTGGGTCTGGTGTTAGCCTTGAATCGGATGGTATTGCAGAATCCTACAGATTGAGTTCTCCCTACCCCAACCCATTTAACGGAATTTCTCAATTTAGCCTATATGCACACGCATTAGGTGTCGCAGAAATTTCATTGGTAGATCTTAATGGAAGAACAATCAAAACCTTTCACAAGGGCATAATCCAAAAAGGTCAACATTTGTTTTCCATAAATTCTGATGATTTCCCTGCTGGGACTTTTATTATCCGTGCAACGATTAACGGACGAAGAGAACATAGAAAATTAGTTATATTAAAGTGAGTGTCAGTCAAGAATGTCTGTCCTGCTGATAATAAATTTAGTTAAACCATAGAGAGAAGACCTGGATAAATAAATGATTAAAATTATACTGAGCTTGATTCTTATTGCAGGTGCGATTATTCCCACCCTCGCAATTGGACAGACTGTTGATGAAATGAAATTGGATCTTGAAGCGAAGCTCACTGAGATCAAATCACTTGATGCAGAAATGAAAGCTGCCTCAAAAGATGGTAAACACGATCTGTATGAAGAGTTACTGGCAAAACGCAAAACTCTTAAATCAACAATTGAAGATCTTAATATTGCAATCCAGGGTGATGACCAGAGAGCTATTTTTGCCCAAAAGCATTATAATGATGGCAATCTCAGTCTGCGCACTGGCGATTATAGCGGAGCAATTGACCATTATAAAAAATCACATGAGCTTGAGCCTCAAAATGCTCCCGCGTACTACAATATGGGAGTGGCTTACTCAAAATTAAAGAAATTAGCGGATGCTAAAGGTGCATTTGAAATGGCACTCCAACAGAATCCCAATTATGCCAAAGCTCATGTTTCCTTGGGAAATATTGCCAAGCGCACTAAAAATATTGTGGGGGCAATGAGCCACTTTCAAAAAGCGATTTCAATTGACCCCAACAGTGCCAAGGCTCATTACGGTATCGGTTCAATACAATTTAAGAAGAAAAAATATTCTGACGCAGTCACTTCTCTTCGTGCCGCAACTAAATCTAAACCAAAATTTACGGAGGCTTGGATAATTCTCGGACGATCACTCTCTGAGTTAAACCAAACCACCGAGGCAGGTGCTTCTTTTAGAAAAGCGGTTAAAATAAAACCAAGATCTTGGAAAGCTCATCACCACCTTGCTGTGACGCTAAATAAAATGGAGAAATTTGCAGAAGCCATCAAATCAGCAGATAATTGCTTGAAGTATAAGAAAAATTATGCGGCAGCTTATTATGAAAAGGGTTTTGCGGCAATGAGCCTTGGGCAAAAAAAGACAGCAAAAGAAGCGTTTGAAAAAGCTAAATCCGACCGTGCTTGGAGAGATATTTCTGATCATTACATCAAGAAAATCGACGGCAAAATACAATAGACATATCAAATCTTAAAATTCAGTTATTTTGCCGAGTCGCAGTGGAGCTTTGCCGAGGAGATGAGGACAATCTTAAAGCCACATATAAGGATGCCATAGACGGAGGGATATTGAACTCTGAACTTAGAGAGGTCATTCTGACGAGCTACCTCTTTGATGGATATCCGACTGCATTGGAGGGATTCAGAATTTTGAGCGAGCTACTGCCAATGTCGAACCCCACACCTGATCCTATTCTTTATTCCACTGAAAATATTGATCTTTGGCAGCAGCGTGGAGAGGAGCTTTGCCGTCAAATTTATGGGAAACAATTTCTCCCGTTGATGAACCGTGTCAACACATTTGCACCCGAGTTAAAAGAATCCATGATAGTCGAGGGGTATGGCAAAGTTCTTTCACGCCCAGGACTACACATTATTTACCGTGAACTCTGTGTGGTTTCAATATTGACATTGAAGTTTAGACAACGACAACTTAAAAGTCACATACTCGGAGCATTGCGGGTTGGATCGAGCGAAAAGCAGATTGACATTGCTACGGACGTTGCAACTTCGTTTCTATCAGAAGACGGAAAGCTTCGAAGTCAAGAGGCCATCAATGAAATTGTTGCATATTACCGTATGCCAAAATAGCATATTAATGCCATAAAGGCAGTAAGCATGATTGTTGATTCCTGATATTTAACTCCCATTTTCTATTTTGAAAAGTCTTTTAATTACGTTAACATTATATAATTAATGTTTTATATACTTGATTATAAGCGTTTAATGAAAGATTGATTGCAATCCTTTTCTTACAAACTAATAAATCATCCCTTCTAATCCATTGCTAAATTAGTCTTCCATTAATTACGGCATTGTAATTGCGATTGTAAAAATTGAATTTAACTTAAATAGCAGCTTTGGATATCGCAATAAAATTGTAACTTACTGAAATAATGCTGTTGAAGGAGAAACTAATAAAATCTCAACGATTTTATACTTTCAAAATTTTTTAATTACAACTATAACAAACTAAAGTGAGAATATAAAAGTGAGCAATAAAATAATTGGAATAGATTTGGGCACGACCAACAGTTGTGTGGCTGTGATGGAGGGTGGTCAACCCACGATAATACCAAATGCTGAGGGAAACCGCACCACCCCCTCGGTTGTGGCATTTTCTAAAACCGGTGAGAGACTGATTGGAAATCCTGCTAAACGTCAGGCAGTTACCAATCCTCAAAAAACTATTTACTCGATAAAGAGATTCATGGGACGTCAGCACTCTGAAGTTGGCTCTGAATTAAAACAAGCACCATACGAAGTAATTTCTGGCGACGGTGGTTTGGCACGTGTAAAAATTGACGATAAGGTTTACACACCACCTGAAATATCCGCTATGGTATTGCAAAAAATGAAACAGGCAGCTGAGGAATATACCGGCGAAAAAATCACGCATGCCGTTGTAACCGTTCCGGCTTATTTTAATGATGCCCAACGCCAAGCGACAAAAGATGCAGGTGAGATTGCTGGTTTGACTGTGGAGCGGATTATAAACGAACCTACCGCTGCAGCATTGGCTTACGGAATGGATAAAAAAGCTGATCAGAAAATCGCTGTTTACGATCTTGGTGGTGGTACCTTTGATATTTCAATTCTTGAAATCGGCGATGGTGTATTTGAAGTTAAATCTACTAATGGTGACACCCACCTTGGTGGTGACGACTTCGATCAAGTATTGATTGACCATGTCGCCGATGAATTCAACAAACAGGAAAGCATCGATTTACGAAATGATCCTATGGCATTGCAGCGTTTGAAAGAAGCTGCTGAGAAGGCAAAGATGGAGCTTTCCAGTGCTGTCCAGACTCAAATAAGCCTGCCATTTATTACAGCTACATCGGACGGACCCAAACATTTGGATATGACAATTACGCGAGCACAATTTGAGCGTATGATTGAACCATTGGTACACCGCTCTATCACACCATGCCAAGCAGCGTTGAAAGATGCAAAGATGAAGCCCAGTGACATTGACGAGGTAATTCTTGTTGGCGGTTCCACGCGCGTACCCGCTGTTGGTGAAGCGGTGGAAAAATTCTTTGGTAAAGAGCCCAACCGTTCGGTCAATCCTGATGAAGTAGTAGCTATGGGTGCCGCAATACAAGGTGGTGTACTGGCTGGCGATGTTTCTGACATCGTATTGCTTGACGTATCACCATTGTCACTTGGTATTGAAACTCTGGGTGGTGTAATGACTAAATTGATTGAAGCCAACACAACCATCCCTACCCGTAGGGAAGAAGCTTTCAGCACAGCTTCAGACAGCCAACCAACTGTTGATGTTCATGTGTTACAAGGTGAGCGACCAATGGCAATCGACAATAAAACAATCGGACGCTTTCAGCTCGATGGAATTCCTCCTGCCCCACGCGGTATGCCTCAGATTCAAGTGAGCTTTGATATTGACGCCAACGGCATTTTGTCTGTGACGGCTAAGGATAACGCTACTGGACGTGAGCAGCACATCAAGATTCAAGCATCATCCGGCTTGTCCGCAGACGAGATTGAAAAAATGAAAGAAGATGCCAAGGCGCATGCTGACGATGATCAGAAACGCCGTGACGAAGTTGACGCTCGTAACAGTGCCGATCAAAAGGTCTGGCAGACTGAGAAGCAGATTGAGGAGCTTGGCGAAAAGATTGACGAAGAATCCAAGACAAAGGTAGAAGCTTCATTGGAAGAGATCAGGGAAGCTCTGAAGGGTTCGAGCATTGAAGCGATCAACGCTGCAGTGGAAGCACACGACAAGATTTGGATGGAAGTCTCGACCAAGATGTACGAGAACATTCAGGCAGAACAAGCGGCTCAAGAGGCTGCTGGCGGAACACCCCCACCCGATGGTGGCGACCCAACTGGCGCAGTACCGGCTGGTGATGACAAACAGGAAGTAGAAGATGCTGATTACGAAATAGTCGAAGAGGACACTAAAAAATAGTCCGCTTCAAACCGGACACTAAGGTGCAATATATATTCACAAAGCCCGCTGATTTATATGCGGGCTTTTTATTATAAACTGTCATCCTTACACAAATTGCCACAGGTCAGGACAACTGGATTCTGGATCAAGTCCAAATTGACGAGGATGGCGATAGCTCAATCGCAACCCTACCCCATATCCACTGCATACCTCACCACTTCGACAGTCTGACACCGGACATACTTGACAAACAGGTGCAAATGTGCCTATATTTTTACTCTATGAATCAATGCAATAATATTACAAGTTGCCATTTATAATTAACTATTGAGGTATAGTATCAGCACCGACGTAAAAATCAGAATCCTGCTGGCAAAACCAGGGCTTGACGGACATGACCGCGGCGTGAAAGTGCTCGCCGCTGCCTTCCGCGATGCAGGTATGGAAGTTATCTATCTCGGGCTTAGGCAGACCCCTGAAATGATCGTTGAAGCCGCATTACAGGAGGACGTCCATGCCATCGCCCTCTCCATCCTTTCTGGCGCCCACATGACTATTTTTCCGCGCGTCAAAATATTGATGAACGAAAAAGGAATGGATGATGTATTACTCACCGGTGGGGGAATTATTCCGGATGAGGATATGAAAGAGCTTACTGCACTCGGCGTGGGTAAACTTTTCGGTCCAGGAACTTCGCTTGCAAAACCAATAGCATACGTGACTGAATGGGTAGCCGCAAACAGATGAGATTTTCTATTTTAACTTTAAACCAGTGGGGAGATTATGTCCGGTCATTCTAAGTGGTCAACAATCAAGCATAAAAAAGGAAAAACTGATGCCGCACGTGCAAAAGTGTTTTCTAAGCTTATCAAGGAAATCACCATTGCCGCAAGAATGGGTGGCGGCGATGAAACTGCTAACCCGCGATTGCGCACAGCAATCATGACCGGCAAGGCTGCCAATATGCCCAATGTAAATATAGAAAAAGCCATTCAAAAAGGCACGGGAGATCTCGAAGGTGTAACCTACGAAGAGATTATATACGAGGCTTACGGACCGGGTGGCACCGCTTTTCTATTGGAAATACTCACCGACAATCGTAACCGTTGCGTTAGCGAGATCAGGTTTTTACTCAGTAAAAATGGCGGCAATCTCGCTGAAGGTGGCTCAGTCGCATGGATGTTCAACCGGCAGGGACTTATAATGGTTCCGGTCGATGGAGTTGACGAGGACGAACTTATGGAAGTGGTTTTGGATGCAGGTGCTGATGATCTCCAAACAGAAGACGAATATTTTATTATCACCACTCCTGTCGATGCTTTTTGGGAAGTTCAGGAAGCTGTTGAATCTGCAAAGTATAAAATGGAATCAGCAGAAATGGCAATGATTCCTTCGACATTCATCTCGGTTGATGGAACGGTGGCTAAGCAAACACTTCGCTTAATGGACATTCTCGATGACCACGATGACATCCAAAAATTCTGGACAAACGCTGACCTTCCGGATGACATGGACGATGAGGAGTGAAAGTTCTGGGAATTGACCCAGGTCTGACAGCAACCGGCATTGGCGTTATTGAGCAAATAGGCAATAAAATCACCCCCCTGCAATGGGGGGTGATTCGCTCTGGCAAGGGAGAATTGGCGGACAGATTGCAGAAAATTTATCAGGCAGTAGTCGAGATAACCACCACACACAGACCAGACTTGGTTGGAGTTGAGGATATATTCATGGCTCGCAATCCACGCAGTGCACTGCTGTTGGGACATGCCCGTGGAGTGATTTTAATCGCAGGCTCTGCTGGTGGATCAAAAGTTATGGAGTATCCTGCAAGGAGCGTGAAAATGTCGGTTGCAGGGAGAGGATCGGCAACCAAAGAGCAGGTGAGGTTTATGGTAGGTAAGTTACTCTCGATTGATTCAAGTAAGATTGCTTTGGACGCATCTGATGCGCTGGCTATTGCGTTATGTACCTTGATGCGCTCAACAAATGTGGGTAAATAAATACAGGGTGCCATTACTCCCTACCCTACACAATTTTTAACATGATAATACAAGAAAAAAAATGATTGATCGTATAAGAGGACAGCTCGTGCAGAAAAGCCTATCGGGGGTAGTAATCGAAGTCGGAGGCATAGGATTTTCAGTTACTGTGCCACTTTTGACATATGAGTGGCTGCCAACTCTTGGTGACGAAGCTCAACTGATCACATATCTTCACGTCCGCGAAGATACGCTCGATTTATACGGTTTCAGAGACCAAGCCGAACGTGCACAATTTATCACTTTACTTAAAATCAGTGGGATAGGTCCAAAATTAGCGTTGGCAATCCTGTCGCACTTCTCACCCCGTGAATTGGCAAGAGTGGTCGCCGATGGTGATGCCAAGCGATTGACCACTGTATCTGGAGTTGGCAGAAAAACCGCCGAGCGAATGTTGATTGAACTACGCGACCGGATAACCACACCTATTGGGGATTGGTCGAGCGATGACGGATTGTCCGAGCCCTCTGTAACTTCAGAGGCTATTCAAGCCCTCGAAGTCCTCGGTGTACCATTGAAAAAAGCTGATGAGTCCATTCGGCGGGCTAAGAAAAAAATTGGTGATGATGCTACCGTCGAAGAATTGGTGAAACAGGCTCTTAAAGGGTGAGAGGGGAAAACTACTGCTGAAAATTTCGATATGACGATAATAAAAAACGATTAAATTAATTTATGAAGCTGTGAATCACTACCATTTATACGTAAATATGCTTTGGTTCCAAACATATTCTGTTTAACTAAAACAACAATACTAAAATTTTGTTTTTGGTTGTTGTATTATGCCTCAAAGATAATTGGGTTATAGAACCAAAAACTGGAACAGAATCAACCCTTTCATCGTTTACAAAAAGTGCACATCCAGCGGATCCAAAACCAACTGTGTAAATCTCAACGTCAATTTGGATGTCATCAATTTGCGCTTGCCAGTGATTAGAAAACATACCCATTTATCTACCTTAAATTATATTGCGAAATTGTAATTTTTATTATTCATTGTCTTAAAACATATATCTGATCCCTACAATAAATCCTGTCTCTCGTTCTAAAAGGTTTCCATTTTGACTTTGTGACACTGGTATCTGGACTAATACCTCGGTAATTACCGACGATTTTACAAATTTAAGACCCGGTGACAGGAAAAATAATTTTTCACCACTATCAGTTAAATCTTTACTGTTTAACTGATTGGATGCAATATTTTTGTAAGATACTTCTAATAATGGCGTTAATGTCAGGTTTGCACTCTGACCAATGTTAAACTGATATGCCAAAGCCCAGTCCAAAGTAAACTCAGCGCCAACATCAACTACATCGTCATTTTTCTTCACAAAGCTATTCAATCCAAAAGCAATGTTGAAATCTGAAGACCAAGTGCCCGTTCTTATTGAGGTATATATTCCAACATTAAGATCATAGGCTCGGGAGCTAAATGTTGTAGCTCCTGTTGGTAATTTTAGTCCCAGTGTAGTAGCAACTCCCAAGGTATAATCACGCGTATTACGCCGATATATACCATATTTTGTCATCATTGATAACTCACTGATCCCTGTATTCTCTGATGTAGTTCCAGCCATTGTCATTTCTTGGTGCACCGTTGGTTGTTTCAAGATCACGGTCAAATTACGCCGCAGACCATAAGCAAGAACCGCATTGAATCTATATGTGTCCATGCTTCGGCCCATTGGTGTAGTATCACCACCTCGATACATGGTATGCAGCATGGTTCTTACCATCCACCGTCCTTCGGATGGATTTAATCCAGCATCAACACTAATTCCAGTAGCATTGCTAACTCTTGGTGCAAGCATCGTTGTTAGTGTAGCGAAGATTAAAAAGCAGATAATATTAATTCTCATCAGGTATTCTCTCAAATTATTTAACTCGCTTACCAACTGTAAAATTCGCCCTCTGTACTGCGTCGTAAATTTCATCATCATTTAAATCCATGCCCTGTTTTACCATTACTACTAGCTGTTGTTCACTCCAATTTGCAGTGACATTGTCAACGCTTTGGATTTTCATGACAAGCTTTTCCACACCCCCGTGGCAACCCGGGCAGTCCATTCCAAATACTTCATAAACACGAGTTTCCAAACCCTGATCTACCGAATTTGTATTTACATTCTTCCCCGTAGATGAGCAACCACCTGCCACTGACAAAAAAATGGCAACTATTGCCATTCTAATTAATTTTGATTTATACATTATTAAGATATAACCTTATTTCTCTATTGCAATTGAATTTGTACTTACTAAATGTACGGTGCTATCTGTTTGATTCAACTATTTTGTTCTATGAATATCAATACAGAGTAATTTTACAGGCAGTTTGGCGGATTATGAATTACCACTCGTTGAGCTTGAAGAGTCAATGGCAGTACACCATAGGGTCAATTGAGTAATTGACTCTTTATTTAAGTAATGTAGTAGAAAAAAAAGTGGCTGCTATTTGATAATAGACAGCCACTTTTCTATCCAAACTAAAATTAAAATTACTTCATTAAGATAATCTTAACAAATGAACTGAAGCCATTAACTTCTATTTTCACAAGGAAAATCCCCGAGCCTAGACCCGTTGCATTTAACTCAATACTATGAACTCCAGCAGATTTTTCTAAGTTATCTAATTTAGTAACATGACGACCCGTAATATCGAATAGGTTAATTTTTACCAGACCTGATTCTGGCAATCCATAATTAATAACGGTTCGATTGTTGAACGGATTGGGATAAGCTTCAGACAAGTAATATTCTGAAGGAATAATGACTTGCTGTTCAGCGTCAATTACAATAAATCCATCTGTCGCGAAGGATAAGCTACTACCTGTGTGAAACATTGTTGGTTGAATTACTTCATCGTTAATTTGTAAGGTAAAAGTTTCGCCATCCGATAAGCCATCTTTCTCTGGTGTTGAGGGATCATCCCCCCAAATAGCGAGACCGAATTTACCATCATTATTAGCAATACCAAGTCCAACTAATATACCATTCGAGTCCATTGCTCTTAGAATTACACCTTCTTCTAATTGTAATCCCAATACCAGCAGGCTCATGTTGTTTCCCGTTCGTGTCAGTTTAAACTCCAAATCATTCGATCTAATTGGTATATTATCTTCTATCCCCACTTCGGAAGGATAATTAAGGACAATGTCCTCATCTACTTTTACCATATAGCCCAGTGATGGGCGCCATGGGTCCATGTCAGAAAACTCAAATTCTGGTAGTAAGAAATGTCCATCTCCATCTTTGGCTATAAGAACATTGTCAATAATGTTAGACAATACGTAATAGTCAGGAGATGATGCATCGAGTTCAAATTGAGGATAATATGCAATAATGTTCCAACCACTGGCAAGGTTTATATCGGCATCTGGACTGATCATGCCTCCGCTCCAGATAGCCAAGATTTCATCATCCATTTTAAATTGATATCCCTCTTCAAGATTCCAAAATGGGATATTGTTAAAGTCGTTTTCCGGTGAGTAGAATCGTCCCTCGCTGTCTTTCATCAAAATTAGGTGGTGATTCTCATCATCTATCCGTAATTGCTCGGTCATTAATTCAACATCTGGACCCTGCTTGTTTTCCCACAATTCTTCAGGTGGGACTACATTAATAGAAATCATATTCCAACCTTGTTCTAAGGGTACTTCAAGCTCGAAATCAATTTCTCCTGCTTCAACAAATACTTCGATAACTGTTAGGTCGTTCGCTGAAAATCTTTGTCCGTCTCCAACTATTACATCTTCAACCTGCATGTCATATTCTGCTTCCTGATCTTCATCCCAGTAAACCAGTACAAATTCTTCATCCCTCACAATAAACGGGCTATCATCCATATTCCGGTCTTCTCCCCACACAGCAATTCCGCATACACCATCGTGCACATCCCCGAAACCTGTAAGCACCATGTTATCTCCATTAAACCAAAATGCTGCGATTTGATCTCCTTCTGCTGGATCAAATCCATTAGGTCCAGCAATGTCATTAACCAACACTGACATAACATCTCGAGATACAATTGGGATTTCCCAATGATCACCGGGCTCAAACTGAACTATTTCTTCATCGATTTCTTCAGGATAGCTGAAATTTATATCATCCCCATCCGGATTGAATTTAATCTTATAAGAATGGCCTTGTTCCCATGGATCCATATTGGAAAATTCAAATTCAGGAAGCATGAAGTGCCCTCGTCCATCGACTGCTATTACTACATCGTCAATAATTTCCGATAGTACACTAAAATTATCATTATCAGCATTAATTCGGTATTCAGGAAAATAAGAAATCAGATTCCATCCCCGAATAATTTCTATTTCAGCTTGAGCATCAATACGTTGCCCCATCCAAAATGCCTCAACTTCTTCTTCGACTGCAACCCACAGCCCTTGTTGTAGGTTCCAACAACCTATATTGTTAAAGTTAAATTGGGGGGCGTAAAACCTACCTCTTCCATCGACTACTATGGTTACTAACAAATTGCCTTCGGGATCTACGACCTGCTCAAACATTAGAGGTACATCTGGACCAATATTATCGCCTTCAAACATATTCTGCTCTGGTACTACATTGATGGAAATCATGTTCCATCCAGGTACAAGCCATACGTTAGGCTGCTGTGCATGCACTGAGACTGTTAATAAAATTAATCCTAAAACTAATAATGCGTGTTTCATGAAATGTTCTCCTAAATGGTTTATGGCTGATATATATATTTTAGTCTGAACGTAACAATTTTCATCAATAGGAGAAATTACAAAAGCATAAAATCATTACGCATAGCCAATTACACTAATAAAAGACATTATCAATCAAATTACAAGGTATAAATCAAATTGTTTGTAATTAATTTTGGGGGCAATTTTTTAAATTATACTTGGAGTGAAATCTTTAGATCCAAATGACTTAATTACAATTTCCTTGCTCTGGAAATCTTTATAAAGCAAGTCGTGTGACGAGGATCACCTTTTGAATGATCTTTATGGTTAGAATGCTCTTCTTCAATCTTACATCTGACCTAATATGGCAAGTTAGCGGAATAAATTAAAATTACATGCTATCAAACCAGCCCCCCTATTACTCCCCCCCGAAAATCTAAATGGATGACTGATATAACTCTTTAAGGCTCCAGGCGATGCATCATCCTTGGAAATGGAATCGTCTCTCGCACGTGCTTCAAACCGCAGACCCAACCCACCGTCCGCTCCAGTCCAAGCCCAAAGCCAGATGAAGGAACTGATCCATATCGGCGCAGATCGAGGTACCACTCGAAGGCTTTTTCCGGTAGGTCGTGCTCTTTCAGGCGTTTCTGCATTTCCTCCAAGCTGTCCTCACGCTGCGAGCCACCCACAATTTCACCATATCCACCCGGTGCGATCAGATCCATACCGAGTGCTTTGCCATAATCTCCGGGAGCGCGCTTCATATAGAACGCCTTGACCTCAGCAGGCCAAGTATGGATCATTACCGGACGCTCAAAACTGTCACCGATAATGGTCTCGTCCGTGCCACCGAAATCACTGCCGTATTCAAAGTCCAAGCCTTTTTCCTTCAGCAACGCCGCTGCATCATCATATGTAATCCGCGGAAATGGTTTTTGGATGTCCTCCAATGAGGTTAGGTCATGTTCCAAAATCTTCAACTCCTCTGCACGTATTTCAAGCACCCGCCCGATAACCTCAACCAGAAAATCCTCGGTTAAGTCCATCAAGCCATCAAGCTCCATGAACGCAACTTCCGGTTCGAGCATCCAGAACTCGGTCAGGTGACGGCGAGTCTTGGATTTCTCAGCACGGAACGTCGGTCCAAAGCTGTATGTCTTGCCAAATGCCCGACAGGCAGCTTCTTCATAGAGTTGCCCCGATTGTGTTAAATAAGCTTTGGTGCCAAAGTATTCAGTTTCAAACAGTGTTGAAGTACCCTCGGCGGCATTTGAAGTAAATATAGGTGGATCAATTAGTACATAATCACGGCTATCAAAGTAATCTCGCATCTGCTTAATCAATTCGTGCCGCACCCTCAGAATTGCGTGTTGACGTTTTGAACGTAGCCATAAATGTCGGTGGTCCATCAAGAACTCCGTACCATGTTCCTTGGGCGAGATCGGATACGCTTCGGCTTTACCAACCAATTCTACATTTGTGACTTGCATTTCATATCCACCCGGAGAGCGCGGCTCTGCGGCAATTGTGCCGGTCACGATCAATGATGATTCCTGTGTCAAGTCATCTGCTACTGCCCACGATTCTTCGCTCACAGACTTTTTGAAGACGACAGCCTGCATATACCCCGTGCCATCGCGCACGATCAAAAATCTAAGTTTGCCCGATGAGCGTTTGTTGTAGAGCCAACCCGCCACTTGTACTTCGGTGTCAACGTGGTCAGCGGCTTTGTTAATGTAAATTCGCATTTTTTCTTTTAGTTTAGTTTTTGTATATGGGTAGGGCGGGCGTCCCTGCCCGCCAAATTAAAACAATATATTTACCATAATATTAGATTTACAAATAGTCTATTAGTATAACCCTTCTGATGGCAGGCAGGGACGCCTGCCCCACCCTAATTTAGAGGCTTCCTAGGAAGTCTAATCTTCCTCATAATTCCGTTTCAACTCTTCCACCACAGATGGATCGGCGAGAGTTGTCACATCACCCAACAGGTTA